>Ga0207674_10001091_pt1 | contig 35327 bp, 61 predicted proteins | sample KBSCornC72_FD_184303 | JGI IMG/M metagenome (GOLD analysis project Ga0207674, IMG submission 184303) | Corn rhizosphere microbial communities from Kellogg Biological Station, Michigan, USA - KBS Corn C7-2 (SPAdes) (version 2) | ecosystem: Host-associated > Plants > Roots > Rhizosphere > Soil ...
CGCCCCTCGCAGTCTGTACGGCCAACAGGTTTCGGGGGGTGACCGTGCCGCAGTCGGTTCCGCCCAAGGTCGACCCCGTTCGCCGCAACGCGAGGACCGGTCCGTTCCTGCTTCCGGCCGAGGGCCGGGTCGGGGACCCGCCGCCGTGGCCGTTGAGTCCGGCGATGAGCGCACCGGAGAAGATCACCTGGGCGCAGTTGTGGGCTACTCCCCACGCCGTTGCGTGGGAACGGCTCGGCTGGACCAGGACGGTGGCGCGCTACTGCCGGGTTCTGGTGGCGGCGGAGAAGCGGGGAGCCCAGGCGGCTCTGCTCGGGCAGGCGGTGGCGCTCGAGGACCGCCTTGGCCTCACTCCGAAGGCGATGCGGATGCTGCTGTGGGAGATCGCCCGCGATGAGGTGTCGGAGAAGCGCGAGGAGCCGACGTCAGTGAGGGGCCGGCTCAAGGCGGTCGGCTGATGCCGTGGCGCGGCCCCGAGGTGGAGGGAGAGTTCCCGACTCTCGGGTATGACGTTGGCGAGTGGATCGAGTCGCACCTGGTCATTCCGGACGGCTACCTAATGGGTCAGCCGTACAAGCTGACCGACGAGATGTGGACCTTCCTGCTCCACTACTACCGGCTCTACCCGTACGCCCAGCCGTGGCCCGCGCCGGATGCGTTGAGGTACTTCGGTGGGCAACTGCGGCGGTCGCAGAAGTGGGGCAAGGACCCGTTCGGGGCGGCGATCGACTGGGCCGAGGCTCTCGGTCCGACCCGGTTCGACGGCTGGAATGCGGGCGGCGAGCCGGTGGGCGCGCCGTACCCGACGCCCTTGATCGTCTGTTTGGGCACGTCTGAGGACCAGACCGACAACACCTGGCGGCCGCTGCTGTCGATGGCGCGCCGCGGTCCGCTGGCGGACCTGTCGGGGCTGGACGTCGGTGACACGCGCATCAACCTTCCAGGCGGCGGGCGGATCGAGCCCGTCACGACGAGCGCCAGGGCCCGGCTCGGTGCCCCGCTGACGTTCCTGACCATCACCGAGCCCCACCTGTTCACCCTGCAGGGCGGGTACCGGCGAGTGTGTGGTGCGGTCAAGCGGAACGTCGCCGGTATGGATGGCCGGTGGCTGGAGCTCACGAACGCGTGGGATCCGACCGAGGCGTCCGAGGCGCAGGTCACTGGCGAGGCCGACGACGACCGGATCTACGTCGACACGATCGAGCCCCAGCGCGTCGACGACCTGACCGACGACGAGGCGTTGTACGCCGAGCTGCTCCGGCAGTACGGCGACTCATCCCGCGAGCGCGGCGGCTGGGTCAACATCAAGGGCCGGATCATGCACGAGGTCCGGTCCAACCGGAACATGGAGGCCGACCGGCGCCGGTACTTCCTGAACGAGATCGTCGTCGGCGAGTCGGTCTTCGTCGACCCGGTGCGCTGGGACTTCATGGCCCGAGACGACATCCTCGCCCCCCGGACGGTGATCGCGCTCGGCTTCGACGGCGCCAAGTACCAGGACGCGACCGCGCTGGTGGCGTCGCGGATCTCCGACGGCCGTCTGTTCTGCCTGCGGGTCTGGGAACGGCCCCTGGACGCCGACCGGGACTGGCGGGTGCCGTCGCTCGAGGTGGACCGGGTACTGCGGGAGACGTTCGGCGCCTACCGCGTGGTGCTGATGTACGCCGACCCGTATCGGTGGCAGGACTACCTGGACAACTGGGCGGCCGCCTTCCCCGATCGGGTGGTTGAGTTCCCGACCAACGTCGAGCAGCGCATGGCCAAGGCCATCGAGCGGTTCTCGACGTCGTTCGCGGACGGCGAGATCACCCACGACGGCTCTGCGGTGCTCACCCGCCACGCCAAGAACGCGGTGCTGGTGAAGGGCTCCCGCAAACGCGATCGTCCCGGCGAGGAGGGTTCGTTGCCGAGCCACTACCTGAAGATGGCCAAACGCGGCGACGGCATGCTCATCGACGCCGCGGTGGCCGCGGTGCTCGCCCATGCCGCGCGTGGTCAGGCCATCGAGGATGGCGCGCTGCCCGGCTACGACCCGCTCAACAGTGTCCTGATCGGCGGGGGGTGAGCTGTGGCGGCGTGGAACCGGCTGCTGCGCGCCTTCGGCCGTAGGACCGAGCAGCGTGACATCACTTCGGTGCCGTGGGACACGGGCGGGTCGTTGTCCTACACCGCCACCCAGGAGCGGGCGCTGACCCTGGTGCCGGTGTACGCCGCGGTGCGGCTGCTGTCGGACACGGTGTCGACGCTGCCGCTGAAGGCGTACCGCAAGGCCGGCGAGGAGCGCCAGCCGATGCCCACCCTGCCGCAGTTGTTCTCGCTGATGGACGACGACGGCACCCTGACGGACTGGCTGCACCGGTGCATGGCGTCGCTGACGCTGCGCGGCAACGCCTACGGGCTGGTGACGTCGCGGGACGGGATGCAGTTCCCGACCGCCATCGAGTGGCTGAACCCGAACGAGGTGTACGTCGACGAGCGCAACGTGGCCCGGCCGCTGTGGTACTGGCGGGGCCGGGCGGTGGCGTCGGAGGACATGGTGCACGTGCCGTGGTTCACGGTGCCGGGCAAGGTGCAGGGCCTGTCCCCGATCGAGGCGTACGCGCAGACCATCAACGTCGGCCTGCAGGCGCAGGACTACGGCTCGTCGTGGTTCGCCTCCGGTGGGGTTCCGCCGGGCACGTTCAAGAACAAGTCCATGGAGATCGACCAGGCGCAGGCCGACATCATCTCGTCGCGGCTGACGAAGGCGATCCGGGGCCGTAAGACGCTGGTGTACGGGGCCGACTGGGACTACAGCGCCATCTCGGTGAGCCCGGAACAGGCCCAGTTCGTGCAGACGCAGAAGCTGACCGCGACGCAGGTCGCGGCCATCTACGGCATCCCACCGGAGATGATCGGCGGCGAGGCCGGCGGGTCGCTCACGTATTCGACGTTGGAGCAGCAGACGCAGAACCTGGCCACGTTGACGCTGCGGCCGTGGCTGGTGAAGTTGGAGCGCAAGTTCTCCTCGATCCTGCCGTCGCGCCAGTACGTCAAGTTCAACGCCGACGCGCTGGTGCGGGCGAACCTGGCCGACCGGTATGCGGCGTACAAGACGGCGGATGAGATCGGGCTGTTGACGTCGGACGAGATGCGGGCCAGTGAGGACCGTGCCCCCCTGACGGCGGCACAGAAGGCCGAACTGAAGGCGAAGAAGGAACCGCCGCCGGCACCTCCAGCGCCGCCTGCCGCTCCAGCCGTGGAGGCTCCGCCGCCGCCGACCCGGGCGTCGCTGCTCGACGCGCTGATCGTGCGGCTGTTGGAGGACGATTTTATTGACTCCGCCGTGGTGCCGTTGGCACTGGAAGGCCGCCCAAAAGGCTGGCGCTGAGAGCAGCGCTGATCGAGGTCCGGGACCGGCGCCACCTGCCCGGAAAGCATGACCAGTCCACTCATGGTCATGGGCTGGGTGGAAAGAACTGGCGCAAGACGCACGATGATGCGGGTGCGGCCTTGGCCGAAACCGCGCGAACTCCCGTCACCTCGTCAACGCCTCTCGGCGGCGGATGGAGTGCGAGCGTCGCGGTTGAGGAACATGAGGGCGGGACACTGATTCGTAAGGACTTTCCGCCTGGTGACGATATCCGTGGTCCGAAAGATCAGGCGGATGCGGAGCGGTTGGGGTCCCTCGTTGCTCACGCTGTTGGTGTGCGCTCCCCCGCAGTGGTGCCCGCCGGCGAAGATTCGGTCTTGATGGAGCATGTGCACGGCAAGACTTGGGCCGAGCAGGCGTATGGAAGTCCCCCGGCCCATATTCTCAATAGCGACGAAGGCCGCATGTTCGGGCTGCACGACATTTTGGTCGGAAATCCGGATCGCAACCCAGGCAACTTTATGACCACAACCGATGGCGGCCACCTAGTTGCGATCGACCACGGCCTCGCCTTCTCGCCACGTTGGGCGGCTGGCATCGCCAGTCCGTTCGCCGGACACTTCACCAATGCGGCCGGCAACAACTGGGCCGACAGCATAGACATCAGTCCGCACGACATGGCAACCATTCGAGGTCGGTTGTCTGATATTCGCGGCGAGTTCGCCGCCGCTGGTCGCATTGATTGGTACGACCACATGATCGAGCATTTAGACGCCCTCGAACCGCGGGCGATCGGCACGACAAATAGGTTGTCCTGACATGGAGTTGCGGGCTGTGGCGACACGGCAGGTCGTTGGCACTGTTGGCTACGCGAACGGCGGCGCCCTAACGCTGACGGGCGCGGCTCAGGATGTGTTCGCCGAACTGCGTCGCATGGTTGGCGATCAGAAGTTAGGGCGGAACCTATTGGCTTACGGCTGGTCCAACGGCTACCTATATCTGACTAAAGACGACGTGACGCAAGCGTCAACGGGTAGATCAAGTTAAAGCGCAGGTTCCAACGCAACCGACAGGACGTCGGTGCGTTTCCGCATGTTCCGAAGGAAGTGAACCGATGGTTGCTGCCGTCGAGCGGCGTTTCACGCTGCTGCCCGTGGAGATGCGTGGCGGCGGCACCGGCAACAAGATCGGCGGGTATGCCGCCGTGTTCGACCGGCCGTCACAGAACCTCGGTGGGTTCATCGAGGTCGTCACCCGGTCGTTCTTCGCCAAGTCCCGCGGCGACGGCTGGCCCGACGTGATGGCCCGCTACAACCACGACGACAACATGCTGCTGGGCACCACCGGCGCCGGCACGCTGCAACTCACCGTCGACGACGTCGGTCTGGACTACGAGGTCCTGCCGCCGCAGTCGCGTAAGGACGTGGTTGAACTCGTCCAGCGCGGTGATGTGCGCAAGTCGTCGTTCGCGTTCCGCGTCGCACCCGCCCCCGACGGCTCGCCGGGCGAGTCGTGGTCGCTGTCCGACCAGGGCTACCCGACCCGGTCCCTCCTCGCCGGCCAACTCGTCGACGTGGCCCCGGTCAACGCGCCCGCCTACCTGGACTCGACCGCGGCGCTGCGCTCGCTGGCCGAACGGTTCCAGGTCGACGAGGAGGAGGTCCGTTCGCTGGCCACCCAGAACGAGCTTCGCAAGTTCTTCGTCCGCACCGACGGTCCGAGTCCCGTCAAGGCGCGGGCGTTCGGGCCTTCCGCCGCGGCCGCGCTGCTGGCGCGCCGCGCCGACCCCTGGGGCGAGTAGCACCGGGCAGGCCGCCAGCCACCCACCGCCAAGACCCCATCCAACCCCACGACCCCGACCCGGGCAGGCCGACAGCCACCCGGCCGGGGTCGTCCGTCCGCACCGAAACCTGAGGCAGGGCGCCACCCACCTCGCGCAGTCAACCAAAACCAGCCGAAAGGACGTCGCACGTGAGCGACATCGTCAAGCGGCTGCGCGAACGGCGCCTCAACGTCTGGAACCAGGCCAAGGAAATCGCCGACCGCGCAACCGACGAGAACCGCAACTTCAGCCCCGAGGAGCAGGGCTCCTGGGACGCGCTGAACACCGAACTCGACAACCTCGACAAGCGCATCAAGTCCGCCCTCGACGGCGAACAGCGCGCCAAGGACACCGAGGACGCGTTCAACCGGCTCGAGGCCAAGCCGCAGACCGCCGGAGGCGCCCCCGAGTCCCGCGCCGCCACCGAACTGCGCGCGTTCCTGCGCGGCGAACCCAACGCCCCCAAGTTCGTCGAGATCAAGCCCCAGGGCCCGATCAACCTGCGTGCCCTGTCGAAGCTGACCACCGGCGCCGGCGGCAACACGGTCCCCACGTCCTTCTACGACCAGCTCGTCGCCCACCTCATCGAGGTGTCGGGCGTGCTGCAGACCAACCCGACGGTGCTCAACACCAACTCGGGTGAGAACCTGCAGATCCCGAAGACCACCACCCACGGCACTGCGGCGTCCGCCGCTGAGGCCGCGGTCCTCACCTCCGCCGACCCGGCCTTTGGTCTGGTCACGCTCGGCGCGTACAAGTTCGGCTGGACCGGCCGGGTGTCGCGCGAACTCGTCGACGACACCGGAGTCGACCTCGAGGGCTACCTGGCGATGATGGCCGGCCGGGCGTTGGGCAACAAGTTCGGCGCCGACCTCGTCACCGGCACAGGCACCTCCCAGCCCACCGGGTTCATGACGTCGGCCACCATCGGCGTCACCGGCACCACCACCGGCCAGTCCGGCGCCGCCCAGTACGTCGACCTGGTCGACCTCATGTACTCGGTCATCTCCCCGTACCGCCAGTCCCGTTCCTGCTACTGGATCATGCGGGACGCGACCGTCGGCGGTCTGCGCAAGCTCCGCGACACCACCGGTCAACCGATCTGGCAGCCGTCGATGCAGCTGGGCTCACCGGACCTGCTGCTCGGGAAGCCGATCGTGGCGGATCCGTTCATGCCGGCTGTGGCCACGGGCGCACAGTCGATCGCGTTCGGCGACTTTTCGCAATTCTTCGTTAGAATGGTAGGGGGCATTCGCTTCGAACGTTCCGACGACTTCCTATTTGATAGCGACATGGTCGCCTATCGAGCCGTGCTTCGCGGTGACGGGGCCCTCGTCGACCTCACGGGTGCGATTAAGACGTACAAGGGGCCCGCGACCTAACAGTCCGGACAACTGTCCGTCCGAGTCCGGGCCATACAATGGTGAGGCCGGGAGCGCGAACTCCCGGCCTCTGCCGAACGCCCTTATCAACCAAGGGAATCCGACATGCCAGATCGTATCTGCGCAGTGGACGGGTGCGAACAGAAACACTTCGCCAAGAGTTACTGTCGCGCTCACTACAGCCGCGTTACCCGCTATGGACGCACTGAGCGGGTTAGTCAAACAAGTCCCGATGGGAAATGCTCCGTTGAGGGCTGCCCCAAGCCGTACCACGCTGCCGGCTATTGCGGTACCCACTACGCGCGCGTCAAGAAGCACGGTGGGCCAGGGGCCGCCGAAAGCCAGGCGTGGAAGCGACGTTCGAAATATCACGGCATTCCGTGCAAGATCGAGGGCTGCGAACGCCAGCCTAAGTCGCTGGGCTGGTGCGTGATGCAACTATCAGCGATTCCGCTACAGCGGTGACGCCGAAGGTCGATGGGGTCCTGGTCCGCGTAAGAGCGAGGGGCACCTCGACGGTAATGGCTACTTCGTCATCCGTGTTGACGGCGTGCCCGCCCTACAACACCGCGTAGTGATGGAACAGATGCTCGGCCGCCCACTTGAGTCATTCGAGAATGTCCACCACCGCAACGGCGTGCGCGACGACAACCGCCCGGAGAACCTCGAACTCTGGGTGAAGCCGCAACCCCAGGGCCAGCGCGTCGAAGACCTCGTTGCCTGGGTGGTGGAGCACTACCGCTCGGAAGTCGAGGCCGCGCTCGAGGGGCGGGAGCGGTAAGCAATCTCAGCGAAAGCAAGGGAGTTCACCATGGCGATCACCCCGGCCAGCTTCGTCCCCGAGAAGCGCGGCGTGCAGGGTCCGGACAACTACAGCGTCGGCATGGCGAAGAACGTCGACGCCTCCCCACCGCCGGCGGGCACCGAGCGCGAGCAGCACGCGAACTGGGAGGCGAACACGACCGCGCACCCGATCACCGGCACGCCACTGCCGACCAGCACCGGCGCCGGCGAGGGCAAGATCATGAAGGGCGGGCGGGCTGTCAGGTGAAGCTTCCCTGGCGTGACCTCGCCCCCGGCGCCGGCCCGGCCATCTCGACGTCGCTGACCGAACGCGAGACCGACGAGCTGCGCCGCCTCGCCGCCGACCGCGAAGTGCTCGAGGTCGGGTCGGCGTACGGCTACAGCGCGGTCGCGATGGCGCTGGCCGGCGGCCGCATTGTCGCGGTCGATCCGCACCTGCAGTTGGCCTCGTACGAGGAGATGCAGGCGAACCTCGGGTTCTACAACGTGGCCGCCCGGGTCGACATCCGCCGCGGGGATTCGCGGGCGGTGCTGCCGGTGCTGCACGACCAGGGGGGCTACGCGTTCGATCTGGTGTGGATCGACGGCGACCATGCGGCGGAGATGGTGACGCACGACGTTGAGTGGGCGCGCAAGCTGTTGCGGCCGGGCGGCACGTTGGCGTGTCACGACTATGACGAGGACACCTGCCCCGGTGTGCGGCAGGCCCTCGACCAGATCTTCGGCGGCCCGGGCACGCTGACGGACACGCTCGCCGTGTACGGGCCGGGTGAGTGGTGAGAGCAGCCGTCGTCGGTGGCGGTGTGTTCGGCTCCACGATTGCGGTGGACCTCGCGCGCGCGGGCGCGCAGGTGGATCTGTACGAGGCCCGCTCGGACATCCTCGGCGGGGCGACGGCGAACTGTCAGGCCCGGCTGCATTCGGGCTACCACTATCCGCGCTCGGACTCGACGGCCGCCGCGGCGCGTGACGCCGCGCCGCAGTTCGCCGCCCGGTATCCGCAGGCGATCCGCCGGGCCCGCCACCACTACGTCATCGCCGCTGACAGCAAGGTTTCGGCCGACGAGTATCTGGCGTTCTGCGACCGCCTCGGCCTGCCGTACGAGGTGGTGGAGCCGCCGCAGGTGCACCACGCGCAGGTGTGTGTGCGGGTGCCGGAGGCGTTCGTCGACGTGGATGTCCTGCGCCGACTGGTGCGTCGCGACCTCGCCGTGTCGGGGGTGACGGTCCACCTGGGCCAGCGGGTCGAGGAGCCGCCGGGCTACGACCTGACGGTGATGGCCACCTACGGCCAGCCGTGGTCGCGGCCGCTGCGCTACGAACTGTGTGAGGTGGCGCTCGTTGAGATCGCCCGCTACGAGGGCGACTCGTTCGTGGTGCTCGACGGGGACCACGTGTCGCTGGACCCCTACGGCCGGGCGCACGCCCTGTACGACGTTGTGAACTCTGTCCACGACGTCAGCGACGACCCGGACTCGTTCGGCTGGCCGCAGCGGCGGGTGAGCCGGTTCGAGGCGATGCTCAAGACGGCCGGTGAGCACCTGCGCGGCCTGCATCCCGGCGGGCAGGGTGTGGCCATCTACCACCGGTCCATGTTCGCCGTCCGGGCTGTCCTGCCCGATGTGGACGCCACCGACGAACGCCCGACGCTGGTCGAACATGACGGGAATGTCATCTCGGTCCTGTCGGGGAAGATCTGCACCGCGGTCACCGCGTCGCGGTCGGTGCTCGAGTTGGCCATGGAGGCAGTGCCGGTATGACGTTGGTTTCGGTGATCCTCCCGACGTGGCAGCGTCACCAGTTGCTGTTCAACCGGGCGCTGCCGTCGGTGTGGGAGCAGGTCCACACCGACCTGCAGGTCATCGTGTGCTCGGACGGCCCCGACCCGGTGCTGCGCAAGCTGATCGAGGGCGTTGACGTGACGTACGTCGAGGTGGCGCACCACGACGAGCACCGGATGAACTTCGGCTCCCGCGCCCGCAACCACGCGCTCGCGCGCGCGACGGGTGACTACGTCGCCTACCTCGACGACGACAACGCGTGGCGGCCCGAACATCTGCAGCTGTTGGTGAAGGCCCTCGACGACAACCCGGCGGCCGGGTTCGCCTATTCGAAACTGGTCACCCATCCGCAGGGCACCGTCATCGGCTCCGACCCGCCCATGTACGGCGGCATCGACACGTCCGTCATCGTGCACCGCCGCGAGTTGCTGGACCTGGCGCGGTGGCCGAAGCCCGGCCAGATCCAGGGCGACATGCACGCCCCCGATTGGGCCATTGTCGAAGCCTGGCTCGCGAAGGGCGCCGGCTGGGTGCATGTGCCGGCCATCACCGTCGACTACCACTTCGCCGGGAGCTGACGTTGCGGATCTTCGCCTTCCACGACGAGTCGGGTTGCGGCGAGTACCGGATCAAGATTCCGCTCGGCGAGTTGGCCAAGAACGGCCACGAGGTCAAGATGATGGCCGGCGGTTCCGGTTCGCTGGCCGAGGGCTATCAGGTCATCGTCGCGCAGCGCACCGACAAGTACGACGCGCTGCCGGTGTGGCGGCGGTTCAAGTCCCGGTCCCGTCTGGTGTATGAGATCGACGACGACGTGTTCAACACGACCCTGGTCAACTGGATGGCCCACCGGGTCTACTCCAAGCCGGACGTGCAGGACGCGGTCGCCCACGCCGCCGAGGTGGCGGACCTGGTGACGGTGACGACCGAGCCGCTGGCTGGGGTGATGCGCCGGCACAACCCGAACGTGGTCGTCATCCCCAACCACGTGCCGAGCGAAGTCTTCGACATCGAACGCCGCCGACCGCAACGGTTGACCGTCGGATGGTCCGGCGGGGCGTCCCACGGCGCCGATCTGGCCATGGTGGCGCCGCACCTGCGCCGCGTCGTCGACCGGTGCAAGGTCGACCTGCACCTGGTAGGCACCGACTATTCGGAGACGATCCGCCGCCCGTGCCGGTTCACCCCCTGGAACCAGACGCACACGGCCGACGGCTACTACGCCAACATCGACTTCGACATCGGCATCGCCCCGCTGACCGGTACCGAGTTCGACCGCAGCAAGTCCCACATCAAGGCGCTGGAGTACGCCGCCCTCGGCATCCCGGTGGTGGCGACCGACCTCGAGCCCTACCGGGACTTCGTCGTCGACGGCGTGACGGGCTTCCTGGTCCGCCACGAGCACGAGTGGTTCAAGCGTCTCCGCGAGCTCGCCAACGATGCGGCGATGCGCGAGGAGATGGGCGCCAAAGCGAAGCAGGTCGCCCGCGGGTTCGACATCGGCGAGGGCTGGAAGCTCTGGGCCTCGGCATATGAAGGGTTGTTGTCATGAAGAACATCAAGGTTCGGATGCAGGTCGGCATGTCCGGCACCCGGTCGGGCGTGGCGTGGCCGGCGCCGGGCGAGATTCTGGAATGTTCCCCGGACGAGGGTGCGCAGCTGTGCGCGTCGGGCATCGCCATCCCGGTCGTCGAGGACGAGGTGGAGACAGCCACCGCGGTCCCGGCCGAGAAGCGCGACACGAAGTCGACCGACGCGAAGTCGACCAAGGAGTAACCGATGACTCTGGTGGCGACGCTGGCCGAGTTCAAAACGCACCTGAACCGCGGCGACGTCACCGACGACACCGAACTCACGTTCTTCCTCACCGCGGCGAGCCTGTGGACCGAGTACGCCATCGGTGGCCCGCTCAGTGTCGCCAGCTTTACCGAAATCCACTGGGTGGACGGCTACTGCGACATCGTGCCCCGCAAGAGGCCCATCTCCGCGATCACGTCCATCACCCCCGACCAGGGCACCGTCATCTCCTCCTCCGCCTACTTCGCCGACGCCGGAACCCAGTCGATCCACTTCCGCTATTCGGTGTCGCCGAACTGGTACACGCTGGTCTACACGGCCGGCCTGGCCTCGATTCCGGAGCGGGTCAAACTGGCCGGGCTCGAGGTCGGCCGGCACCTGTGGGAGATCCAGAACGGGTCGGCCGGGCGCGGGTTCCGCTCCGATGACCTGGTGCCGACGCCGATGGGCTTCGCCGTCCCGCGACGCGCGATGGAACTGTTGGCGCCGGACCTGATTCCGGGCGTGGCGTGAGCGACACCATCGTCGCCGACGTGCTGGACGGCGTGTACGACCTGTTCGTCGCCAACTCGGCCATCGCTGCGCTTGTGACGGCCGGGACGTTGCGTACGTTCGACGGTCCGCCGGCGGTGGACTGGGCCGCCGACTCGATGCTGGTCGTCGGCGGCCGGGTCCAGGTCGACGACCAGGACTCCACCACCGAGGTCGCCTGGGACTGGGCCACCATGGGCGTCTCGGGTGCCGTGTCGGAGGTCGACGAGACGATCGCCGTTCCGTGCGGCATCGCGTCGAAGCGGGGCAGCACCACCACCGACGCGACGATGCGCAACGTCCGTCGCAGCGCCATCAACGTCTATGCCGCGTGCGGGGCCGCGTTGCGCGGCTCCACCCTGAACCTGGCCCGGGTGATGTGGTGCACCAGCAGCGTGTCGAGCATCCAGCAGTTGCAGACCCCCGACGGGCCCGAGTGTTTCGTCGACTTCACCGCCTTCGTCCGCACCCGAATCTAGGAGTTCGCCATGCCCGACGTGGTGAGGCTGCGTTACCTCGGCGCCGAGGCCGTGTCTGTGCCGGTCATCGGCAAGCAGGTCGACCCGGACTGCATCGTCGACTTCCCGGGTGTGGTGCTGGAGGACAACGAAGACCACTACCTGATCGAGACCGGCAACCCGCCGGAACAGCGCTCCTGGGCGAAGTCCCGGTGGCGCAACGAGACCGTCGCCAAGAAGGCGAGCAAGAAGACTGACGACGAAACTGACGACGAGGCCGAGGAGTAGTCGATCATGGCGGTAGGCAGCGGAATTTGCAGCCAGTTCGGCTTCAAGAACGAGACGGTGGTCGGCACGCCGGTCACGGTCGACCACTTCTACAAGCACGTCACGATCGGCGGCGACGGGCTGCAACTCCTGACCGTCACCGACGAGGGCCTCGGCGGCTGCGTGATGGTGCCCACCGTCGACCGTACGGCGTCGGTCGGCCAGCAGGTCGCGCGTGAGGTCGAACTCAACGTCGGCACCCGCGGCCTCGGCCTGCTGTTCAAGCAGATGCTCAACTCGGCCCTGTCGGCGCCGGTGCTGGTGTCGGGCTCGTTCTACCGGCAGATCCACACCCCGTCGGAGACGTCGGGCCGCTCGCTCACCGTCCAGTTCGGGTTCCCCGAGGCAACCGCGACCGGCACGAACCGGGCAATGACCATCAACGGCGCGAAGATCACCCAGTGGGAGTTGTCGCAGGCCCGAAACGAACTGCTGAAGCTGCGGTTCACGTTGGACGGCTGGAACGAGGCGACCGGCACCGCGCTGGCCAGTGCCGTGTACGCCACGGGGCAGGGCGCGACGTCGAACGAGCCGCTGCGGTTCAACTGCTTCTCGGCGAAGCTGGGCGGCACCCCGTCGATCGGGTCCGGGCTGGTGACGGTCGCCGGCGGGACGGAGATCGCCGGCTGCCGTGGCGTGTCGTCGAAGGGCACGCTGCCGCTGCGCACGGACGGGTTCTACTCGGGCGGGTTGGGCACCAAGTCGGAGCAACTGCTGAACGGGTTCATGGAGTACACGTCGGATCTGGACCTGGAGTTCCAGTCCCGCACGCAGGTCTACGACATCTACGCCGCCTACACGACGGCGGCGCTGGAGTTGTCGTGGGTGGGGAAGATCGACGCCGGGGCGGCGCAGTTCGGCAAGGTGTCGATCATCTACCCGTACTCGAAGATCGTGAGCCCGGTGGGGCCGAACGTGACCGGACCGGGCACGCTGGACAACAAGACCACCATCAAGGCGTTCGGCGATCCGGCGGGGACGCTGCCCGCGGTTCAGCTTCTCTATGAGAACCTCGACGCTGCGTTCTGATGGTCTACGACCCGGGGCCGCTCGCGGTGCTACAGGCGGAGCGGCACAACCCCAACCACGACTCACACGGTAAGTTCGCTCCCGCGCCCGGCGGTGGCGCAACCCCCCTGAGTGGCGCGGACGCCCATGGGGCGGCGCTGCATAAGGGGCCGTTGAGCGATACAGCGCATGAAGCCGTGAACGAATACGGCTCGAGCGGGCATCGTGAAACAAATACCATGCTGCGCAAGAACAAGGGTGAAATTTCAGAGGACCACGGGGATCGCTATTCGGCGCGGGTAACTCGGGGCATGGACGAGGCCATGGCCGGTCAGTCGTTGCCCCATGACATCGTTGTGACCCGTGGTGTTGCCAGCACGCACGCAATGCTGGGCGGCCATGAGCCCGCTGTCGGCCTTACGTACGTCGATCATGGATTTGTCTCCACCTCGACGGCGCCCGGCACCTACCACCTGACCGGCATAACCCCGGGCGGGGCGCAGTTGCGAATTACGGCACCGAAGGGAACGAAGGCGTTCAGCGTCCCTAATCCTGTTGGATACGAGCGCCCGTTGTTGGACCGGGGTGAGGTCGTGCTCAACCGAGGATTGACGTATCGAATGACACGGGTCAGCGAGCCCGACAGTTACGGCGTCAGGCACATAGACGTTGAGGTAGTACCGTCGTGAGCGTGAGCAGCGGCGATCGTTTTGTCGACGACCTGACCGTTCCGGTCGAGATCATCGAGAACCCGCAGCCGCCGCCCGACGATGAGCAGCGCGACGGCGACGCGGACGAAGGCGACCCGGACTAGGTGGAGATCGTCCTCTCCGACGCCGGCAAGTTCGCCCAGTTGGCGTCACGGTTCCGCGCGGCCGGTGCCCGCGGTGCCGCGATCCGCAAGGCCACCACCACCGCGATCCAGGCCGAACTGAAGACGGTCGTCTACGACATTCAGCGCGAAGCCAGGGGCATGAAGGTCAGAGGCACCGGCGGTCGTGGTTCGCGCAGCCGGGCCCGGTTCGACCTGGCGGCCGAGATGCGCCGCCAGTCGAAGGCCGCGGCGAAGGGGAAGACGACCCGCGCCCGTCGCACCTCCATGTCCACCGGACTGCGGGAACGCATCGCCCATTCGGTGAAGTCGAAGGTCGCCTACACCGGGTTCCGCCTCGGCGCGAAGGTGTACATCGAGGTCTCGAACTTCCCGCACAACCAGCAGAAGCTGCCCCGCTACCTCAACCGCAGCTCAGGCTGGCGGCATCCGACGTGGGGGCATCGGGACCGGTGGGTCACCCAGTTCGGCGAACCGTACTTCGACCGGCCCGTCATGCATCACCGGCCCCGCATCACCAAGGTTGTCGCCCGCATCGTCGACCACACGCTTGACTCTTTGAGGAGCCCTTTGTGAGTTGGATCGTGGCGTGGAACGGCCGCGACTACGACATCGACCCGGGCGAGTTCACCGGCCGCGAGTTGGGTGAGGTGAAGAAGCGCATCGGGTTGACGTTCGCCGAGCTCATGTTCGACGCGCTGCCCAAGTTCGACGCCGACGCGATCCGGGCCGTGTTCTGGATTGTCGACCGCCGCGACGATCCGACGCTGAAGTTCGACGACTACGACGGCCCGCCCATGAAGGTGTACATCGCCGGGTTCGCCGGCTGGGCGCCGTTGGCTGAGGCAGTGGGAAAAGCGGTGAACTCTGCGGTCCCCGATCCGACTGGCTCGGATGGTTCGGAGAGTTCTACGGATATACCCCTGCCGAATTTGGATGCCTGACCGAGTACGAGTTTCAGCAGTTGGCCAGGCACATTCTGAAGCGGACGGGTGGTGAGTCGTGACCCAGTCCCTGAGTTGGAACCTGCACGGCAACGACCAGCTGTCCGGGGTGCTGGAGAAGCTCGACCGGACCGTGTCGCAGTTGTCGCGGCAGATGAACTCGGCCGCCGGCAACGCCCGCGAGTACGGCCGGGCGATCGGGACGGCGGAGGTGTCGTCGCAGCGGTTCCAGGGTTCGGTCAAGACCACCGGCACCCACCTTGACGGGCTGAGCGGCAAACTCGCCAGCGTCGCGTCGATGCTGCGCGGTATCGCCATCACCGGCGCGGTGGCGCTCGGCTCGGCGGCCGCGGCGGCGGGTGCGTTCGGCATCAAGATGGCCGCCGCGAACGAAACCGCCGCCGTCAGTTTCGAGCTGATGCTGGGCTCAGCGGCGAAGGCGCAGGAGTTCCTGGGCCAGCTGCTCAAGTTCGCCGCCGCCACCCCGTTCGAGATGCCGCAGCTGCGCTCGGCCGCCTCCCGGCTCCTGGCCGTGGGCGTCGCAGCGAGCGACATCATCCCGCTGCTGACCACCCTCGGCGACGCCACCGCCGGCATGGGCACCGGCGCCGAGGGCATCGAACGCGCCGTGACCGCGCTGACGCAGATGAAGCAGAAGACCAAGGTCACCGGCGAAGAGATGATGCAGCTGACCGAGGCCGGCATCCCCGCCTGGGAGACGTTGGCTTCGAAGCTGGGCGTCGACGTGGCTGAGGCGATGGAGATGGTGACCCGCCGCGAGGTCGACGCGGGTGTCATCTTCGCCGCGGTGCAGGAGAAGCAGGGCACCGGTCTGCAGCGCCTGACGGGCATGATGCAGCGCCAGTCGATGACGCTGGCCGGCCTGTGGTCGACGTTCAAGGACAACGCCGGGCAGGCGTTGGCGACGTTCACCGAACCGGCCATCCCCGGTATCAAGAAGCTGCTCGACTTTGTGGCGACGGCCCTGCCCGCCGGGCTGCAGAAGATCAAGGACATGACGGGGCAGGTGACGGGGATCTTCGCCGGGTCCGACGTCCCCGAGCGGGTCATGAACTCGCTGAAGGCGCTGGGCGAGAAGGTACTGCCGGCGTTGAAGGAAGCGTGGGACAAGATCGTCACCACGGTCTCCAACAACAAGGAGGGTCTGGAGAAGCTCGGCCGGTTCATCTCCGACGTGGCGATCCCGCTGTTCGGCTCGTCGCTGGTGTCCTCCATCGACCTCATCACGGCCGCGTTCCAGGGCATCATCTGGATGGCCGCCCGGGTCGTCGACGTGATCAAGTTCTTCACCGAGATCTTCCTGATCAACCTCGGGTTCATCATCCACTCGGCGGAGCAGACGTTCGGTTGGATCCCCGGCCTCGGTCCGCAGTTGCGCAAGGCGGCCGATGACTTCGACACCTTCGCCCGCAGCGTCATGGACAAGCTCAATGCCCTGGACGGCAAGACGGTCAACGTGAACGTCGCCTACCACGAGTATCGGGCCGGGGAACGGTACTCGCCGTCCGACTCGGCCACCACGACGTCCTACTCGAGCGGCGGCCAGATCCAGGAGTTCGCCTACGGCGGCATGGTGCAGGGCCCGCCCGGGTCGGCGCAGATGGTTATCGCCCACGCGGGGGAGAAGGTCCTCACCCCGGAGCAGCAGCGGGCCGACAACAACGGCGTCGTCGGTGTGCTGAAGGTTGTCCACATGACGCCTGACGGTCGGACGCTACGGGAGGAGCTGCTCAGCCTGAAGCGCCAGGCCGGTCTCGCGTCGCTGGGTCTGACGTGAGCGCCTACGAACTGTGGCACGTCGAGGTCGAATACACGGCCGGGGTGTGGACCGACATCACCGCCGATGTGGATTCGATGACCGCACCGGTGTACGCCACGAACGGCACCACCGCTGAGGTGGCGGGCGACCCCGGCTCGTTGACGTTGGTGCTGCACAACGTCGGGTTCAAGTACACGCCCGCCAACGCCCTGTCCGCCTTCGCCCTGTCGACGGGCATGGGGATCCGGTTCTTCGACCTGATCGGCGGCAACCGCATCTACACGTTCACCGGCTTCGTCGAGTTCCCCGAGGTTGCTTCGGTGAACGTGTCGATGAACCAGGACCAGACCATTCAGGTGTCGGCGGTGGACCAGCTGTCGCTGTGGGAGCGGTCGCAGACGTTCGTGTCGACGCTCGGGGCGCACATCCTCGGCTCGCCCGGCGCCGCTGGTCTCGTGGCCTATTGGCCCCTGGTGGGAAGCATCGAGGGCGAGTCGGCGGGGCCGGTTCAGCAGGGTGCGCTGAAGCGCCTAGCAATCGATGGTGCTCACCCGACGAGTGCCCCGACTGACCTGATCCAGTTCAATGCCGGCGTACCGCCACCCGGCGAAGACGCGGCGCCGGTGCTCTGGGCGCCGGTCGACGCCTTCGACACGGAGGCCCTCAAACTCCGCTGTACCCTGCTGACGCCGATCACGCTCAGCACAGGACAGTTTCTCACCCTGGTCTGCTGGGTCAGGTCGTCGCCCGACGAGTTTGCCGGCAGCGGGGCGCTGGGCGAACACTATGTGCTCCTTGAGGGAACCTCACAGTTTGACGCCGCGTCCCTCTTCCGGGACGGAACATCCACCGGCGGGGAGTTCAAAGGCGCCATCATCACCGCCGCCGGGCCGTGGGGTACCAACTTCGAAGGCACGTGGGCCGGTCCAGACGTGTGGCACATCTTCGCCGGCCACTACCAACTGGCCGCAGCACAGGAGATGTGGTTCGACGCAACGACGGCCTCGTCGTCGTTCGGCGGCAGCCCGCCGGCCTCAGTCACTTTCACCAAGATGACCGTCGGTTCATTCGGCATCAACGGCTCGATTGCGCACGTCCAGGTTTACGTCGACAGCGGCACGTTCAGCCGTACCGAGTTCCTCGCCCAGCGCGAAGTCGGCCTGTACGGCCTTGAGCGCCAGACCACCGGTGACCGCATCAGGGCCCTCGCCCGGTACGGCGGCCAAACGGACGCGGAACTAGTTGAGGTGGACCCGGGCCAGTCCATCATGTCGCGGGCCCGCCTAGCCGGTCTGAACGTCGCGCAGGCCATGTACGAAGCCCGTGACACCGAGCAGGGCGACCTGTACATCGACGGCACCGGCCTCACCACGTTCGCGGACCGCCGCACCCTGCTCAACATCTAGCCCGCCAAATCCCGAGCCGATCGCCCAGCGCGGTCGGCTTCCTGCCGTCTAGGGAGCGCCCGTGATCCACAGGTACAGGACGTGGAACGGCCCCATGCCGACCACCGCCGCACAGGCGTCGGTCACCACGGGCACCGTCATCAAAACGATGCTCCAGCTCTCCACCCCCGCCACCCGCATGATCAAACTGATCTCGTGGGGCTACAGCATCGACGACCCGCCCGGCGCCGACGCCGTCATCGAACTCCTGCAGACCGACGTGGCCGCCACCGTCACCGCGCACGTCGCCGCCGGCGTCCAGCCCCTCGATGCGAACGCCCCCGCCAGCCTGCTCACGTTGGGCGTCAACAACACCGGCTACACCTCCACCGTCGAAGGTGCCATCACCGCCACGCGTGTGTTCGACGCCCAGTCGCCGTCGTCGACGAGCGCCGAGGCCGCCGCCGCCATGGCCTACAGCTACCAGTGGATGCCCGACGAGGCGCCCATCATCCCGGTGAGCAAGTTCCTGCGCGTGCGCGCCACCACGCCTACCACAGCCGTCGACATGCGCTGCTGGGTCTGCTGGTATGAATGATCTTGCACACGTGGACCGGTTCGAGTAGCCGATGCCGCAGGCCCTCGCGCCGCGGTGGGCGGCCCACAAAAGCCGCTACGGCAGCATCCCGGCCCCGTTCCACGTCTCCTCCGGCAGCGTCGGCGGGCTGGCGCAGGACCCGGCCCTAATCCCCGTCTGCTGGCTGACGCAACCGTTGACGCTGCGCCTGGACCGGCCGTTCAACTACGCCGAAGTCACCCAGGTCGACGGGTCCACCGCCCGCTACACCGCGCCCGGCGCCACCGTCATCTACCCGTTCTTCGCCACCCTCACCACCGCCGTGGATGCCGACCCGGCCAACCTGGCCCACTGGACCGTCACCTACAACTCGACGCCACGCATGCGCAGCCCCAGCCTCACCATCAACCTGCTGCACCGCACCGACGACGAGAAGGCGTTCCTGCTGGGCATCGGCCGCAACCGGCGCATCCGCCTCACCGGCCTGCCCAACGAATGGCCCACCGGCGCCGACACGCTCGTCGTTCGCGGCATCCAGCACCGGGCCACCACCTACGCCCGCACGGTCACCTGGGAGACGGGGGCGCTGATCGGGACGCTGAGCGCAGGCGGCCTGTTCCTCACCGGCACGACCGGAAACTACGCGTCCACACCGGACGACGCCGCGCTCGACATCGTCGGCGACATTGATCTCCGGGCCGATGTGACCATGCCCGACTGGACCGTCGTCGGCGGATACCAGACGCTGGTCCACAAGTGGGACGAGCCGGCCAACCAGTCCTACGGGCTGGCGCTGCTCGACACGGGCGCGCTGCGGATCATCTGGACCACCGGTGGCAGCAACGCGACCCTGCTCTCGATGGACAGCACCGCCATTGTGTCCTACGCCAACGGCGTGCGCGGCTCGGTGCGGGCCACCCTCGACGTGGACAACGGCGCAGCCGGACGTACCGCACGGTTCTACACCGCCCCGAGCGTCAACGGGCCGTGGACACAACTCGGCGCCGATGTGGTGGCCGGTGGCACGACGTCGATATTCAACGGGACCGGGGTGCTCGAGATCGGCACGTACGACAACGGCCTGGTCGTCGCCGGGTCGACCTCGATGAGGGTCCACGCCGCGCAGGTGCGCAGCAGCATCGACGGCACGGTCGTCGCGAACCCGAACTTCTCCGCCCAGTTGGCCGGTACGACCAGCTTCACCGACTCGGCCGGCCGGGCGTGGACCGTCAACGGGGCGGCGCAGATCACCCCGTCCACGTTGGTGTCGGGGCCGTGGTTCCGCTGGGGCACCTCCTACTGGAGCGGCATTGACACCCGCCCGTTCTGAGAGGGGCTGACCGGTGGCCACCGTCCCCGCATCCCACACCTTCACCGACGGTGTCGCCACCTCGTCCGAAGCCAACGCCTACATCCGCGACCCGATCCAGTTCAACCTCGCCCGGCCGCTGTGCGACGTCTACTCGGTGGCCGTCCAGTCGATCCCCAACAACGTCTACACGGCGCTGACGTTCGACACCGAATACGTCGACCGGGACCCGTCCGGTTCCGGCGGGCACTCCACGTCGGTCAACACGAGCCGCTTCACCGCCGTCTATGCCGGCTACTACGGCGTCATCGGCGCCTACACCTACGCCGCCAACGCGGCCGGGTTCCGCGGCGCCGTCGTCGCCGTCAACGGCACCCAGCAGGACCGGACCAGGCGCATCGGCCCGCCCGCCGCGGCCGGGACGAGCGGGTACATCGCCGTCGCCGGCACCGTGTTCCTCAACGTCGGCGACTACGTCGAGATCATGGGCGTCCAGAACACCGGCGCCGGGCTCAACACCGATGTAGCCAACCTGGCCTACCCGTCCATGCGGGTGGTCTGGGAGGGGACGGCGTAGGGAGGTTCACCCATGCCCAGTTATCTCCAGCTCGCCCAGGAGCAGGTCTGGCAGGACCAGTACGTGCCCGACAACCTGACGACGCTGCTGATCGAGCCGCTGCGTGAGTTCTACAACATGGGCGCCGCCTCGATCGGCGCGCCCGGCGACAACAACCACCTGTACGGCCGGCACCGCTCCGCCGCGTGGGACCGCGGATCGGCCTACTGCACCGACCGGTCCTACGGCACCACCGACGCGCGTGACCACGACGGCGACCAGGACATCTACCGGGCCCTCGACGTCGGCATCCAGGGCGAGGTGCTGTACGCCGCGTCGCACCGCATGGACGAGCTGGTGCGGTTCGGGAAGTGCCCCGGGGTGGCGGAGTGGTTCGGAACGTTCGACGGCCAGACTGTCGTCGGCTGGTACGAGGGCGGCCCGTCGAGCTCCGACGATTCGCATCTGTGGCATCTGCACGTCGGGTTCTGGAACGGATCCGCGGACGACCCCGAAACGATGCGCCTCGTCCTGGCCGCGATCACCGGACAATCGAGCGAAGAAGGAGCCGACATGGACACCGAACAGGCGCGTCAGCTGTACAACCTGGACCGGCTCAACACGGCGCTCCTGCTTGACGCGGACGAGGTGACCCAGCTCGACGACGGGCAGGGCAACAAGGTGTCCTATCCGCTGATGATCGTGCGCCGCCAGAAGGCCATCCTGAAGGCGCTGGCCGAGGGTGTGACGGTCGAAGCCGAGGTGGACCTGACGGACGCGGCAGTCGAGAAGGTGGCCAAGGCCACCGCCGACGAGATCGCCGCCGACCCTGAGCGCGACGGCGCCGACACCTGACCATGCCCACGCAGGAGGAGTCGGACGGCATCACGTTGCGCGAGCACGTGATGGCGCTGCTGGTCGAGATGGACCGCCGGTTCGAGGCGGCCATCGCCGCGCAGGACAAGGCTGTGCAGATCGCGATGATCGCCAGCGAGAAGGCTGTCGTCAAGGCCGAGATCGCGGCTGAGAAGCGGTTTCGAGTCGGTCAACGAGTTCAGGGGACAACTGTCTGATCAGGCGGCCACGTTCATGCCCCGCGCCGAGGCAGAGCAGCGCCTGGCCGCGCTCGGCGAGAAGATCGTCGACCTGACCGGCTCAAGTAGGGCCGGAGCCTCCGCGCTGTGGGGCTACCTGGCCGGCGCGGCCGGTGTGGTCATCGCGGTGATCACGCTGTTCGTCAGATAGCACCACCCCGCAACCCTGGACCCCGGTTGCGGCTAGCACGACCCGCTGAAGTGGGGACCCGTGTCACTCGACCAATGGGCCGCGATCGGCGTCGTGTGCGGCGCGATCCTCGGGGCGGCCGCTGTGTGCTTCCTCCTGGCGAGAGGCATCCGACGTATGTGGCATCTGATGCGCAAGGTCAACCGTTTGTTGGACCAGACCCTCGGCAGCCCCGGACGTCCGTCGCTGATGGACCGGGTAACGAGCATCGAAGAGAAGCTCGAAGAGCACCTGCATTGGCACACCGATCCACGGGGGAGACCGGCCGGTGGCGCACCGCTACAGCCCAACGGGCCGCGCCGCGGCCGCCGTCCGACTGAGTAGAGGAGTCACGGTCATGGACCGGTACGCCAAGGCCATCGTCGCGGCGCTGGGCGTCGCCTACGGGCTGTACGTCGCGGCCACGGGCGCCGACTCGGCCGGCGGTGTGGCGATCGTGGCCAACGAATGGGTCGGCATCGCCGTCACCACAATCCTGACCGCGCTCGGTGTCTGGGCAGTTCCCAATGCCGGCAAGCCGCCGGTCGTGTACGGCTCGTCGCCCGACTCCGTCACCACCGTCAACGTCGACACGACCAAGACGCCCGCCCTGACGCCCCCGCCGGGTAGCGACGAGCGGCTCATTGGAAGGGGAAGGGACTACACGTGAACGTCATCATCGTTCTTCTGCTGCTCCTCGCCGCGATCTTCTTCGCGCTGACCGCGTTCGGCATCGCGTCAAGCCGCGTCAACCTGCTGGCACTCGGGCTGTTCTGCTGGGTGCTGGTGCCGCTGATCCTGGCGGTGAAGACGCTCTAGCTTTCCAGCGCTGAAACACACGAATGGCCCCGGTCTTCGGACCGGGGCCATCTTGGCGTTCCTGGGTTATGGTGAAGCGGACGGCGTGCCCGGAGATGTACGGTCGGAAACGACTGGGGCCATAACGGGATAGCAGCGTGAAGCCGCTGTGAGTGGGCTGGGTAGCGCCGGCCCCCGTGGGTTCAAATCCCACCCCGCCACAAAGAAAGGGCCCCGCCGGGTAGACGGGGCCCTTCCTTTGTCACCGTACCGAGCAGCTACCCGGACTGCTGGGTCCGAGCAGCTCTCACTGCGCTACCGCCGGGGAAACCGGCGCCACCCCTGCAACTTCGAGCATCCTGTTCGCCTCGTCGGCCGTGTCCGGCAGCTTCGGCGCTCGCGGCTTGCGAGTGGTCGTCTTGCGGGTCGTCCGCTTGCGTGCCTCCGCCGCCTTCCTGCCCGCCGCCACCCGCACCGGGTCCTTCGCCCGGGTCCGAGCCTTGACCGCTGCCGTGACGAACTCCGAGAGGAGGTACGCCAGGACGGTCCACAGGTTCGCGCACTTCGCTCCGAGCGTCCCACCGGCGATGAAGTTCGCCGAACCGGACACCGCGACCGCCAGCACCAGGACCACGAGTGAGGTCCAGAAGCCGCGACGGGCCACATCAGGAATGTGCAGAGCGATGTTGCAGGTGATGGCAAGCAGGTCGACAGTCAGCGGCACCGCGTACTGGGCCACCCGGTCAACGCCCCACGTCGCCAGCAGCTCCCGCTGGTGGCCGTAGGACACGAACGCCGCGACGATCATGATGAGCGTCGTCGAGAAGCGGGTTCGCTGGAACGCAGTGAGACTGCGTAGGTACTGGATCATGGTGGTCTCCCTCCACCTCGGGGCCGGTCCCTGATGGACCGACCTCGTGCGCCCGCGCAACCGAATGCGTCTGGGGAGATTCCTGGGCGCTTGCCCGGCCGCGCGCTGAGCGCTGCGTTCCCGGGCTGGTGTGTTCCCGACTGCGTGCGTCGGATGCAGTTGTCAATGTGTGGCGGTTTGGACCGATGTCCAGATTGCCCCGAGTGCTACTGCAAAAGATCTTGCGCGTAGCACCCGCGCCTACTTCCTATAGTACAGCATGCGCTGCACTTGCGCCACCATGGCACTGACCTGCGACGATGCTCAGCGGGCCCGAATGAGCCAGGGGACCCGGGCAGGCTATGCAGCCCATGCTGTACTCTGCGTGACCGCATGTAAGGCATGATCTAGCCCACGGCAGTTACGCTAAGGATCTTGACGGCTCTAGCGGATCTTGCGTCCCATTCGCCGGAAAATCTCTTCATGCCAAACTCGGGCACAACGTCGCCGATTTCAAAGAATGTCCGCACGGCCTATTGGAGACTCAGCCGAACGCCCGACCCAAACCGGACAGAAACCGGTGACCCACAGCTACGGGCTTGCAGCCCGGGCGTGTCGAGAACCCCAGTTGCCGGATCCGGGCCGATTCGACCGCCACGCCTCAACGGTCTCCGGCGACCACCACGGGCGGGCCTTGCCGCGCTCTATGTCGACGCCGTCAGCCTTCGGGAAGCGGGCCTTCGACAGGGCCCGGTACGCGCGCAGCGTCTGGGGCTTCACCCCGACCAGGGCGGCGAAGTCATCCAAGTACAGCTTGCGCGGCATAGCTCCAGCGTACGACTGTGGCGAGGCTCTGTCACCCTGCCCGCATGACCCCTCGCCGCCCACTGTCCGCCGGAGCCATCACGATCGCGCTCGGCGCCTTCTGCCTCGTCTCGCTGGCCATCGGTGCGATCGTCAACCAGACGCAGACCACAACACCGGCTCCACCCGCGGCCGATCCGTTCGACCGGGCGGCGTTTGACGCCTACTGGGCCGGCCCGAACGTCACGCCGCGGACACGCGATTTGGTGACCTCGGTCGACTGGAGCGGATCGGTCCTCACCGCCCACACGCAGCTTGCCGCCGACTCCGACGCGATCGAACCGGCCACCACCATCTGCGGGGCGCTGTCCGGCTTCTGGGGCGGCGACTTCCACTCAGTCCGGGTGCTGGACGGGGCGGACCAGGTGCTCGTGTCGCGGCACACGGCGGGGGAGACCTGCACCTGGCGGCGCTAGACCGATCACTCGAACTCCACCGCGTGAACGGTGCCATCCGGGTCCACCAGCCGAAGGAGCCGGCCCCCCAGGATGATCTGGTCCATCAGGTAGGCGTACACCTGCAACGCCCGGTTGACGGTGTCGGTGCGGCTGTCGCCGGTCAACACGCTGGCGACCTCCATCGCGTCCGTCGAACGGGACACCAGGTTGACGGTCAGCTTGGTGCTCATGGCCGCACCCTAACCGGCTGCGGTGACGTGACCAGTTCCCGCGCCGTCAGCGGCGGGGCGTTCGGCGGAGGCGGTGGTCCCGGGTCGGGTCCGCACAACTCGTCGAGGTCGTCCTGGTCGCGGATGGCCCGGGCGACGTCGACGGTCACCGTGGCGCTGGCGAGCAGGATAAGTTCCCGCAGGCGTCGGGCGAGGTCGTCCGGAAGCGGTGGCGCCGTCTCGACGGCTGCGTCGATCCGGGCCTGGACGCGGGCGGCCGCCCGGGCATCGCGTTCCTCGCGGGTGTCGGCGGTCATGGCTAGTCCTCGACGTCGAGGTCGGCAAGGTAACGCTGCTGGCCGACATGCTGCTGGCCGGTGCGTGCCGCGGGCGTGCGGGTGTTCCGATCCAGCCAGTACTTGCCGTCGAACGTGATCCCGCCGCACGGGCAGCGCCGGACGAACTCGAAGTGCAGGACGGCGCGTGTCTGCGCCCAGCACCGGTGCCACTTCGGTGGCGCGGGGGCGTGGTGCCAGTCGATTCCGTCGATGTGTTCGACGTACTCCATGTTCAGCAACCCGCCCTCCCACTCCCGGACGTAGGTCGGGGGAGGCGTCACCGGTCGGCGCTGCAGCCAGCGCCACAACAGTTGGGTGTTCACTGTGCCACCTCCTGGTCGTAGCCGCGCCCGTCGTTCTGGCGCTGGGTGGGCGTTCCCGGCTGGGTCATGTCGTGGTGCGGCTGGCGTCGCGCCCGCCGCTGGGCGACCTTGCGCGGATCCGACTTGGCCAGGTAGGGCGGGGGACTGGTCATCTCCTGGACGAGTCTGAGAACCTCGGCCTGCGCAGCTGCTGCCGCGGCGAGCGCAGCGGGGTGTTTGGCGATCGGGTACGTCACCTCGTTGTCCCGTGGATCCGGTGGCGCAGCCGCGGCGGCGGCGAGGGCTGCGGCAGCCGCGGCCGCGGTGGCTGCCGCGGCGGCAGCCTCCTCCCGGGTCTGTCGCTGCAACCGGCGGTAGCGGGCGAGCAGGACGAAGAACAGGACGGCACCGAGGACGGCGACGCCGCCGAGTACAAGGGTCAACACGTTCGTCACGACAGGCACGTCCTTCGGGAACTCGGGGGCGCGGATAAAGGGCGTTGAGGGCCGGCCGGTGAGGGTTCGTTGACCCGGCGGGCTGACGGACCAGGCCGGGTCCTGCGGCCGGCCCTCAACGTTTCCCCCGGAGCGGCGGAGTGGAAGTCCGGGGTCGTGCGCCCGCCGAGTGCAGGTTCGGCGGACCGGGCCCGGGAGGCGGGGGACAACACCGGGGGACCTCGCCTCCCGGGGCTTTAGGCCGGACGCGGCGAGTTCCAGCCCCGGTTCTGCGCCGCGTCCGGGGTCATTGGTAGGCGTGCCGCCTGGAGTTCTCGGATCACCGGGTAGTGCGCGTTCCACACGTCGCACAGCCACTTCGTCTCGCGGCACCTGAGGTCGCAGTACCTGCCCTCGGCGTGTGCCCTCTCGGCATCCAGTGCGTCCTGCCGCTGCTCGGCGGTGTAGGTCATGACTTGCTCTCCGGTTCCGGCCGCAGTACCACCGACAGCAGGTTGCGCAGGCGCGTGGTCTGCTCAGGGCTCAGCGGGCCCTCGGTGTTGGCGAGGGCCTCGATCTCCCCCTCTAGCTTGGCGCAGGCGGCGGACCACCGGGCGCCGCGCTCCTCTGCTGTGGAGTGTGGGCGGCGGGTCACGACCGGCTCCGGCTGACGGGGGCGGCCTCGATAGCGCGCGGGCCGGACCGCAGGGGCTGTTCGCGCATGGGTGGCTTCACGTCGATGACACACGTCGTCATCTCGCCGTCGTGGTCGAACAGCATCTGCCTGATGGCCGCCCTGACCGGCGGCAGCGCCGGGAACAGCGCGGGGTTGCGCAACCGGAAGTAGGCGTGGACCCAGCGGATGAGGAAGAACGCGCCCACGAAGGCCAGGAGCACAAGCAGGACGACGGCGATGAGGCGTAGGGCTAAATCACTCACGAGCGATCTCCCATGTAGGGCGTACCGGGGCCCGCCGTGCGAGCCTGGCGACTCGTCAGGCCCCGGTACGCGTTCAGGTCCCCACTGGTCTGCCGGCGGCTCGGCTCGTTCGTCACTACCCGCCGGCGACTCTCGGGGATGGTGCGGGTGACCGTCGAACGTCCGTGTTGCTGGGTCGGAAGCGACCGGCGGTACTCCGCCATCATGTGCCTCCGTCTGTCAGAATGCAAGAGTTGGTGTACGCAAGATCGGGCGTTTGCCCATCCGGGGTTGAGGCCCACGTCGGCAGCCAACGACACTGAGCAGATCGGAGCGAAAGGTGATGGACGTGCGGCGCAAGAGCACGGCGCGGGCCGCCCAGGTGGGCAGGGAACTGAGGGATCTGCGCGACCAGCTGGGGCTCTCGCAGAAGTTTGTCGCGGACAAGACAAACCTGGATCCGGCCACGATCGGCGCCATCGAGCGCGCCGTGCGCATCCCGCAGAAGCGCAGCGTGATCACCCTGCTCGACTACTACCGGGTGCGCGGGCCGCAGCGCACCCGGCTCATCTCCCTCGTGGAGAAGGCCAGAGAGCCGGGCTGGCTGGAGCGCTTCGACCTGTCGGCGCCGCTGGCCGACTACATCACGTGGGAGTCCTACGCCAAGGAGGCGATGACGTACCAATCGGTTCTCGTGCCCGGGCTGCTGCAAACCCCGGACTACACCCGGGCGCTGTTCCTGGGCGAGGGCCTCGCACCCGCCGTCGTTGAGAACCTGGTCGAGGTACGCCACGAGCGGCAGGCGTCGTCTCTCGGCCGGGAAGAGCCGCTGCGCCTGGTCGCGGTCATGGACGAAGCCGTCCTTCACCGGCCGATCGGCGGACCGCAGGTGATGGCCGCCCAGCTGACCGCACTCGCGAAGGACGACCGGGAGCACGTGACGATCCAGGTTGTTCAGCACGCGGCTGGCGCCTACCCCGGACTGGCTGGCGGTCCGTTCATCGTGCTGGACGACTACGACAGTTCGCCGCTGGCGTGTGTCGAGTCGGTGCGCAACACCGTCTTCTTCGAGCGGCCCGAGGACGTCCGCCGCTACCTGGACACGTTCCAGGACCTGCGCCAGATGGCGTTGAACCCCGAAGAGTCCAGGGCACTGATCGGGGCGGCGGCCAGAAAGATCAAGAAGTAACTGGGGAAAGGGAGTGGCCATGTACGAGGAACCGCGGGGTCGCGACTGGCGCAAGTCCAGCCATTCGGGGACCGACGGCGACTGCGTGGAGTTCGCCATTGACGGCGAACGCGTCTTGCTGCGCGACTCGAAGGATCCGACCGGGCCGGTGCTGAGTTTCACCCGGGCCGAGTGGATCGCCTTCGTCCGCGGTACCCGAGACGGGGAGTTCGACCTCGGCTGAACGGCCATCTTGCCTGATGAGGCCATGGTGTGGTGTGATCCTCTCGCTGAGTCGGGAGAGATCGGATTGGCCGGGCGACGCCCAGCCCCCACCGGCTCACGCTGGCGCGTGAGCGGAACGTGAATGAATCAACAAATCGCCCGAGGTCTGGGGGCGGGGTGGTTCTTCTCGTCGGTGGGGGCGCGGGACGCACAACGGAACGTGCCGGGGTCCGGGGCACCTGAGTGAAACCCTGTGAAGGGATCACTCCTACGGCGCGTAGTTAACAAGCCAACGTCGAAGCATGCAATTGGCTAAACGGACGATCGTATTCAGCCGATCACACACTGTAGAACGTGCATCAGCAGTTGGGACCCCAGACCCTGGCCCCATTTTGGCGTGGCCTCCCGAAGGGACCGACCCGTGCTCCGCCTCAGTTTCAACTTCACCGGCGCCACCGTCGCCCTCGGCACCGCCTCGGCCATCGAGGGCGCTCTCGTCGTCAGCGCGTGCACCGACGTGTCCGGCGTGACGACGCTCCTCTGCTTCCTGCTCCTCGAGGCGGCCGCCCTGGCGGCCGCCGTGGTGCCGGCGTGGGTGGACCACCGTCGGCGCATCCGCCGGGAACGCGAGCACGCGGCCGAGCTCGTCGCGGCCCTTGGTCGGCCCGAGTACGCCGCCCGGGTCCAGCGGGAGGTGTTCGAGCCCCGGATGAACATGAGCGCGGACACGGTCGTGCTGAAGATCGTCGAGCCGCGGACCGTGCACTCGTCGGTGTACCGCTCGAACAGCAGCCTCCTCGAGGAGGAGCTGACCGGGCTCACGGTGCTGACCGAGATGGACGAGGAGTTCAACGAGGACTACCTGCGCGGCTATGCGGCCGCTGCGCTCGACCAGGAGACGCGGGACGAGGACTGAGCGCGTTTTCCGGGGGTTTTCCGGGGGCTGGACTCTTCAAGATTCTTGATCGAGGCTGTGACCTGGGCTTTTGCTCCCCGAGTAGGACTCGAACCTACAACCCTTCGGAAGCAAGATCACCACTTGTCAGGTGTGGTGCACTCGGGTCGAAAGTGGTTGTGGCCAGCGGATTTCCGCGTGACGCGTTGGTCCATTGTGGGCAACGGTGGTTGACAGTGGGGTCTGTTTTCCGGGAGTATTCCGGGGGCGGTGCCGGAAACTATCCCCGACCACCGGTCCGCGACCACCGACCAGCGTGAGGATAAAGGCCATGCCCCGACCGCCGCTCCCCATCGGTACCTACGGCAAGATCCGCACCGTGAAGGAGCCCGGCGGCACCTGGACCGCCCGGGCCGGGTTCCGCGACTACGACGGAATCACCCGCGACGTCGAGCGCGCCGGGCCGACCAGGGTCCAGGCGGAGAACGCGCTCCGCGAGGCACTGCGGGACCGGGCGAAGATCGTCGGCAACGGCGACCTCACGCCCGACACGAAGGTCAAGGATCTGGCCGAGCAGTGGTGGTCGGAGTGGAAGCGCCAGCCGCACTCGCCGAACACGACCTACAACTACCGCCGCAAGATGGACCTGTTCATCCTGCGTGGACTCGGCGAGCTGCGGCTGCGCGAGTTCAGCGTCGCCCGCGCCAACCGGTTCCTGCGCGACATCGAGGACAACCATGGCGCGTCGAACGCGAAGATGACCCGCACCGTGCTGTCGCTCATGGGCGCGTTCGCGGCGCAGCAGGGCGCGATCGCGTCCAACCCGGTACGCGACGTGGGCCGTATCTCGGTCGGCAGCCAGCCCGCGACCGCGCTCACGATCGCCCAGGTCTCCCAGCTGCTCGCGTACATGACCTATGACCCGCAGGCCATCGACCGGGACGTGGTCGACTTCGCCGCGTTCCTCGCCTCCACCGGCGTGCGCCACGCCGAGGCGCTGGGGCTGCAGCAGAACGCGATCGACTTTGAGGCCGGCACGGCGGCGATCCGCCACCAGGTGATCCGCATCGTCGGTGTGGGCCTGGTGCTGAAGCGGCCCAAGTCCGAGGCCGGCGTGCGGACGTTGGAGTTGCCGTCGTGGGCGCTGCGCCTGCTCGAGTTGCGCCAGCTGACCGCCGCCGTACCGCGCGCTTTCCCGACGGTGAAGGTGCTCCAGGCCAACGGGACGATCGTCGAGGAGCGGCTGAGCGCCGAGACCATGTTGGTGTTCCCGTCGACCCGGACGGGGACGTACGGCCTACGGGATCCACGTAACGTCCACCGTCAGGTCAAAGACGCGTACGCCTTCGCCGGCCTCGGTGGTGGCAACCACAAGTTCCGCAAGATGGTGCTGACCGAGATGGACAAGGCTGGCCTGTCGGCGCGGGCCGCGGCCGACCAGGCCGGGCACGCCAAGGTGTCGATGACACAGGACGCCTACTTCGGGCGCCGGGTGGTACGCACGGGTGCGGCCGAGGTGCTGGAGGCGATCGGCGCCGCGCTATGACCGGCTCAGAGGTCGAGCGTGAGTCCGGCCTTGCGCTCGATGGTCTTCAGCGTCGTCCGCATGGCGTTGCTGCCCGGATCCGACGCCACGATCGCAACCCCGCCCGGGCCCGTGATCTTCAGGTGCCCCTGGCCCGTCCGCTCTACCGTGCCGCCCGCGCGGACGACCGCACGCTCAATGTCGCGTGCTTCCTTGGATCGACCGCGGCCGGTGCTGCCTTTTCTTTTCACCGCCCCAGCCGCATCGCCCAGTCGAACCGCCGCTGCAGTTCGGCCATCTCCGCCACCCACGCTTCGGTGTGCACGATGCCGCGTGCGCGTTCGCCGTTGTAAGTGGCCAACTGGTTGATGTCCCGCTCGCTGAGCACGTCCGACCACGGCGGGCGCTTCCTCTGGAACAACCTGATCACGGTGTCGAGCCTCCTCGTTTGCGTGGGACGGGCTTGCGGGTGTCCGCGAGCCCGTTCTGCCAGAACACCATGCCCTTCTCGACGTACTCCCACGCCTTGTTCACCACCCGCAGCAGGGCCCGCTGCTGGCCGGGCGTCACGCCGGGCTGGTTCCAGCGGGCCATGAGCGACTGGGCGAAGTGGTCGACCGTGCGCTGTACCTCCGGCGGCAGGAACTCGGGGGCCGCCGCGTACACGCCGATGCCGAGCAGGTCCTCGGCGGTCGTGTTGAGAACCGCGGCGATCTCGTCGAGGTCGACGAGATCGTAGGGCTGTTTGCCGGCGTAGAGCCCGGCCAGCCATGAATGGGACTTGCCGAGGCGGCGGGCGATCTCCCGGCCACTGAGCCCCTGCTGATGGGCGATCTCCTTCACTCGGTCCGTAACACGCGTGCCCAACGTTGCCCGAAGCTCACCACTCACAACCACTCATGCACTCTGACAGCAAGCACTATGGTCAGTCAAGGATGCCGATCGGAATAGATCCCTCGATGGCTGGTCAGACATAGTTGACAGCGTTCACCAATACATGCCAGGATTCCGGGCATGTCGACCACCCGGCAGCCGGCTAAGAACCGGCATCCCAGCAGCAATAACACGACTCCCGAGGTGGCCGGCCGTCGCCCGTACGTCACCCCGGAGGAACTCGCCGCGTACGTCGGCGTCGCCCTGCAGACCATCTACGGCTGGCGGAAGCAGAAGAAGGGCCCCAGGGCCACCAAGATCGGTGGACAGTTGCGCTTCGCCTGGACCGACATCGACGCCTGGATTGAGCAGCAGCAGCGGGTGGCGTGATGATCCGCATCTTCTTGAGCCTGTACCGCCCCGGTCGGTATGCGGTCTGGTTCGTGCTGGGCTATCTCCCTGTCCTCGCGCTTGGCGTTGCGCTCAGGCTCGTCTTCAACCCGCCCATGTGGGTGCTGTTCGTGTGCTGCTCGGCGTTGACGATCGCCATGCCGACACCGAAGTGGGTGCGGCGATGACCCCCGACCGCCGCGAGTCCGTCTACCTCGCCCAGACCGGGCGGCCCACGTTCACGAAGCGGCAGGAACGGCGCTACGCCAAGAGAATTTCCGTCCCCCGTCGACGCTCGAGCGGCCGCGAGCTCCGTGGGGACGGTCCGCTAGTCGCCCCGGACTAGCGGCCGGGCCCAGCCGTTTCCTCTCGTGGCGGCTGGGCCCACAGACTCGCGGTCCGGTTGGAGAGACAGGACCGCGGCCGGGGCCCCTGCACCCGAAAGCGGGGGTCCCGGGCAAGACCCAAAAACGACCAGCGCCCCGCATCAAGGTTTGGGACCGAGCGGAGCGCCAGACGAAAGGATTCTAGCAATGACCAAGGTCTCCATCGATTACGTAGTGGGCGTCTGCTTCACCGTGCTCGGCGTGGTCGTCTTCGCCGTCCTGACGTGGCTGGCGAACCGGTGGCGCCGCCGGGCGGATGACATCGACCGGCCGGTGGCCATCGCCGCCAGCATCATCGCGCCGCTCTTGTTCGTCATCGTGCTGGTCGCGTTCGTCGGCGGTGGCTGGCCACCGTTCAACATGGAGTACCACTCCTACCGGCAGGTGCACGGCACCGTCGCCGACGTCCAGTCCCGGTTCCTCGGTGCAGACGGCAGCACCAGCCAGATGTACGCCGTGCGCTTCACCGACTCGGACCAGGTCTACCGCTGCGATGACTCCCGCTGCTCGCTGCTCAAGACGGGGGACGAGTTGTGGCTGTGGTGCATCCGCGAATGGCAGCAGGCGTCGACGCCCGGCTACGACTGCAACTTCGGCGATTCGAGGACGAAGTCATGATCAAGCTGAAGAAGCGTACCAAGACCGGAATCGTCGCCGCCGGCATCGTGACCGTCCTCGCCGCCGCGGCTGCCGTGTGGCGGCTTCGGCGTCGCGGCTCCGACGTGGGCGAGGAGTCGAAGTCATGAGCCACCACTGCGCCTCCTGTACGCGATATGGCCGCGGCCCATCGGAGGTCACCGCCTTCCACCGCGAACTGCGGGAAGTGCTGCGCCAGCGTGAAGCCAAGTGGCGGCTGGTGGCGCTCATCGGCGTGCTGCTGGCGACACCGTTGTGGTACCTGCTCGGGGCGCTGATCGGAGAGTGGACGTCATGATCCCCGACGACCTCCGCGCCGACCACCAACTCCAACCTCGACGAGGTGACGTGGTGACTCTGCACGAGCGCATCGAGGCCGCCGTGCGGGAACGGATGGCGGTGGCGCAGGCGGCCAGCCCGGGGCCCTGGCGCCTCGACCCCGACTTTGACGACGTCTTCGCGGTCGACGACGAGCGGTGCGCCGAGGCGTATGCGCTTACTGGCCGGCAGCAGCGCGCCACCGCCGCCCACATCGCCGCCAACGACCCGGCCCGGATCCTGCGGGACTGCGAACGCGACCTGAAGGTGCTGGAGCGGCACGCGCCCGCCTACGAGATTCCCCTCCGGTGGGTCTGCCGCAGCCGTTGCAAGCCTGTTCCGTGCCCCGAACTCGTAGAGACGGCCGAGGCGTACGGCATCACCGAGGAGGCGGCATGACCTCCACCATCCCCACCGACGCCGCCACCCACGTGGTCTGCGCCTACCGGTGGCTGGACCGGGGCGACGTGTCGCTCACCGAAGCCACCCTGCGCCGACTCAGCGTCGCGGAGTTGCGCGACGCGGACAGGACGGTGGTACGGCTGGCCCAGATCGTCGCGGCGCTGCTGCAGGAGGCCGACCCGTGCCCGTGGTGTCCAGCCAACCCGTGCCCGGACCGGGAGGTTCACAACCGGCTGGACGCGATGGCCGAGGGCACCTGGATCCGGCGGGCGAGGGGAATGGCGCCGTGATCATCGCCGCCGTCTACGTCGCCTTCACCGTCGTCATGGTCCTGGCGCTCACCTACAGCGGGCGGGGTGACTCGCGGACCGCGATCCACGACGAAGCCACCGTCGAGCTCGGCCCCCTCGACGAGACGCTCGCCTGGATGGACGCCGTCGCCGCCATGCCTGATGTGACCGCGACCTTCGCGCACATCCTCGCCGAGCACAGTGAAAGGACCGAGACGTGATCGCCTTCCTCCTGTCCCTGGCCGCGTGCATCCCGGTGGTCTCCATCGGCGTCGACCTGCTCCGCGACGCCCACGACCTGCCGCCACTGGGCCACGCCCGCCACCGGCGTCGACAACAGGAGGTGGAACGCCTCATGGCGCCACTGCCGAAGGCCCGCGACTCGCTGCTGCCGGAAGACTTCTACGCCACCTGGCCGCGGCGCCAGACCCCGTCGGACCTGCCGCCGCGGATGTTCCTCGTCGTCGCGGCGGACCGGGTGGGCAAGCACCGGGCGCCGGAGCCGGTGGAGGAGCTGAGCACGACCGGCCAGTTTTGGGCCATCGTCGAGGACTTCGGCGACCTGACCCAGCCGTGCGCACACTGCACCACACCGGAGGACGGGGAGCCGGCACATGCCGGGTGTCCGGGGTGTGCGTGTCCATGTGGGTTGGCGGTGGGGGTGTGAAGGCCGTCCCGTTCGAGGGCACGCCACCCGAGGTTAAGGCGGGCGACCGGGTCCAGATCCGCGACGTCGACGGCGAGTGGCACGACGTCATCGCGAACTCAGAGCCGCGCTACGACTACGACACGGCGGTCGGTGGCCACTGCCACCTGACGGTGAGCATCAGGTTCGGGAACGAGACCGTGAACTGGCCGGCCGAGGACGTGCGGCCGGAGTTCGCCACCGGCGGTCCGGTTCCCACGTTCGCGCCCTACACCGTTGAGCCGGGTCAGACCGTACGGCGGCCCGAGGACGGTGCGACGTGACCATCACCGACGTCCAGCGCGAGCGGCAGGCCGTCCTGTGCGGCCCGGCCGCCATGGCGGCGCTGCGGGCCGAACGGGCGCGACAGGCCCGCCTCGCCGCCGCCCAACTGCGACGCGACCAGCGACTCATCGAGGCGACGCGGAGGGCAGAGAAGTGAACAACGTGTGGGACGACATCGAATCTGCCGAGAGCAAGGTGCCGCGGGACCGGTGGCAGCGGCCAATGATCGT
>Ga0207674_10001092_pt1 | contig 35309 bp, 29 predicted proteins | sample KBSCornC72_FD_184303 | JGI IMG/M metagenome (GOLD analysis project Ga0207674, IMG submission 184303) | Corn rhizosphere microbial communities from Kellogg Biological Station, Michigan, USA - KBS Corn C7-2 (SPAdes) (version 2) | ecosystem: Host-associated > Plants > Roots > Rhizosphere > Soil ...
CGGCGAGTTTTACAGCGTCGCCGTCGTGAACAACAAGCAGCAAGCCGACACGGGCACGAAGATGATCCACATCGGCCGCAACACGAGGTCGACGATCGTCTCGAAGGGCATCTCGGCCGGCGAGGGCAACAACTCGTATCGCGGCAAGGTGCAGGTACTGCCCAAGGCGGCGGGCGCGCGGAATTACACCCAGTGCGACTCGATGCTCGTCGGCAACCGCTGCGGCGCGCACACCTTCCCGTATATCGAGGTCGGCAACAACAGCGCGATCGTCGAGCACGAAGCGTCGACGTCGAAGATCGGTGAAGACCAGATCTTTTACTTGAAGCAACGCGGCCTGTCGGCCGAGCAAGCGGTGTCGATGATCGTGAGCGGTTTCTGCAAGGAAGTGTTCAAGGAACTGCCGATGGAGTTCGCGCTGGAAGCTCAGGCGCTGCTGGGGATAACGCTCGAGGGAAGTGTTGGTTGATTGGCGTCGGTGAGGACTAATCGCGATCTCGTTTGAACTTTGCACTTTCGGTCCCAGGTCCCAGGTCTCTGGTCTCAGGTGTAACTGCGGTTGCGCCGTTAAATCCTGAGACCTGGGACCCGGGACCTGAGACCTAAAAAATCGGATATGCCACTTCTCGTTATTAAAGACCTACACGCCAACGTTGGCGACAAACCGATCCTCAAGGGTCTCTCCCTCACCGTCGACACCGGCTCCGTTCACGCCGTCATGGGCCCGAACGGCTCGGGCAAGAGCACGCTCGCGCAGGTGTTGGCGGGGAATCCGGCGTATGAAGTCACCGGTGGCTCGATCGAATACGACGGGCGGGATTTGCTCGAGATGCAGCCGGAGGAGCGGGCACAGGCGGGGATGTTCCTGGCGTTCCAGTATCCCGTCGAAATCCCCGGGGTGTCGAACGCGTACTTCCTGCGCGCGGCGTACAATGAAATCCGGAAGGCGCGAGGGCACGAGGAAGTCGATCCGCTCGAGTTCGCGGACCTGATGGAAGAGAAGCTCCAGCTCGTCGACATGGACTCGTCGATGCTCAACCGGTCGGTGAACACGGGCTTTTCGGGCGGCGAGAAGAAGCGGAACGAGATTCTGCAAATGGCCGTCCTCGAGCCGCGGCTCGCGATCCTCGACGAAACGGATTCGGGGCTCGACATCGACGCGTTGCGCGTGGTCGCCGACGGCGTGAACAAGCTGAAGCGGCCGGACAACGCGACGATCGTCGTGACGCACTATCAGCGGCTGCTCAACTACATCGTGCCCGACTTCGTTCACGTGCTGGTCAATGGCCGCATCGCGAAGTCCGGCGGGAAGGATCTCGCGCTCGAGCTCGAGGAAAAGGGATACGACTGGGTGAGCGAGCCGGCGGGAGCCGCGGCGTGACGAGCCCCGTCGTGACCGGCGCGGTCGAATCGTACGTCGCGGCGTTCGAAGAGTTGACGTCGGCGGTCGCCGTTCCGGACGGCGTTCAGTCGATGAGACGCGCGGCGTTCGAGCGATTTGCTACCCTCGGGCTGCCGACGACCAAGAATGAAGATTGGCACTTTACCAGTGTCGCGCCGATCGCCGAGCACGAGTTCACGTTGCTGACGGCGAAGAGCGGCGACGTGAAGCGCGCCGATCTCGAGCGCTTCATGTTCGGCGCCGCAGGGTGGTACACCATGGTGTTCGTGAACGGCCGATTTACGCCCGAGCTCTCCGACATCGCGACGCTTCCGCGCGGTGTGAAGATCCGTGACCTGGCGAGCGCGTGGGCCAAGCCCACGGCGAGCGTGGAGCACATCGGGCGGCTGTCGAGCTACGACAACGCCGCGTTCACGGCGCTCAATACCGCGTTCATGCACGACGGCGCGGTCGTCGAGATCGCGAAAGACGTGGAGATCGACCGGCCGGTTCATTTGCTCTACGTGACTGACGCTGTTGCCGCGAAGGCGATGATGCACCCGCGGAACCTCGTCCTGGTCGGGCGCAACGCGCGCGCGACGCTGATCGAGAGCTATGTCTCGACGAGCGACGCGATGTATCTCGTCAACGCGGTGACCGAGGTATCGGTCGGCGAGGGCGCGACGCTCCGGCACTACAAGATCCAGCGTGAGGGCCGGCGGGCTTTTCACGTGGGAACGATCGAAGCGCATCAGGCGCGCGACTCGCACTACGTGTCGTTCTCACTCGCCACGGGCGCCGAGTTGTCGCGCACGAATGTCTACACGACGCTGGACGGCGAGGGGTGCGGGGCGACGCTGAACGGTCTCTACATGCTCGACGGAGAGCAGATCTGCGATCACCAGACGCAGATCATCCACGCCCAGCCGAACTGTTTCAGCCGTGAGCTCTACAAGGGCGTGCTCGACGACCGGTCGCACGGCGTGTTCAACGGCAAAGTGTACGTGCATCCGATCGCGCAGAAGACGGACGGCAAGCAGACGAACAAGACGCTGCTGCTCTCCGACACGGCGCATATGGACACGAAGCCGCAGCTCGAGATCTTCGCGGACGACGTCAAGTGCACGCACGGCGCGACGGTCGGACAGATCGACCAGACCGCGTTGTTCTACTTGAAGAGCCGCGGGATCGATCGGGCACTAGCGCGACGGCTGCTGACTTATGCGTTCGCCGCTGACGTGCTGGAGACGATCGAGGTTGAAGCGGTCCGGGAAGAGCTGGAGAAGATGACGCTGGAACGGTTCGTTTGATTGTCATCCTCCGGACGCTTCAGCGCCCGGAGGATCTATTGTGAGCGCGCTTTGAGCCGGCAACCGGTGAGGGAAAGTAGATCCTACGCTCGCTGCGCTCGCGCAGGATGACAGCTGATGACGACAGAAGCTCTGTACCAAGAACTGATCCTCGAACACAACCGAAAGCCGCGAAACTTTCGGGAGATGGAGAACGCGGACCGGAAGATCGAGGGTCGGAATCCGCTCTGTGGCGACGCGCTCACGCTCTGGGTCAAGATGGATGGCGACTCGATCGCCGACGTCAGCTTCAAGGGACAGGGCTGCGCGATCTCGAAAGCGTCGGCGTCGCTGATGACGACGGCCGTCAAGGGCAAAACGCGCGACGAAGCGGATCAGTTGTTCGGCAAGTTTCATGATCTCGTGCTCGGCACGCTGCCCGAGAGCGAGCAAGCGTCGCTCGGGTCGCTGCGCGCCCTCGGCGGTGTCTCCCGGTTTCCGTTGCGGGTGAAGTGCGCGAGTCTCGCCTGGCACGCGCTCCGCGCCGCGCTCGAACAGGGGGACGACGAGATCTCCACCGAGCGTGAAGGGCCCGAACCGCCGCCGCTGGAGGGCGCATGATCGTCGATCGCGCCGATTTCCCGCTGCTCGCGACGCAGCCGGATCTTCACTACCTGGACTCCGCGGCCACGTCACAGAAGCCACGCGTCGTGCTCGACGCGATGATGGACTACTACACGCACGACAACGCTAACCCGCATCGCGGCGCGTACGCGCTGTCGGCGCGCGCCACCGAGCGCTACCACCGGGCACGCGAGCGCATCGCGCGGTTCGTCGGCGTACGCGACATCGATCGCCTCATCTTCACACGCGGAACCACGGAGTCGCTCAATCTCGTTGCCGCATCGTGGGGACGGCCGAACGTCGGCCGCGGCGACGAGATCGTGGTCACGGGGCTCGAGCATCACGCGAACTTCGTCCCCTGGCAGCAGGTGGCGAACGAAGCCGGAGCCAAGCTCGTGATCTGCCGCCTGACGGCGGACGGTCGTGTGGACGTCGATCACTTTCGGTCGCTCGTCAACGCGCGAACGAAAATCGTCGCGTTCAGCCACGTCTCGAACGCGCTGGGCACGATCAATCCGGTGGCGGAGCTCAGCGCCATCGCCCGGCGGGTCGGCGCGGTCGTCGTCGTGGACGGCGCTCAGGCCGCCCCGCATCTGCCGCTCGTTCTGGATGATCTCGACGTCGACTTTTACGCGTTCAGCGGCCACAAGATGCTCGGGCCAATGGGTTCCGGCGTGCTAGTCGGCCGGCGCGAGCTGCTCGAGGCGATGCCGCCATATCAGACGGGCGGCGACATGATCGAGTTCGTCGGCGACGAGCGAAGCAGCTGGAACGTGTTGCCGCACAAGTTCGAGGCCGGGACGCCGAACGTCGGCGACGCCGTGGGATTGGCCGCGGCCTGCGACTATCTGGATCGGATCGGCATGGACGCCGTCCGCCGGCACGAGCAGATGATCACGACGCTGGCCAGCGAGCGGCTCGCCGCGGTGTCCGGCGTGCGGATCTACGGACCGCCGCCGGCCGAGCGAAGCGGCGTGGTGAGCTTCACCGTCGGGGACATCCACGCGCACGATCTGGCGACGATTCTCGACGAGAGCGGCGTCTGCATCCGCGCCGGACATCACTGCGCGCAACCGCTGATGCGCCGGCTCAACGTTCCGGCGACGGCGCGGGCGTCCTTCTACCTCTACAGTGATGAATCGGACGTCGACGCCCTCGTGGCGGGAGTCGAACATGCGCGTGAGGTATTTGGTTAGGGGGGCGGTGGGCGGTAGGCGATGGGCGGTGGGCGGTAGGCGGTAGGCGATGGGCGATGGGCGATGGGCGATGGGCGAAACATCGTCACGGCTGTAACAGGGGCTTCACAGGAGTGGCGGGCGGGCGTCTATTGAACGTCCCATGCATCGCTGGTGCTTTTCAGCCCTTGCACTGATCGCCGCCTGCGGCCATGAGCCCGCGCCGGTGGAGCGTCCACTCATCGACGAGGCGCCTCCACCGCCACCGGCCGCCGAGCAGTCGCGGTTCAGTGTGCCGCTCGAGTACGACTTCACGTCGATTCTGCGCATCGTCGAGCGCGCGGTGCCGCTCAAGTTCGGGTCGATCGACTCCGTTCACCAAGTGGGCGACGACACGCGGCGGCATTTCGCGTTCGAGGCGGAGCGCGGGCCGTTCACGGCGTTCGCGCAGGGGAATCTCGTGCACCTCGAGGCGACGCTGGCCTACGCGGTGCGGGGCTTCTACAAGCCGGTCATCGGGCCGACGCTGAGCGCCGGGTGTGGCGGTCGCATCGACCAACGTCCGCGCATTGTCGTGGAGCTGGCAACGCCGCTGACGCTGACATCGAACTGGCATCTCGGATCGCAGGCGCGTCTCGTCCGCATCGCGCCGGCATCCGAAGAGCAGCGCGATCACTGCGACGTGAGCTTGCTGCGACGCGATATCACGCCACGGGTGATCGAGGCCGCGACAAGCGGAATCACAGGCCATCTGGCCGACATCGACAAGAAGATCGGCGAGATCGACCTGCAGAAGCGCTTCGCCGAATGGTGGCAGCTGCTCGAGCGTCCGATCCGTCTCACCGACGGCGTGTGGCTTCTGCTCGGACCGGAGCAGCTTGCTATGGGCCGAGTTCGTGGGACGGGACGCGTCCTGCGCGTGCCGGTGACGCTCGCCGCGCATCCCCGCATCGTCACGGTCGCCGTGGCCGACACGCCGCACGTTGACACGATCGCGCTCCCGGCGCTCGGCCGCGATTCGTCCGCAGGCGGCTTTCAGATCGCGATGGACGGGCTGATCGACTATCGCACCGCGTCAACGGCGATTGGTAAGGCGCTCGTCGGCCGCAAATTCTCGCAGTCGGGGAAGAGCGTCACCGTCGACGCGGCCCTGCTGACACCCGCGGCTCGTGGGCGCTTGGCGTTGAGCATCACCTTCAGCGGCGATGCCAAGGGAACGCTGCGCTTCCTCGGTGGACCGACCTACGATGCAAAGCGCAGAGAGGTGACCGTTCCCGATCTCGACTATGATCTCGCGACGGACAACCAACTCATCAACACCTACGCATGGCTCAAGTCCGATGATCTGCGCGCGATGTTTCGAGAGCGCGCGCATGTGCCCGTCGCGCAGGCGATCGAGCGCGGCAAATCACTCTTGCTCGCCGGTCTCAATCGCAAGGTCGGCAGCGCAATGACGCTCTCGGCGACCGTCGATTCGGTCGCCGTGCGGGGCATCTTCGTTACGCGGAGCGGAATCGTCGTGCGCGGCCTCGCCGCCGGACAAGCCGGCGTCGTCGTTCGCCAGCGCTAAGCCGCGCACGACAACCGAGTTACTTCTTGCGGCGTTTTTCCGCGGCGGACTTCGCCCGGCTCCGCGCGGCGCGCGACGGCGGTTCGCTCAACCGCGCATCTCCAGCCGATTTGGACGCGGCACCTTTGGTCGGCCGCCGGGCGCCTTTTTTCGCTTCGGTCTGCGCGAACTCTTCCTTAGCCCGATCGAGAAGCTCGGGCGCCTCGCGCTCGCCTTTGCGGTTCGCTCCGCCCGATTCGGGGCGGTCCATTTGGAAAAAGTTCGAGGGCTTGTGTCCCATGGATCGCGTCTCCGAGCTCAGCTGGTTGTGTGCACACGGATTCGGGCACGGCTGTGCCGCCCGGGCATTTGCTCCGAATGCAGGTGTCGAACCAGTCACGCTCAGAGGCGGCTGGTTCACGGAACCGAGCGAGCGGAGCCCGGCAGTCCGGTCCGCGAGCCCTCGGCGCACGGAGCCCTCGGGCCGGCTACTTCGCGATTCGCTTTAAAAAGTCGTAGGTGAAATCGAGCGCGTCGTCGAACGACGAGACGAGGATGCGTTCGTCTTTGCCGTGCGCGCGAATGTCGCCGGTTTCGATGAAGATTCCGCTGAACGCGTAGACCGGGACGCCGGCATTGCGGAGAAAAAGGCCGTCGGTGGCGCCGGTTTCCATGTACGGCGCGATCGGCACTGTGCCCCATGTCGCTTTGACCGATGCTTCGACGGCGCTGAAAACGTCGGGCCGAAGCGGCGATGCAGGGCTGGGCCGCGCCGTGTCGACGGGAGCGAGGTGGACCGAGGTGTCGTTGATCGCCCGCACTAACGCACGCTCGACGCCCGCCGGGTCGTCGCCGGGCAGCATGCGGCAGTTCACCAACGCGCGGGCCGTCTGCGGAAGCGCATTCGGGGCGTGGCCGCCTTCGAGCATCGTTGCGACACACGTCGTGCGAAGGAGCGAGTTGTAGAGCGGCGTCTTGCTCAGACGCGCGATCGCGGCCGGATCGGTCTTGCCGCCGGCGACAGAACGCATATCCGCCGCCACAGGCGGTGTGGCCGTCGCGGCAGCCTTCGCGAAGTACGCGCGCACGACATCGTTCGGTTTGGCTGGAAAGTCATAGGCCCCGACGCGCTCCAGGGCGCGGGCCAGCGCATAGATCGCGTTGTCCTTGCGCGGCAGCGAACTGTGGCCTCCGGGATTCGTCGCTGTGATCTCGACGGAATGGTAGACCTTTTCGGCCGCTTGAACGTCGAACAGCGTGTGCTTGCCCTTTTCCAGCTCGCCGCCGCCGGCGTCGACATTGATCACGTAGTCGGCGTCGATCAGATCGCGCTTGTTCTTGAGCAACCAGTCCACGCCGTTGTACGGCATGCCTCCTTCTTCACCGGCCGTCAGCGCGAGGATGAGATCGCGATCGGGGACGATCTTCTCCTGCTTCATACGAAGGAGCGCCGCGACAAGCGTGGCCGCCCCGCCCTTCACGTCTTGCGTACCGCGGCCGTAAAGGTAGCCGTCCTGCTCGGTGAGCTTGAACGGATCGAACGTCCAGTCGGTTCGCTTGGCTTCGACGACGTCGAGGTGCGCGAGGAGCAGGACCGCTTTCTTCGCACCAGAGCCGCGATAGCGAACGACCAGGTTTCTGTTCTTCGGTGTCGGACCCACCACCTGAACGTCGGCCTCGGCAAAACCCGCGTCCTTGAAACGAACCTGTAGCTGTTCGGCGATCGTCGTGGTATTGCCGGAAGACGCCGTGGTGTTTGTCTCGATCATCTCGCGAAGGATCGCGCGACCGAGCTGGTGGTACGCCGAGGGCTGCTGGGATCCGAGTCGTGTCGCGACGGCGAACAGCAGCAGCGTTTTGAATGTTCTCATGGCTGGACTTGATGGATTCCGGCCAGCGCGGTGACGAGGAGTAACGCCCACTGCGGTCCGAGCCAGCCATTCTGGCCGTCATCGTACGTCTCGCCGAGCGAATGGGCGCCGTCGCCCTTCCCGCCGCCGCCGAGCCGGATGCCGGGGACGCCGAGGCTGATCGGAATATTCGCGTCGGTGCTCGACGCTCCTGTCGTCGCGGTGAAGCCGAGCAATTTGCCGGCGGAGATCGCCGCCTGTACGATCCGGGCGCTGTCGGCCTGGCCGCCCGTGGGTCGAATGCCCATCGTGTCCACGACGAGCGTCAGCTTGGCGGTGGCAGCACGCGGGCCCGTCCATCGCGCGTTCTCCGCGGCGAGTGCGTCGCGCAGGATCTTCTGCACTTTGGCGTCGACGGCAGCGAGCGACGCGGCGTCCTCGGAGCGCATATCGACTTCCATCGACGCGTCGCCGGAGATGGAATTGACCGACGTGCCGCCCTGAATGATTCCGACGTTGAACGTCGTCTTCGGCGTGGTGGGGACCTGGATATCGGAAATGCCGGCAATCGCGCGACCGAGCGCGTGGATCGGATTGGGGATGCCGAACGCGCCGTAGCTGTGGCCGCCCGGTCCCTTGTAGGTGACACGGTAGCGATAGCTGCCCACGGCGCGGCTGGCGATATCAAGCCCGGTGCCGTCGACGGAGATGAAGTAGTCGATCTTCCCCTTCAATTCCTTGGCGAACAAGTAGCGCGTGCCGCGCAGATTCCCCGGCCCTTCCTCACCGACGTTGCCGATGAAGTAGATCGTGCCGTTCGTCTGGATGCCCGTTTTCTCGAACGCGCGAGCGACAGCCAGAACCACGGCGAGGCCGCGGTCGTCGTCGCCGATGCCCGGCGCGCTCAGCTTCGTGCCATCGCGCTTCACCGCGACGTTCGTCCCCTCCGGGAAAACGGTGTCGAGATGTCCGGCGATGACCACGGTCGGTCCGTTCCCCGCTCCGCGTCGCTCGGCGATGACGTTGCCGATCGAATCGATGCGAACGTTCCGTAGACCGATCGCCTCAAGCCGTTTCTTGTACTCCGCGGCGCGCGCCGATTCCTTGAACGGCGGCGAGGGGATTTGGGTTAGCTCGATCTGTTGCTGAACGGTCCACGCGTTGTCGGCCTTGAGCAGGTCGAGCGCGGCGCGCACCTTCGCGGTCGGGGTGGGTATAGTCTGCTGCGCACAGAGCGGCGCGGCGAGCAGGATGAGCGCCGCGGAGAGGTTTGATCGAATCGGCATGCGCACAACGTTACCGCCGATCCCGCCGACGGTGAAGGCGTCCGGTTTTTTCAGGCCTTCGCTGCTGCCTCTGCCGAGGTGATTACCGGAATCACCTCGAAGTCCACGAGGTCGGACCAGGCGGCGATCCATTCATCGAGCAACGCGCGATCGTCGCACTTCATGACCTGGTAGCAGTCGGCGAGATCGCGCGTGACCCAACTGTTGACGTACTCGAGGCCGGCCGGCGCGAGGCGGCCCCGCTCGCGAAACCGGGCGTACACGGGCGCCGCATCGCCGTTCTTGAAGTGTTCGATGATCATGTAGAGCATGCCGCGAAAGCTGCGCGCGGCTGGACTGACGCGCTACAGCGACTTGAGGTACTCGATCAAGTCCGCCTTCTGTTGCGCGGTGAGATGCAGCGCGAAGAGCTGGTCATAGTGATCGACGACGGCGGCGAGCGTCGCCGCGCTACCGTCGTGGAAGTACGGCGCGTGCTGGAACAAGGCGCGCAACGGCGTCGTGCGATACTTCCCGGTGACACTTCGCAGCGCGTACGCCGGATTCTGTCCGACCTCGGCGGGTGAATGGAGGATGCCCTGATTCACGTCGGTGAAGAGATCACCGGCGTGGCAGGACGAACAGCGCGCGGTGCCGTCGAATAGCGCTTTTCCGCGGGCTGCTGCCGTCGCGTCGAACGTTCCGGCGAGCGGCTTCGGTGCGGCCAGGCTGAGTTGGTACGCGAGCAGCGCCGGCAGGAGCGGCGTCACGACGTCGGGCGACTTCGTGATGTTGATATTCAGCCGCGAATCACGAAACGAACCCTGGCCGTGCATCTGCGTCACGGCGACGTACGCGTTCCAGTATGAGACGGTGTCGTCGCCGGTGTAGATCTCGCGCCGAACGCCATTGAGTCCGTACGCCGGCGGGATGACCGCGGGGAGATTCTTCCCATCGAAGTTCGTCCGCGGATCGTACTTGCCCGGTCCCCAGGAGTTCAGAATCGCTTTGAGTGCGGCGGGGATCGCCGGCGACAGCGCGACGATTGCGCCTACGTTGAGATCGTGGTTCGGATACCCGTCGAGGCGGTGGCCGATTCCCGGCGCGAATGAGTTGTCCACCGTCGAATGACACAGCGCGCAGGTGATACCCAAGCGCACGAGCGTGTCGCGACCGTTCACCGTTTGCACGGTGCCTTTGAGCCCGACCACCGCGCCGAGCTTGAGCAGAGTCACCGTGGTGGCCGGCGAGGTGAGATCCACCTTTCCGCCCGCGATCGCGTCCCGAACTGCCTGCGGGATGGTGTCGATGTCGACCTTGAGCCCGACGGCCAGAGCCGTGGCCGGACTGACGGCCGCTTGCACGACCTCGTGCATCCGCGCAGTGTCGGTCCAGAAGCGCTCGTCCTCGAAGGTGTTGAATCGAAAGACATCCCTGCCCTGCGCGACGAGAGCCGGGTCGAGGGAGATCTTTTCGTCGGGAGTGGTCGAGGTCGCGTGGTCGCAAGCCACCACGGCTGCGGCGGTTAGCGTCACCATGATCCGAGATGCCAGCTGCATGAGACGACTCCGGATAATATGTCAAGTAATTAATTGACATATTGCTAGAATCGTTCCCGCCGCGCAAGTCGTGTCGATCAAGGAACTACGATTCCGGCTGGAGGGCCGACGGGAGCGGGCGGAGGCTCGAGACGAGCACGCCGGTGATGACGAGCGCGGCCGCCGCCATCATGTGCGGACCGAAGCTCTCATGCAGCACGATCCGGCCGAGCGTCGCCGCGAACACCGGTTGGACGAGGACGTAGATCGCCACGAACGACGACTCGACTCGCGCGAGCGCCCAGACGTTGAGCAGATATGGCAGCACGGTGGCGGCAATGACGACGAATGCGATCGCCAGCCACGTTCCGGGAGTCACCTTCTCCGAGAACAGGTGCGCCGCGTCCCGCGCGCCGATAGGAAGGACCGTGAGCGCCGCGAGAACGAACGTCCAGCTGATCACGCGCAGCGGGTCGTGCCGCGAAAGTATGTCGCGTGTCAGCACGAGGTAGAGCCCGTACGACGAACCGCCGAGCAGGAGCAGCGCGTTGCCGATCGTCGTTCGCGAACTGAAATCGATTCCGCCGCGCGGAACTATGAGCAACAACGCGCCGGCGAGTCCGAGCGCGATCCCGATCATCGTCGGCGCGCTGGCCCGTTCCCGACCGAGCAGCACGGCAAACGCGTGCGTCAGCACCGGGATCGACACGAGCATGATGGACGCGTTGGTCGCCGTGGAACGATCGAGCCCCGCGAGGAAGCAGAGCTGGTTGATCGATACGCCGAGCAGGCTGTAGAGAAAAAGCTGTCCGAACTCGGACGGCCGAAGCGGGGCGCGCGCCTTGGACGAATGCAGCAGTCCCGACGTCGCGAACAGTATCGCCGCGGTACCGCACGCCCGAATTACGACAAGACCCACCGGCGACACCACGCGGAGCGCGAACTTGGCGACGACGTAGTTCGCGCCGAAGAGCAGAGAGACCGCGAGCAGAGCTCCGTGCACCGCGATTGGCGTCTTCCCTTTCACGGTGCGCATCCGGTCGAGGCTCCGCGTTTCTATTTCAGCCGAACTCTGGCCAAATGAATCCCCTTGGCGTCGCGCATCGAAAGATAGACGACCTTGCCTTTCCCGAAACCGACGAGCGTGTACCCGGGTGGAAGCTGAAGCCGATCACTCAGCTCACCCTTTTCGTTCACGACGTCGTAGATCGGACCACCCGGAACTGGCTTCGGCGGAACCGTGCGGATCCAGAGGTTGCCGTCCGCGTCGGCGCGCGTGGCTCCCTGCGTGAATGGCGGGCGGTAGTCGGGCAGCTCGATGGCGGGAATGACGTTGATCTCACGCATCTGCGGCGGCGGTGGTGCAATGCCACCGCCGATCATGATCGGCTGCGGAATGCACGAAGGCACACCAGCCGGTGAGCCGGGCGGGCCGAAGTTCATTCCCGGCGGCATCGCCGACATTCCCGGAGGCGGAGCGGCGGCGATCGCGGGCGGCTTGGCCTCGCCCGGCTTCGCGTCTCCCGGCTTGGCCTCGCCCGGCTTCGCGTCTCCCGGCTTCGCGTCTCCCGGTTTGGCCTCGCCTGATTTCGCCGCGAGCTCCGTCGCCGCGCCGGGCAACGGACTCATTGTCGGCTCGACACCCGGCGGACATCCGTAGATGTAGTTCGCCGGAAACTTCATCCCTGGCGGGAACTTCCAGTCCTTCATGAGGCCCTGCTGCGGGGTGAAGCTGTCCGGAACCTTGAAAGTGGACGGATACGGCTTGTTGTACATGTTCGCCCAGCGAATCATTTGCGCGACGTAGCCGGACATCTGCTGTCGCGTGTTCATCTCTTTGACCGAATCGACGAGCTTCTGCTTGTCCTCGTCGCCGAGTCGCTGCCAGTCGTACGGCAGCTTCTGGGACGACGACCACGTGCCGTCGGGGTGCAGATACTCGATGCGGTAGTCGCGGCCCCGCACGAAGGCGACCGTCCCATTCGGCAACACGGCCCAGTCGTCGGTGCTCGGCAGCGGATTCACCGTGCTCGTGATCGAGAAATAGCCTTCGGCCGTCTGCTTGATCTGGTAGATGTTCTTCGGAATGCGGATCACGCCGAGCGTGTCGAGCTTGCGGGTGTCGAGATCGATTCCGGCGACGAACGCGGAGTCGGGGTCCGGCGGGAAGTACGGAACGCCCGGCGGCGGCGCGACTTTCGGCGGCGCGGGCTGCGCCGGGACGCGGTACACGATTCGCCCTTTCGCGTCGGCGCTCGGCCAGCCGTAATAGTTGCCCGGGTTGGTGAACAGATACGTGTCCTGAACGCGCCAGATCGAGCGGACGCGCGTGATGCGCGCTGCCGGGTCGAGCACGAGCACCGCGTACGAAACGGGATCGACGAACAACACCGAATCGGCGCGATATGGAATGAGCGTACCGGGACGCGTGCCGTAGGTGTTCGCGAACTCGGCGAGCGAATCGAGCACGACTTGCACGGTCTTGAGCGTCGTGTCCATCAACAACAGTCGGCGGCGCGTTCCGTCGTTGACGAGGACGCGTCCGTCGGCGAGCTCCAGCACGCTGTTGACGGCGCCCAGTTCTTCCGTCGAAACCGCCTGGGCCGTCGCGATGCGACGGACGGGCGGACCGACCGTGGCGGGCGCCGGACGCGCCGTGCTGTCACGCTGCGCGGCGAGCGGCGAGGACGCGGCGACGACGAGTGTCGCAGCGAAAAAGGCGCGAGACAATCGCATTGGGTTTCTCATCGCATCACCGCCATCATCTCGACCATTCCCGCCGCTGAGAAGGAAACGAAGCTCAACGGCGTGTTGCCACCGACATAGAGCGACGTGCCGTCACGAATCGAGACCAAATAGCGCGGATCGAGGATGTTGACGACGAGCTGCGGCAGCTTTCGCTTCTGGTCGGCCGTGAGCAACTGATTGAGCACGGGCACGACCTTCATCAGCATGTCGATCTGCGCATGCCGCGCCCGACGATAGCGATCGAACGCTTCGTCCTCATGGTACTTCTCGGGCAGCGACGCGAAGTACCGCGACACGGGCGCCCACAGCGAATCCGATCGATAGTTGTATCGACGATTCATCGCCGCGATGCTGTCCGCCTGCACTGCCGTAAGATGAAGCGAGTCCTGCTGGCGCAGGATCACCGACATCGGATTGTTCACGCTATTCACGCCGACGCTGCGGAACAGAGCTTCCGGATACCGTGTTCCAGGGAGGGTTCGGCCGATGCCGAGCTGCTGCGACAGCGTTTGTCGCTCCCGCATCGCGCCAAAATCGAACTTCATCGACGTCGTGAGGACGACCGGCTGGCGCAAGATGACGAGATCGGGCCGCGTCGCGCCGAAGCGCTGGTTGACCTCGTACTTGAAGCGGCCGGTCGTCGCATCGAAGCCGCGCACGTAGAGGAGCGACGGATCGGGCGACACATTCTGTCCCCAGCCCTTGAGATGGCCGGAGCCGTTGACGGCGAGGTCCGCCGCGCCGATCGGGTTGCTCAGCGAGAACTGAACGTTGGCGCGCTGCGGCATGCGGAACTTCGCGCGGTCGAGCGAGATGGAGAGCGACGCGGTCGAGCTCCACGGACCGTGGCAGCTGTTGCGAGACGCGATCTTGCCCATCTGCTTGTCGAGGCATTCGCGCGACGCGGACGGTGCATTGGCGAGTAGCTGGCGCATCCCATCGGCGACCGCCGGATCGGCCGCGGTGCTCGAGTAGATGAACGCGCGGTCGTTGAAGTAGCCGTCGCCGTTGATGTCGCCGGCGACAACCGGCGTATACGCGTTGCCCGAGCGGAACACACCGCTCCAGTTGATCCGCACGGCGTCGAGCAGGTTGTACCCGAGGTTGTAGTTGAACGAATGCGGGCCTTGAGAGGAGCGCGACCAGAAGACGTCGAGCGGGTTCGTCGCGGTGCTGCTGAAGCCGGAGACTTGCTCGCGGCCGTACGAGTACGTGTACGCGGCGCTCCACGTGAACCGCACGGGTCCGCGAGGGATCGGCGAGACGCGAAGCGTCAGTTGCGCGGTGCGCGATTCGAGGTCGGAGCGGACTTCCGAGACGCGTGAGAAATCCTGCGTCACGCGAGCGTCGCGCGACGCGATGCTTCCGGTGACCGGCTCGATGCTCGCCTGCTGGACGTAAACGGGCCGGCCTTCGCCGGCGAGAGTGAATCGTTCGATCGGACTGAAGTTCAGGTCTACCGACCGCTGCTGATTGAGATTGAACGAATACGTCGCGTCGACGTTGGTCATGAAGCGCGCGTCGAGGATGCTGCCGTTCCACGACGTGTTCGCGCGGACGGAGCGCTGCGGCCGCCAGTTCCTGGCGAAGAGGGTGACGTTCGGCGCCGTGTTGGAGAAGAGCGTGCCGCCCGTACCGTCGGCGCATTGGGTCGGGACGGAAGACGCATCTGTCGCGTACGCATTCCAATTCGGAATCGGCACCGCGGGGCCGGTGCAGGTGATCTGCTGCGCTCCATCGGGAAGCCCGGTGTTGTCCAGCGCCGATGCGATCTGGCCGCCGCTCAACGCGTTCGCGTACACGCCGATGCCCGCTCGCAACACGGCCCGCGGGGCGCGGGCGGCGCCGGCAAACGCTGAGATCTCCGGATTCGAACCGAGCGTCCGCGAGAATCCGATTCGCGGGCTGATCGTGATCGGGGAAGGCAGACGGTCATTGCGAAGTCCGAAGACGCGCTCGACCTCGGGGTTGAACGCCGGGCTCGCGGTGAAGTGTCCGCCCTCGACGCGCACGCTGTACTGGATCTGAAGGTCCGGATTCCGACGATACGAATCGGTGAGCGACATGGCGCCGTTCAGCTGGCCGGTTGAACGGCGACGCGCCGTGAGCGTGCGCGAAAAAGACGCCGGCAATCCCGATTCGAGATCGGACAGCGAGTTGAATGTGAACGTGCCGAGCAGGTTGGACGACTGGTCCGACGCGGTGTTGCTCGCGTTCAACTCCGTGCCGAGCTTGATGCGGTGACGATTGGCGTTGTCGAACCAGGACAGCGTGTTCGTGAAGCTCGTGTTGACGGAGCGCGAGCTCGAGCTCAAACCCTGGTTGCCGCCGAACGTGAGATTCTGCACGCCGCTCGCTCCGTCGGCGAGCACGGAATTGACGCGCACGCGTCCGGACGGCAGCTGCAAATACGGATCGCCGTGATCGCGCGATACGCCGACGCCGAACTGCGACTCGCTGAGCACCAGCTTCAGATAGCCGCTGTGGCGCAGCTGGAGGTTGCCGCCGTAGTTGACGCGGTCGCCGCTCGCCGATTCAAGCTGCGTCGCGCCGCCACCGATGGGACTCTGGCGCGACCAGTTGCCCGTGAGGGTCATGCTCACCGACTGTCCGGTCGACGACGTGGGCGGCGAGAAGTCGAAGTTGCCCATCACGGAGCCGTTGTCGCTGTATCGTTGGCTGCGCAGCGGGCCGGCGGCGGTCGGAATTCCGCGCAAGCGCAGGATGTCCACGAAGTGGTTCACGGAATCCTGGGCGATGCCGTACGTCTGGAATCCGAGCGTGGTCGCGTTGAGCAGCGTGAGGTTGTCGCGCGCCTGACGGCCGAGCTGGTACGAGACGTTGTAGAACGATTTGTTGTACGAGATCGGCCCGGTGAGCAATCCGCCCAGTGACACGCCGGTGTATTCGGTGCCGACGGCCTGCGCGGCACGGTCGGTCCACTCGAGCTGCGGCGTGTTGAGCATGAGGCTCATTCCCCGCGTGCGGAAATTCGACCCCGAACCGGGCCGGATGTTGAAGTTTCCGCCGCTGAACCCCCCGCGCGATCCGTCATAGGGCGACGTGGACAGCGAGCTCTGAATCTGCGCGTCGCGCGGCAGGTTGTTTCCTCCGATTTGCTGCCCGTTGAGCGTTACGCTGTTCTGGTCCGCGCCGAGTCCGAGCACGGAGAAGCCGTCCTGTTGTCCATCGAGACCGGGGATGAGCGTGACGCCGGGGAGCGACGCGGCCATCGCGGCGATGTCGCCTTGGAGCTCGGGCGGGAGATTCGCCGTGGCGATCGCGCGCTCGGTGCCGCTCACGTCGGGCGTTTGTTGGTTGCGGTTCACGCGCTGCTGGTTCGACGCCGTGCTGACGATGGTGTCGAGCTGCACCACGGAAAGTCGCGCGTCGGCGATCAGGACGTCCTCGTCGGCGACGCGTTTGATCTCGAACTGTCGGAAGTTGTAGCCGATTAACGCGTAGCCCATGATGTAATCGCCGGTCCCGTTCGGGAACGCGATCTGGAACGCGCCCTGATTGTTCGTACGGATTTCCCGCGTGATGTTGCCTGGAATCGAGGTCGCGGTCACGCGAACGCCCGGCAGCGGCAGGCCTTCCGTGTTCGTCACTCGGCCGCGTATGACGTCCGTCCCTTGCGCGTGAAGGCCTCGCGGATCCGCGGCGGTGATCGCGCCGATGAGCGCGAGACCGAGCCACGATCGGCGAACAAAGGAGTCCAGCGACGACGAGCGGGGGGGCATCGACGGCTCCAACTATGGGGGTGGTAGATGCTGAGGCTAATCCTTAGAGTGTCGAACGGTCAAGAGCGTTGTGTCGGGACCGGAGTGTTTAATCGACTGCTAATGATTGGGTTGGAATGACGGACTCACGTTGGGGCCGCCGCGCCGCTTCCGGCTGGTACGCTGGGACGAGTTAACGCTTGAACGGCCGCGGGCTAACGCGGACACGGACGGGCTAACGCGGTCTCAGGCCGCCTTCGCCTCGCCGGATAGGCCTCAACTCTGAACGAAAGAAATGAACTTGGTTTACAGCGTTAGCCCGCATGTGTCCGCGTTAGCCCGCGGCCTTTCCATCGTTAGTCCGTATCCGAGAACCAAGCCGAATTGGCGAGAAAGCCTTTCGCGAAATCGCCGAGGCTGGCGGTCCGATTGGATGTCGGATCAATGATTGGGCGGCCAACGTGCGACGGTTTTTGGCAGCGCGGAGGCCCGAGCCTCATATTGCGTCGATGCAAGACCTCACCACGGGCTCGATCACCCGGCACCTGTTGAAGACCACGAGCTACATGCTCGTCATGATGGTCTTCCAAACGCTGTATTTCCTCATCGACCTCTACTGGGTCGGGCGACTGGGGACGGAGGCGGTGGCGGGCGTCGGCATCGCCGGCAACCTCTCGTTCATCGTCCTCGCAATCAGCCAGATGCTCGGCGTCGGGACGACGACGGTCGTGGCGCACGCTTGCGGGCGAAAGGACCGCGACGACGCGCAACACCTGTTCAACCAGTCGCAGGCGCTGTCGTGCGTCGCCGGCGCACTGTTCCTGGTCGTTGCGATGCTCGGGCGCATGCCGTACGCACGCGCCATGGGCGCCGACCCGGAGACGACGACGCAGGCGGCCCAATACCTCAAGTGGTTCATACCGGCGATGGCGCTGCAGTTTCCGTTTTCGTCGATGGGTGCGGCGTTGCGCGGGACGGGGAATTTCAAGCCGGGAATGGTCGTCGCCACGGCGACGGTGCTCATCAACATGGCGCTGGCCCCGTTTCTCATTTTCGGTTGGGTCACGGGGCGTGCGTACGGCGTGGCCGGCGCGGCGATGTCGACGCTGGTCTCGATCGTAATCGGCATCGTGTGGATGGCGACCTACTTCACGTCGAAGGAAGCGTTCCTCCACTTCTCGTTCAGTCACTGGCGCCCGCACTTCGGCCAGTGGAAGCGGATGTTATCGATCGGGCTCCCGGCGGGCTTCGAGTTCGGGATGATGGCGCTCTACCAATTCATCGTCTATACGGTCGCGCGTCCGTTCGGCGCGGCGTCGCAGGCGGGATTCGGCATCGGCATGCGCGTCATCCAGGCGGGGTTCATGCCGGTTGTCGCACTCGGCTTTTCCGTGTCCCCGGTCGCCGGACAAAACTTCGGCGCCCGACTCGGCGAGCGCGTGAAGGCGACGTTCAAGGACGGCGCGCGCCTCGCGGTGGCCTGGCAGATCTTCTTCATTGTCCTGGTGCAGTTCGCGGCAGCGGGGATGGTGCGGGTGTTCTCCAAGGACCCCGCCGTAGTCGCGGTCGGTGATGAATATCTCCGTGTCATCTCGTGGAGCTTCATCGCATCGGGATTGATCTTCGTATCGTCGAGCATGTTCCAGGCGATGGGAAACACGCTGCCGTCGCTCATCGCTTCGGGAGCGCGCATGGTCCTGCTGACGATTCCGGTTTTCTTGCTGGCGCGGCTCTCTACCTTCCAGCTGCACTGGGTCTGGTATCTGTCGTTGGCGACGGCGTACTTCCAGCTCGGACTTGTGCTATTGCTGCTGCGCCGGGAGTTCGCGCGTCGATTGGACTTCGGCGTGGCCGCGCCGCCGATCTCCGTTCAAGCGCCCGTCGCGGAAACGGTGAGCTGACGACGGGTCAGTTGTAGCGGACCGAGGCGTCAGCCGCACGGCGGTGTTGCAACGGAGGAAGCCCGGAAATTGCAGCGGGCTTCGACGCGGGCTCCGGGCCCTCGAGTGCCGCCACGCCATTTCGCGCCGTGTCGCTCCTTGATCGCCCTGCGATTTGCCACCACCAACTCGCGGACGATCGTGGCGTCCTCATCCTTCTCGCTCTCGAATCCCCGGCGCCTCGCGCCGTCGTGGCGCGACGTCGTCGTGCCGGCGCTTGCCTATCACAAGGTCGCCGAAATACCCGACGGCGCGGTACACCGCGGTAACTACGTCACTCCCCGACAATTCATCACTCAGCTTCGGTTGCTTCGCGCGCTCGGCTACGAAGCAATCTCCTTTCGAGATCTGCTCGCGCACCGACGCGGCGAGGCCGATCTTCCCGGCCGGCCGATCGTCATCACGTTCGACGATGGCTATCGAAGCACGCTGGATTTTGCTCTTCCGGCGGTTCGCGCTCATGGTTTCTTCGCAACGGTTTTCGTGGTAACCGGGCTTTTCGGCGCGACGAACCAGTGGGACGCGGATGAAATCCAGGAACGCCTGGTCTCCATGGACGATGTACGACGCATCGCGGCGGAAGGCCACGATGTCCAATCGCATACACGGACGCACCGTGACCTAAACAGCCTACCCGTCGCCGACGCGCTGACTGAGCTCGCGGAATCACGCGTCGAGCTCGAGCGTGTTCTCGGTACTGCCGTGGACGTCGTGGCGTATCCGTGGGGGAATCCGTCACGGCGGGTCCGTGACCTGGCGAGACAGGCCGGCTATGCGGCCGGAGTCATCCTCCGACGGCGGGTCAACTTCGACACTACGTCGGCCTTCGCGCTTCGGCGCATCGGAATCAATAACCAGACCTCGATCGCCCGCTTCGCGTGGGACCTGGCGCGGCTCCGGTGGCGAGGCGAGTGATATGACGCCTTCCTCTGTTGCCGGGGCGGCGCCCCGCGCCGATCGTGCGAGGCCGCGTCAGGGCCATGCCGCTGACATCGGCCGGGGTGCGCGTGTTCTCCTGTACACGTCGGCCGACTGCTGGCGCGGCGCGGGGATCAGCTTCATCGAAATCGCGAGCGCCCTCGAGCCCTGTGGGTTTGTGCCACGAATCCTCGCCACCGACCCGGTCGTTGCCGCCGAGTTCAACGCAGCTGGACTGCAGGCGACGTGCGTCCCCGGAGGACGCGGCGAATCGACGAGACTGCGCGCCTACTTGCGTAGACACGAGGTCGCGGCACTGCTCGTGGACCGGGCACACGATCTTCGCGTAGCCACCTACGCGACATTCGGGACGCGGATGCCGGTGATCTTTCGTTACAACCACTTCCGCCAACGTCCACCCACGGACGCATTGATCCGCCTCGCCTATCGAACGACGTTGCGCGAGCAGGTTTTTCTTTCGTCAGAGGCCCGCGATCGCGTGCTCGGAGACGTTCCTTTCATGCGGCGAGTGCCGGCCACGACGATTCACGAGGGAGTGGATCCGCTGGAGTTTCGACCGAACCGCCGCGCGGCCACGGAGTTTCGACGATGGACGGGCTCGGGCGCGGAGCCTTTTCTTCTTGGCGTGGGGGCGCTGGCGCCCGAGAAACGATACGATGTCCTGTTCGACGCGCTGCGCCTTTTGCAGCACCCGCCGCGCCTCCTGGTATGCGGTGAAGGTTCACAAGAGCGCGAGCTGCGAGCGAAGGCCGAGCAACTGCGCATCGATGTGCGGTTCCTCGGCCGTGTTCCGCGGTCCGAGCTCATTGGGGCGTACAGCGCATGCTCGGCATTCGTTCACACCGGTTGCGTTGAAACCTTCGGGTTGGCGGTTCTCGAAGCCATGGCCTGCGCGCGGCCGGTGATCGTCAGCGCCGGCGGGGCGTTGCCGGAAGTAGTCGGGCGAGACGGATCGTGCGGCACGCTTGTCGTTCCCAATTCCGCCTCGAATTTCGCCGAAGCGATCGGCTGCCTGCTGTCGCAGCCTGAGCGAGCGGCGCGACAGGGCGCTCGCGCTCGCGAGCGTGCCAACCGCCATTTTTCACTCACCGCGATGCGTCGCGCCTACGTCAATCTCGCGGCGCGCCACGCCGGACACCGGTTGCTCGTGGACGTGTGACCGCCGACAACGGTAACGCGACGCTCCAGGCGGCATTCTTCGAGAACTTGCATCGCGAGACGAAAGAGCCGTTCTCGTATAGCGAACGCGCGATCGAGCGCCTGCGCCACCAGTGGATCGTGCGCCAGGTCGCCGCGACGGCGAGCGGGGGCGGGCGAGTTCTCGATCTCGGATGCAGTCGCGGGCAACTCACGGCGATGCTCGCTCGACTACCGTTCGAGCTCACGGCGATCGACGTGGCACCCAGCGCGATCGGCGCGGCAAGCACACGGTTACGCGATCAACCAGTTCGTTTCGCCGCGGCGAGCGCGTTGGCGCTGCCGATTGCCTCCGGTGGGATGGATTTCGTGGTTGCGGCCGACGGCATCTATAGCTGGAATCTGGAATCCAGAGACCGCAATCGCTGTCTCGGGGAGATCCATCGCATACTCGTGGCTTCCGGTCGCGTACTGTTCACGGAGCATACGCGGGCGTTCCGGTTCGCGGAATTCGTTGCCGAGATCGAACGGCACGATTTCGAAATCGAACGAGTCGACTACCTGTACGACCGGCCATGGTATCAGGTCGAATCGTGGTTCAAGATGCTGCAAGGAACCTCCTGGGTGCGCAGCGCGCGTCGTAGCGACGCGATCGCCCGGTTTCTGCAACGAGTCGGTCGAGTTTTCGGGCCTCGCGCATCGCGGCACGTCTGTGTCCTCGCAAGAAAACGCACGACGCAGCGCGTCTCTTACGGGGCGCGGTAGAAACCGGACATTCCCCGCGATGCGCACAAAGGTCTGCCCCGCCCGCTTGAGGTATGGCCCCAGGCGCAATATGGTTTGCCGACCGGGCGTTCGCCGACGGCCGTCCGAGTGAGGACGTTCTAATTCTCAGCACGGGACGCGACCATGAACGGAATCCGTTTCGCCTCGATCGCCAGCGGTGCGTTGCTGCTTCTTTCCGGATCGGCGCTGCACGCACGCACTCGCTCACCAGCGCGGCTGCAAATGGACGAATGCAACCTTCTCACGATCGCCGACGCGAGCAAAGCGCTCGAGCAGTCGAGCCAACCGGGCAAGCATATGACGGAAGGAACTCCGCCGGGATGTCTCTGGTCGGCCGATCCGAAGATCTCCGACAGCTCGCGAAAGATTGGGGTGAACGCACACACGCTGCGGGCATTCACATTCGCGAAAAAGCCGGCGATCACGACCATCAAGATCGAACCCGTCAGTGGCGTCGGCGACGAGGCGTTCTACCAGATCTATCCGAACGCCACTCCATTCATCTGGTTCCGCAAGGGGAACAACGCGATCAGCATTCGCCTCTCCGGAACGAAGACGAACCGGTTCGGGCTGGAGCAGGAGAAGGCGAAGGAGTTGGTTCTGGCCAAGGCGATCGTCGGAAAGCTCTAGCGCCATGTCCGAAAGGACACTCACGCGCGTATGAATCATGAAGAGTGTTGTCGAACTCGACATCAATGGCGCTCGCGAACGAGTCGCCGAACTGTTCGCTGACCCGGCGAACAATCCGCGGTGGATGAATGATCTCGCGCGGTGCGAACCGATCTCCGGAAGCTTTGGAACGACCGGGTCGACCTACCGCATGGTTCCCAAGACAGGGGACATGGTCTTCGTCGCAACCGTCGTCTCGCGCAATCTCCCCGACGAGGTGAAACTGCGCCTCGACGGAAAGAACGTCGTCGTCTCAATCACCGATCGCTTCAGCCTGTCACCCAGCGGAACGACGAGGTTGCGCTCGGTGGAAGAGTTTCGCTTCCCGAGCGTTCTCGGTCGCCTCTTCGGCTTCCTCGCGCAGCGGTCGATCAGGAAGGCGCACCGCAGCCACATGGCGGCGTTCAAGCAGTTCGCCGAGCGGGCGTGAACCGCCGGACGTACCCCTTGATTATCTAAGGAGCGGGTCGTAGACTGACCTTCCCTAGATAATCTGGGTGGACGCGCCATGAAGACCGAGCTCCTCCACGGCACGCTCGAGGTCATGATCCTCAAGGCTCTGTCATGGGGCCCGATGCACGGGTACGGAACCGGGCGATGGATCGAGGAACAGGGAGGCGACGCCCTCCATATCGAAGAGGGATCGCTCTACCCCGCCCTCTATCGCCTCGAGCGAAAAGGCTGGATCGACGCCGAGTGGGGACTGTCGGAAAAGAACCGGCGCGCGAAGTACTACCGCCTCACCACCAAAGGCCGGCAGGCACTCAAAGCCAACGCATCGCTGTGGACGAATTTCGCCGCCGCCGTCGGGAACGTCCTCAACGCGACCGACGCGCCGGCCCGCACCTGAAGCGGTGAGAAGCTCGCATCGATGAACGCGCCGACCTTCCGACCGCCTTCAGCGCGCTGGCGCCGATATCTGCGCTTCTGGCGCGCCAACCCCAAGGCCGACGTCGACGATGAGATCGCGTTCCATCTCCGGGAACGCATCGACGCGCTCGTCGAGCGCGGATTGAGCCCGGCCGCCGCGGCGGAAGAAGCACTCCGCTCGCTCGGCGATATCGAAACGCTCAAGCGCACTTGCCTCGCCCTGGCCGAAGCACGCGAAAATGACAACAGGAGGACCGAGATGTTCGAAGTGCTCCGGCAGGATGTGAGCTACGCGCTCCGAACCATGCGCGCCAACCTGGCGTTCAGCTTCGCCATCGTGCTGACGCTGGCGATCGGGATCGGCGCGACGACCGCGATCTTCAGCGTCGTCGACGCCGTGCTCCTTCGCCCCCTTCCCTACGTCGACGCCGATCGCATCGTGATGCCGATGGAGCGATACGGGTCGAGTGGCCGCGGCAACGCCTCCGTCGGCCACTACTTCGATTGGAGCGAACAGTCGCAGACGTTCACCACCACGGCCGCGGCACAAGGCGCCACATACGTGATCGCCGACGGCGAGCCGACGCGCGTCTACGGCCTCCGCGTGACGCCGAGCTTCTTCGACGTGCAGTATATGAAGCCTTATGCGGGACGGTACTTCCTGCCGAACGAGACCGACGAGTCGCGAGTCGTGGTGCTGAGTTATCCGTTCTGGCAGTCGCGATTCGCCGGAGACTCTGCGGTCGTTGGCAAGCAGCTCACGCTGAACGACAAGAAATACACGGTGGTCGGCATCACACCCAAGGCGTTTACGCTGTCGGACGGTGACGAGCGTCTCTGGACACCGATCACCTTCGCGCCAGGGCAGCGCACCAACTACGGTGCGCACTTCCTCTTCGTATTCGCGAAGCTCAAGCCCGGGGTCACCGTCGGACAGGCGCAACGCGATCTCGAGCGTGTGACCGAGGGTATTCGCCGGCGCTACCCCGACGAGATGAAGGAGCGTGGCGTCGAGGCAGTTGCGTTCCGTGAGCTGCTGATCGGCAGCTACGACAAGCAGCTCTGGGTTCTCCTCGGCGCGGTCACGTTCGTGCTGCTCATCGGCTGCGCGAACATCGCCAGCCTGCTGCTGGCTCGCGCGGCGGCCCGACGCAAGGAGATCGCCATTCGCGGCGCCATCGGTGGCGCGCGCGGACGGCTCGTCGCGCAGCTGCTCACCGAGAGTCTCGTCCTCGCGCTCGTCGGCGGCGTCGTGGGCGTCGCCGTCGCGAAACTCGGCATCAAGCTGCTGATGAGCGCCGCGCCCGACGGCGTGCCGCGACTCCAGGACACCTCACTCAGCCCCCAGGTCCTATTATTCGCCCTCGCGGTGACGCTTCTCTGCGGCCTGCTGTTCGGCCTCGCTCCCGCTTTGCGAGCCACACGCGTCAATCTCCAGGCCGAGTTGCGGGACGGCGGGCGTGGCTCGAGCGGCGTCGTGCGTGACCGATTGCGCTCGGCACTGATCGTCACCGAGATCGGCGTTGCGCTCGTCCTGCTGGTGAGCGCGGGGCTCTTCATCCGGAGCGCGATCCTTCTTCAACAGATTCCGCTCGGGTTCGACGCGACCGGCGTGACGATGATGCGCATGTCGCTTCCGCCGCAACGCTACCAGGACGCGGCAGCGGTGACGAGCGCCTTTCAACGCATCGTCGACGAGGTTCGACAAGCCCCGGGAGTACAGCGCGCGGCCGCGGCGACCCGGGTGCCGATGTGGGGCGTGAGCATCGACATGGGAGTCACCGTCGAGGGTCGCGCGCCTGATCCGAAGCGCAACCTGATCGGACACGTCCGGCTGTCGACCGCCGGCTTCCTCGAGACCCTCCGTGTGCCGCTGGTCCGTGGACGGATGTTGACGGACGCCGACCTCGCACCTGCCGCACCATGGGTCGTCGTTGTGAACGACCGCTTTGCGCGACAAGCGTTCGGAGATGAGAACGCCGTCGGAAAGCGCATCTCCGGCTGGACGAAGGGCAAGGACACGCCCGAGTGGCGCCAGATCGTCGGCGTCGTCGGTGACACGCGAGCGTTCGGGCGCGACAACGATTCTCCGCCAGAGATCTACATTCCGATGACGCAGGCGCCGGATGGAGCGTGGGATGCGTTTGGCCGCCAGATGACCGTTGTCGCGCGCGCGAACGGAGACCAGGCGCTCGGTACGCCCATGCGGCTGGCGGTCGGACGAGTCGACCGTGCCATCCCGATCTTCAACGTCCAGACGATGTCCACCGTGCTGGCCCGATCGATGGCCACGCGACGGTTCAGCATGCTGCTGCTTTCGTTGCTGGGCGTCACCGGATTGGTGCTGGCAGCCATCGGCATCTACGGCGTGATCGCGTTCTTCGTGACGCAACGGACGCACGAAATCGGTGTGCGCCTGGCGCTCGGGGCGTCGTCGCGCAACGTGGTGCGGTTGGTCGTGGGACAAGCGCTCGTACTGTCCATCACCGGCATCGTCGTTGGCGGCCTGGCGGCATTCTGGGCGACACGAGTACTCAAGACCATGCTCTTCCAAGTCGACGCGCGCGATCCAATGACATACGGGGCCGCGGCGGCGATGCTGGTTGTCGTGGCGCTAGTTGCCTCGTTCATTCCGGCGCGACGAGCCACCCGAGTTGATCCGTTGCGAGCAATGTCCGCGGCGGGGTGAGTGACGTCAGCATCGTTATACGCGTTCGGCGCATTTACTTCGTGCCGACGGCGATCATCGCTTCGTGCGTCAGTGCGTATGGACCGTCGCCTTGCCGCGACGTGAAGTCGCCGGCGACCGCGTCGCGGAACGTCTTGCGCTGCTCGGGCGTGAGCGACGAGAACAGGGCGACGGCAGGAGGCGCGCATTTTCCCATCAGGTCGACGAACACATTGAGGTCGTCGAAGATCCAGGCATGGCGCAGCTCGACGACGTGAGCGCGCGAGAATCCGTTGCGCAGCAAACGCTCCCGAAACATTTCAGGGTCGCCGAGCGCCGCCCACGCCGGCGTTCCCGGCGGTGATGGCAAACTGCCAAGCGTTTTCGCCATCGCGTCGCCCATGATCCGCCCCATCTCGCCGCGCGGCGGTGGCGCCCACGTCGACACGACGGCGCGTCCCCCCGGCACGAGCACGCGCGACAACTCGCGCAGTCCCTTGTCCATGTCCGGATAGAACAAGACGCCGAACATCGACGCCGAGACGTCATAGGATGCGTCTTCAACGTCGAGACGTTGGCCATCCATCACCTCGACGCGAACACTCCCTGACAGGCCGCGCCGCTCGACTTCGTCGCGCAAGTGTTCGACCATGCCCGGCGCGAAGTCAGTTGCCAGCACGGTCGCGCCGCAACCGGCGGCGGCGAATGTGAAATTGCCGGTGCCCGCGGCTACATCGATCACGCGCGTCCCTTTGCCAATGCGAACGAGCCGCGCGGCGTCCTCGGCGAATGGCCGGGTGACATTGCCGGCGAACGCGTGATAGTCGGCGGCGACGGCGCCCCATGCGTGCGGCTGCTGTTCCAGCGGGCGATTCGGCGGCGGATTCGTTTCCTCGGATACGTCTCTCATTCGCTCGCTCAATGCCTCCAGCCGGGTCCGCGAAGCACGACGCCGGGCTTCGCTCCCGTAACCTTCGAGTCGTCAACGACGGCGATGCCGTTCACGAACACGTAGCGCACGCCAACCGAGAGCTGGTGCGGCCGCTCGTAGGTCGCGCGGTCGATGATCGTCTTTGGATCGAACAGCATGACATCGGCCGCAAGCCCTTCCTTGAGCTCGCCCCGATCCTGGATCGACAGTCGTTGCGCGACGGCACTCGTCATCTTTCGTACCGCGTCCTCGAGCGTGAGGATCCGCTGTTCGCGTACAAACCGGCCAAGGATGCGCGGATAAGTGCCGTACGCGCGCGGGTGCGTCGCGATCTTCGCGCTGTCGGGGTCGAACGCCTCGGCGTCCGTGCCGAATTTCATCCACGGTTGACGCACTTGCATCGCGACGTTCGAGTCCGACGCGACGAAAATCACCTGACCGAGGCGATTGTGCTCGAGGATGGTGAGATCCATCAACGCGTCCGGCCAGTCCTTGCGCCACGTGGCAGCGATCTCGGTGAGGCGCTTCCCCTCGTACTTCTTGAGTGAATCCTCGGAGAAGCCGACGACCTCGACGCCCGCGGGCGTCGCCGCGAGACACAAGCTCTCGAAGTCCGCGGCCTCGTTCGTCATGTCCGCCTTGATGCGCGAACGCTGCGCCGGATCGCGCAGTCGCTCGAGGAGCTTGCCGTCGGCGTGCGCCCACGGCGGAATGCACGACGACAGATTGTTCTGGCCGGCGACGTACGGATACTGGTCGGTCGCCACGTCCTGACCCGCGGCGCGCGCCGAGTCGATCTTGGCGACGACGATCTTCGCCTTCGGCCAGTTCTTCACGCCGGCAGCCTTCAAATGGTAGATCTCCACAGGAACGCCTGCTCGGTGGCCGATAAGTATGGCTTCGTCGACGGCCTCGACGAGCTTGTCGCCTTCGGATCGCATGTGCGTGATGTACAGACCGCCGAACGGCGCCATTGCCTTCGCTTCCTCGATCAGCTCTTCCGTCGATGCGTAACTCCCCGGCGGATAGATCAGCGCGCTGCCGAGACCGAACGCGCCGTCGAGCATGGCGTCGCGCACGACGCGTCGCATCGTATCCAGCTCGGCGGAGTTCGCGGGCCCGGCCGTCATTCCCTTCGCGTACGCGCGCACCGTCCCCGCGCCGACGAACGAGCCGACGTTGACTGACGCGTGGTGCTGCTCCATCGCGCCGAGCCACGTGGCGAATCCGTGGGCGCCGGTGAACCCGCGCATCACTCGGCGTTGCGCGGTGTCCGCGGCGATGCGCTCGGCGACGTCGAGCACTTTGTCGTTCACGGGCACCGGCGTGTCGCCCTCGCCGAGGATCATCGTCGTGACGCCCTGCGTGATCATGCTGACCATGCGGCTGTCGCCGGTGAGCATCTGGACGTACGACTGTGCCTGAATGTCGATCACGCCCGGCGCGACGACGAGACCGCGCGCGTCGATGCGACGCCGCGCCGGCGCGTTGGCGAGCAGGCCGCGCGGTGCAATACGCGCGATCTTGCCGCCGGCGATGCCGATGTCACCGTAGAACCACGGATCACCGGTGCCGTCGACGATCGTGCCGTTGGAGATGATCACATCGAACGAGCCGACGGACGGCGACGGCGTGGTAGACGCCGATGGTGTGCAGGCGACGGCGAACGCCGCGAAGAGCGGAACGAGCGGGCGAATGGAACGGGTCGAGGTTGTCATGTGTGCGATTATGTCCTGCTCGAGACTGCCACGAAAGGCCCGCGCTTGTGCGCGTTGCATGGGCCGCGTTAGCATGAGGCAGCGCCGCGTGGGCGGCCGACGGTCCGCGTAAAGGGTTCAACCCACCCAGTTGGTTCAGTGACGTCACCTTCTATTCCCCGCCCTCGATGCGGACACCGGGCGATACGACGAGTCATCTCGTCAAGGAATGGAGGTGGGTATGACGGAAGATTCACGGGCCCATGCGCCCACGCCCGATGCTGCCGCGCGGCAGCTCCCCGAATGGCCGAGCCTGGACTGGCTCAAGAAGCAAGCGAAGCGGCGACTCGCCGAGCTGCGAGAGACGCGGCCGGACGCGCAGCTCTCCGACGCGCAGTTGGACGTGGCGCGCGAGTACGGATTCTCGAGCTGGCGCGCGCTCAAGGCACACATCGATTCGCTGACGATCGACGGACAACTGGTCGCGGCGTCGCGCTCGGGCAACGTGAATACGCTTCGCGCGGTCCTCGATGAGTACCCGGACAAGGTCCAGGCGCGATCAGGCGAATACCGATGGACGTTGTTGCACATCGCCGCGCGGCACGGCCAACTCGCCGCGGTCAACGAACTGATCGAGCGCGGAGCCGACGTGAACGCGCGCGAGGAGGGCGACAACACCTATCCGATGCATTGGGCCGCGGCCGCCGCGCACCTCGACGTCGTGCGGCGTTTGGCCGACGCCGGCGGTGATGTCGTCGGGCATGGCGACGATCACGCGCTCGAGGTGATCGGTTGGGCGTCGTGCTGGCATAATGACGACGCGCCCCATCGCGCGGTCGTCGACTTCCTCGTCAGCCGCGGCGCGAAGCACCACGTCTTTTCTGCTATCGCGCTGGATCTCGAGGACGTTCTGCGTCGCGTCGTCTCCGCGGATCCGTTGGCTCTCGCGTCGCGTTTGAGTCGGAATGAGAACAATCAGACGCCGTTGCAATTCGCCGTCGCGAACGAGCGTCCACGCATGGTGGCACTCCTGGTGGAGCTTGGCGCCGATCCGCTGGCTGTCGACGGTTGGGGAATGCCTGTGGCGGCGTACTCCGAGTCTGCCGAGACCGACCATCCAGTGATGGAGGCGATTCATCGGCTTACACTCGCCGAGGTCGACAGCGCGGACCGTGGACGACGCGCTGCGCGTGGCGGCCTGCTCGACATCCTGGCGAGCATCGCCGTCCGCGACTGGAAGACCGCCGAGCGATTGGCACGCGACGATGCGCAACTGGCGAACACACCCGGCGCCGTTCACCTCATGGCGAAGCGTGGGGACGTCGAAGGTGTGAGGTGGCTGCTCGATCATGGCGCCGATGCGAACGCGCGATGGGCGCACTGGGATTCCGTGGTCACACCGCTGCACCTGGCGATTCTCGCCGATCATCCGGACGTTGCGCGGCTGCTACTGGAGCGCGGCGCCGATCCCCGAATCCACGACACGAAACACGACAGCGACGCGATCGGTTGGGCGGAATTCTTCCAGCGCCGCGAGATCGTGAAACTGCTACTCTCGCGCGCGGATGTGCCGGGCCCGGGCGCGTAACGCCTTGCTCGACGACGTCTCGAACTCGTGCAAATTGCGCTCGACGATCGGGGCCAGTCGCTTTCGGCGCTTCGCCAACGTTGCGAGACTGTCGAGCGCCCACGCGCGAACGAATGTCTGTGGGAAGCCGACGTTCTCGAGCAGGATCGCCTCGACGCGTTTCATTTGAGCGGGCGTCCAGCGAAATAGTGGGAGTGCGCGAACGATCTGAAGGCGCACTTCCCACTTGTCGCTGTCGGCGAGTGGACCGATGAAGACTTTCTTGTGCGGTTCGATCCACTCCGGATGGTCGTGCGCAAGCTTTTCCATCAGGTCGACCGCGCGCTGCGCGATGAGCCACTCCTCGTCCGCGGCCAGCGCCGCAAGCTCACGTACGCGCGCGGGGTCTTTCTCGACGATCGCCCGCACGCGGTTGGAATCAGCGATCGAGCGACGGTCTCCTCCGGCAAGGAGCCGTCGTATCTCGCTGATCACGGCTTGCGAGTGCCTTCCACCGGCGGGCTGCCACGCTGCGTGAACCGGGCCTTCGTGATCTTGCCGTTCTCGTCGACGAACGTGATGAAGAGCGTGGGATCGACTTGCGTCCCGAACTTGAAGCCGCCGACGTGAACCAGCGGAAACTTTCCTTGCCCCTGACCCTCTGCCTGCGCCATGAGACGTCCGTCCTCGACGGTCACGTGGATCACGAGCTGGCCGAAGTCGTAGACGCCGGGCATGCGGTCCCGGTCGATGTCGCGGAGCGGCGACGCGACGAGCCGCGCCGGAGGCGCGACGAGCGGGATTCCCATCACGGCGCGCGCGATGTTCGCCGCGAGCGCGTCGGGGCCGCCCTCGGAGTTGGTGAAGACCGCGACGTTGATCTGGTCTTCAGGAATGAACACCCCCGCGGTGGTGAAGCCAAAGATTCCGCCGCCATGGGCGACCATTTTCTTATTGCCCACCTGGCCGACCGTCAGGCCGAATCCGTAGTTCATCCGTCGGCCGCCGGGAAGCGAATCGGGCGTCGTCATCTGCTCGAAGGACTTCGCCGAAACGACTTTTCCGCCGACCAGCGCCCGCTGCCACTTCACGAGATCGCGAACCGTGGAGCAGATCGCGCCGGCCGAGAAGGGGTGCGTCATGCTGAGATAGTCGGCGACTCTAATCGTGTCGCCCTTCATCTGGTAGCCGACAGCGTAGTGCGCGTCCGTGGGGTGCGACGGGCAGTAGGTCGTTTGCGTCAACCCCAGCGGTCCGAAAAACTCACGCTGGACGAAGTTGGCGTACGTTTGCCCACTCGCTTTCTCGATCACCATGCCGAGTAGCACGTAGCCGGTGTTGCTGTACGAGTATCTCGTGCCGGATGGGAAATCGAGCGAATCCTTGTCGACGAAGGCGACGATCTGCCGCGGCGTGTAGTCCGCTTTCCACGTCTTCATCCACTCGGGCGACGACGTGTAGTTATGAACGCCCGACGTATGGTTGAGCAGTTGGCGGATCTTCACGTTCTGCTCGTGCGCGGGCAGGTCGGGGACATACTTCGAGATTGGGTCGTCGAGCGAGACCTTGCCGCGTTCGACCAGGCGCATGATGCCGGACGACGTGAACTGCTTGGTGATCGACCCGATCTCGTACACGGTCGACGCGTCCGCTTGCTTATTGGCCTCGCGGCTCGCCAGACCATAGCCGCGCATCAGCACCGTGTCCGGACCGTGCAGGACCGCCACCGAAACGGACGGGGCCTTCTTCGACACCATGTATTCGTTCACCAGTGAGTCGATGCGCTTGATGAGCGGCGCGCCGGCCGGCTCCTGGGCGTAAAGGCGCGAACCGGTGAACATCAAAACGGCGAGAAGTGCACGACTACGCATGAGTATGACTCGGCTGGGGGGTGTGGGGGGGGGGAATCTTGGACAATAAGGAACGGCACGAACGAGCGAAAGCGCGCCACCGCATCTCGCGGCTTAGGGCACCGTTTCCGCCATCGGCTTTCCTTTCTCCACGAGATATACGGCCAGAATCTTCACCGGTTTCTTGCCGATGTTCTTCGCGTTATGTACGGCCGCCTCATTCTTGAGTGCGTCACCGGCCTTCAGTGTCACCGGCTGCTGTCCCTCGCGTTCGACGACGAGCGAGCCTTCCAGCACATACGCGAGCTCGATTCCCGGATGGCGGTGGCGTCCCGACGACGCGCCCGGAGCAATCTCCGCGATCGCCATGACGGCTTCGTAGTTCGGGGCACCCGGTTCGTCGGCGCGTTGAAGAATCGTGCGCTTGATGCCATTGCTGGGTTGCTGTGCAAACGCCGCCCGATCGACGGCGACGCCAACTCCGACACCGATCGCGATGAGGGCGGCGGCGAACGCGATAACACGACCGTTGGACGGCATCATTGAACCCAGCATGTATGACTCCGATGGAAGAGTGGTGTTCGGTTCAAGCAGCGAGGTGATCGGGGCGTTCGCTCGGCGCGATGCCGGCGGCGGTACGCCACGCCGAGAGTTGCCCAACATGATATGCCAAATGACCGCTCAACATGTACGCGACGAACTCGCCGGCCGTGTAAAATGGGTTGCGCGCCGGCTCGTACGGATTCACTGCCGCGAGCAGCGACGGGTCGGCCTCGACAACGGCGACGCACAAATCCGTATAGACCGCGTTGAATTTCTCGCGGAGCATCGCGATCGGCGGATAGGTCGATGGGTCGATCGACGGCTGGGTTCCCGGAGTAAACAGCGCACGCCATTCACGCGGACAGATCGCCTTGCGGCCGCACAAGTGCCGGCCGAAATCGGCGGTCGTGGCAAGATGGCCCACGAGCCACCCCACCGTCTTCAAGCCCGGTCGCGGCTCGATCGCGACATGTGCATCGTCGATTCCCTCGAGCAGCGAGTCGGCAAGCAGGATGAGATAGCGGCACTGCTGAATGCATGCGTCCATGAACCACTCCGTGACTATTTCGGCCAGAGCCAGGCGAGCGTAGCGCCGGTGATCAGTCCGTAGATCAACCCATCCACCGTCGACTTGAACGTCGTTCCCCATGAGCGGCGATACCAGATCGACATTGGCCACAAGCCGACGCCGTACGCGACGAATGCGGTCGCCGCCGCCAACTGCACGACACGCATCGATGCCGCGCCGGCGCCGACGGTGCGGCTCGTGATGTACGCCGCGAACAAGCTGACGACGACGAGGAAGCCGAACCACTGCGCGAGATTGCCGGCCATGCTCATTCCGGCGGGCATGACCGTCATGACGACCATCGGGCCTTTTTTCACTTTCTCGGCGAATTCCGGCGACGCCATCTCAGCGCGGGTATCCGGGCGCGGCATCATGTAGTCACCCGGTGGAATGGAGAAGCCGCGCAGCGCCGCCGACACCGCGTCTTCATTCGGCACCTTGGAGTAGTCGGTGCGGTGCCAGGGCAGCACCATGTGCAGCAGCGAGCTCATTACGAAGACGAATACGGCCGACAGCAGAATCGGGAGCCACAGCGACGCGAGAGAAGTCATGACGCTCTCCGTTGAGGTGTGCGATCCGGCAACGACTCAGGGCCTTCGGGTTCCTTCTACCGGTGGAATGCCGCGCTGCGTGAACTGCGCCTTCGAGATCTTGCCTTTCTCGTTGATGAACGTGACCAACAACGAGCGATCGACCTCCGCGCCGAAGCGAAGGTTGCCGAGATGAACGAGCGGGAACTTGGGTTGGCCCGGGCCGTCCGGCTGCGCCATCACACGGCCATCTTCAACGGTCACGTGCAGGACGATCCGGCCGAAGTCGTAGACGCCGGGTATGCGATTGCGGAGCGAGTCGGCAAGCGCGACCGCGACGAGCGGCTTGGGCAGCGGCACGAGCGGCATGCCGATCATAGCGCGCGCGATGTTCTGCGCGAGCGGACCCGGACCGCCGTCGGAGTTCGTTAGCACGATGACGTTAAGGGATTGATCGGGCAGGTACATGCCGTAAGTCGTGAATCCGTTGATGCCGCCGGAATGACCGATCGTCCGCTCGCTGCCGAGCTGGCCCGGCACGAGACCGAATCCGTAGTTGATCCGCGAGCCGTTGTTGAGCGTGTCGGCGGTGGTCATCAGCGAATACGAACGCGCGCCGACAACGCGGCCGTCTTGCAGCGCGCGGTGCCACTTCACCAGATCCCGCACCGTCGAGCAGAGCGCGCCGGCGGAAAAGGGTTGCGTCATACTGAGCGGTTCCGCGGGCTTCACAGTCCCCGAGCTCGCCGCATAGCCCTCGGCGAATTGCGGGTCTGTCGGACGTTGGGGACAGTAGCTCGTTTGCGTCAGTCCGAGGGGCTTGAAGAATTCGCGCTCGAGGTACGCAGCGTACGGCCGACCCGTCACCTTTTCGAGGATCATGCCAAGCAGCACATAGCCGGTGTTGCTGTACGAGTACTTCGTCCCCGGCGCAAAATCGAGCGTATCCTTGTCGACGAACGCCACGATCTGGCGCGGCGTCATGTCTTCCGTCCAGTGCTTCACCCACTCGGGCGAGTCGGTGTAGTTGTGAACGCCCGACGTGTGAGTGAGCAGCTGTCGAACGGTGATTCGCTGGCCGTGCGTCGGAACATCGGGCAAGTACTTCGAGATGGGGTCGTTGAGCGAAACCTTACCCTGTTCGACCTCGCGGAGGATCCCGGCGGCGGTGAACTGCTTGGTGAGAGATCCGATGCGATAGATTGTCGACGCGGTCGCGGCGCGATTCGCCTCGCGGCTCGCCAAGCCGTACCCCCTCATCACCAGCGTGTCTTTGCCGCGGACAACGGCGATGGACACCGCGGGCGCCTTCCTCACCGTCATGTAATCCTTTGTCAGAGAATCGATGCGGGCGATGATCGCGCCGTCCGATTCCTGAGCGCGGGTCGGGCTCGCAAGCGCCGGCAGAGCGGCGGAGAGGGCAAACGAGAGCTGCGCGAACCGCATGGCGGATGTCTCTGGGGGGGGGGAATG
>Ga0207674_10001093_pt1 | contig 35304 bp, 27 predicted proteins | sample KBSCornC72_FD_184303 | JGI IMG/M metagenome (GOLD analysis project Ga0207674, IMG submission 184303) | Corn rhizosphere microbial communities from Kellogg Biological Station, Michigan, USA - KBS Corn C7-2 (SPAdes) (version 2) | ecosystem: Host-associated > Plants > Roots > Rhizosphere > Soil ...
AGTCCGTTTCTTTCCAGATCTGTAAAGCCGTAACCAAACCATCGCTTGTTAAAATTGCGATCGTACCTGACTCCAAAACGGATTGTGTTGGCAACGGTTCGCGATACACCATTCGTATTGTCGCGGTTGTAGATCGAAGCTGCGTACACGTTGGTCTCGTCATTCAAAGTTTCTCGAGTCAGCGCCAAACCCAAGGCGAGATTCGTCGTATCAGAATTACCTTTAGTCAGCGCTACCCCGAAGTCTGCGCCTCCAGTCCATTGCTCGAGCAACCCCGGCTTCAAAGTAGCCTTGATTACTGTTCCCGATACTTTGTCGCCATTCTTCAATGTCACCTGGTCCGCCCTGGAATTCACCTAGACCACAAAGAAAATAGTCAACAACAATAGCGTTAGGGATCTATTCATTTGATATGTTCTCCGGGATAGCTCAGGACCTAACGCGGAACCAGCTCCTGGCACGAGCACTCTTCCGAATTGCTTCTTCTTAGAGCTCGGTACAATTGTCTCCAGGACATCTGCCCCTTTAGCGTCAAGGAGTGGGGCTGATTCCGCGTTCACAAGGTTTCAGTTGTGAAAACTGAGACCTTGGACACTGAAGCTGTCTATCGGATGTTCTGTCGATAAAGCGGTTGAAGCCTGCAGTGCAAGCCCGGTCTAAGTCGGGCCATCCTTTGCCGGCCACCAGAACCAGTAACTACAGCGTAAGAAACCTGAGATTGATAAATAATCGGGTGGACTTTGTATTTTGGGGTAGGAATGTCAGGTAGAGTGGGTTCAGGCGACAACCTGTTTTTTCTCAGCCGCTGTCCGAGCGTCTTTTCCCTTAATCCAATTTAGATACGGAACTGCAAGAATGGTGCTCAAAAGCAGATAAAGAAGGACGGCTGGAGCATCGAGTTTTTGATCGGGAAAATTCGCATTAGCAATCGCGAGAGCGATAGCGGGATGACGTGAAGAAGTTGCCAGCGCTAACACCGGCCTGTCTTCTGATTCTGGTCCGCCTAGAAGATGACCAACCAGGATCCCTATCAAAGCGAACGCAGCCAGGCTAACCACAGTGCCATCACCGATCAAAGACCAGATTGCGCGCAGTGAACCAAAAAGTACTGGAAGAAAACCCAAAAGCAGTAGCCCTCCACCAATGAGGCTTAAAGGTCTGGCGACGCGCTCGGCAATTTTCGGAAGAAAAGCGCGAATCAGAATGCCAAGCAAAAGCGGAACTACGATCGTTGCCAACACTCGACTTGCAATCGAATTCATGGTGATACCCAGCGGTATCAGAGTAACTCGTTCAAATACTTCCAGGATAATTGGGATGAAAACAATAGCCAGCAGCGCAGTAGCCACCAGCAACCCGATCGTATAATTTGTTTTTCCACCGGCCTTGAACGCTCTATTGGGAAGGATAGGAGGTATTGGCGAAACCGATAGCACCACCAGAGCAATCTTAACTGCCGGATGGAGGTTGAACGAATACGCGATCACGAGCGCGACGATCGGCATGATCACGTACATCGCCAGAATCGCGCGGGCCAAATGTCCTGGTGCGCGAAACAGAAAGGTCGCGTCAGCAAAGGTCTCTTTCAACCCGATCGCTAGTACGCTGAGTATTATGCTTATCTTGAGAACAAGCAGAATAAGAGCTACGAGGGTCACGAGATTTGTCCTTCCGTTTCTTTGGCTCGGCCCTCAACTGCTGGAAGTCGTGGTACCTCTGATAACTCGGTACGCCGCGAGCAGAAGCACTGCTCCAGTGATGGCCATCGCAAAGCTGGGAAACCATCCGGTAGCGATCGGTATGTAGCTTGCGATGAAAGCTCCGACGAAGGCTCCTGCAATTCCCAAAAGTATTGTTACGACAAAGCCGCCGGGATCTTTACCCGGCATCAACAACTTACCAGCCATGCCCACGAGAAGGCCTAGCAGGATCAGACTTATTATCGGCATCGGGGTTTCCTTTCGCTGACGAAAGTGGCCGTTTGTAGTCTTTACCGTCTTTCGATTTGGACCAGGTTCAGTCGCCCTGGAAATGGCGGGCCGTCGATTTGGACCGCCGAATTTCGTTTATCAGCCAATCCTTTAGGTATGAATTTGTATCCCGGTCGAGCTCGTTGACCCGACAACTTAGCCGCCACCTCTTCGGCTTTACGGAACATTGCCAGATAGACGTGGCAGTACGGATCCTTTTCGAACATCGTACCACTGAATGTAAAAGTGCGTACCGGACAGCCGCCATGACAGAGAGATAAATATTCGCACTCAATGCAATCCTGTGGAATAACCATCGCTGGACGCTCGACAAATTTCCGCCGCGCACGACTTTCAGCCAGCATCCTGGTCAAATTATCTGTTTCGTAAATATTCCCAAAAAAGTATTCAGGATAACTGGTCACCCAACAATCACATTGGGCCACGAAGCCGCGCGCATCAATCGAGATAAATTCATCGGCGCAGTTTGACTGCCAGATGCACGGCAAACTACCGCTCGCGTCCGTGAATGTTTTGATTAGCTCATCGATTGGCCCCAGCGCAACTGTTCCATAACCTCGCTCGAGCCAGACATCTGTCAGGTCAGCAAAAAATTGGCCGAGTTGGTCCACATCCAGGCCTAACGACCGTTTGGCGTCGTTCTGTTCTCCTCCCGGAAAGGGCGTATTGACTTGAAAGCTATTGATCCCGACTTCATCAACAAAGTATGAGTAGAATTTTTCGGCGCCAGTGTCGAGTGTCGCCTGATTCGGAACGGCGATTACCCCTATCCTAATACCGGCATCGAGTGCGGTTTGTACGTTGTAGTTCCAGATCCGTGTGTAATCGGTTGAAGAGCCGTTGAAAAGTTTCCGGTGAACATTCGGAAAATCCATCGAAGTGCCGACACTATTATCAAACATGCGCTCGATGATGGGATTCCAACGAGAGTTATATCCGATCATGTTTGACTGCAAACCGTGGTCAATTAATTTGCCACGGCTGGCGGCGGCATTCTGGATCAGATCGTATGCGCGCTCGAACCATTCGACCGGCATCGTCATTATTTCACCGCCCTGCCAGTGAATCGTGAGCGCTGCGATATTGGCCCTTTCCATGTGGTCGAGGGCCTTATTGATAACATCAGACAACTGAACGAGACTCATCCGATCATCAGTCTTATCTTCAAAACAATACTCGCAGTTGACGTTACATTTATTGGTGGGAAGCAGAATGATCGAAAAGTGATTACCCATCATGATTGCATCTGTACCTCCATCTCGTGAAACGCCGCGAGATCCTGTTGCAACTCTTTCGCTGACGACTCGAGGGTCGCAAAGATTTGCTTTACGCCTGCGCAGTCGTATTCAATGTCGGGCCATTTAAAGTAACCACGACACCGACCATAAAAGGCGCAACCGGAACACTCGACTGAGCTGGATGCTTGTTGTTGGAAAAGCTCCGCGTATCGAATGGGCTGCAATTCTTTCTGATCGATAAAGCGCTCGGAGATTGTCTCTTCGCCACCCTCGGTAACAAAGCAGACTTGAGATGGATCCTCTTCAGCAATTTGCCAGAGAGAGACTGGCTCGTCGCGACAAAACGAAAGTAACAGGCTGTGAAATGGTTCAATTGGTTGCCGGACGTTTCCTCGATGGAGATATAGATCCAGCACAGACCCCAACTCTGCGATCAGTTCCGCGTCAGGATGGTCCAGCTCTAACTTGACCGGAAAATTCAGCGAAACTGCGAGTTTGACTGCCTTACTAAAGCCTGGTGCGAGTTTAAGTGATACTCGGATTGGATGAGAGTCCAAAAGATTTGCGTAATCGTAGAGCCTTGTGTATTGGTTCGCCGGATCGCTTAGATGAATCTCAAGCGGCAATGAATAAAACGAGCCTTCGAGTGCGCTAGTATCTGCCGGCGTGGCAAGCAACTGAATAAAGCGCACCTTCGACGGATCACAACGTAAAAGAGCAGCCGCCAGCTCGGTTACATCATCTGACCGTACGACGATGTCACAACCGCGATAAAGATCGACCTTGCTGGCCGGAACGTTATAGACGAGCGAGCCCATCCACGAACCCTTCATTCCGAAATTAGTTTCGTCGTTGATTGGTTACGAGAATCGTCGAATCACCAGCCACGACGATTGACCCAGGCACCACCTCCACCACCAGCACGATTAACCCAGCCACCGCCGCCGCCACCACCGTTTACCCAGGTTGTAGCGCGATTGACCCAGGCGCCTCCGCCACGGTTAACCCAGGAGCCACGGGAATTAACCCAGCCAGAAGCGGTTTCGCCGGGCAATAAGACAGCGCCCGCGACGGCTACCCCAATGACTGCGGCCGACCATTTTCTCAATCCCGCGAGGAAGTCGCGTCGGGAGACCAGCGTACGATCTTCTTCTGTCTGATCCGGTTTTTGATTTTCCTGGTCCATGTTTCCCTCCTACTACTTCGTCACTGGCGGAGTAAATGCATTCGACATGTGTAGGGCGACAAAGTGCCATTTGCCACTCTGCTTTGCGAGACTGGCAGTGACGTTCAACTTGTAATTGCGAACTTTGCCTTGCAGCGAATCCTTGCACGAGCAAGTTGCGGCCAACCAGGCCATCGAACCTTCAGGATCAGAACCGCCTGTTTTCCAATCGCAATCACTTTGCATCGTGTTTGGATCGTAATCTTTGAACATCTCAGTATAGGCTGCCTTGATTTCCTGTGGTCCAACCCATTTTTCTTCTGTTCCGGTACCAAGGACCACGGTGTTTGGATCCGTCGAGAAAGTATCCATCAGGGCGTCAATATTCTTCTCGCTTAATGCTTTGTCATGCGCCTGCAGGACGGTACGAACTTCTTCGACCACGCCTCTTGGATCAACAGGGGCTGCTGGTGGTTTGGTTGCAGAGTTTGCTGAAGCCGTCGTATCAGCTTCCCGATTGGTGCCTCCGGCGGAGCACGCAATGAAGAAGGCCAACGAAGCTGCCAGACAGAAAATGATTGATCGCTTAATCACGATTATTCCTCCTTCTTTTGGTCCGAATCTCGGGGCAGTTAGTCGGTGAGCACCCGTGGTCACCGAGAGGCTCATTTCGAAACAGCGGGTGCCCACAGAATGGAAACCCTACAATTTGTGGAGAATTCCGATTCCAGATTAGGGAAAACGATTAAATTGGATAATCGGGTGAAGTCTGTAAATTGCGGCGGGATTTGTGGTAGTTGGATCTATCAGTTGAGGCTCGGATATTTGGACTTATTGGACGTCTATGACCGATCACTTTTTAGGCGGATAGTATTTAAAGATCTTTTCAACCACCTTTTGCAATTTCTTATTAACCCTTTCGATATCCTTTGCGGGATCCTTCAACGGTTCATTGCTTATCGTATCCGTTGCCGTCGCTCGCCAGACTTCCGAAGTATTGGTGCTGTCTTTCATCTCAACGATCAAGGCGCCTTTAACCACTCTCCAGGCAGCTTCGACGCTGCCAGCACTTGGCCCCCAGGTGCCGGGACGCGCGACCGTGGCGGAATCAAACGTGTCCATAACGGCCGCATGATACGAGATCGCAATATCTCCGCTGTTACTGGCGCGGGTTAGTCCTTTTAAAGTCATCTGCTGGTCAATCATCTCTATAATCCGTTTGTCGATGTCCGGATTCTTCGCCGGTACGCCTTTAGTCCAGTAATAAGTCTTGAACTTTGAGAAGTCGATGGCCCGATCGAATCCGACGGACACTTTCTGAGCCTGGGCAGCAAATGAACTTAATAGAATAAGACCCACCAAAAGAATCAAACGATTAAGTGTCATCTGACATCCTCCCGCACCACTTAGCAATTAATTACACCAGTCGCTCATCTTTTGTATCATCGAAACTAGCCTGGCAACAAGATTGCTTCTAAGAATCGCAGCTAACCTTCCTAATCCCTGGGCGGTTCGTTTACTTGCTCTGCTTGAATACTGCCGTTGTCGCGAAAGTTTTTCGTTCCGGCGTGAATTGTTTGATAAAGATTATTTGCTCCTATTGTTTCGTTGAGACCCGCGCGCTGAAGCATCACTCGTGTTAGATATGGAGCACGTGCAATCCCAAGCTCAATTCCCTGCTGCGCCAATTCTCGATGCAAGGCTTCGAGCGCGTAAGCGCCGGACACATCCAGGAGCGGTACCGATTCAGCATCAATCAGTAGGTACTTCGGCGGAGGCTCAGTTGCCTGCAATACGGTCCTGACACGTTCGTTAAAATAGTCGGCGTTGAAGAAGACTATTGATGCTTCAAAGCGGTAAATCACTACTCCGGGAATACTGGTCCCTCCGTCTTCATTCGAACGAAAGTCATCCCCATCAACCCCACTGACCAATCCAAGGATTGAATCTCTAGGACGTGATGCCTGCCTTAGTAAATTCAACAATGCGAGACCAACAGCTATCAGCACACCAGGCAAGACGCCCACTGTCATGACACCCAGAGTGGCTACCGCAGACTGCCGGAATTCTGGTCGACTAATCCGGTAATAGCGGCGCAACGATGCGATATCAAAAAGACCAAGTGCGGAAGACATGAGTATCGCTGCGAGCGCCGCAATGGGAACAAAGGCCAGCGGTTTTGTGAAGAACAGCAGAACGACTGCCATGACTACAGCGGCAGCAATTGAAGTCACTTGAGTTTTTCCACCAGCAGAATCGGCAACAGCAGTGCGCGAGTCTGCGCCGCTAACTACAAAACCCTGGCTAACAGCTGACGCCAAGTCGGAAACGCCCAGGGCAAACATGTCGCGGTTAACATCGATGCGATAGCCATTCTTGGCGGCGAAACCGCGCGCGGTTGTCATCATGCTGCAGAAACTAACCAAAGCTATACCTGCGGCACCAAGGGTCAGCGGTCTAAGTTCATCCGCACCAAACCTCGGCAGCATAGGTAGCGGGAATCCCGATGGTACTCCACCGACAATCGCAACTCCTTTGGACTGAAGATTGAGGGCGTAAACCGCCACGCAACCAAGGATCGCGGCGATCAGCGGCGCCGGCAATCTCGGAAGAAATCGTTTGATTAGCAGTAGAAGAACCAGCAACGAAATGCCGATGATAAAGGTCCATCTCTGCGTCTCCTTCAGACGTGACATTGCTTCGAAGACAGTTCGGAAAAAACCGTGCGGCGAAAGTTTGTAACCCAGCAAAGAACCCAATTGCCCTGCGATGATTGTCAACGCAATTCCATTTAGGTAACCAGTAAGGATGGGCCTCGAAAGAAAGTTGGCGATCGCGCCTAACCCCGAAAGACCGCCTATCATCAAAAGAATGCCGGTGAAGCAAGTCAGCACGATCGACAGCTCAAGATAACGATCGGGGTTTCCCGCGGCGAGTGGTCCAACCGTGGCTGCAACTATGGAACAGGCCGCCGCATCCGGATTGACAACAAGTTGACGTGATGAGCCAAAGAAGGCGTAGGCTATTAGGGGCAAAATGCAGGAGTAGATACCAACGACTGGTGGGAACCCGGCCAGCTGTGCATACGCGATGCCAATCGGAAGCGCAACTGCGGCGACAGAAACCCCGGCCAAAAGATCACTTGTCAGCCACTCACCTCGATAGGTGCGAAGCATTTGCAGTCCAGGCACTAGGCGAGCGAAGCCGTTGGTCATCGCGAACCGGTTTCACTTGTAATGCTAGTCAATCCCCAGACCGTTATTACGCGGTCTGAAGAATGCGTCAAAAGCAGTTACGCTCAATAATTCAACGGAACACCGCACCGCTAGTCGCAATGACTGAAAACTTTCAATTGGGACCAGAGGGACAATGCCGTTGAACTGTGACGTTATCGAAGCTGTACATTCACGAGCTTCCACGGATTCTGGTAGAGCTCGAGTTCCAGTGTGTTGTCTTTCTTCAAGTTCAACTGGGCTGCTGGAAATAAAACGCCAGAGTTATGCTTCTTGTCTTTGCTGATGACTACTTCCATCCCGGACAGGTTGTAATCCGAGGATCTAGAATCGGCCCATACTTCACCAAAACGAAGCAAACGGTTTGTCACCATGCGGATTTTCATCCCGCCATCAGGCATTGGAAACTGTCGAATGTAAGCAAGGTCACCACCTAGGGTTCCAGTGATCGCAAGCCGACCCTTCGAGTGCATTTTTGATAGTGCATTTACCAGGCCCTCATTCCCTTTTTGATCAAAAGCCTGGAGCAGTAACTGCTGATCTTCCGCTGGTGAGAACTCTTCTATAATCGCAGTAACACTAAAGCTCCGGCCAAGTTGGGTCGACTGGCCCATCGCCGTGGCCTGGATGTAAATGGACTTTTTCAGTCTTAATGAGTTCTGAGCTGCACCTTTACTTCCAGTCAAGAACAATGCGCCCAGAACAAGCAAAGTGAAAGTTGTGAAATAGAGTATTCTGCTTTTTCGCATGCATTCTCCTTCTTTGGACAATCTACACGACCCTCTCAAGACGCAAGCTGAAACTTCCTCATGCGCCGGAAACTGATTTGAATCCCTCTGATCGTGGAGAGTATAGGTTGATTTCGGACGTTCCGAAATGATTTCCATAGGAAACCTTCAATTGTTTCACCGCACGACCATTCGCAAGAGCGCCGATGAGAGCTCCGTTGTAACAAAGCGCCGCCGGGCCGGCGCACTCCAAAGTTTCTACGCAGATGCTTGTTTCGCGGGTTCGCTGATGTCAGCAAACACCGCACTCCAGTCATCTCTTACACTAACGATGGTCCAGTCTTTGGCCCGGGCTGTGTCGATCAATTTCTCTGTGCCCGCGGTGTACGCGATGTCGCGATCGTTATCATCGTGATTGATCACTATGCAGTGAGACGGACGCGAAGGATGGGCGGTGAACTCCAACATTTGAATGTCGCCATTAGCGTTGCCCGCGGCAAAAATCGGGCGGCGTCCGGTTCGGCTCCAAATGCGCACAGCCTTTGTTGGTCCATCATCGAGTAGTTCTAACAGAGGTTTATGGAAAACGTTACCAATCCCCTTTTCAACCCTGTATTCAAGAGCAACCGAACTGCCAATCACGTGCTCTGGAGTAACGCCGTAAAGCTTTTCAGTAATGGCCCGGATGAAATCTCTCGTTCCACCGGAAGCTATGTAGTTTGTAAAACTGTTTGCTTTCAGGTAACGCAAGAGCTCGAGCATCGGCGTGTAAACAGTAGTGAGATAGGGCCGTCGCAGCGCCGGATTTTGTGACGTCTCAAGAAACTCGTTGGCCTTTTCTGCAAACGTCTCGATACTTTCGCCGGCGTATGCTCTCAGTAAGCCGGCCGCCATCACATTTAAATCGCTGTCATCGCCGTTGTAATGCTTGGTGATGACGTCACTTAGCCATTTGTAGTCCTTTTCCGAAACTGCTTTCCACGGTTGTTTATCGCAGAGTTCGGGATTCTGCTTTGCTTGTTCACCTATTTGTCGGAGGAGAAAATCGGCTTGAATGGGTATCGGCTTTTCACACCATAGTGTCCCGTCGTTATCAAAGACAGCGAGCCGATCTTCGGGGCAGACAAAGTCGGACGAGTTTTGCTTTGTAATCCGATCGACGAAATTGATGATGGCCTGCTTAGTTGGTCCATCGTGCCATGATGGCAGTGGTCCTGTTGTTGATGTTCGCATGATGCTTTACCCCTTTGCCTTCGAAACCCTCTGACGAAAAGAATTTTTCATCTAAGTTGTCCAGATAAAGCCGTTCCAATATCCTCACTTGGGGAATAACGGGGTTACGATGAAACGGAATCCGCAATTTTCTGGTCCACCAGCCGGACTGGTGGCCCAACAACGCAAAGTTCCGCCGACGCTAATTGGTTGATGGCCAAACTTGATTAGTTTTGAAACGGAAAAATGGATTGGCACGGTCCAGGCATTACCCACCCAGTCGTAACTCGATTCAGTGTTCAGACCAAAGGTCCAGGCATCTTTTGTGTTGTAGGCGAGAAAGGGTTGGATAAAGGTTGAGTTCACGCTCGCCCGGCTATCACTACCGGCGACAGACCAGATGTGGTTCGTGAGAAATCCATAAGTCCAGGCATGTTCTTGTTTCAGAATTAGTAGAGTTGGACCAAGACCAAACTTTTCCGTCCCGAGCAGGTCGTTTGTCGCGGTAGGGATAAGCACTACAGGACCAGCGCCCCAGATAAACCTCTTGCTATCTGTTGGGGCGAAGAAAAAACTCTGGGTAATGTCGCCCAGACCACTCTGACTGCTTGTGTTCACCACGTTATGCTGGTGAATAATCGGAAGAATGGTTCGAGAGATCACATTCCACTTAGCGTTCAACTCAATCGGAACAACAGGTTGAATGTTGAGTGTATAACGCCACCCAGAACCAGTGCCCATGTTGAAGTCAAAGTTCGATTGAAATGGAACGCTAATCAGGGAAGCAATGGGATTCGAGAGTTTCTTTGCAAGTTCCTGGGCATCTCCACCGACAGGTTGCTGGGGCAGGGCGTTTTCTTCCGGTTTTGTGCGCGTTCTGAAGAGCGTTGATCGAGCAAATATAAACGGACCGGGCTCGGAAAATGTCGTTTCCTGATTCAAGAAAGTGCAATCTTCCCGCGCATAAGTTCGGGACCGTACAGGAAGTCCGCTTGTGAACCAATTGTTCCTGGGTGCAAATTTGACCCTCCGAAGGCATGAGTCACAGGTTTCAGTCTCGACATCTGCACATTTTTGAGTTTGAGCTACTAAGGTTGAAAGAGTTGGCAAGTTGATCAGAGCCAAGACAAGTACAAAACATCGGGCTAATTGACTCTTGATTAGTTTTCGATAGTCCAAACGACACATCTCCGTTGAACATCCATCACACTTGAGCGACGAACGGCCTTCAATTTCGTCTGTCTTAGATCTTAGGACGACGTAACTGCCCCATCTCTCACGCCGAAATGAATCGCAAGGGAGCTGTTTCTGTCTTGAGTGATTTGTAAGGTTAAGTAATTGGCAGCAGTGAGGTAATCAGGTGAAATGCGTATTTCGCCAAGGGAGAATCTGTAGGGATGCGAAGTGGGATTTGATTGTTGTTGGTCACACTGTCCAGTCGGAGTGTTCGGTAGAGATCAGAAATTGAAGGTCCCTAACCAAGAATTGACACCCAATACGGAAGCGCAGTAGTAGCCATGAAATTTGAGCTGCATTTTGCCTCATTCCAGTAGTTTTTCGGGGTTGAAAGTGTGATGAACGGAGCGTACACTCCGCCCATAGCTTACAGAACAAGAGCGGGTAACGAGACGACCCTAATTTCAACGGACTCGTGTCCCACGTCGCTCAATAGGTTATCTCAGCAAGCGAGCAGCTGACCTTCATCGACTGCCGCGTAAATGACAATAAGGCCCAGGAAACTTATTCCCCCTCGAAATCGCCTCCTTTTCAAAGAACTATCGAAGGGGGTGTTAGTCTCAGTATTAAGTCATCTGAGCCAGACAGGCCGATTGCGCGGCAACTATGCGAACGTTTTCCCCACGAGTCGCGTTTCTACTTCTCACTCTCGCAACGTGTGTCCTGTCCGTTTCTGCAGTTTTTGCCTTTGATTCAGACTATAAACCCTTAGAAAACGAGATAACGGTTTCGGCCAACAGTTTGGCAGTGGTCCAACCCGCAATCCTCCTGCAATCCGATAACAACGCCGCCGCTCAGCGCGATACCAACCACGCGGCACGCTTCTGGAATCGCTTCACACTTAAAATTATCGTCGTCGCCGGACTGGTTATCTTACAGTCGATCTTGATAGCTGGTCTGCTACTTGAACGCAGCCGCCGTTGGCGCGCTACCCGAGACCTCGCGGAAAGCGAAGAACGTTATCGAAACGTTCTCGACACACAGACAGAGCTGATCTGTCGTTACCTGCCTGATACAACCATCACTTTTGTAAACGATGCCTACTGTCGTTTCTTCGAAAAATCGCGAGAACAACTAGTTGGTACACGATTTCTGGACTTGCTGCCAGAGGAGGCTCGCGCTCCTGCCGAGAATCACATTCAAAGATTGGTCGATAATTCCATGTCTGTGATCTACGAACACGAAGTGCTATTGCCTGACGGTACAGTAGGCTGGCAGCAATGGACCGATCATGTGATTCGGCGGAGCGATGGAATTATTGAACTACAAGGGATTGGAAAAGACATCACGCAACAAAAGCGCGCCGAAACTGCCCTTCGTGATGCTGAGGAAAGGAATGTCGCTATCCTCAAGGCAATTCCAGATTTGATTTTTCTACAGGACAAAGATGGCGTTTATCTCGATTATCACCCGAAAAACTATCCGTACCTGCTGGTCTCTCCAGAAGAGTTTCTCGGAAAAAGAATGACGGAGGTGCTCCCGCCGGAGATCGAGGCGCCGATGCGCACGAACTTCACACGCGCGCTTAGCACCGGAAACCTACAACTGTCCGATTATTCAATCGAGCTCGATGGTAAGCGCAAGTGGTTTGAAGTTCGGACTGTCCCCTGCAATGGCAGCAAAGTCTTAAGCGTAGTCCGTGACATAACCCAGCGTAAGACGACTGAAGCGGCATTGGTCGAGAGCGAAGAGTTCAACCGAGGCATCGTTGAAAGTAGCACCGACTGCATCAAGGTTTTGGATCTCAAGGGAAACCTTCTCTATATCAGCCAAAACGGGCAGCGACTGCTGCAGATGACCGAGCTTGAGCCATTCCTGAACACTTCATGGGTCGATTTTTGGGCGGGCGAAGCAAAGCTCGCGGCTGCTGATTCCGTACGACGCGCTGCTCAAGGCGAGAATGTGGTGTTCCTCGGCGACGGAAACACGTTAGGTGGAGAAAGGAAATGGTGGAATACGGTCATCACTCCAATTCGAGGTGAAGACGGCAACGTTGAGCGACTGCTCGCCATTTCTCGAGATGTTACGGACCAAAAGCAAGCCGCTGAGGCAGTTCAGGAAAGTAAGGATCGCTTCGCTAAAGCCTTCAATGCGAATCCTCAGCCGATGTCACTCACGACATTGACTGAGGGGCGTTATATTGACGTGAACGAGAGTTTCCTGGAGATGAGCGGATACACACGTGAAGAGGTCATTGGGAACACTTCACAAGAGCTCTCAGTCTTTGAAACTGCTGCGCAGCGTTCGTTACTGATTGAGCCGCTGTTGCTTAAAGGCGAAGCGAAGAATCTTGAACTGAAGTTCCGGACAAAAAGCGGCAAGTTTCGAGTTCTACTCTCCTCTGCAGAATTGATTGATATCAAGGGCGAACACTGTGTTCTCGTTGCCTCAAGCGATATAACCGAGCGTAAGCAACTCGAAGAGAATCTTCGTATGAGCGAACGCGAGTTTTCTACTCTCGTCGAGAATTCCCCTGACATTATTTCTCGTCTTGATCGGGAACTGCGCTACATCTATATGAGTCCGTCACTCGAACGGATCACCGGCACACCAACGGAACGATTTATTGGAAAGCGGCAGCGCGACGCATCATTGCCGGGTTACGACTGGAGAGACTTCGAAGCACACTGTCGGAGGGCTTTTGCCACGGGAAAAACTGTCACCAGGGCTTTTGAGTTTAATGAGAGAAACTACTGGACTCGCATCATTCCCGAGTTATCGCCTCAAGGCGAAGTCGAGTCTCTGATGACGATTAGCGAAGACGTGACTAACCGGATTCGCGTGGAAAAAGAACTGGTCGATCTCACTGACAAGCTGTTCAATATCCAGGACGAAGAACGACGACGCATTGCACGCGAACTGCACGACGGAACAGCTCAGAACCTGTTTGCAATCTCGCTCAACCTGGCCAAACTGATGCAATTGGACCAGCTAAGACCAGGTGAAATTGAGCAGTTACTAATCGAATGTCAATCATTAGGTGAGCAATCACTGAAAGAGATAAGGACGTTATCTTACTTATTGCATCCGCCATTACTAGATCAGTCAGGTCTGGTTTCAGCGTTGCAATGGTACGTTGAAGGTTTCAGCAAGCGAAGTGGCATCTATGTTGATGTAATTGCTCAACCGATCGGGCGCCTTTCGTCCGATGTCGAGACTGCTCTGTTCCGTGTCGTGCAGGAGGCCCTCACCAACGTTCGCCGTCATTCTTGCAGTGAAACAGCTAGTATACGGCTCGAAAGACGGATAGGTGAGATTCAGCTCGAGATCAAAGATCGAGGTCGAGGGTTGCCGCCGGTTAACCAAGCCACTACCGACGCACTACTCGAGATGGGAGTTGGCATCCCGGGTATGAAACAACGTCTGCGACAATTGGGTGGCAAGCTCGAAATAATTTCAACTGAAGGTGGAACTTCGATAGTTGCGGTAGTGCCAGTCGGAAACGGAGCAAGTCTGCATGCGAATTCTGCTGGCTGATGATCACGACATAGTTCGTCGTGGCTTAAGAGATCAACTCTCCAGTCGCGAGGGATGGGAAGTCTGCGGCGAGGCAACCAACGGCCGCGAAGCAGTTGCGATGGCCTTAAAGCTTAAGCCAGACGTCGTAGTGTTGGATCTATCGATGCCTGAGCTGAACGGACTAGAGGCTACTCGACAAATCAGGCGGGAATTACCGCGCACGGAAGTCCTGATCTTTACGATGCACGAAACAGAGCAGTTGATTCGTGAAGTGCTGGCTGCCGGCGCTCGCGGTTATGTGCTCAAATCAGATGCTGGTCGTCACCTTACGAGTGCAGTAGAAGCACTTTCGCACCATAAGCCGTTCTTTACCGCGAAGGTTTCAGAGGCCTTGCTGGACGCCTTCTTGAAGTCGAATGTGGCACCCGATGAAGGCTCCGTCTTTCGTACCTTGACTGACAGGGAACGCGAGATAGTGCAAATGCTGGCAGAAGGTAAAAGCAACAAGGAGATCGCCTCGCAACTGTCCATAAGTGTGAAAACGGTAGAAACTCACCGGGCAACTGTAATGCGAAAACTGGAGATAAATTCAATAGTAGAACTGGTCCACTACGCGATTCGAAACCAGCTGGTTGAGGCTTAAATCCGAAACCCTGCGCATGAGTTTACATAAACATCCTACCCTGAAATACAGACTATACCCGATTCCTTAACCCCTTCGAAAAACCTATCCTCCGCCTGATACCAACAACGAGTTACCTTTAATGAAAGAGTAACCCGGTAACCCTTTCGCCGTTCATATCTGAGGAAAATAGTCTTCTTGTGACCTCGACTTTACTTGCTGTCGGCTTTTGCAGCGATTGCAACATACGAGGCACCGCAGATCGGGAGTAGGGCCGTGAGTGAACTGGTTGTCTTCGTTTTTCGGGACCAATATCGCGCTCCGGAAGTGTTAAACGAGCTACGTCGAAGACAGTGGCGCTGGGTTAGAGATCTGAAAGATGCCGTGGTGGTAACCCTTGATGAGAGGGGCAACGCCACTGCCCACCTTAGCGTTGACCTATCAAAAAATACGACCGGTACGGACTGGGCCAGAATCTGGGGCTCATTATTAAGCACGACCTTATTTCTGCCCTTAACAAATCACATGGTAGACGCGGCGAATGGTATTGCGCTCCAAACGCGCGGCCTTAACGGTTCGGCGCTGGATGAGTTCAAAACCACTGAGGCCAAATGGTGGAATGATCGTCTGCGACTTGCAGACAACTTCACTCGCGATGTTGCTGCCCTGATTAGACCAGGAAGTTCAGCGATTTTCATGTTGTTGCGAACAGCGACCGTTCCCGTCGCGCTCGAGCAGTTGCGCAACTACGGTGACACGATTGTTCATACGTCTTTGAGCGCAGAAGAGGGCGACCGAATGCTCGCGATGCTTGCGCGGGATTAGGAGGTATGAATATGAGCACTCAAGAAATCGAAATCTTTTCGTCATTTTCTCGCACCGGCCGAATCGATCTTAAAACGCGTTTGGATTCTATTGGGCCAACTATTGAACGCAGGCCTTGATTAATGAATCTGCAAACTATTACCGATACGTTAGGTGTGGCTCGTTGCTAGAACAACACGTAGCCATGAGAAATGGCGCGGCGCTGTCTCATTCGAATGGACACAGTGCAGCGGCGGCTCATTGATAGGTTGGGATTGAGTTTGGGATGTGCGTGGTGCGATCAACAGGAGGAGAAAGCACTGTGTGAGCGCATCCCTGACGAGCGGGTCGGGGAAAAATGACTGAGGTCAGGGGCGCCCCGACCCGTTGGTAATTTGGTTTCTGGAACTCAATCGGTCCAATCTGGTCCAGCAGTCGATAAGCTTCCAGACAATTCCTGTCACTAGCAGAATGCTCTTAGTGTCGGTCAATTTGATTAATAAGGCGTTACGTTGATTCCTCACTTCTGAAAACTCTCAGCAATTCTTCATTCCTCTGTCTGGCACGACATTGGCTTAACAACCTTTGAGATTGCAGGTGCGCGTGCTTTTATGACGTCCCCAACGCGCCCCCTCCCAGTTCTTCAATAATCCGGTGTGAAAGGTGGACCACCTCATTTGGTCCAGGACCCAGATGATGGTTCTAGACTTAAAACCCTCCGTACTACGACGTAGCCGCAAACTGTGGCCCCTCCCCATATTCGTCGTTCCCGCTTGTCTCGTCTTCTGTTTTATCGCAGGCGATCTTTTCGGCTCGCTTCAACTCGAAGTTGTCTTTACGCTGTTTCTCGCAGAATTTGTGCTGGGCCTGGTTATCTGGCGCAGTGGTACAGTGGCGCTCTCTGCACTCGATGAAGTTCGAAAAGAACTATCCAGCCTCCAGGGAATTGTCGATGTATCGCGCGATGCGATCATTGGGGTAACGCCTGATGGTGTGATCATGAGCTGGAATAGCGGCGCTCGCAGCATCTACGGGTACACCGCAAGAGAAGCCATGGGCTCGCAAATTTCCATGCTCTTTGATCTTCGACGTGGACAAGAAGCAAACGCACTCTTCGACAAGGTATCCCGTGGAGAAAATGTTCAGCAACATGAGATGGTCCACCTTAAAAAAGGCCGCACACCGATCGATGTCTCGTTGACCATCTGCCCAATTCACGATGCAGGTCAGATCACCGGTGCTTCAGTGGTCGCTCGCGACATAACGGAACGGAAGCGCGCCGCCGGCTCTCTTGCCCAACAGGCTGCCGCAATGAAGGCGTCGATGGATGGAATGGCAATTATCGACCATACCGGCGTTTGCATTTATCTCAACGACGCGTATGCAAAGGTCTTCGGCTACACGGATCCACAGGGTTTGATTGGAGCAAGCTGGGAAATGTTCTACTTCGACGATGAGCTCCACCGCTTGAAACAAGAGATTATGCCGGCAGTCTGGCGTGATGGTTCCTGGCGCGGTGAAGCAATGGGCTTAGGTCTTAATGGTAGTAGCGTACCCCTCGAAATCTCAATCTCAAGTGTTGACGGCGGCGGACTGGTCCAGGTTGTACGGGATATTACCGAGCGCAAGAAGGCCGAAGAAACACTTCGCAACAGTTCTTTAAAGGATGATTTGACGAGTCTCTACAATCGTCGTGGCTTGTTAAAGCACGCTGCACCCTATTTCGATTTTGCCAGCCGTCAAAAAGAAGCTCTGCTGCTTCTGTTTATAGATCTCGACGGAATGAAGCGTATCAACGATGAATTCGGACACAATGAAGGTGACAACGCTCTCATTGCAACCGCCAAAATCCTCAATCGAAGTTTTCGCAGCACTGACATTATTGCTCGCCTCGGCGGCGACGAGTTCGCAATCGTCGTTACTGACCTGACCGCCAAGAAAGAAGATGCGATTGCTCGACTAACCGACAATCTCAAGGCCTATAACGCCAGCGAACAATGCCGGCACAAACTCTCATTCAGTATCGGAGTCGCCGCTCTCGAACCCCAACGCATGACCTGCTTCGAAGAGTTGTTAGAACAAGCAGACCAGGCCATGTACGAACAGAAGCGCATGAAGAAGCGGAGAGAGTCTGAACGCGTCCAAAACAAACAACTTGGCTCGACAGAAGTCGACCCACAGGCAGCTCTTTCTAACTCAATACCTTTCGCTTTATCCGCAACGCCCCAGGCCGCGAAGGGCAGCTATGGAACGTTCGACAATGCCGCGATCGGAATGGCTGTTGTTTCAGTCGATGGCAGTTGGCTGCAAGTCAACGAAGCACTCTGCAAGCTACTCGGATACTCCGAACAGGAGTTGCGCGCCACAAGCTTTCAACGATTGACGCATAACGAGGACTTGAAACAAGTGCAGTCGTACATTCAACGTGTGATTGAGGGCTACATACAGAGTCACGAACAGGAGAAACGATACATCCATGAGCAAGGTCACACGCTATGGGTCCAATGGCACGTTTCGCTACTGAAGGATTCTGAGTCCGGGGCAAAGAGATTGTTCTTCCAGGTTCAGGACATTAGTGATCGGAAGAAAGCCGAGGAGAAACTAACGCAGGACACGCTGACTGGCTTGCCAAACCGCGCGAGATTTAATGACCTCGTCAAACTCCGCGTCGCAAGGAAAACATCAAATAAGGCCCAGAACTTCGCAGTTCTTCTCCTGGATGTTGATCGCTTCAAACTGGTCAACGATAGCCTCGGGAACTCGAGCGGTGATCAACTCTTAATGCAGATCGCTCATCGTGTCAGTACTTGTATGCGACAGGGCGACGTTCTCGGTCGCGTTGGCGGAGACGAGTTTGCGGTCCTACTCGATGACGTTACAAGTGAAGCAGAGGCTTGTTCGGTCGCAACCCGTATTCAACAAGCGCTCGCCATTTCGTTCAACTTGTTCGGACAAGAAGTCTATACAACGATGAGCATCGGCATCGCTTTAGGTACAGGACATTCCGAGCAGGTCTCAGATATGTTACGTGACGCTGAAACTGCGATGCACCGCGCTAAGGAATGCGGCAAAGCACGTTACGAAGTCTTTGGACGCGACATGCACGGCGAATTGATGAGCCGGCTGAAGATGGAAACCGATCTTAGACACGCTTGTGAACGTGGTGAACTTTTCGTCGACTATCAACCAATAGTCTCTCTTGCCAATCGTACTCTCATGGGCTTTGAGGCACTCGTCAGATGGAGACACCCCGAATTTGGCCTCATTCCACCAAAGGATTTTATTCCAGTAGCCGAGGAAACCGGCCAGATCCTGACCATCGGTCAAACCGTCCTTGAATCGGCTTGTCGCCAGGCTCGAGAGTGGCAGATCACATATCCAGTGAAGCCGCCTCTATTTGTCAGCGTTAACTTGTCAGTGAAACAGTTCAATCAACCAGGGTTGGTTGAGAACATCGCCAATCTGCTGGAGGAATTTGACCTGCCGCCACGCTGTCTAAAGCTGGAGATCACTGAATCCGTTTTCAGCGATAACATCGAAGCTGCTGTCGGCCTCTTAACGGAGTTGAGAAACCTCGGTGTTCAATTGAGTATCGACGATTTCGGCACCGGTTACTCGAGTTTGAGTTACCTGCAGAGATTCCCGATCGATACTTTAAAGATCGACAGATCTTTCGTGACTCAAATGATGGAAAACGAGGAAAACATCGCTATTGTGAGGACCATTGTTGCTCTGGCACAGAATCTTGGGATGGACGTGGTAGCGGAAGGCGTCGAAACGGAAGATCAGGTGACGATGCTGCGAAAACTAGATTGCGAGAATGGTCAGGGATACTTATTCTCGACGCCTCTGGGCGCCAGGCAAATAGACCACTTTATTTCAACCTGCAATCTTGAGACTCAGATCGGTACGACTGGTCCATTGCCGCCTATCGAGCCACGTGACGCGCTAGTCGCGTAAGTCAGGAATGGCGACGTGGTGACCCACAATCAAGTGCCAGTCTTTGCGGTCAGTACGGTACCGCGAGCGAAGCGACCGGAGGCCACGATCAACTTCCCCGATGTGATCCATCCGATCACTTGTTGAGCATGGCATCTGGTCGCTGCGCTCGCGGTACTGTATTGGCCGGTCGCTGCGCTCGCGGTACCGTATGGGCCGGACGCTCGCAGCACCTGTAAAGTTAGGCCGAGACCTTGTAAAGATCGCGACCGGCATTCTCGACAATTAATGTGTCTGGATCAGAACGCAGCTGCTCGTAATCGAAGGACCTGTAATCGAGGTATCCGAGATTGACGCGACGACATGTTTCCTCGTCGATGCCAGTGGCCATTGTAATCAGGTAACGCGGCACAATCTTGCCTTCTTTATCAACGCGTCCGGCATAAGACACGTGGGCAAGGTGAGCCGCAATGCACAAGTTCTCACGCAATTCCTCTGAAACTCCAAGCATGTCTCGGACGATTTCAAGCGGCGCGTAGCCATACTTTTCGATCAGAGCGCCGTGAGTTTCCGAAATCCGTTTCAACTCGGGAGCAAAGATAATCAACTCTCCCTCGTCTTCGATAATTGCGCCCAACTTATAACTCGCTTTTCCGCCGACCCACATTTCGTCGTAATGCGGATCGAGAAGGCCAACCACTCGTTTGTACTTGCGCCCGATAGATCGAATGTGCACATCTTTACTGACGCCGGCCGCACTACGAAACGCATCGCGAATGTCACCTGCAAAGAGACCGTAAGTTCGAATTCTGCCGTTATCTTCTCGCGAAACCACGCTATTCAGTGAGATCACACCGGCGGGTACGAGATCAGCGGCAGCCTCGATCAAATGACGAGTCGGTGTTTCGACTTCTCCGATGATGTGCTCAATGCCGGCGAGTGCGCCAAGCCAGTGTGTCGTGTGAGTCAACTCCGGTCCCGCAACTCCCGGGAAGAAATACTTTGCGCCGCCCGCAAACCCTGCTACTTCATGCGGAACCGTTGCACCAAAAACAAGAACAACATCATAGACACCCGGCGCCAGTAGCTTGTTTAACGTCACGGGAACGGCCTGGTCCACGAGCCCACCTGTAAGTTGGACCACAGTTTTCTGGCTCAATTTACCCAGCGTTATCAATTCTTCCGGCCGGTTCCACTCATGATCAAACAGCGTCCCGTCGAAGTTCGACAAGCCAATCTTTTGCAGCTTCTGTTCGATTGACATTGCCGGGTGAGTTCCCTGTGCAATGAGAGCATCAAAACTCTTGACATTGCGATCTCGAAGAATCTCGTCCGCAATCGGGAAGAGAACATGAGTAGTATCGTCGCGGGTTTTATCGGGCAGGATAGCCAGTACGCGCGAATGAGGCTCGATTGGTTCAAGCGCCTGCGAAAGAATTTGGGCGCACGTCTCTGCCGAAAGATCACTGTCGTGTGAGCCTTCACCGCATAACTCAGATTTGAATATTTGAGTGGACACTTCTGAATTGTTTGAGACACAGCAGCTACCAGCTATGTCTCAAATTTCTAAATGACAGCTTACGCTTCTAGCGTCGCGGTCATTGTGATGTCCGCCTTCAGGAGACGTGAGACTGGACAACCAGCTTTGGCATTACCGGCAGCTGTTTGAAACTGCTCTTCGGTTGCAGATGGAACTTTAGCTGAGACGTCGAGATGAATTTTTGTAATCGTAAAACCGGCGTCGGTTTTCTCGAGAGTGACGGCAGCAGTCGTATTAATCCGATCTGCGGTTAGACCGGCGTTTCCAAGCTGGCCAGAAAGAGCCATTGCGAAGCAACCCGCGTGTGCGGCTGCGATTAGTTCTTCAGGATTAGTGCCCTTCCCGTCCTCAAAACGTGTGCTGAAGGAATACTGGGAATTGTCGAGTACCCCGCTGTCAGTAGAAATCGTGCCTTTACCGTCTTTCAATCCGCCCTGCCACGCAGCTGAAGCTTTTCGTTTCATAATCTGTCTGTCCTCTTGATTTGTTTAAATTAGAACGAGGCCATTGTCACCGTTATGGGCTGCGGTGGCAACTTGCGGCAAGGCGAGGTCAGTACCGGAGCGCGGTAGCGTCGGGTGCACTTCGCGATAGTCACAACTTGTTGATTATTGAGGCTGACCCGACGCTACCGCGCTTCGGCCTGCTACTACGTTTATAACGAAACTGTTTGCTCGGCCCAGAACTGGAATTCACGATGTTTATGAATTTCCGCCTTTGCGAGAACGTTTCCACTCGCGACCTCACAAACCTGTTCGAATACTCGCTTACCAACCTCATCGATAGTTTCAGTTCCGTCTATGACACCACCGGCGGAAAGATCGAGGTCGTTGGCCATTCTTTCAAAAATGGGTGTATTTGAAGCAAGCTTGATGACAGGCGCGATTGCATTGCCAATCGTCGTACCGCGCCCGGTAGTGAAGACGACGACCGTTGCTCCCGCGGCAACTAAGCCCGGCGTCGATTCCTGATCGTAACCAGGTCCCTGCATGAGATTGAGACCACGATTGGTTGGTGTCTCTGCATATTCAACGACACCTTCAACTCGAGTCGTGCCGGCTTTTGCGACAGCACCAAGAGACTTGATCGTAATGTTCAGCAGGCCGCCCGCTATGTTTCCGGGACTGGGATTGTTGTTTAGCACCGCGCCAAACTTGGAGGCGTATTCCTTGTACCAATCAACCATGCGATAGACCGCGCGTCCGGTCTCAACATCTTTCGCGCGATTCGCGAGCAAATGTTCAGCACCACAAAACTCTGGTACCTCGGTGATCAGAACCGTGCCGCCCGACTTCACCAGCATATCGGCGGCTCGTCCCAATGATGGATTGGCCGAAATGCCAGAAAAACCGTCAGAGCCACCACACTTTACGCCAAGCACGAGCTCACTCACCGAAAACTCTTCACGCGTAGTTTGATTCACTTCCGGAAGCAGGCGCTCGACTTCTTTTAGGCCTTGTTGAATTGCCGATTGAGTTCCGCCCACATCCTGGATACCGATCTTTGCAACCGGCTTGTTGAAGGCTTTTTCTCGCTTAAGCAGGTAACGCTCGACCTGGGCCAGGTTAGTCTTCTCACAACCGAGATCAATCAGAATTACGGCACCCACGTTTGGATGGTCCGCGTAATTTGAAAGCGTTCGCAGCATTACATCGATCGTCGAGCCATCCTGGCAACCGCATCCCTTGTTATGAGGAATTGCTACGACTCCATCGACATTGGGAAACTTTTCCCGGCTGTACAACGTGAACTCAGCAATTGTAGAAATCTGCGACGCCTCATGACTCGCGCACATACTCGTGGGAACAATTAGAACGTAATTGCGGGTCCCAACGCGCCCATCGCTCCGACGAAACCCCATAAATGTTCGTCGTTCTGAAATGTCAAAATATTCTGGTGGAGGCGTCTCTAGACCGGCAGACAGGTCGCGAACGATGGGCACATCGTTAGTCATGTTTCCATGAGTTATCTGCTCACCGCGCTTGATACCGAGCGATGTCCCGATTGGCTGACCAAACTGCAGGACGAATTCACCTTCGGGTATATCAATGGTTGCAAACCGATGGCCCGGTGGAACTGCGTTACGAATTTCAAGCGTCGCACCACCGGGCAGCGTTACTTCGAGTCCGGCAGTAGTCGCTTTCTTTACTACCGCTACGTTATCCGAGTCATCGACTATGATGGCGTACTCGCTGAGATATGCTTGGGGTATTTCAATACTCGACATGTTTATTTTTTCAACTAGTTTTCCAGAACGTCCGGTAGGATCAACGATCTGACGTTTGGGTGCAAGCGTAGCCAGAGCCCTGGATTATCGTCCAACTGTTCGGCTCTCTTGACGGCATCGTCGGAAATCGACGCGTTCAACAACTCTTTATAACTGTCTCGCTTTGCCGGTGCAGTACTGGCGTCGACAATAGACTGCACGATACGTTTAGCTCCGAGAATCGCAGCTGGACCAAGCGTCACTATTGTAGACGCAGAACGGCATTCCGCTTCATCTCGCTCAGATATGTTTGCCCCACCTGCTTTAAATTTTGTGATGTGATGTTCGAGAATACTCTGTGATATCGGGATCAGGCCAGCGACATCTCCAAACCTGGCACCTGACCCCGGTTTGATGTAGGCGAGATGGGATGCCGCGTTGGCTTCGGGACCAAGGCCCAGGAAGAAGATGTCAACTCCGCCGACAGATTCCAGCTCAAGGATATAATTCTTCAATTCATCTTCCAGATTTTCGGAGTCAGTGCGGATCGATCGAAAGCTCTTAACCTTCCGAAAGAAATTCTCACCCAGCAACCGCTCGAAATCGCGAACAAAACTCAACCCGTTATCCATCCTCAAAGGAGCAAGCGCATCCTGGGTGAATACTCGGAGTCGACTGAGTAAGCCATTTTTTTCATCGGTGACCGCCACGCGACCCAGCAAACGATGGAGCGCTTGCGCACCACGCCCGCCGAGCAAAATGATGACGAGATCCCCATCCTTGTTTTGAGCGGCCAACTCGATTTCTTCGAACATCGCTCGGCCGACTTCTTCTTCGGAAGACAATATCTCGTATGAAAGAGCCTGCGGCTCGATTGACTGAAGATAATCGGACTCCGACTCGGAGCCATGGCCTAGCCATATATTGCTTCCGGAAACTCGCCGCGTGATTCTTTGTTGGGTAATTGCTGACACCGATGATCTCACTACAAAGTTACTGCCTGAGGCGCTGACTGGTTTGACCAATCCAAATTTCGAAGCCTGACTGTAACATGCGTGGCTAAACATGACAAGCAACTTGTCGGGCCGTTTTCGGCGCTCGTAAACATCGCTATTTATTGGCGGAAACGGGCTTTTACGCGAACTTGACGCAGCGTCAACATGATGTTAGACATTTCTTGCACAACGGCAAAGTGGTCTAACCTTTGCTCGGTCAGCGACGGTAGTTGATCGTGCTGATCGCATGCAAAAGCTCAAGCATGTAAATGCCGCATCGGTTATGATAGCTACTCAAATAAAACGTCCCTTCTTAAAGTAAAGTTACAGGATCCAGAAACCTTATATGAGCTATTCTCAACTCACACTTGATGGAAAAGTTGCGGTTATACTCGGCGGAACATCGGGAATTGGCCTGGCAATAGCGCGAGGAATGGCCGATGCTGGCGCTGACGTAGTTCCCTCTTCCCGCAGACTCGAACAAACAGAATTAGCCGCTCGAGAAATAGAAGAACGAGGACGCCGATCGCTGAGAATCCCTTCCGATGTTTCCGACCGCGGATCGCTGCAAAATCTTCTAAACGAATGCGTTAGGTCATTCGGCAAAGTCGATATTCTGGTAAACTCTGCGGGTCGAACCAAACGCGCCCCAACCCTCGATTTCTCTGAGGAAGACTGGGACAACATCATCGATACAAATCTGACCGGAACGTTACGGGCGGCACAGATTTTTGGTCGACACATGTTGGAGCGCGAGTACGGCAGCATCATCAACATTGCATCACTCTCAACCTTTGTGGCCCTTTATGAGGTCGCGGCGTATTGTGCCAGCAAAGCAGCTGTGGCGTCCCTGACTAAATCTCTGGCAATCGAATGGGGACAAAGTGGAGTACGTGTGAACGCAATCGCGCCAGGCGTCTTTCGCACCCCTCTTAACGAAAAACTGCTTGACGAAACTGAGCGTGGTAAAGAGTTTCTGATGCGAACGCCGATGCGTCGATTCGGAAAAGTTGAAGAGTTAGCCGGTGCTGCAATCTTTTTAGCGTCCGATGCCGCCAGTTTCGTTAACGGGGAAGTACTAACCGTTGACGGTGGCTTTCTCGCAAGTGGCGTAAATCAGTAACTTCCAATTCTTCTGCGGAGAACAACCAAATGAACGATGCCAGCGAGCTCAATCCTGCAGCTCTCCCCAAGACGACTGCGCAACCTGCTGCATTAAGCGGGACAGAGGAGAGTGTAGGAGTAAAGGTTGGTCGCTATCGCTGGGTGATCTGCGGGTTGCTCTTCTTCGCAACTACTGTGAACTATGTCGATCGCCAGGTACTGGGAATTCTATCCAAGGACCTGCAACAGGCGATTGGTTGGACCGAAGTAGACTACGGCAACATCGTCGCCGCCTTTAATGCCGCCTATGCCTTTGGCCTGGTGATGGCAGGCAGATTGATGGACCGCATTGGTACCCGCAAAGGCTATATCGCTGCGATTGTCTGGTGGAGTTTAGCAGCGATGGCCCATGCACTGGCCCGTACCCCGCTCGGTTTTGGCGTAGCTCGGGCAGCTCTTGGTGTTGGCGAGGCCGGAAATTTTCCCGCTGCAATCAAAACCGTTGCCGAGTGGTTTCCCAAGAAAGAAAGAGCGTTCGCGACCGGCATCTTCAACGCCGGATCAAATGTCGGTGCGATTGTTGCGCCCCTGGTGGTCCCATGGATCGCCGGTCACTGGGGCTGGGAATGGGCCTTCATCATGACCGGCGCGATTGGTCTGATCTGGCTCGCTTTCTGGATTCCGTTATACGGACGCCCAGAGACTCACCCTCGCGTATCAAAAGCAGAGTTGGCCCATATTCAGAGCGATCCACCGGACCCGCCGGCTGTAAAAATACCCTGGGTGAAGCTGATTCCGCATCGACAGACCTCAGCTTTTGCGCTCGGAAAATATCTCACTGACCCAATCTGGTGGTTTTACCTGTACTGGATACCGCCTTACTTGCGCGACACACACGGCCTGGATCTGACCACAATTGGACCACCGTTAATCGCTATATACTTGATCGCCGACATCGGTAGCGTCGGCGGTGGATGGTTGTCCTCATCTTTTATCAAGCGTGGTTGGACAGTTAACAAGGCCCGTAAGACTGCCATGCTGATCTGTGCGCTCGCGGTGACACCAATCATGTTTGTGTCGCAAGTTCATAACCTTTGGGGTGCGGTTGCTCTCATCGGCTTAGCTGCAGCTGCACACCAGGGTTGGTCCTGTAATCTCTTCACGACAACTTCCGACATGTTTCCGCGTCAGGCAGTCGGATCAGTGGTCGGCATTGGCGGTATGGCTGGAGCACTTGGTGGCGCCACAATGGCAGTCGCGACTGGCTACATTCTTGAGTACTCCCACAAGAACTACAGTATTGTGTTCGTTATCGCTGGAACAGCCTACCTGTTTGCGCTACTGGTGATTCACCTGCTTGCGCCTCGCCTCGAGCCAGTTGTGGAGGTCGACTTGCCACCTGCTGAAAGATATTCAGTCGGTAGCTTTATCGGGTTTGGCTTTCTTGGCATGATTTTCGGTTCCTTTTTCGGTTGGTGTGTGGGGCTGATCACTCATGTACCTGGGCACACCCTCTTTGAATACATGATCATTGCAGGATTGATTGGAGCCGTTATCGGCGTGGTAGTTGGTCTGTTTATCGCCAGGTCAAATTCCGCGCCGCGCTCCGGAGCTTCGACAACTTAAGAATCCTGAGCATTTACTACCATTCGAAATGACAACTTTGCAGGTTAAAAAGAAAGAAGACTGTCGTTGGGACATTGTGAGCCTCGGCGAAGTGATGTTGCGGTTAGATCCAGGCGACGGGCGTGTCCATACCACCAGGAATTTTCAGGTATGGGAAGGCGGCGGCGAGTACAACGTAGCACGCGGACTGAAGCGCTGCTTCGGACTTGAAGCGACCGTGGTAACCGCTTTTGCCGATAATTCGGTGGGCCGATTGGTCCAGGACCTGATCTATCAGGGCGGCGTGGATCAATCACACGTGAAATGGGTCAAGTTTGACGGCGTCGGCCGAACTGTTCGCAACGGTCTCAACTTTACTGAACGAGGGTTTGGCGTTCGTGCAGCCGCAGGATGTTCAGATCGAGGCCACACTGCAATCTCACAATTGAAACCGGGTGATATTGATTGGGAACAGATCTTTGGTCGCGAAGGTGCCCGGTGGTTTCACACTGGTGGAATCTTTTGCGCACTTTCGGAGTCGACACCCGAAGTGGCGCGCGAGGCGATGGAGACAGCCAAAAAACACGGAACGCTTATTTCTTACGACCTGAATTATCGCGAGTCGCTTTGGAAAGCAATTGGGGGACAGAAAAAAGCCGTCTCCGTGAATCGTGAACTCGCACCACTAGTAGACGTGATGATTGGCAATGAAGAGGATTTCACTGCCGCCCTCGGATTTGAGGTCGAGGGCCTCGACGAGCATCATTCAAAACTCGACGTGAAAAACTTTTTACGGATGATAGAAACTGCAGTTGGTGAATTTCCAAATTTCAAAGTCGTAGCGACCACGCTCAGAAATGCCCGGACAGCGACACTCAACGACTGGGGAGCTGTCTGCTACGAATCTGGCGAGCTCTACCAGGCTCCTATTCGCGAAAACCTTGAAATCATGGACCGCGTTGGCGGAGGCGACTCTTTCGCATCTGGCTTGATCTACGGGCTCTTGACCGAGCGAGGCGCTCAATGGGCCGTCGAATGTGGAGCTGCGCATGGAGCGCTCGCAATGACCACGCCCGGTGACACAACTATGGCCACACTCGCCGAAGTAGAACGCGTGATGAAGGGCGGCACCGCCCGGGTCGCTCGCTAACCTTGGGATGCGGTGGCCCGGCACTGCTTTGTTATATAGTCACATCAATAAAATAGACTCATGCACAAAAACGACGTCATCAAACAAATCCGCGACACCGGCATTATCCCAGTCGTGCGCGCAAATTCCGCCGATGATGCGATGAGCGCAATCGATGCTATTCGAGAAGGTGGAGTTTCAGTTCTCGAGATCACTATGACAGTGCCAGGCGCACTCAATGTGATAGCGCAAGTTGCTGCACGATACGGCGACGATGCGATAGTCGGCGCTGGAACAGTACTCGATGCCGAAACAGCTCGCGCATGCATCCTTAACGGAGCGCAGTTTGTCGTAAGCCCGGCTTTGAATCTTGAAACGATCGCTTGTTGCCGAAAATACGGAATCGTGGTGCTTCCTGGTGCTCTGACACCAACTGAGGTTGTAGCCGCCTGGACCGCCGGCGCCGATTTCGTAAAAGTATTTCCGGCGGGCTCGCTCGGAGGCGCAAGCTACATCAAGTCGTTGAAAGCACCCTTACCACAGATTGAAATGGTTCCAACCGGCGGCGTTTCGATGAAGACAGCGGCAGATTTTATTAAGGCTGGTTCGAGTGCTTTAGGAGTTGGCGCAGATCTGGTTGACCTCAAGGCCATTCGCGATGGGCAACTCAGCGTCATCACTGAAAGAGCAAAACAATACGTCGAGATCGTCCGCGAAGCGAGAGGCATCTGATAATTGATAACGTAGAGACGGTGGAATTAATTCTTCTCAAACCTGAACCAGTCGAAATCCGCGTACCCATGTTTCGATCCTTCTGACATTGCCAGGCTGAACAACCCAACTCGCGCCCCTATCCATTTCCCCTCACGAGCTTTGAAAGGCTCACCAATCGGAATAAATTTGGCGCCGTCACTGCTGAAACTGAAACGCGCAATCCCTTCATGACTCAGTGTCATGCGTAAATGCAATAAAGCGCCAGCGATATTTAGTCCCGCTTCTTCCGACTCTTCAATGCCGGAATTTGCCTCTTTGCAAACAGTCTTCTCAAGTCGAAACCCATCGTCGTTACGCACCACGGCAAGGTACGAATAATCCATCCCCATCAATACCAAACCAGCTTCTTCGCCAATCGAGAGACTGTTGGCATCAATCCTCGTCGTAAGCGTGAACGCAGGCGCAGGGATCTTCTGCAATAGAAGATTTGATACAGGCCAGAGATTAACGGCCTCAAGCGGAAGTGGAACGGCATTGAGACGCAGCCATCCCGGTCGATCGTTTAACGTCCACCACCGGTCTTCAAAGTTTGCCTGCCATTGCCACTGCAACCCGATGTCGGTCGAGTCGAATTCGTCAGTTGTTTGGGGAGCTAGCGCAATGGATGCGGCCGCCGCCGGCTTCTTATACGTAATGACCGGTTCGCCTTTCCCATCACGATTCGCATCACGACCGATGACGGGCCAGTTGTTGCGCCATTGCAAGGGCTGGAGATGAACGACACGTCCATAAGGTCCCTTGTCCTGAAAATGGATAAACCACGACTCCCCTGATTTCATTTGCACCCAGGCACCTTGATGAGGTCCATTAATCGCAGTCTTTCCCTGGTCCATAACGATGCGCGCCTGGTAGGGTCCATAGATGTTTCTGGATCGCAGAACCGCCTGCCATCCAGTTGGAACGCCTCCAGCGGGTGCAAAGATATAGTAATAGCCATTCCGCTTGTAGAGCTTTGGACCTTCGATGGTTGGTTGAGTTGCGCGACCATCAAACACTGTTCGGCCCTCATCCAGTACCTTCGTACCATCAGCACTCATCTTGTTGATCGTCAAAATGCTCTTTATCCCTGAGCGGCTGTTGGCCCATGCATGCACGAGATAAGCATTTCCGTCAGTGTCCCAGAATGGACAAGGATCGATCCAGCCTTTGGCGCTCTTAATGAGCAAAGGCTCCGACCATGGACCAGCTGCCTCACGCGCCTTTGACATGTAGATGCCATAGTCAGGGTCGGGATAGAAAATAAAAAAATAGCCGTCGTGATATCTCAATGCCGGCGCCCACACTCCATTGCCGTGTTGAGGCTTTGCAAAGACAGCTCGTGGAATTTGCTGCTGAAAGACGTGACCGATGATCTTCCAATTTACAAGGTCCTTTGAATGAAGAATCGGAAGACCGGGAGCTGAATTAAAGCTCGAGGAAGTGAGGTAGAAATCGTCTTCGACTCGAATCACATCCGGATCAGAATAATCGGCATGAATGATCGGATTTTTGTAGGTGCCATTTCCATTATCAGGATTCCAAACACTCTGTTGAGCTGATATCTGATGAACAGAAATAACGAGCAGGAGTGTCAATACCTTGAACATGTTTTTTGAACTTGAAGATAGCGGAAGGCCAATTATCCTTACTTACCCTTGACTTGTTCTTCCTGCTCTTGAGCTTTCTGGGCCAACATCAAGTGATCGCGCATAGCATCACGAGCCGCATCGGCACTCCGGTCCCGAATGGCCCGGTAAATACGACGGTGCATCTCGGCCGACTCTTTTAAGTCGCGCGCACGCTTGACAGTCTTGCTTCGGACCTCGAACAAAATAGTAGCTACCATGTTCATTAACGCCGTTAAAATGCGGTTTCCAGAAGCCGCTGCCACTGTTTGATGGAAGCGCATGTCGTGGACCAGGAACTGTTCCGGCTCGTCGAGTGAAGCAAACATACCGGTCACCTCTTCCGACATCGATGCCATCTGATCCCCGGTCGCTCGTTCGGCAGCCAGTCCGGCTATTGCCATTTCGAGTGAACGTCTCGCTTCGAACATTTCTGCCGGAGTAAATCTCTGCAGAGAAGCCATCAGCCGTAACGGGCTACTATCTAGCGCCGGTGAGCCTTCTGCTTCCACCACGAAGGTTCCCGCGCCGCGACGAGGCTGAAGAACGCCAACAGCTGCAAGTGAACTGATCCCGGCGCGTAAAGTTGGCCGGCTAACCCCAAGCAACTTAGCGAGATCTCTTTCGGGAGGCAGCCTGTCGCCGGGCCGTAACTCACCCGTGTGGATCATCTCTCGTAGCTGCGCTACCACCTCTTCTGATGTAGTTCCACGCCGCTCTGCGTCGATCGTCTTGAACACAGCATTCGAATCAGTCATAGCTTACTCAATCGCCTTTTCAGAACTTTCCTCGAGTTTGCTGAATCAACCAAAGGGCAAGATCGTTAGCGGCTTTGTAGTTATCGTATTCAGGCGGCAATTTTCGCCCGTCAGTGTACTCGTTATAAAGCCAGGGATCACCGACCGCAAAAACAGTACCCTTGCCAAATTTGGCGACGGCCATAATGTTATCGCCGCCCTCAGTAAAAACCGCGCGGGCCGGCGGCTTCACCTGGAGAGTGGAAATCTCCTTCAAGTAAAGACTTCGCGCGGTTTTGAAAATCGGATCCGTGGAAGCCACCGTAAGCCTACCCATCGCAAAATCATTACCGGGAACTTTGTTCCGACTGTCTTTATTGAATTGAATCCCAAACACAGCGGCCAACTGATTGAAGTGATCGAATTCCGCATTCCCGAGATCATTTCCCATCAACACGAGAACACCGCCCGCTCTGACCCATTCGCTTATCGCTTTCACGTCCTTTGGTTCAATGAAGTGAGGCGTTGGCGTCTCTTCTTTCGTATCGGGATCTACGATGATGTAGATGGCCGAATTTTTCAGATTCGCAATCGTTGGCGCGTCCATCAACATTTCTGTCTTGACGCCATAGTTCCTGAAAACATGTCCCCATAGCGAGAAGCCGCTGTTTGGCAATTCATCCCATTTGTAGTGCCACGAAACGTTCTGCCCATTCGCGTCTTTCTTTGTCTCGTTGTTGAAGTATGAATCAAGGGTGACGCGTTTACCGAGGCCAACCGAACGATTGGCCGCAATGTCCATTTCGTTGCTGGCCATGAGAAACGCCGCGATCCCTTTTGGATCGTTCGTCACAACCTTCTCGCTCAAGTAGTATTCATAGCTGCCATCACGATATGGATTACCGCCGAGTCCAGCGACACTCACAGTGCCCTCGAGACTGATTTCACCACTCGCCGAAGTCTTGATGTAACGATTGACCAGGCCCTTGTAACCGCGATCGGCGGCAGTGAAGGCACTGCGCGGCAGATAACCATTGCGATAACCCTTGGCCAGCGCATAAACCAACATGCTTGATCCGGAAGACTCGAGATAATTTCCTTTTTCTTTTCCTTTGTCGACAACCTGATACCACAAGCCTGACTGCGGATCCTGATACTTAATAACCGCGATAGCGAGTCGATTGAGTATGGAGAGTAACTCTGCACGTTTGGGGTGTTGTCGCGGAAAATAGTCCAGCGTGTCTACTAACGCCATCGCGTACCAGCCCATCGCCCGGCCCCAAAAGTTGGGAGAGTGGCCCGTTGCCGGATCGGCCCAACGCTGTTGCTTCGACTCGTCCCAACCGTGATAGAGCAGCCCAGTCTTTGCGTCCCGCGAATGGGATTCCATCAAAACAAACTGTTTCGCGATGTCGTCGAATGTGTCGCCCTCATTGAACGTGGTCGCATACTCAGCATAGAACGGTTCCGCCATGTAGAGACCATCGAGCCACATCTGACTGGGATAGATCTTCTTGTGCCAAAACCCACCTTCAGACGTACGCGGCTGCGTCTTGAGTTGATTGCGCAGTAGGGTCGCAGCTTTTCGATACTTATCCTGACCTGTCACTTTGTAGAGCAGGAGCAAGCTTCTTCCAGTGAGAATGTTATCCAGATTGTAGTCGCCCGAGTTATAAGTGCGAATGTCTCCATCAGCATCGACGAAGTTGTCGATACCTTTCTGTATGAACTGAAAGTAGCGCCCCTCACCAGTGTTCAACCAAACTCCTTCAAGCCCTTCAAGCACGGCGCCATATTCATAGGTCCACTTCGCGGGAGCGGTTGAGTGATTCTTTGCAGCGTCATGCCACAAAGAATTCATCGCAGTCTCTGCCACCTTTTCGGAGAGTCGTCTGTCCTGAGCCAACACCGAACTCGCCATCACAAGAACTAAGGCTACGAGGCAATAACTTTTCTTCATCATTATCCTGATGTTCTTAACCTCTCATTCTCACCGGGCTTCACCCACGAGAAGTCAGGGTCAGTACCAATTCGCTAAGGGATCTGATTGATCTCTTTTCCGTTGATCGTAACATTCTCAAGTATAGCGTTCCTGACATTCCGAACCACATTAGGTTCGGCAACATTCTCAAACGTGCAATTCTTTAGTCGCAGATCGTAGATAGGCGCCCCGGTTAAACCTTGAATGTCGAGCGCGTGGACACTCTTCGTACTCGTAAGTTTATCCACCGTGTAGTTCCTGACCACTGGAACAAAAGTGCCCTTAGCTCCTTCTTCATAGTTGAAATCGATAGTGATTACAGCATGCGCAACCTGTCCCACCTGGATGTTTCGGAAATGTAGATCCTGAAGCAGCCCGCCACGCATCGCGTTGTTCTTCACCCGGAGTGCATGGTCCAAATTGGGACTGTCTAAATTACAATCCTCGGCAAAAAGATTTTGCACGCCGCCCGAAATTTCGCTACCAACTGTGATCCCTCCATGGCCATCCCGCATTCGACAACGCCGGATGATGATGTTTTGAGTTGGCTTATTCAGCCGTCTACCATCAGCGTTTCTTCCAGATTTAATCGCGATGCAGTCGTCGCCTGTGTTGAAGTCGCAGCCTTCTATTAAAACATCAGAACAAGATTCCGGGTCACATCCATCGTTGTTTGGCCCATGACTGTTGATTTTCACGTTTCTGATCGTCACGTTCGTGCAAAGTACCGGGTGCAATTCCCACATCGGTGAATTGACGATGGTAACTCCTTCAATCAAAACATTCTGACAGCGATATGGCTGAACGAACTGAGGTCTGAGATAGTGGCCTGCACCGAACACTCTCTCTTCAACAGGCACGTTCGATTCCGCCATTTCCATCAAGCGATTGCGATCTGGACGCTGATTGGGAGCGCCCTCCTTCCAGCCATATGCCGCGCGGCCGTTCCATGGCCACCAGTGTGCGGCATCACTCTGTCCATCGAGGGTACCGTCGCCTGTGATCGCGATGTTCTGCTGATCTCGCGCATAGATGAAAGGCGAGTAATTGAACAGCTCCACTCCTTCCCAACGTGAAAACACGGCGGGCAGGTAATCGCCAGGATTCTGACTGAACTTAATTGTTGCGCCGCGAGAGACGACGAGATTGACGTTGCTTTTGAGGTGAATTGGGCCAGTAAGAAAAGTGCCGGCCGGAACAATTACCCGACCGCCGCCAGACTTGTTGCACGCATCGATTGCTTCTTTGAAAGCATTAGTAGCGTGGACCAGGCCGTTTGGCTTCGCTCCAAATTTGGTTATGAGGAAGTCCTTTTTTGGAAAAGTCGGGGCCTTGATCCGTTGAAGAATCCGGGGCATCAGCTCAGTCCACGGATCCTCGCTTTGAGCTCGAATCGCCTCGTGGAAGAAAAATTGAGGGAGAAGAGCCGTGGCGGTTCCACCCACCAGCGCGCTTCGGAGAAATTCACGACGAGAGAACAGATTGTTTCTCATTGGTCATTAACCATTTTTTCAATTTTCTGTATGGAGATACGGCTCAGTGCCATCTTGGTCTTACCATCCGCTATTAAGGACACTCGCCACCGACCCTGAAAACATTTGGTGAAATAGCAGGAGTTGCATCAAATCTTGGTTAAATCTGGGTAGTTAGGCGGGCGCGATTCTGCCTCACGGCTAAACGCCTGTCAAGGTTTACCATCTTTACCAATTTAGGGATTTGAGCGCGGCGGTAAGACCAGACGAACCGAACCACAGCGCGGCAGCGTGTGGATCGTTCAGATCCCTTCTAATAACGAGCCCTCTCAAAACTCGAAAATCCCACAGCGCGGCAGCGTGGGGATCGTTCAAGTCTCTTCTAATAACGAGCGCTCCCCCAGACTCCAAAATCCCACATCGCGGCAGCGTGGGGATGGTTCAGGTCCCTTCTAAGATCGAGCGCTCCCCCACAACTCGAAAATCCCACAGCGCGGCAGCGTGGGGATCCTTCAAGTCCCTTCTAATAT
>Ga0207674_10001098_pt1 | contig 35141 bp, 42 predicted proteins | sample KBSCornC72_FD_184303 | JGI IMG/M metagenome (GOLD analysis project Ga0207674, IMG submission 184303) | Corn rhizosphere microbial communities from Kellogg Biological Station, Michigan, USA - KBS Corn C7-2 (SPAdes) (version 2) | ecosystem: Host-associated > Plants > Roots > Rhizosphere > Soil ...
AGAGTGTCGACAACACAAGTGGTGCCGTTGGCAATATTGACGGTCGCAAATGCCGACTCCATGAACCAAGTTTTGACGAAGGTATCGGTGGCACTGGTGAGCCCAGTTGAATAGGTAATGGCCCCAATGTTGGCACCCGAGGTAGAACGGATGCGTTTCTTATCGACAAAAGTACCAGAAGCGGTCGTGATCCTGTCTCGAACAGGACTGGTGGTGCCGGTCGTGTTGATGACCGATGCCAGAGTGATGGGAGCGCTACTGGTGTAGTCGCAGAGGATATCAAACGTGTAATTCGTCCCATCGGCCCAAGCCAAATTTAGAGCCAAAGCCCCGTAGGTTCCCGCCGCTATGTGTACATTGACGTTCCGTGTGAATGTGTAGGGAGTACCTCTTGGGCACATCGCTCGACTGAGCTTCTCTACCGTAGCAAAAGCGGTACCAGCCGATTGGCCATCATTCAAATCACTTCCCGTAGATGCATTGACGTACCAATCCGAAACTGTGGTTTCAGAACTGAGCGTAGTCGTCAGCGCCGTTGCAGCCTGGAGGGTAAACGAACAAGCGGAATCCGGAAGGCTAAGCGGAACCTGCGCGTACGAAAATGGCAGCCCTGCCATCAGGATCTGCTGAGTCGCCGGAATGCTCAACAAGCTGGCGGATGACACGATTCCTGTGGTACCGCTACCTAGGTCGTATCCGACCGCGTAATTGGTACCGAATCCATAGTGCTGCCCAAGCACCGTGAATGACGCATTCGCGTACATTTTGACGGCCGTCAACCCGGCGCCGTTGAGCCACTCGATGGCGTCACCTCCAAACCCACCGGCAATGCCGATCGCGTTCACGGGTGCGCTGGGGCCACAGATAATCCGTCCACCATTGAAGCAGTTAGCATTCCCAAGTAACTGAATCGATATGTTGTTAAGACCGATTAACCCCTCGACCACGCACCCCAATAGGATGGGCGTGGACAGACCAAAGAAAGAAGTGGTAGAGGCGGTAAAGCGACAGTTCTGAAATTGAATGTTGCCGCTACACCTAGTGTTAGCCGTACCTCCACCAACTTCACACTGGAGAAACACAAGCGACGCGCTGCCAGACAGGTAGTCCTCACAGTCAACGCCATTCGCCAAAATTAGATCGCGGAATGTGACAACGCCACCAATCGGGTTACCGGATGTCTTGACCTGCACCCTCGCAATGGAAACAGTTAGAGTATCAACTACGACAGTGGTTCCGTTTGCAATGTTTACGTGGGTTGCGGGCGCCAGAAACCAAGGCTTCACCCAAGTGTCGGTCGCGCTATTCAGGCCAGTGCTATAGGTGATGGCGCCGACGCTGGCTCCGGAGGTTGAACGGATCCTTGCCTTATCGACAAATGTGCCAGAGGCGGTTGTGAGGCGACCCCGCACCGGGCTTGTGGTCTGAACCGTATCCACAACCGAGCTTAAGGTGATCGGGGCGGAACTTGTGAAGGCACCGTTCACGTTGAACGTGAAGTTCGAGTTTATAGGTATCGATAGATTTAGCTCCAGAGCACCATACGAACCGGCCGCGATGTTGACAGTCACGTTCTGCGTCGGGACATAGACCATCCCTCTTGGGCACAACGTCCGACTCAATTTCTCCGTGGTGGCGAACGCCGTACCGGCCGATTGACCGTCATTCGAGTCACTTCCCGTAGAAGCATTGACATACCAATTGGCTACCGAAGTGGGTGAGCTAAGAGTTGTCGCCAGATTGGACGCCGTTTGGAGAACGAATGCAACTGCCGCATCGGGAATGCTGATGGGGACTTGTGCATAGGAATAGGGCAGACCCGCCAAGGTCAGCTGTTGTGTTGCCGGAATGGCCAGCATAGAAGCTGCTGCTGTGACGGCCGTCACACCACCCTGTAGGGCAAATCCAACTGCATAGTTGGAGCCAAAGCCATATTGCTGCCCCACCACCAGGACGCTGGAGCTGGTGTCGACTTCGACTGCCGTAATGGCGGTACCATTGACCCATTCAGTAGCCGCAAGGCTTACATCTCCATAAAGATCAGTGGAAGTTTGACCGCCAATAAGCAGACTGCCGCCATTGAAGCAGCAACCACCCACAAATGCTAATGCTGTTGCTCCTATGGCTTGTTGGACTTCCATCACACAACCGCGGAGAACAGGTTGTGTGATACCGGGCCACGCGATAAACGACGATGTAGTGAAGCGACAGTTGTTGAACTGGATATTCCCGTTAATACGGGCGGTACTGGTTCCTCCGCCTATTTGGCACTGTGAAAATATGATATTGGAACTGCCTCCAACATAATTCACACATTCGACACCATTCAGTAGAATAGTGTCGGACATCTTGAAAGATCCGCTTAGAGGATTGCCATTGAACGCTATGCGGCATCGAGCGATCGAAACGGTCAACGTATCGACAACACAGGTTGTACCGTTGGCCACCGATACAACGCTGAGTGTGGATTCTTGGAGCCAAGTTTTGACGAAGGTATCGGTAGAGCTGGTGAGGCCAGTCGAGTAGGTGATGGCCCCCGTCTGAGCGCCAGAGGTAGAACGAATACGGGCCTTATCGACGAAGGTTCCCGAGGCAGTGGTGATCCTACCTCTGACGGGAGTTGTCGTCTCAACCGTGTTGACGACTGACGCTAAAGTGATGGCAGCACTGCTGGAAAAACTTGAAATAACCTTGAATGAGAAGGCAGAGCCGATTGGATAGTCGAGGTTAAGCTCAAGACTATTGTAGCTTCCCGCCGCAAGATTTACCGTTACGTTCTGTGTGAGGGCGTAGACGGTGCCTCTTGGGCACAACGTCCGGCTGAGCTTCTCAGTCGTGGCGAAAGCGGTCGTGGGGCTCTGACCATCGTTCAAATCGCTTCCCGTAGAAGCGTTGACGTACCAATTCGCTACCGAAGTAGGAGCGCTAAGGGTTGTCGCTAGGGCGGTAGCGGTCGTAAGAACGAAAGCGACCGCAGCATCGGGAATGCTGAGCGGGACTTGCGCATAGGAATATGGCAGACCTCCCAAGGTCAGCTGCTGAGTGGCGGGGATGGCCAGCATCGAAGCCGCTGTGACTACCCCGTTAGAACCGGAGCTTAGTGCGACTCCGACGCTGTAATTGGCCCCAAAACCATATTGCTGGCCCGTTATGAGTAGACTTGCGCTAGGTGATATGGATATAGCTGGAGAGGCTATGCCGTTCGTCCACTCAGTAGCTCCCAACTGAATATCGCCATAGACCTCAGTGAGCTGTCCTCCCGCTAAGATCGTGCCTCCATTGAAGCAACATCCAGCAGTAAATGATGTCCCACATGAAGAGACGGCTTGCTGCCCCTCAAGGACACATCCACGGATTATTGGGGATGTCAAGTTGAAGAAAGCTACCACCGAAGCAGTGAAGCGACAGTTGTTGAACTGGATGTTGCCTTGGACACGAGTAGTTCCGGTTCCGCCGCCAAGTTGACATTGCGAGAAGATGATACTGGCACTGCCACCCAAGAAATTCTGACAGTCGACACCATTCGCAAGAATAGTGTCGGACATCTTGAAGGTACCCCCTAGAGGGTTACCAGAGAATCGTAGCTGGACCCGGGCGATGGTAACGGTCAGTGTGTCGACAACGCAAGTAGTGCCGTTGGCAATGTTGACCACACTAATCGTGGATTCTTGGAGCCAAGTCTTGACGAAAGTGTCGGTTGTCGAGTTCAACCCAGTTGAGTAGGTGATCGCGCCAACGTTGGCACCAGAGGTGGATCGGATCCTCGCCTTGTCGACGAAAGTACCAGAAGCGGTTGTGATACGACCTCGGGTGGGAGTAGCGCTCTCAACCGTGTTGACAACCGAGCTGAGTGTGATGGCTGCCGAACTAGTGAAATCACTGACAACGTTGAAACTGAAGTTTGATCCAACTGGGTACGATATGGAAAGTTGCAGAGCCCCGTAGGAGCCAGCTGCCAGATGGACAACTGTGTTCTGTTGAATCGTTATGAACACCCCTCCTGGGCACAGGACATCACTCAGACGTTCTGTGGTGGCAAAGGCAGTGCCGGCCGACTGACCATCATTCGAGTCACTTCCCGTAGAAGCATTGACGTACCAATTCGCTACGAAAGCAGCGGAGGATGTTCCACTTCCGAAGGCCTGACCATTCGGATCAGAGAGCAATGAGAAAGAACAGGCGGCATTCGGATAGCTCCTAGGTATTTGAGCGTAGGTCAGATTGTGACCCGCCATTTTGATCTGCTGGGTTGCAGGAATGGCCAAGAGCGATGCTGAGGTTACGGTAACGTTCGTTCCGCCATCCAAAGCGAATCCGACGGCGTAATTGGTGGAAGCACCCCAAAGTTTTTGAGTTATGAGACAGCTGCTCAATCGGAGCATCGTTACGGCGGCACCAGCGGTGCCATTCTCGAATTCCGTAGCAGAACTACGAAAGTAGACATGCCCACCATCACCGGTGATGGTGCCCCCATCAACGCAGCAACCGCTACGCAAAATGAGTTCTGAACCCGTGAATACACGGATCTCGTTCTGAATCGAGCAGCCGATCAGATCGTAGAAAGCGACCTGAAGCTCTTCAAAATTTCCTATAAAGCGACACGATACATAGACTAGCTGCCCGTAGAGATCCCAAGAAACATCACAGCCATTCAGATAGACGGTCGAGTAGGGGAAGAAGTTGCCGTCAACCGTGATACCATTGGGCAAGATGGCACTGTCGATATAAAGGAACCCAGGACCTCTGGATTGGACCTTAACCTTGTTGAAGGTCACACTCAGAGTGTCGACAGTGCAGGTGGTGCCGCTTGCCACCGTAACTTGTGAGGCTGTGGAGAAGTTGGTCCACTCCTGAACGAAGTGGTTCTGTGGGCTAGCGTTCTGACCAGTCGAATAGGTGATGGCGCCTGCTTGAGCACCACTGGTCGAGCGGATACGCTGATGGGCAACGAAAGAACCCGAAAGCGTAGTAACCTGGCCTCGAGTATTGGTAGTCGCGTTGGTATTGGTGACGGCAGAAAGTGTGATGGGGGCACTAGAGGTATAGGCGCAAGCAACCTTCAGAAACGAACTGCTCGTTATTGAGCTGCCCCAATCAGCATCTAGGATCAGATCTCCATAGGTACCGGCGGCAAAATGCAGAGTGGTGTTCTGATGGAACACACAAGGGAGTCCGTTTGGAGACAACCTTCTCGATATTTCTTCCGCTGTTTTGAGAGGTGCACCGATGCTGCCATCGTTCGCATCATTACCCGCGGCGGCGTCAATGTACCAATCGCTCACGTATCCTGGAGCGACGCCTCGGCGAACCCAACGAGCTGTGTTGGGGGTGGTCGGCTGAACAATCGTTATGCCATCCGTATCCGCAATGATGGCAGCGCTGGGAGATGTAATGAGAGAGTACTGAGTATCAGGGATGGCCAAATTGGCGGCTGACGCATTGGGCAGACCTGTCGCGTCGAAAGCAATCAGGTCACTGATCGTCTGGAAAACCAATGTTGATGAAGGAGCAGGAGCCCAAGAGGTGCCGTTCCATTTGAGCGATTGGCCCGTAACGGCAGAAGCTTGAAGAAGCTTAGACGGAGAAATCCCACTGACCTGCGCATCTCCAATGCCCGCATTTTTGACAGAGATGACGGACCCAATCTTCTGCAGGGTCACTTCGTCTGCCGATATCGAACCCGTTGAACTGAACTGCGCAAACGGAAGATCGTCAGTACCAATTATGTCGGTTGGCGCATGGGCGATACAGACCCAGCCTTCAGAGGCATGGATGGTGCCCTGTTGTACGAAAAAGAACGCACTGCCGCCTTCGGTACCGTTCGCAAAGTCGACCGGACGTGTCCAGGGAGTTCCGATGACCCACACACCGTTTTCCGAAGGTGTCGTCTGAAAAGCCAAAAGTACACGGTCACCGTTCACCAGTGCGATATCGTCTTGTGTTGTTGTGCCGGTCAGAGACGCAACATTGGCTGTCGACATCGCCTTCACGGCGGGTCGGATAGCCAACCCAGAGACAGAAGCGTCAACATAGGCCTTCGTCGCCACATCTTGTGCGAGTGTGGGATTGGCGACATTGTGTATGGGAGTGCCCTGCCCATCAATGATAGGCAGCCCGCCGGCTGGATACAATGTGCCAAGTAGAGGAAGGCCGCCGACAGGAATAGTCATGTCACATCCACCGTTATTGTGCCGTTAAAACCAGACACAAATTCATATTGATTGTAGTTTTCGGCTTTCCCCTGCGCATTAGTACGAGAGGCTGTACCCAATAACGTAACAGCAACCCCAAAACCGGTTGAGCGATCTTTCACTGTAGCGGGAGACCCATATCGAGTCGGATACATGAATTGACCTCGGTGGGTGCCATCATCCGTAAGTGTAAAAGAGAAGGCTCGACCAGTGCCCAAGGCGTTATAGGTGGCAGCCGCAATCAGAGTGGCGGGTGAAGATCCCGCCGCCACCACCCCTGCGAAACTTCGTTGACCCCAAATAAAGGTTAGGGTTGCTCGAACCGCTGGAGACCCAGTTAAAGTGGCATCGAGGAAGAACTGCACCGTCCCATTGACAACCGTATTGGGGAACGTGTGGGTGCTGGCAAACGAGGTCGGAGTGGAAGAGGCGTTGACCGACTCCCCGTCGGCTGAGTTGGTCAGAAAAGCCGTATTGGGAGTCGTGCTGTAGCTGGCCGTAAAGGCGGGTGTGGTTAGGGTCTGACCCCACTCGAGCAAGGTCGGGGAATGGGCGAACGATGTGATGGTGAGCCCATTCCTAGGCGTCAGGACGTATGCAGAAGAGGATTGGCTCCAAGCAAGGATAAATCCATCTTGAGGTGAAGTTCCGGTCGGAAGGTTACTGAACTCTCCATTGTCGAGACGTTTCAGGGTATCGTTGAGCAGCCCATCTCCCGTCCCAAAACCGGACCATCCGTTGAGATTGCCCGCGAAATTGAATTCGTCCGGTTTGGCCGGATTGGTCTCGTTGATCGGAAGAGGAATCAACTGAGGACAGGGAACCAAGAGCCCGTGCTTGGCTTCTTTGATCCCAAAAACTCTGATATCCGTGTCGGTTGGTGGGCCGACCCGATTCGCAATCGACCAGACCTTCAATCGAAGGCGCCAGCAGCCCGTTACATCTGCAGGGACGGTCGCTGTAGGGGTGCCGCTCGAATCACTGAAGGCGTAGGGAGTGGCCGTGATAACCGTACTGCCAGGTGGCACGTACAGTAAGTCTATCTGCCATGACGCAACCCCCGTATTGTCGCTGTTCTGAATCGTGAAAGATCCAATGGAGCCAATTAGACTCTGCCCGTTAGGGCCAGTAGTGACTCCCTGAACAAATTTTATTAGAGCGGTAGCTGGCATCTACGAATGTGTGCTTATAAGAAGTAAATTCGGATATCCTGTCCTCCTATTTTCCAGCCGTACTTTAAAAACAGAGCCTTGGGTTTTGGTGTAGAGAAGAGCCTATGGACGACCATCAAGAACGCTTCGCAGCCATCCAGGGCTTAATCCGGCAATTGCATCAATTCAGCTATGTGAGGGTCTTGGATGAAACGGACTTTTTGCTCTGGTTTCAGAGCATCCTCCCCAAAAACTTCACACAATCCTACATCTTGGCCAAAGACGCGAATGACCCTAGGGGAGTTTGGCTGAACTTGGAGGAGTACCTCCAAACCAGTACATCCTTTAGGGATCAATCTGTGACGATCACTCAGGCTTTGGCGAGTTTGCCCGCCCGCCTCGACCCTTTAGATACGAATTTTTACATCATCCCGTCGGCTGAATTCAGGCTCACAGACCCTGGAGCGCAAGAGCAGCTCTGTAAATTCGGGGCTCAATGGGACAGCAAGGACATTTCCTTGATGCTTTTCGTAGGCATGAGCGAATTGCCTCAGTTATGCTCTCGATTCCGAGACCAAATCCAATATGTGGATGAGCGAGCGTCTCAAGGACATCTAGGAGAGACCTATTACAGAGCCGAGGGCATGAAAATCTTGCCCGAGCTAGAAGAGCGCGCCATCGCCTTGCTAAACGGCATGACCCAAGTGCAATTTCGGACAGCTGTGGCAGAAGCCATCTACACTTATGTATCAAACCATGGGCCGACTGAGTGGGGAACCGTAGGGGTGGACCTTCAAGTGCTCAAGGCGAGGCGTTCACAATGGGGCCTGCCTGAAGTCATCACAGGATGATCGACTTTCGCACCTGGGAGGCCGGCCGGATTGTTTTCCGTCTCCAAGACGGTAAGACAAAAATCTGTCCTAGATGTAAAGAAGTTGGGGCGGTCCTTAACAATCTTCCTGGACAGGTCGTACATGAAGCCATATTGATCCCCATCCCTGGAAGAAAAGCTTCTCGCCTTAGTCCTGTGGTCTCATGCTCAAGCGGAAAGAGCCCCTAGTGCGGCGGCTATACAGGAGGCTATGAGGACTTCGAGAGAATCGAAGCACACAGCCCCTATCCCGACGAAGACCGCTAGGGTGGCGGTAAAGGGGCCTATTTGATGAAGAGAGGTTCGCATCCTTCAATCTAACCCGGCCTCCGTTTCCCCAGCATTTCCAAAGTGTGTTTTTGCAGTAACACAGGACTCCAGTGATTATGTACACGTTCAAACCTAAACTAGCGGCTCAAGCGGCGGCCATCATCATCCGACTGGCCGGCGGCAAAATCGATTGTTTGAGCCTTAGAAGGTTGCTCTATCTGGCTGACCGCGAATCGATCGCCATCATTGGCCATCCCATTGTGGGGGCTTCCTATTGGAACACGCCAACGGGACCTCTGTCGCTCGAGTTGACGGCTTGCATTTTGGGAGAGCCAGTGCTTCCTCAAGAGCTGACGGGGCCACTCACTGACTGGAGTCGCTACATCAAGATCGAATGGCCCTATGCTTCATTGGTTGAAGACCCAGGGGACACCCTTCTCTCAGACTTCTGCGTAGAGACCTTGGAAAGGGTTTTCAAAATCAACCCATCCACAGACCCAGCCGCTCTCAAAGCGGTGTGCCTGGGGCTACCAGAGTGGAGGAATGAGGAAGCGGTGCTGACTGCCGAGGACATCCTTCGAGGGACCGGGGCTGACCAGCAAACCATCGATGACTTCAGAGCACTCTACGGTAGAACGTGACGCCCAAAGAACGTCGAGAAGCCTTGCTCTCAAAGCACAACTCGCGACGGAACAAGGTCTGGCTGGCGGTCGGTTGGTCCCAAGCTGGCATGTTCCTCGAATGGCGCTATCAAGGCGCGGAGGACGATAGCCGGATGGAATTCAGATTTGAGCCCGATGGCCCATGGGTAGCGGCTAAGAGTTACGAGGACGATATCAAGCCCAAGCTCTTGTACAATCGGCCACCCTCGAAGAGTTAACGCAAAGGCTCCCGCTCGACCAAGACCTCTCGGCGTCCATCATCGTGAGTAAGGACTGGCATCGTCTTGATTTCGACGGGAGCCTCTGTATCGAAAGGCCCTCTACCATGAGCAGCCCTAGTGGCGTCATCCTTATGTAGGAAGTACCCCACTGTATACGTGTGTCCGCGGCCTTCGTTGGTGTCGGTGTTGGCCGTCACATGATAAACGCGCATGTTAGTTAGGGTCATTGGGACTTCCTACATTCTAGAAATTCGTGCTTGGTGTCGATCAGGAAGTTGTACGGACGCTCTTCTTCCTCAGCATTATCGGGCAACCGAATGTACCAGAGGTTATCCGAGGTGCTGGTCATGTGGGTGCAGCTGAGGATGATATCGGACTGCTGGCTCAATTTCTCCAGAGTCGCCGCGACGCCCCGTACATGACTAATTTTGTCCCACTGACAATGGGCGGCCGCAAACTTCTGCATGGACTCGGCCATCAAAGCAAAGTCCTCACGCTTCAAGGCTACATAGTCGTACGTCCAAATGAGAGTATTGTACTCCCACCATTCTAGGTTGAGCGTGCCATCTTTCACTCGATCCCAAAGGTCAACCCAATCCCCCATAAACTCTGGATTCTTTGGATGGTTCCGGTACATCTCTGAGGAGTACTTCTTTACCAGAGCGCTCCAAATGAAGGGTGCGGCGCCCCAGCTGTTCTGGAACGTTTGATGGGATTGCACGATCCCATCTTCTTTGGCGATGTATAGGGTTGTACTGGACATGGTGGATGCGATCGGGGTCGAACCGACATACTGAGCTTTTTGCCCATGCTCTACCTTCTCCTAACAATTGGTACCATTGTCAGGAACTTGAGCTACGCACCCAGAGGTCTAAGAAACGCTTACCTTTGCGAGGGAGATATTCGAGTAATGAGGATTTTCGGTCACCTCTTCCCCAGCCCAATCGGGCAGGACGAATGGCTCGTCTTCTTTCTTGAGTTCTATCTCCGCCAGCATCAGGCCGCGCATTCTAGGTTCTGTGAAAAAGTCGACGGACCAGAGATGGCCAGAGACCCAGATGTGGTACCTTTCCTTTTCCAAGGTGAAATGACAGAGAGCCAGCAGCTCTTTAGCGTCTACGGCTGGAATCTCGTACTCAAATTCGGAACGAGTCAAACATCCCGGCCCTTTGACCGTTAAGTATCCTTTCCCGAGGACACCGTCCACCAGCCTCACACGGACAGCTGGTTCTGCCGATAGATAGCCCTGGACGAAAGATTGAGATCGCCCAAGCGCAGCTTCCTTGACCGAATCCTTTACGAGGAACTTGCGTTCAATTTCTTTGGGCATACTTTTAATGAGAACAGAGCTTGTTCTTGGTTTCGATGGCCTTATCGACCGTGTCCTCAGTGGCTAAAGAGGTATCCAAGCGCCAATCAACATCGGCGTAGATAACGTACTTACCTACATCCTTTTGGATGTAGCAAGAAAGGACCTTGCCGTTCGCATGGATCATCTCGTAGAGGATCCATGTCGACCCAACCGTCAAGATGACCGCAATGGTCAGCAATAAAATGTCGTAAAGATGATCCATATCAAATGTCTGAGCCCCTTCTCTCAGGTACCTCCACACGACGGTTGTTGGAGTTGGTTTGGGGGCAGCAGGGATGGGAGGTGCCACCCGTCTACACGAACGTGCGGGAGGCTCGGGAGAATTCACAGGAGTATGCCCTAAAACAGCCCAGCTATTTTCTAGAGTCTCCTCGTCCTCGTCCGACATCGCACCCTGGCTATACACCAAGCTTAGCGGTTAAGGTAAACCGCTTTGATGGCAGCAATCATAGAGGCATCGGGTACGCCTCGATTCGCCAAAGCGGCGTACGCGGACCAATGATAGGAGTTGCAAAGCTCGAGATTGGAAAGAACGATGCCGGCCCCCAGGACTGGATCCAAGCCCCCTTCGATCGCCAAGGCGTCGATTGCGCCGACATAGTCTTTGACGCAGGCGTCGTCCACATAAGTGGGACGTAAATCTGGGGCGGTGTCACGAAAACGAAGAGCTTGCATGGGGATATGTACGGATTAGGGGGTTATAAATTAAGGGTCCTCTGGAAGAGCGTCTCGTCCTTGATAGTTGCTCGCCTCATTCTCAGCTATCACGCTGGGAATTTGAGCCGGCACTTCAGGTATAGGGAGGTCTCGACGAGCCAAACCTCGCCCTAGCTCGATCGCTTCGTTACAGATCAAATTCAACCGATTGATGGCGAGTTCAGCCATCAATTCCTGTTGGCTTTTTTGGACCGGATCCGTTTGCGCATTCGCCGCTAGACGTAAGCGTTCAGCATTCAGGTCCGCCACGCCCAAGCGAGTAAGGATACTTTCCATATGCTGGAATAGCAGCAGACGCTCCTCCATCTCAAGGCGTCGGCGCCCCATGGCTTCCCAAAAGATTACCGCCGTTTTATCAGGCTCGTAACCCTCACCGTATATCAACTGGCCGTCCGGTTTGATCGTAATGAGGACGTGCTCTCGCGTACCGATAACGCAGTCACCCGGTTGGATATTATCCAGAGCAGAAGGGGGTCTAGGCTCGGCTGGAGGTCGTGGCGCACGGACATCTGCCCAGTAGGCCTCTAATGATTCTGACTCGAAATCCTCTTCGGGCATACCCTAGCTTACACCAAATCTTTCGAGTGGGGGTTAATTTATGGCAAAAGCCCGCCGTACGGGTGTAGAGCGAAACATGCGAACACTTGCCACAATTCAGATGGTGGAAACAGTCGAACCGGTCGAAATGGCGGATGCGCTCGAACGCATCAAGGTTCTTGGGTGGTGGGTGGTGGCGAACAAGGGCCAGATGAAGCCCGGTGAGAAAGTGGTGTACTGCGAGATCGATTCTCTGCTCCCAGAACGTCCGGAATTCGAATTCCTTCGGAAGATGTGCTTCCGAGAAGCCATTGTGACCGGAGGCGAAGTGTTGCAACCGGCCGGCTTCCGTATTCGCACGGTGAAGCTCCGGGGTCAGGTGTCTCAGGGGATCTGTTTCCCATTGAGCATCCTCCCAGAAGGGACGCCAACTGACCTGGGCACGGATGTCACAGACATGTTGGGCATCGTCAAGTACGACCCGCCGCTACCCTCCTGTCTGGGTGGCGTTGTGAAGGGTTTTCTGCCTGAATTTATCCCCAAGACAGACGAAACCCGTGTCCAAGTGCTGGAAAGAGTCATTGCCCAACACAAGGGTCGGGAGGTATACTACACGGAAAAGCTCGACGGCAGTTCCGCCACAATCTTCGTGTACGGAAATCAGCAAGGTGTGTGTGGTCGAGGACTTTGGTTCCACGATGATGACCCGAACAATTCCATCTGCCAAATTGTGCGTGAGCTGAAAGTCCTACCAAAACTGCGGAAACTTTCAGAAGAGGAACGGTGCTGGTACGCTCTTCAAGCTGAGGTCATCGGACCAGGCATTCAGAAGAATCATTACGCTCTGAGCAAAACCCAATTGCGAGTCTTCAATGTGCTGAAGATCAACGATGGTCGTCAGGGAACCCACCTCGTGCATGTGGACGATATGTCTCGAATTGCATCAGCCGTTGGTCTCGAGACCATCCCAATGCTGGGCACGTTCATCCTCGATCACACAGTTGACCAATTGGTCGAGATGAGCAAAGGAAAGAGCCAGCTGAACCCCAAGATCCATCGAGAGGGCATCGTCATCCGACCCTTAGCCGAGGTGAACGACCCCACCATGGGGCGTCTATCCTTCAAGGCCATCAACCCCGACTTCCTACTCAAATACGACACATGAGCGCCGATACCATCTTGAAAGACGAAGAGGGCAACAGCTACTCTTTCGACAACCTAGCAACACAACGTTGGTTGGAGGGCCAGGAATCGGGTGCTCTAGCGGCGATGCAGTATCTTCGAGGGAAAGCGATCAAGGCCTTCGAAGACAAGAAGGATAAAGAGGCGGTACTGCTTCGAGACTTGGCTGACGAAATCGGAGCCAAGGTGCTTCCCCAATTGAGGGAAAAAGCCCAAAAGCATGCGGATGACTTTCCGTACGAGATTCAGGTGGAAAAGGCCTAAACCTTTTCCACGACTGTCCGTAATGAACAGGTATGACCCCCGAAGAAGCGTTAATGAGGCTGCTGGCTGAATCCGCCATTACGGTGGGGATGGGCCATAACGCTTACATTGTGGGGGGAGCCGTCCGGGACTTCGTTCTAGGATTCGGGATTAAGGATCTGGATGTAGTGGTGGAGCCGTGTGAAGGCAAAACCACCACCATCTTGGCTGAAGAAGTGGCGAAGCGTCTCAAAGTGGGCTGCTTCCCGGATCAATACGGGGTAGTTCATTTGGGCCCTGTAGCCGAAGACATCCTGTTCCAGGGAGTCAACCTCAAAGGGCAAAAGGTGGAGATGGTCACCACCCGTAAAGAGAAGTACGACAGGTCCAAGAAGGACAGTCACAAGCCTTCTGAGGTAATGCTGGGAACTCTCCTGGAGGATCTGGCTCGACGAGATTTCACCATCGGTACCTTGATGTGGCGCTTGGGTGACCTTTTGGAAGGTCCCGAAGGCGCTCCTGTCATCGATCTTCTGGGCACGGGTCTAGAGGACCTCGACCAACATCGGTTACAGACTCCATTGAATCCCTCCGAGACTTTCGATGAAGACCCTTCTCGAATTCTTCGGGGCGTCCGGTTCCTGGTCAAGTACAACCTTGTTCCCGGGGCAGGCGTCTGGGAAGCCTTCAAGTCCAAGTCAGAGGAACTTCGTCGATTGCCGTATGAGGTCGTAGCGGACATCTTCATCGACAAGATCTTGACCCTGCCAAAAGCTCAAGCTCGTTTGGCCATCGACTACATGGATGACCTAGGCCTTATCTCGATCATCTTCGATATGGTGCCTAAAGGCCGCCTCAAGCGGGGCATCAACGGAGTCGTCAGCGACACCAGGACTTTGCTCAAGCTGATGAACCTCACCAGTCCAGCCGTGATGGGGCACCCTCTCAACAAGGAAGAGCACCGTCTGCTGCTAGAATACTCTTGGCTAAACTCCGACGAAGATCTGGACGCACTCTACCAACGGTTTCTAAAGCCACCGTTGGACACTCGACGCTTGATGAAGGAAGCCAATTTGGAAGGTCCAGCGATCGGTCAAGCTGTCGCCAAAGCAAGAAGTATTGTCTTGAGATTTCCCGATATCACTCCGGAAGTCCTTCAAGTCAAAGTAACCAAGGAATGCACAAATGAACAATGAAAATACGTCCGCGCCGCAAACCAACATGAAGACCATCGAGGTCATACATGAAGATCTCGCCATGATCCACTCCGCCCTCAAGGCTCAGCCGGAGGCTCCACAGCTCTCCGAGAAGCATGAGCAAATTCGGGGATGCCTTCAGGAGATGGCGGCAGGCGTCAAAGACCTGAAGAAACTTATCCTGGGCGAGTAAACCGGTGTAAGGCTGGGCATGTCCAGCTTGCCCTCTCTGAAAGAACGTGTGGTTCAGTTGGTGGAACTGGTAGCGAACCAAATGTATCGCTATTCAGCACCGACTGAGCCCACTAACCCTTGGAGGGACGTTTCACCCGAAGAGCGATCGAAGTATCTTCGAATGGCGGATGCTGTGGTTGAAACGCTCTTTAGCGTGCTACTGGTTCCTCCGTCAGAGCAGGCTGAAATGACCGAGAAACTTTTGATGTCACCAACCAGGGATGAAAATGTCTTTCGCAGCGATTCAATTCAAGGAGGGTGAGACCTCCCATCAGACAGTGGGTAGTCTCATGAACCTAGCCCACGCCAAGGACCTGAAGTTCAGTTCACTCGAGGTGTTTGGTGTGATTCAGGTGGGCCGGCACAAGTTCGTCCGGTTCCGGACAGATAGTAAAGACCTGCCAGAGATCCTGGGTCATCTATTGGTTGATGGTCGGGGTGTGATCCACCAAGAAGGTGGCGGCTACACGGTCAAGTTCCCCACTGGACAGAAGGGCCCGATTGGGGTGGCGACGATGACTTCGATCGCTGACCCAACGGTGAAGCGTCAATATCGTGGCCCAGCAGTGCAGTTTTGGGAACGCCAGTTCCTTCCCGTTTTGAACTGAGTCGGCCAGTTAGGGGATGTCTGCATAGACGATGCAGGGCTTGTCCCACTGAAGACCTTCACAGGTGACCTTACCCTTGGGGGATATCACACAGATACCTCCTTCGCCAAAGTCGTTGCAAGTCTCTATTCCGTAACGGTTTGAGACAATCAACCAGACCTTGTTGTCCATGGCGAAGTCCATCCAGGTTACACTAGGGAAGCCGCCATCACCGAAGTTTGAGCTGAAGCAGACCACGTCAGCGTCACCAGGTTCGTAGAACTCCGTGAAGCCCGAGGCCTTGTTCCGGATGTCTCGACAGATCAAGAGACCTATCTTCTTGCCCAAGAAGTCGATGATGGGGGGACTGGAGGTGCCGCCTTCTGCCCACAGCCAATCATTGCCCCACTTATTTAGCTTGTGGCAAGAGACAAACTTCTGACTGGGCAGTATCAGGACTTGGCTGTTGTAGAGCTTGCCGGAGACGTAGTCCTTCTCCATCACTCCCCAGGCAATCGCCGCTTGATACTTCTTGGCAAGAGCCCCCATCACTTCCATCGAACGTGGTGGGGTGCCTGACCTCATGTAGTTCGAGATGACCTCTGCATAAGGTTCGGCATCTGCCTCGCTCATGAAGCTGTAGCCCGTGGTGCACATTTCTGGGCACACGATCAATTCGGCTCCATTTTCGGCCGCCTCAATGATCATCTTGGCGACTGTCCTTAGATTGCCCTCAACGTCTTTGAGTACCGGAGCAAACTGAATGGTGGCCACTTTCATACACAGGGCCGCCTATGAAGACTTTAAACCTGGCTCAGGATCGACCGGACAAGCCGCATGACGGCCAGCCCAGCCATTTCGGGCTCTGCGGATGTTTTTTCTTGGATCATCCCGTGAAGATCCAGTGTCCCATCGAGCTTGGCTGGGGTATACCCAAAGAAGAGGTGCGCCCGTCCATTACGGATCGCCACGCCTAAGTTGAAGGCGTCAATGGGATGCCTGGGAGCGAAATAGTAGAAGATACGGCCCCGACTCTCGCTGGCACTCAGGTAGTAGCGATCCCCTTGCTTACGGAACAACAGCTCGAGGATTTTGGGCAGAAAGAGGTCGACGGAGGTCTGAGCCTCTTGAAGTGCCAATCCTTCCTCGGTATTGGGCATGTAAGCTAGGCGAACTTCAAAGAAGCTCAGGACCTCGCTTGGGATGGGCACAGCTCCCTCGGAAGCTCGAAGACGAGCCCAACGGGCGGCTACACGGCGGGAGCTACTTCTCGAAGTCATTCACGAAGGAGTACTCAGAAAAGGATTTTCGGTGTAGGATAGGATTGTGAGAAACTGTCATCACTGCGGTCGCCCTGAAAATGAAGTAAAGAAGCTCGTCCAATTCACAAAAGACGGGCCCTGCATCTGTAATGGGTGCATCACACTCGCCAACCAAACATTGGGCGATAATGTCAAGGGTCGGATTCAAGAGGATTTCAAGACGCTCCCGAAGCCCAAGGAGATCTTCTCTCTGTTGAATGAGTACGTGATTGGCCAAGAACACGCCAAGACCGACGTAGCGGTGGCGGTTTACAACCACTTCAAACGTCGTGAAGCACTGAAGAACGCCTCAAAACTTGGGTCTGATTTCGCCGAAATCCAGAAGAGCAACATCCTGATCATGGGGCCCTCTGGTACGGGAAAGACGCAAATCGCCCGCACCTTGGCTAAGATTTTAGGGGTCCCGTTCTTCGTGGGTGACGCTACCCGCCTAACCCAAGCAGGCTACGTGGGTGAGGACGTGGAATCGCTCATTCAAGGCCTGTTGACGGCGGCAGACGGCGATGTGGAAAAGGCCGAATGGGGCATCATCTATATGGATGAAGTCGACAAGATCGCTCGAAAGAGTGGCTCAAATGGCTCTGGCTACCGCGATGTTTCGGGCGAGGGCGTCCAACAGGCGTTGCTCAAGATGCTCGAAGGGTCGGTCATGTCCGTCTCTATCGGATCCAAGAATCCTATGGCCATGCCTGAGATGGTCACAATCGACACCACCAACATCCTGTTCATCTGCGCAGGGTCTTTTGCCGGCATGGGCGAAGTGGTGTCGCGGCGCATCAACAAGAGATCAACGGTTGGTTTCGGAGCGACAGTGCGTCAAAAGACCAGAGAAGCCGACACTTATCTCATGGTCGAAGAGGACGACATCCTTGAATTCGGCCTCATTCCTGAATTCGTCGGTAGGATCCCCATCCGCACTACCACGCTGGAACTGACAGAAGAAGAAATGGTTCGGATTTTGACCGAACCAAAAGATGCGATCACACGGCAATTCAAAGCGCTATTCTCGATGGATGGCGTGGATTTGCAGTTCGATGACGAAGCCTTGCGTGCTATTGGCTCGGTGGCCAAAGGACGGCAGACTGGGGCAAGGGCTCTCCGAGGTATCGTTGAGAAGATCCTCAAGCCCTATGCTTTTGAAGCGCCCAGCGACCCCACCCTAAAGGTCATCCGAATCACCGAGGATACAGTGAAATCGGGTGAAGCGGTGGTGGTGCGGGAGTCCTTAGACCTTCAACTGGAGGCTCCAGCCACCAAGGCCCTGGCTTCTTCTGTAGGCTGAAAAGCTACTTATGGGTTTCACTTAGGCAGGTACCCTAAGTGAAACCCGCTCAAATAGTTGCTAGGTATCGTTTCGCCATGGAGCACCCGTCCGAAAAGGATCGGGAACGTTACCTCAAGGAACATCCAAAAGCTGACCCGTCCAATCACGTGGTGAAAGACCACCCTGATAAGGCCAAGCCAGAGGGCGAACATCCGGATAAGACTAGGGCCAAGCCGGAGGAGGACGAGCACGGTGAACACGCTCCCAAGAAGAACGTCTTCAAGAGCGTTTCGGAGAAAGCCAAAGCTTTCCTAAAAGGCGCTCCAGCTGCTGTCCAGAAGTTCGTAGCGGATGGAGATCACCGGAAGCGAGTCCTCTCTGATGCGGGTAAAGCCGTAATGGGCTCGCCTAGGAGCTATGCGAAAAACTTAGTCCATGTGGCCAAGGAAGAAGTGCACGAGTTCAAGGAGGCGGGAGGCGCGGTTAAGTCCCTGATCCAAGGCAAGAAGCTCGATAAGCACCAGAAGAAAGCCATTCGGACGGTCGCGGTCCACATGGGCATCACGCTAGCGGCGGCCGCTCTATCGTCCACGAGCATCTTTGCAGGTGCGGCGTTCGTCGGTAAGGCGATGGCCAAGAAGATCGCCATGAAGGGCGTCGCTAAGGCGATGGAAAATGTCCACGTTTTGGGCGAACTGGGGCATGTAGGGCATCATGCAATCCACGGCATTTCCGAATTGATGGAAAAGTTCGCAGCAGATGAGCAGGATGATGAGGGGGTGAGTCCCGAAGAAGCTCTGGCGGCCCTGGTCATGAAGTATGTGGTGGAAGCTCTTGACCAGCTCAGCGACGATGATGTGATCGAAGCCGTCAACGAAGGGTCGGAAGAAGAGAAGGGTGAGAAGCAGAAGCTGGCCTGGAAGTCTCATCAGGCCACCGCCACCACCTTTCCCGACCTCCTGGAGGATATCCTTCAGAAGATGAAAGAACTGCAGACGATCCTGAACAACTTCGATCGCACTCTCGTTACGGCGAGGCACGAATCGGAGGATCTGGCGGACGCCGACAAGCGAGTCTGGCAGACACGCTTCGTCAATTATTTCAGGGACATGGATAGCGCCATGGACCGCCTCCAGGAGATTCGCCAATCTCTTGACGACATCTACTTGGACGACAAAAAGCTGTCTGACCTAGCCCTGCAGGCCCGAAGCGCCCTCATTCGGCCCCGCAAATCTGAGACAGATTACGCGATTGCGGACATTGAATTCGGGGTCCACCCGGCCACAGGTCAGGAAGAGATCACCTACAGCATCGCAAGGCTCAAAGAGTGGGACAAAGCATTACAAGCTTGGGTGAAGTCCGTCAATGCAACGGTGACTGGGCTGATCAAAAAGGCTAAAGCTAAAGCCTAATCTTTGGTGTATGGTCTTTGTGTGGTCAATACTCGCAAAGGCATCACGGAGAACCTCCCCTACTCGCTGTCTAGGTGGACCGACATTCCTGGTAGCGCCAACAAATGGGCGTGGTTCCTCGAGCAACTGAAACAAGGTTGGATGACAGCCTTTGATCAGCGAACCTCTATTCCAGCCCGATGGTCCCTAAAACCCGAGGACACATTGGGCCTCATTTTTTGGACCAAAGATCCGACCAACCTTTTTCAAGAAGCCTCTCGTTTGAAGGCCTACAGGACGAAAGTCCACGTGACCGTTACAGGTTGGGAAGAAGTCGAGAAAGGCGCTCCAACTCTCGACGAAGGAGCAGCCCTTTTACGTTCGGCGGTGAAGATCTTCGGAGCGGCGAACGTCTCGTGGCGATTCTCCCCTATCCCTTTGGTAGAAGATGCGGCTCAACGGTTTGAGCGGATCGCTTGGGCAGCCGAAGCGGCCGGATTGAAGTCGGTCTACGTATCGTTCCTTCAGACCAATGAACTCCTTCCCGAGACTCGTTCAGCAGATGTCCGTAGGGCTCTCTTGAACGAGATGGCCAAAATGGCGGCCGCTCGAAGGATTCGAGTGGACCTGTGCAACGAGGACCGTCTATTGGCCGGCCAGACTCGAGAAAAGCATTGGAACTTGGCCTCAGGAGTCTGCGCACCTCCTGAGGACTTCTCTCTGTCCAATCGAAAGGTGCCTCCAGCAGAGGGATGTGGCTGCGTGATGGCAGTCGACCCGTTCACGGTGAATGAATCGTGCTCTTTTGGCTGCACTTACTGTTACGCTGCCGACACGAGTCTTTATACCAAGAAGCGCAACACCACGAAGCACCTTCGTGTGCTACAAGGGTCTAGATGAAGCACGACGTTCCGCTAAATCTTGATGAGGATTCCGAGGACCTCACGGACGCTGATGTGAGTCGGGCCGTCCAGACGACAAGCTCTGTGGAATTCATCGAGAAAATCAGTGCAGAGGGGATGCCACTTCACTACGCACTCCGGCGAAGAAAGCCGTACTTCTATGGCTTGGTCACCTTCAACTCAGATAAAGTCTTGGTTTTTCGGCTTGATTGGCTAGTCCCCATTTGAGGGGCCTTTAAGGATAGAACCAATGTCTTGTCAAAGTGACTGTGCTTGTGGTGGTAGTTGCCCCGATACAACTCACCAAGGGTGTGGCTGTAATGCGTTGCCTACCGGCCCCGTCACCCCGGAACAACCCTGCACCGCATGTGATCGGGACCGCAGGAACAACGTTTGGGTTGAAGGAGCGGTGGACTCGAACGGTGTTGGAGGGATCTGTCTCCTAGACACGCTTTGCGAACAGCAGATCGTGGATATTATTCAGCGGGATGAGCGGGCTCGTCAGGACCTTTGTAGGGTAACGAGTAACCCAGAGCTGCACAAGTTGGCCGCTACTGTGCCACGTCTTCCGAAGGTCAACGAAGGGGATGAGCTTCAGAAGGAAATCAACCAGAATACCATTCCCTTCTATACCCTCTTCCGTGGTCAGCCACCATTCGCCCAATGAGTTCTTCACGTAAGATCAAGCGCCAGCAAATGCGTCGCAATGGGGTAGCCCAGGCAACGCAGCAACTCACCTCGGCCCTCAAGGTCCTCGAACAGGCGGACCCATCCCGCCTTCTTGAAGAGGTCAAGGTGTTGTTGGTTGAGACGCAGAGCCAGCTGGAACGTCAGGCTCAAGTGATTCGGCTCCTCTGTTCTCAACAGAGTGATAGCTTCAACCAGCGGGCCTTGACGATCTTGCAACTAGGGGAAGACTCGGTAGAAGATTTTGAGGCACCAAGCCTCGAACTCGCCGACATACCCCGGAGGGATCGTGAGCCCACATGACCAAGACCCGCTTGCTACAACCGACCGACCAACGAGCCCCCTCCTCGCCGATCGATTGGCAACGCCTGATGCAGATAGTGTTGACCAGAGCAGAAGCGCTACAGGACAGGCGACTAGCGATGCTCAAGGCGGCCATCCCGACCGGCAAGACCGAAGCGACCCTTCGTCGGATGGGGATTATCTGCGAAAACGATATCCTGAGGGAGTTCCCACCCCTCAAGTCGTAGACGATCTGGACGTTACCTTGATGGCAGCCTTTCAAGAAGGTGACCCGTCAAAAGTATACGAAATCGCACGACAATTGGTAAACCTAACTCACGATACAGTTCGTGAGGCGGCCAAAGCTCGCTTCGAGACTCACTTCGGTACCGAACGCTGTCACCGATGTGAGGGTCTCAAAGCAGGGCCCGATGTGGTGGCGACTTGCCTACAAATGAAGCAGTGCTACTTCAAAAACTTCAAGTCGTCTGACTTGACCCTAAGACACAAAAGAGCCTTGAAATTGTTTTTAGGGTCTTGACCCAAAGAAGTATAAGGGCTAATCAATAGGGTGACCCGCCTACCCGTGTAGGCTCAAATGTAGATAGGAAAAAAGATCAAATGTCATTCGAGAAAGCATTAGCCGCGTTGGGCCGTGGCTTGGATATGATCCAAACGATGCCCGCTCCGAAAATCCCCCACGCCCGCGGTATTTCGGACATCATCTCCGACACCACAACCCAGCGTCGTGCGAAAACGGCAAAGGGTTCAAAGCCAGCTCAACGTCACGCCTCCCCCACGACGGCTGCTCCGAAAGCTCAGCGAACGCCCTCCAACGCCGTTGCGACGGGGCGTCAAGCGGTAGCGAATGGTGACCGTCCGAAGTTTGCTCATGCCATCGCCTTGGTGATTGGCAACAAGACTCTCGGCGCATCGGAGGTGGTCGAAGGATTGCGTGAAAGGAATTGGCAGCCCAACACGCCTCCCGAAGGTCTTCAGACGTACGTGAGCTACACCCTCAGCAACAACCCCGAGATCTTCGAGCGCGTTGCCCGTGGACAGTACCGGGTCCTCGAAGGTGCGCTCAAGGAGATCAAGAGCGGGACCAAACTGGGAAAAGCGCCTCGGGCCGCTAGCAAGAACAACGAGACTGCCAAGGAGCCGACTGTGAAAGCAGATGAGTCGACTCAAGAAGCAGACCTCGTATCTGGCGGCCCGGTGACAGAGATCGATGCTCCGCCTACATCAAGCGCCATCGATGAAGAGCTGGAAGACCTGGGAATCGGCAAAAACGGTGTTAAGGCCAACCCGTTCTGAGCCAGTTCGGGGATTCTTTCGTTCATCCTCCCAAGGTAGAATGGACGATCTCCTGTTCCAGACAACTGTTATGATCGCGAGGCGGCTATTGAAGAGCCGCCTGCGATTATACCTTTGCCGCTTGAAAAATGAAGAAGAGCCCGTCTGGGGCTCTATCATCACGTACGAAGAAGGTGTAGAGCAGGAGGCCCTAGCGGCATGGTTGAATGTCCGTGCCTGCTGGGCCTCCAGTTCTATTTGCCGAACCTTGTTGGACATCGCTTCAAAGCTAGCCTTCCGACAAGCTAGGGCTGACATCTTCTCCTTTTTCGTACATCAGGATGTCGACCCTAGGTGGATTTCTCGAAAGCTTCACGATTTCCGTCCCACCCTAGGTTGACCATGAAAATAGGCGATGTTGTCCAATACGGGGATTCTCGTTGGAAGGTCCTCAGCTTCTCCAGAGAGTTGCGCCTTTTTACCCTGATGAACCTAGAGGGTTCGAAGGTGGAAGTGCCGGACGACAGCGATACAGGGGATAAGCCGATTCTGTCGGTGCTGTCCAACCCTGCTGACTCCTGGCCCTTTGCCATCGCCAAGATGTCCCAACAATCGGGACCCGTCATCGAGATCAGACGAGGCGCGAGGGTCCTATCTCCCATGATAGATTGGGTGCCCAGTGACTTTATTCGGCCAGGAGGGGCTATCTTCTTCAACCCCTACCTGCGTCTCAAGACGGGCGAAATCCTAGCTGTCCAGCACAAGAGCGGTCGCCTGAGCCGGATCACCATCACCAAAGCATTTGGGACGGTGCAACGAAAGAAAGCTAGGGCGACGAAGGCAGTACCAAAGCCCATGCCTTCTTCTTACGACCGCATCTTGGATGGCAAGATGTTTGGGGATGACGATTGAAAACGCATCTTCCCCTCCTGGTCGAGCGCACCGTCACTCAAGCAAAAGCGGCTTCCCAAGAGCTGGCCAGCTCGTTTTTCGCACAGCTCCAGTCTCAGCTTTCAGACGAGGGCATCACGTGTACGAAGGGCTGCCACAACTGCTGCTATCATCCTGTCCTGTTGTCGTTGCTCGAGGGCGTTGCTCTGTACAGATGGCTAAGTGAACAACGCCTTTGGACTACCGCTCTCAAGGAGACGTTCAAAGCCCACGCTGACCGCACTAGAAACCTCTCCTTTGAGGTTTGGCTGCTCAGCATGATACCTTGTCCACTCCTGACGAAAGACGGCCTGTGTGGCGCCTATGAGGCCCGCCCCTTCTCCTGTCAGATCACCTACTCTGTAGGCGACCCTGAACAGTGCCATCCACACCAAATAGGCGACAATACTCGCATCGTGCCCAAGCGCGAAGTGCTAGAGCGCCTAGCCAATGTAGAAGTCCCACTTCTCAAGCGGCACGGCCTCAATCACTTCCGGATACCCATGGCAGAGGCCGTCCTTTACGGGGAACGGATCGCCAAAGGGGAATTGGACTTAGAAGATTCGGCCAAAACGCTTTGGGTGAATCTCATCGAGGCGAGTAATGGCTAATTGTCTGATCTGTTCGAAGGATTGCACTGAGAATCAAGCCCACATCATCAAACTTACGGCTCAGGAACGGGAATTCCTACTCAAGTCGGGTTCGAAACCGCTTGAGCAGTACACGTACTGCAAGCCTTGTTGGCGCATATTGTCAGATCCGGCTACCGCTCCAGATTTTATCAGCGGCCTTGTGCATCTCAATCTGCGTAAGATCGGTGTATCGAATGCCAAAGACCTGGCTGAGCGCTACAAGCACTGGCTGGCCAAGCATGCCGTGAGGAAGTCCTAAGTCATGAAGCTTACCCTCGAACAGACACTTTCAGCTCTCAATAAAATACGAGAAGAGAGCGGCGAAGAGCCCTATATGATGGCTAGGGATCGCGTCGTCCGATCGATGCTCTCTACACCTCAAGGGGAGGAAATTGCCCGCAAGACTTTTCCAGAGCTTGATTTGGAGAAGTTCAAACTGACCCCTGATCCTCAAGGGCCAGCTGCAGCGACGATGGCTGAGGCTCTTAGGAATAAGATGCCCAACATCAAGACGGAAGGCCAATTCCAGCTCTTCATGACGGCTTTCGAAGCGCTCGTCCTCACACTCGATTCCTACTTCAGTGGCAACACCGCTGTAGCGATTCAGAGCCGAGATGCTCTTGACCGTGTTCTCGATACGGCCAAGCAACTCAAAAATGTGATGACGCAGGTCGAGCAGATCCCAGCTGAGGAACGCAGTGCTGAAGCGGCGAAACTCGTAGATGAGCGAGATTACTCCGCACACGGGGAAGAAGCGGCCATCTACAGCACCCTCATGGCCGATCTGACATTCATCAATACCAAGGACGGGCTGGACAGCTGGTATCGTGCAAGCCGACCTCAGATGGACAAGGTCACCAGTCAAAAGCTCAGAAACTCGCTATTTGATGCGATTCGAAACAAGAAGAACAACCTTTCTAACTGAAGAGATGCAAATGAAAGATTCAGAGATCTGTGTGGGCCTATTCGGCACATGTGACAACGTCCGGTGGCGCGACGCCTTCATGGCAAAGTATGCCGAAGAGGGCATCGCCTACTTCAACCCAATGGTTGACGACTGGCATCCCGGTATGATCCCTCTCGAGGCGAAGCACCGGGCCGAGGACCCCATCATCATTTTCCCAGTCTTGAAGGAATCCTACGGTCTGGGTTCTCTTTCAGAGATAGGCTTCGGCCCACTCAAGGCCATTCGTCAAAACAAGTATCGTTCATTCGTGGTGATGATCGACGATGATGTAACGGATGCATTGAAGCAGCAGGATGCGGCTCGCGCCAAAGCTTCGAGGAGTTCGAGGGCGCTCGTCAAAGGCCACCTCAAAGACTTGGGTCTGTCGAATGTATACTTGGTCGATAGTCTCGATCAAATGCTCGACATAAGCCTGACTCTCGTCCAGGTCCATATTCACCTGAACAATATTCAGAGCATCACGGCCTGAGCCGCTCCTCCTACGGATTGGAAGTCCTCATGATCGACATTGAAAAACTCCGTGCGGTGAACCATCTCGTGACACATGCCGACTGTCCCGACGGCCGGGCCAGCGCCATGATCATCAGGGATGTGATGCCGCATGTGAAGGTGACGTTCGCCCAGTACAATACAGACCATCACAAGAGTTTGCCGGCCGAGCCTGGCATGTTGTTCTGTGATTTCTCGCCTCATCCGGACACCGTCAAACAGTTTCTGGACGTTGGTACGCTGGTGTTGGACCACCACAGGACAGCCAAATCAATAGTGGCGCCCTTCGTGGAAGCGGGTCTGGGGGCTTTCGGTGATGAGGTCCTGAACCGTGGTGTATGCGGCGCCAGCTTGGCCTATACAGAGGTCTGGAAGGCATTCCACTCTAGTCTAGGAGAAGAGGACGACACGGCGGCGGCGCATCGGCGAACGGTATCCGAGCTAGCCATCACGGCTGGCATTCGGGACACGTGGGTCAAAGAGAGCCCTCGCTTTCGTGAAGCCTGCGAACAAGCCGACGCCCTTACGTTCTGGCCATGGGAGAAAATAGAAAGCGCCAGTTGGCGCCAATGGAAAGACTTGCTGGAAATAGGCCCGATCCTCTATGGTCGCAGTCTGACTCGAGTCGACAAGAGCATCGAAAAAGCTCATCGATTCGTATCCCCTGGCGGCCGACGTGTCATGGTGTTTGAGGGAACCAAACCCACCAGTGATGCGGCCGAGAAGATGGCGGATAGTGTCGACCTGACGATGGGTTTCATGTTCTTGGTCGAGGATGGCAAGCAGAAATTGATCTACTCCACCCGGTCTCGAGGCTCATTCGATTGCTCGGCCTTCAGTGCTGCTTATGGCGGTGGCGGACACACCAATGCGGCTGGGTTCCCTCAGTTTTTGCAGCACCATACGCCTCAGCCATACGCTCTGGCAGAGATGCTGCTGGCCCAATACGAGAAGGTCGAAGAGGAGTGGGTGAAGATTTTCACCTCACCCACCTTCAAGGAAATCAAAGAACCCGCTGAAGTGTTCGCCAAGCTCTCTAGCGTGAGGCTATGGAAAGATGTCTGGAACGCGCCCGATCCAAGGCAACTATCCCTATTTCCCTAAAGGGTTTCTCGAGGCGGGCCAATATTGATTTCGACCCGCCGGCCTCGCATCAAGGTGAACAATTCCGTGTTCACCTTGGGGATGTAGGGCCCAATCAGATGAGCCCGGTCTCCTTTGCAATCATTTCGCAGACACTTACGAGTGTCATTGGGGCTTGGATAGCCCGGCAAAGGTACATTAAAGCCTTCGTACTCGTTGGGGTCAATCCACGCAATGAGGGAGACCGTGTGGCAGTGCAGGAGGGTCATCTTCACCCCAATTAGGGGCAAGACGAGGATGTATGCCGAATCGTGCTCTGCATCCTGCACGCCATCCCAATAGACCTTCAGATCAGCCGTTTGGTTGTGATCGTTAATTCGAATACTAGCTTCTCCGGCTTGAATCCAGAGGGTCATCTCCGAACTCCAGCCCGTTTGGACTAGCACTTCCGTCAGACACACATCGGGCCGACGGCTGTAGGGCCTAAGATCAAGCACGTTCACCATCTCGATCTTGGGGACAGGTTTGGGATCATGTGGGTTCATTTTGGGCCTCTCTTTTTGGCCCGGATTGGCCGGCGCCAAGCCCAATACAACTTCTTGGTACTGGCCGTGAAGCCGACCATTTCCCAGCCCGTGCCTTCTGGAGAGATGGGATGATCCGGTGGCGTTTCAGAATAGATATCCTCATGATGATCATACATGCTTTTAAACAACTCACCATGGGTAGTTCGGTACTCGAATTTCATTTTTTTGCTCCAATTGGCTTCAGGTCCGCATAGTTGGGCCCCATTTGTGCGCTGAATACTTTCGAACATTCCTCGCAGAGCGACATGCTGCCTTTGCGGCCGTCCTTGCCAGCCCGTTTCTCTTTAGCGATGAAGGCAGGGACGTTCGAACAACGAACACGACCAGGACGGCCTCCAAGCGTCATGAACGAATTTCCATTCGGCACCTCCGCCTGACACCGTTTTTTGTCAGGCGGAGTGAGGGGCTTGACACTCATTTCTTGGGCCTTTTTGCCGTAGAGGGGAGGCTACGCTTCAGTGCCTCGAAGAGATCGATGATGGTCGGATTGACGGTCACTTCGACCACCGTGACTTCTTTGCCACTGACTTTGATCTCGACCGCCGTAGCGACATTGTGGGCATACTCGTCTCGATAGGCCTTCATATCGAGCCTGTCTTTGGACAGATGGCCAACGAGTTTTCGCGCCAGCTCCATCTCGCCATCCGAGATAAGACTCTTGCGCACTTGGACCTCCGAGAAGTCCCGTACTTCCTCATCATAGTACAGAACTTGGAGGATCATGCCGTGAGCGTACGGACGAAGGATGACCAGGTGCTGTTTGCCCTTAGTACCCCACTGAGCGACGGCCACCTTGCCCTCCAGGCTCATGATGCTCGAGAGCAGCTCATAACCCTTGTCAGCGCCCTTATCGGGGCCCAAGTAGTAGGTCTTCTCGATCCGGAGGACATCGATTTCGCTCTCTGGCACGAACTCCTTGATGTCGATGCTTTGAGAGGTTTGCAGTTGGAGGGCCTTCAGCTCGTCCTCCGTGAACTTGACGAATTGCCCTTTGGCGAATTCGTAGCCGCGATCCAGCTCTTTGTAGTCCACCACTTCGTCCGTGACGGCATCGTGGTACTTCTGCTTCACGTGGTTACCCGACTTGGTCAGCAAGTTCATGCTGACGGACTTGTCCGAAGCAGCGAGGTATAATTTCACTGGTACTGCAACTAAACCAAAAGAGATGGTGGCGGTGGATGCGGCTCTCATGGGACCTTTGTTGGTGGGTTGATGCCCTGTAATACGGGCAGCCTTTGGTGAAATTAAGGGTTGCTAGGCTATCTATCGGAATGCTCCTGTGATGTCGTGCATTTGCCCAGACTGTAGATCCCCCATGACCTACAATGACGGTAGGGACAGATACGAGTGTGTCTGCGGATTTATGGGTCCAAACTCTATTAGTATCTGCCCCTCGCCGGGACAGAATGTGGCAGTTATGTCTCCAGAAGAGATCGACACCATGTACGAAACGACCGTCACGGCTGCCTCCCGGGTAGTGGCCAAGTTTCAGAAGAAGAAGGAAGTGCCCAAGGCCAATGGAAAGGGCACCACCACGGTCTACGTGTATTCCGAGAAGCAGATCGCTGAGCGCAACAAGGCCAAGGCTGACAGGCTCGAGAAGCTGAGCGGGAAGATCCACAAGATTCGGGCACAGGTCAAGAAGGATCTGAAGAGCAAGGATCAAAAGACCGCCCTTACGGCTCTGGCGGTGGCGCTGATGGATGCGACGGCCGAGCGGGTCGGTTCTGAGGCATCAGCCAAGGGTGACCTGAATGACAAGGGTGAAGCACACTTCGGGGTGACGACCTGGAAAACGAAGCACATCACCTTCAATGGAAGTTCAGCTACCATCAAATACACGGGCAAGTCTGGCGTCAAGCATGAGAAGAAGGTGACGGATTCCGCCATCGTCTCGGCTTTGAAGAAGGCCCACGAAACGTGCAAGGATGGAGGGATCTTCTGCACAGAGGACGGTAAGATCACCGGTTCAACGGTGAATGACTACCTCAAGGATTTCGACATCACGGCCAAAGACCTACGAGGATTTCACGCCAACGCTGATATGCGGGAAGCCCTAAAGAAGGCCCGTTCCAAAGGTGGCAAGCTGCTTGAGGACAAGAAGGAACGTGAGAAGCAGCTCAAGGATGAGTTCAAGGAAGCACTCGAGGAAGTTGCGGATGATGTGGGGCACGAGCCCTCAACCCTCAAAAACCAATACCTGACACCTGGTTTGGAAGATACCTTCCTAAAGGATGGTACGGTCATGAAGGGGATGAAAGAGGCCAGCATTATCTATCGTTTCAAGGCTATCTCAAGGTGATCGCTTCCAAGGTTGTCAGTCGATTTCTGTCGCCTGAAGAAGACCAGGACGAGGATCTGAAGTTTGTGGTGGAAGCTCTGATCGAGCACGGCAACCACAATAAGCGCCTGCCCAGTCGAGCCATCTCCTTGATCAAGCACTTCTTGGATAATGGGCTACATTCACAGCTTTTCGTCAAGGCAACGTCCAAAGTGTATCGAGGAGATCATACGACCCCCGATCGATTCCACAAGGACACAGGGCACGACCCCATCAGTGGGAACGTAAATTTGAGCCTCGTTCCTGGAAGTTCCTGGTCTACTGATTACGAACAAGCCCAATACCATAGCTACGGGGACTCCAGCTTTCCCGTAGAGGTCATCTATGAGGCCTCTCCTAGGGGACATTGGCTCGACATGCAACCTCTCTACGGGCTGTCTCAATTGCGTGGTTTGCGGCTAGAGCGCGAAGTCATCTGTCTGGAGAGCAGCATTCCTTGTAAGGCGGATGTCCATGTGATGGACTCGGCTCAGAAGGTAGCGGGAAGGTTCAGGGACCAGATCGAGTCGTTCAAGTCGGTCCTGAAGACCGCCCGTGCGATCCCTCTGGACAAGTCCAGCATCATGCACTTCACAGAGTTTTTGGAGAAAAAACTGGCTGAGCTGGCCTCCAAGCATGCTGGCCCTTTTGGCCGCATGAAGCTGGGTCAGTGGCCTTATGAGATTCGAACGGTAGATGGCACAGAGATTACGACCTACGTACGATTCGAAACGGTGCCCACGAAGGAACCTAACTATGTGCTCGACGGCGGGGTAGGCTTCCTACGAGGTACACCGATTGTGGTGGTGCAGATCAATGGTAGCTTGGATGCAGATGCTATCCAAAAGGGTTCTGAAACTCATATCGTCAAGATACAGCTGTACAATCTGTTGCTGCACGAGTTCACGCATGTAGCTGACAAGTATACCAGAGGCGTGGGTCAAGGGGGGCGAGGTCTTACGGAAGAACAGCTTCGTAACAATCCGGCGGCCTACTACAACAATCCATCTGAAATGCACGCCTACATGCAAGAGGTGGTGGATCAAGTGAGCAACCGGTTTGTTCACTATGAGAAGCTCAGGAGTAGATTTGGGCAAAAAGCTCTAGGAATGCTGTTGAACATGTCCGACACTTGGATTCGAGTAAGTCCCTACTGGACCGAACGGAATCGCCAGAAGGTGCTCAAAGCGGTTTACCAAGCGCTGGCCGATTGGGAGCGTGAAAAGACCTCTTCTGTAATCAATCGCTACAAATATGCGCTTGCCTTTGAGAACATGCAGACGAGCAAGTCTGTAACATTTACAGCCTATCGTTGGGATGAGACGATTGAAAGAGCCGAGGCATTGATTGAGCTGTTCCACAAGGGCCGAATCTCAGAGCATCCCGGATTGTTTGTCGTCGATACGCCATCTGAATGGGCCCAGGGCGGTAGGGCTCTTCTCAAGATGAAAGTACGGCTCAATAACCCATTCGTTATGAACAACGATTCCAAAAGTCTAGAGCAGAAGATGCAGGGGCCAAAGGGAAAATTCGTGCCTTTGCTCAAACGAAATGGCTATGACGCTGTCGTCAGTACGGTCCAGAATAAAGTGATCGGGACAAGGCAAGCCTTGTTGTTCAAGCCCAACGAGCAGATATTGTCAATGGAGTTGGCCTCTAAGCAAGCTTCCGTGAAGACAGCGGATGTGCTGACCAAGAGCTGGCTGATGGGGGTCCGGCGTGGCTGGCTCAAGGTATGGGACCGTCATCCTAGGGACTGGGCCGACATCCATGAGAGTTTTGATACTCTGAAGAGATTCCTGGAGAACCTAAAAGAACAGCTGTTCTTCGCCCGCCGTGGGCCCTATACGGGCGTTTTGACAATGACAGAGGGTCAGCAGGCGGAAGCGCTGATCAAGCAGCTCCTCGAGGCTGTGGGTGACGAACGTCGCAAAGCCGAACATTGGGATAGTACGGCCAATGGCAGGAATATACTGCCTGGATTCCGTCAAGAGGAAGGCCTGCATATGCTCTCCCTCTACAAGAAGGACTTCTTCGAAGCGGCCGGCGGCAAGGAGATGCTGAAGATCTTCGATAAGCTGATGAAGCTTCTACGGGAAGACGCTCAACGGGTGGTGGAGCACAACACCAATAATCCAGAGGATCCCTTTCAGGACAAATCAGTCTTCAAGCAATTTGACCTATATGGGATGAAGGTCGTCATAGACGACCGAACCGTAACTCCTACCGAGATCAAACGGTACATCAATTTCTTGGACGAAGCCTATGCCCGCATGAAGGCCAAAGGTTTTGCCAAGGCTTGGTATGGGACTGTTTTCATTCAGTGTGAATCTTGTGGAGGGGTCAACCAAAATGGGCCTGACCTTGGAGTCGGCGGGAACTATCATATCGACAAGGACACCGTTCAGGTTTTTATCCGTCCTGGACAATTCATTGTCGAGCTGATGGCGCATGAGCTTGGGCACCGTTACTGGTTCAAGCAGATGTCTTCGGGCCAGCGTGAGCGATTCAAGTCTTTGATAAAGGTCCGGAAGGGGCCCAAGCCAACATGGCGAGAGAAGAAGGTCTATCCCGAAGAAGGTAAGTGGGCTGTCGATAAGGCTGTCGCCCCTCTGAGAGAAGCACTGAAAGATTTTGCTCAAGGGCACACTAAATGGTGGAAGGACACCTACACCAAATTCGAAACGCTGATCCCCAACCTTGCTTGGGATATGAACAATGCTGTGCTTGATGCAATGCACAAGCCAGGAGCCAACGCGACCATAAACCCTGAGGTCAAGGGTCTATTCGAGGACGCTCTGAATGCCAGGGGTGATCTTCTCAGAGCATGCCAGAATATGCAGGATGGGATCCTCGATCCATTGCACAAGGAACCAGAGCCGGCGAAGCGTCCAAAGAACTTGGATAAGTATTGGTGGGAAGTCTTCGACAAGGTCCGTGATCATTGGATCAAAGCTATTGAACAGAAGATCGATGAGGTCGTTGCTACGGCCTACATTTACATCGATGCTTCCGTTCAAGCCTTCAATAAGGCTGAGGCCGATCGTGTTGAACAGGCAACAAAGAACTGGGAGACAGAGTTGGATGGGGACACTCGTCCTGTAACCCCCGTCTCTGATTATGGCCAAAGTAACATAGATGAAGCGTGGGCTGAAGTGTTCGCTCACTATGTGATGGACAAAGATATGACCAGAGATCAAATCGAGTCGTTCAAGTCGGTCCTGAAGATGGCGTCGGCTGGCGACTCTGCTTCTGTGGTCAAGCGGTACAAGGCCGCGATGGCGGAGGTCACTCCTGAGTCGGTAGACAAATGGCGCCGAGACTTGAAGCTGATGACCAAAATCTACAAGTCGATCGATCTCGACTCCGAAGTGACTCCGAAAGAAACGGCCATTTGGGAGCAAGCGCAGAAGCTGTTCGTCACCTTCAAGAACAACTGGGAGCATTGGGTCTACAAGATCGTATTGCCCAAGGTAGAGAAGGGACAAGAGGGGTTCTATCACCGGGACATTGCCAAGCAGGCATGGGATGCTCGCTACACGATAGACGTGGGACAGCTATTCCCGTCGGTCTGGGATGGTGATGGTAAGTCCAGGAAGCCCGCTCCTTGGGAGCTAAAGGGCAAACGGGACCAGAACATCAAGCGCTACCAAACGGCCTTCAACAAGGCCCTCAAGACGATTGACGAGTATCTGGACACCAAGGGTAACAAGATCGTCCGGGATACGGATGAAGTGTACGACATTGCCGGGATGACGGTGGTGGTACAGGGGTACGGTCGAGAACTCTACGAAGGAGGCGGAGAAGCCGACCTCGATCGGTTCCTCCGCAACCTCAAGGCAATGGCTCAGCCGATGCTTCACGCTGGATTCAAGAGGGCGATCGATGGGGTTCGAATCATCGTCAATTTTGATCCAGCGGCGGGAGAGACCCTTACGAATGCTCAATACAGCCCCTCCCAGGACCGAATGATGATCTATCCTCTGGGTATGGCGGGCATGCACGAGTCCTTGGCTCAAATGACCGGTACCTTCACTCACGAGATGGGTCACCGCTATTGGTTCAAACAGATGGGCAGTCAGGGTCGAGCGGCCTGGAACGAGGGTCTAAAGAACCCAGAACTGTTGTCAGATTATGCGGCTGATGGTGACCCTGTGGAGGGGTTCGCAGAAGCTTTCCGACTCTATTGCACCAAAGGTCCCCAAGCGTTGAACGAAGAGACTTTAGATTTGTTCAAACGGGCCGTAGGGTCTGGTGGTGTCCGATTGGCCTCAATCGTTGTAGCGCGATTCAAGACCGCCGAACGTAGCAAGAAGGTAAAGCTTGGCTTCAGAATTGTGGACATCCGCACTGGAGAAGCCTACACGAAAATAGTACCCAGGAAAGATGACAAGCTCAGGGAACAGGCCAAGAAGCTCCACGAAGAAGGCAAGAACGTCGGCATCCAGACGGTAGAAGTACATGTCCCAGAATCATGGAAGAAAGGCGATCCTTTGGAACAATGGGCTCCAAAGGATGTCCTCGAAGGCTTACAGTAAACCACTTTTCAAGTAGGATCAGGTATGACCAATATCCCCAAGGTAGTTCAACGGTACAAGGAGGCGAAAGACGCTCCTCCATCCCAACTTTTGGCTTTGGTCAAGCGTTCCTTAAGTGGGACTCCAACCTACAAATTCTACCCAGCCTCTCCAGAAGAGCCCCATCTGTTCACGGTCCCGTCGAACGAACGCTTCTCGATCAACATGACCGACATGAAGATCTTGTTGCGCAATGGTCTGACCCGGATACAGGTCAACGACCCGGGCAAGATCACCCTCTATTTTGGTCCACAAGGTGGCGAAGAAGCGCCCGCCCCTCCTACCGAAAGACCACGTCGGGACCTGCATCAGCTCGACTTCTTCGGTATGGGCCAGAGGGCGTTCAAAAATGGTCTTCCTAGGGTGCCGTCAAGCGATCCCAACTTGATGCGAGCCTTGAGAGGTCTGCCGGATGGCAATGGCTCTAAGGTTTCGGCGATGACCGAATGGGGTCGTGGCTGGGACCGTGCTAATCTTGACGCGCCTGTACCGGAGTGAAACCATGAGCAAAAGCATTTCTATTCGAGTCGTCGATCGTTTCAAGTCTGCCAGTGCCCGCATGGAAGTAGGCAAATGGTACAAGCACAAGCATGTGGGGGAGACCTACTTCCTGGTCAAAGCCGAGCAGAAGAATGGCGGCTGGTCTGGTCTGATGATCAAGTTTGACCGTAAGACTCCGAAGGCCAAGAAAGATAGCGTTCGTCCAGGCGGTATGGGAGCCGACCAGTGGTCTGAAATCGCCGCGGGGGATGTGCCTGACGAGATCAAGGAAGCAGTTGCGTGAATCAATTTATTGATTCGAAGTCCTGACAAATTGCCAATACTTGTTCAAGATCAGCCCCTGGATTTGGTGGCATAGGCTTATTGATGGCAGCCAATAGCTCTGACAAGGGCCGTAGAGCTGATTGCATAAGTTTATAGCAAGGGCGGTCTGCCTCTTTGTCCCAATGGCTTTGTTGCTTGATGGCCGACCCTAAC
>Ga0207674_10001100_pt1 | contig 35116 bp, 24 predicted proteins | sample KBSCornC72_FD_184303 | JGI IMG/M metagenome (GOLD analysis project Ga0207674, IMG submission 184303) | Corn rhizosphere microbial communities from Kellogg Biological Station, Michigan, USA - KBS Corn C7-2 (SPAdes) (version 2) | ecosystem: Host-associated > Plants > Roots > Rhizosphere > Soil ...
AGACGCGTGGTTGGCCCGTCGGGAATGCCCTCCACGGCGTCGTACCATCGCGTGCTCTGCTCGGCGCAGAAGTACGGACCGGTGAAGATCTCCTGCATGCAGAGGATCTGGACGCCCTCGCGCGCGGCCTGCTCGATGAGGCCCATGTGCTTGGCGAGGTTCGCTTCGCGGATGGTCTCGAGCTTCTCGGCCGTGGAGCACGCGTGGGAGGCCTGAATGAGGCCGCACTTTACGATGCGAGGCATCGATATGGGGAATCGGGAATCGGAACAGCCGGCGACGGGCGACGGGCGACAGGCGACAGGCGACAGGCGACAGGCGACAGAAAGAGCGGGTCATTCCGAGCGAGCGACAGCGAGTCGAGGAATCGCCGTCCTCCCGGTAGAGGGGCCGAGCCCTCTATCGGGACGATCGCGATCCCTCGCTGCGATCGGGATGACGACTAGCGTTCCTGCGTGGCTCGTCCTCGCATCAACAAGAGGTAGAGAACAAAGCTCAACGCGAACGTGATGAACCACGCGTACGCGTAGAGGTGATCGAAGAAGGTCGGGTCCTTCACGGTCCCGCCGGGAACGGACACCGCCCGGATGAACCCAGGGACCACCGGAAGAATCGCGAGCACGAGCGCAGCCACCGCTCGCGGGTTCACCCCATTGCGGTACGTGTAGCGGCCCTGCTCACGAAACAGGTCATTCACGTCCAGCTGCTGACGCCGCAGCACCCAGTAGTCGGCGATCAGGATCCCACCTAACGCGCCCATCAGGCTCGAGTAGCCCAGGAGCCAGGTGAAGATGTAGGCCGCCGCATCGGAGTAGAGCTTCCACGGCATCATCAGGATGCCGATCACTGCCGTGATCAGTCCACCCGTGACGTAGCTGATGCGCCGCGGGCTCAGGTTCGAGAAGTCATTGGACGGCGACACGACGTTCGCCGCCATGTTCGTCGTGAGCTGGGCCGCCAGAACGACGAGGGCCGAGAGCACGACGACGCCGGTGCCACCAACCTTCGTCACGAGGACGACTGGATCCCACACCGCCTCGCCAAAGATCACGATCGTCGCACTCGTCACCGCCACGCCGATGAACGCGAAGGCGGTCATCGTCGTCGGCAGTCCGAGTGCCTGGCCTAACGCCTGTGATCGCTGAGTCTTCGCATACCGCGTGAAGTCCGGGATGTTGAGACTCAGGGTTGCCCAGTAGCCAATGTTCGCCGTGAGCGCCGCGGGGAAGAGCGCCCAGAACGGTGTGCTGCGGTGCTGCAGCTTCACCGACTCGCTGAGAACACGTTCGAGCCCGCCGCCTCGGTGGATGCCCCACCAGAGCAGTAGCGCGCCACCGCCTAACAACAACGGCGCCGACCAGCTCTCGAGGATCTTGATGCCCTCGGTACCCTTGAAAATGATGATGACCTGGATGCCCCAGAAGATCGCGAAGGCGACGTCAGCCTTGAAGGGAACGGTCGTCCACCCCGGCCACGCGGCAGCGAACAGCGCGTCGAGCGCCAGCCCGCCGATCCACGTCTGAATGCCGAACCAGCCACACGCGACGATCGCGCGCAGGATCGCCGGCACGTTCGCGCCGCGAACGCCGAAGCTCGCCCGACACAGCACCGGAAAGGACACACCGTACTTCGTGCCAGCGTGGGCGTTCAGAATCATCGGTATGAGCACGATCGTGTTGCCTAACAGGATCGTGATCATCGACTGCCACCAGTTCATCCCCTCCGCCATGAGGCCAGACGCGAGGGTGTAGGTGGTGATGACGACGCTCATGCCGATCCACAGCGCCGCGATGTTGTAGGTGGACCAGGTGCGGCGTTCCGGCGGCGTTGGGGCGAGGTCGGGGTTGTACAGCGGGCTCCTCGTGATATCGTCCGTCGTGCCGCCGGCCGGCGGTGCGTACGTCGCGCTCTCGACTCCCGCGTGAGTTGTCATACGCTCGCGGGAACCGGGAACTGGGAACCGGGAACCGACCCTTCGCTATCGTCGCGAGCGAAGCGAGGCATCGTCGTCCCGGTAGAGGGAGCCTGTTCCCGGTTCCCAGTTCCCGGTTCCCGCTTCAGCCATTTACCCCTCCCCTCTCGCCCAACCACCTGGTAGTCGTCCACGATCACCTCACCACGAGACAGCGTGGTTCTCGAAAAGCCCGCGAGATCCCATCCGTTATACGGCGACCAGTCCGCGTTCGTCTCCATCGTCTTCGGATCAACCGTGTGCGTTCGCGTCGGGTGAATGATCGCGAGATCCGCATCCGCGCCGATCGCGATCGAACCCTTCCGCGGTGCCAGCCCCATGATGCGTGCCGGGTTCGTGCTCAACTTCATGCACATCTCCTCGATCGACAGCCGGCCGCCTAACACACCACGCGTGTAGGTGAGCGGCAAGAGTGTCTCGAGACCCGGCAGGCCCATCGGGATCTTCGTCCAGTCACCCTCCCACATCGCCTTCTGCTCGCGCGTGAACGTGCACGTGTCCGTCGAGATCACCGAGACCTCGCCGTGCTTCAGGCCCTCCCAGAGGCGCTCCACGTCCTTCGGCTTTTTGACCTGAGGACAGCAGGCGTAGAGGTGGCCGTCGTCACGACCGAACACCGAATCGTCGAGCACGAGGTACTGCGCGCAGGTTTCGGCAATCACCGGGACGCCGCGCGCCTGAGCGGCACGAACGATGTCGGCGCCCTCGCCGGTCGACATGTGAACGATGTAGAGCTTCCCGCCCGTCGCCTCGCACCACTGCACCACCCGCTGGATCGCCTCGGCCTCGACGAAGTTCGGGCGGGTGATCGGGTGCAGCCGTGCACCGTACTGCTTCATCAGCTCCGGGGTGTGATGGCGCGCGATCAGCTCATCGAGCACGCGGGCCGACTCCGCGTGCACGAGCAGCATCGTGCCGTACTCGCGCATCTTCTCGAGCGTGCCGTAGAGCGCGCGGTCGTCGGACTGCCATCCCTCCGACTCGTAGATCATGAACTCTTTGAAGGTCGTGAAGCCCCGCTTCACCATCCCTTCGATCTGATCCTTGTGCTCGTTCCACCGCGTGATGCAGATGTGGAACGTGTAGTCGATGAGCGATTTTCCTTCCGCCTTCTTCATCCAGTTGTCGGCGGCGTCGTCGAGCGAGTCGCCGGCGTACGGGATGGCGAAGTCGATGACGGTCGTGACGCCGCCGCGCGCGCCGGCACGCGTGCCGGTCCGGTAGTCGTCGGCCGAGACGGTGCCGCAGAACGGAAGCTCGAGGTGAACGTGCACGTCGAGCACGCCCGGAATGACGTAGTGACCGGTGGCGTCGATCGTCGTGGCTCCCGGCGAATCGAGCACCGCGCCTAACGCGGCTATCTTCTCACCGGCGATGCCGACGTCGCCCACGAACGTCCCGCCCGGCGTAACGACGGTTCCGCCCTTGACGATCGTGTCGAGTTGCATAGTCGCTCCTGGGAAGGGGTCAGAGTCCTAACCCATCATTCCAACGCAGAGCGTTGGAATGATGGGTTAGGACTCTGACCCCTTCCGTATCATTTAGACGCGCACCGCCTGCTCGGGCGACGCATAGCCTTCAACGACTTCATACCCGCCCTGATACTCGTCGCCGTCGGGACGACGGATCTCCGACTGCAGCACCATGCGATCCCGCCGAGCGCCTCGGAAGTCCTGGAGCGACTTCCAACCGTCGGCGGCGTGCTTCTCGACGAATTGGTCGAACCCCGCGAGCAGCTTCCGAATCACGTTAGGCCCGACAGCGTGATCCAGCATGGCCGCCGTGCACACCTGCACCGTGCCGCAGCCTACCAGGAAGTACGACAGCGCCTGTGCGAAATCGGAGATGCCACCGATGCCGGAGAACGCGCGGTCCGGGAACGCCTGACACATCCGTGCCATGTTGCATAACGAGAGCGGCAGGATCGCCGGCCCACCGAGCCCGCCACTCGAGACGAGACCATCGACGTTGATCTCGAACTCCAGCGTCTCGGGATCGATGATCGGCAGCGACGGGAACGTGTTCGACGACACGATCGCGTCGGCGCCGCCGCGGAAGCACGCCGCGGCTTCGACCACAATGTCCTGCGTCGCCGGCGTGAGCTTCGTCCACACGGGAACCGTCGCGACTTCCTTCACCGCCTCCGTGACGACCGAGCAGAGACCCTCATCCTTGCCGATGTTCGACCCCATGTCCTTCCGGTCCATGTGCGGACACGAAAAGTTGAGCTCCACGCCATCCGCGCCCGCGTCCTGACACGCCTCGGCCAGCGTCTGCCAGTTGCGGAGCTCCTTGTCGTTGCCCGAGCCGGCCATGATCGACGCGATCAGCACGCGGTTCGGAAACGCATCCTTGATCCGCCGGATGCGCGGCACCCACCAATCGAGCGCCTTGTCGGAGATGAGCTCCCAGTTCCACGACGAGTGGAGCGCCGCGCCGGGCCGCTTCTTCATGGACACGTAGGCGTCGTCAGGCGACGTGCGCATGAACTTCGCCTTAGCCCCGACGACGTTGACGACGGGATGCAGCCCGATCGTCTTCGTTACCACCCCGCCCCACCCGGCCTCGAACGCCCGCATGATGTTGCTCTCGGACTCTGTCGGCGGAGCCGACGAGAGGAGAAACGGGTTCTCGAACCGTATGCCTGTAAAGGTTGTCGTTCTGTCGGCCATAGTTCCCCCGGGAAACGGGAACTAGGGACTGGGGACTAGGGACTCGGCCAGGAGGCTACTACCGCAGAGGAAGTCTCCTCGGTGCGCTAATAGCGTCCCGGCCGAGCCCCCAGTCCCTTGTCCCGATGTCCCTGTTGTCAGCTCATCCAGTTCGCGCCCGCCTCACGATTCCACTTCGTCGTCATCTTCTTCGACTGCGTCCAGAACTCGATCGACCCACGGCCGGTGATATCGCCGACACCGAACTTCGATTCGTTCCAGCCGCCAAACGAGAACGGCTCGCGCGGAACAGGCACGCCGACGTTCACGCCCACCATGCCTGCATTCGCGCGATCCATCACGTGACGGGCAACGCCACCACTCTCCGTGAACACCGACGCCGCGTTGCCGTAGGGCGACTGGTTCTCCACGGCGATCGCCTCATCCACCGTCTTCGTCCTGACGATGGCGAGCACCGGGCCGAACACTTCGTCCTGGGCGATCCGCATGTCGGGCGTCACGTTATCGATGATCGTCGGACCAATGAAGTAGCCGTTCTCCTTACCCGGCACGACTACACCGCGCCCGTCCACCAACACCGTCGCCCCGGCATCCTCGGCCTCCGTGATATAGCGCTCGATGCGCTCCTTCGCGGAGAGTGAGATCACCGGTCCGATGTCGCGCCCGGGAACAATGTTGCGTGCATGTGCGATCATCCGTTCGATGATGTGATCGACCTTCGACACCGCCACCATGACGGACGCCGCCATACAGCGCTGACCCGCGCACCCGGACATCGATGCGATGATGTTGCTGGAAGCCATCTCGACGTCCGCGTCCGGCATGACGATGAGGTGATTCTTCGCACCGCCTAACGCCAGCACCCGCTTGAGGTTCGCCGTCGCGCGGCGGTAGACGACTTTCGCGACCTTGGTCGATCCCACGAAGCTGATCGCCGCAATGCCGGAGTGATCGCACAGCGCCTCGACCGTCTCGCGGCCACCGTGCACCACCTGGAACACGCCGTCCGGCAACCCTGCCTCACGCAGCAACTCGGCAATCCTGCCGGCGCTGAGCGGCACGAGCTCCGACGGCTTGAGGATCATGCAGTTGCCGAGCGCGAGCGCGTTAGGTATCGACCAGTTCGGGACCATGTTCGGGAAGTTGAACGGCGTGATGGCCGCCACGACCCCCACCGGGTACCGCTCGATCCGACACTCCACACCGCGACTCACCTCGAGTACCTCGCCCGGCGCGATCTGCGGTAGCGAGCACGCGAACTCGCTCAGCTCGGCCGCCTTGAGAACCTCTGCCCGAGCTTCGCTCGCGACCTTCCCATTCTCCTCACTGACGAGCGCGGACAGCTCGTCGATGTTCGTCTCGAGCAGTGCCTTGTACTTGTAGAAGACCTGCACGCGCTCCTTGATCGGCGTGCGGGACCAGCCGGGAAACGCTCGCTCGGCGCTGGAAACCGCGGCGTCCACGTCGTCGCGCGTGGACATGGGCACACGCGAGATGATGCTGCCGTCGCTCGGGTTGTAGACGTCTATGTAGGGGAGATCGCCCGCGACGAACGAGCCGTCGCGATAGTTGCGGACTTCTGGGTATTTCATGCGCCGACGCCGATGTTGGTTTCTTGCGCCAACTTACGCCACGTCAGCGCGCCAGGCAAAGGCAACTCGCCCTCGGATCACTGCATGACTCCGACTTTTCGAGCAAGGGAAGCGACCCGTGGGTCGCTCCGAATCGGCGGCGAGCTCCGGCGCGGCGGCGATGAAGATCAGATCGGGGTCTCGGGCAGCAATACGACCGCTCGAGCCATAGGAGCGCCGCGTCGGCATCCCGGAGAGCGCTGTAAACGTATGCCATCTGAGCGGGGTAGATCCAGTCACCTCGACCACTCGCCGCCTTGAGCTCGCGCGTAACACTCAGGGCATCGTCTCGACGGCCGGCTCGAGCGTATGCATTAGCGGTTCCGAGAGGCCCAACCTGCTCCGCGTCGTCGAGCGCGCGCTCAAGCGAGCTCTACAGATCGCCGCTCGAAGAACGGCTCTTGCACGCAAGAGTGCGCCACGCCGACGAAGGCGCACTCACCTTGTTATGGCCTGCGATGAAAGGAAAGGGGGGCCCATGAACTCCGGAGCGAATGCTCTCGTAAGCGGGACCGCAGCCGTTGTCCTGATACTTTGTGCCTGTAGCCCGCGGGACCGCAGCGCGGCTGACACCACCGCCAGTAAGGTCGGTGCGGCCGTGGATACGGCAGCGGGTCGTGTGGGCGCGGCCGCAGACACCGCTACTCGGCGGACGGATTCTGCCGCAGCCAGCGTCGCCAAGCGCGGCGGCTGGACAGACGCCTCCGTCCTCGGATTCATCGGCGCCAACAACGCCCGCGAGGTGCGCTTGGGCCAGCTCGGAGAAAAAAAGGCAACCAACCCTGCCGTGAAGAAGTTCGCGCAGCAACTCGTTACCGAGCACCGTGCGCTCGCGCTCGAAATGAGGTCTCTCGCACAGAAACTGTCGGTAACTCCGGATACGGCTGACGGTGACGTCCACAAGGTCATGGACAGCGCGAGGGACCAGATCAAGGATCTGACCGACAAGTCCGCGGGCGCCGACTGGGACAAGAAGTACATCGACAACCAGATCGACGATCACAAGGACATGCTCGACAAGCTTCAGGACGCAGCGAAGAACACGAACAGTGCGGAGCTTCGCGCAGCGATCGAGAAGGCGTCCGGGAAGGTGCAGGAGCACCTAACGAAGGCCCAGAACATCAAGGAGAACGAGCTGAAGAGCTGAGAGTTGACCACGTGACGACCTCGACCCTCGAGCACCACGCGGCTGACGAGCGTCCCAGTGGCGGTGCGCTCGCCGCCCTTTCGCTCGCGGCACTCGGGGTCGTCTACGGCGACATTGGCACGAGCCCGATCTACGCGCTGCGTGAATCCCTCCACGGAAAGCATGGCCTGCCGCCTTCGCCCGAGAACGTGCTAGGCCTGCTCTCACTCATCGTCTGGTCGCTCATCCTCGTCATCTCCGTCAAGTACCTCGCGTTCGTGATGCGCGCGGACAACTGCGGCGAGGGGGGAATGATCGCGCTCACGGCGCTCGTCTCGCCTCCGGCGGAGCGCACCGCCGGTCGCCGCGCGATCCTCGTGCTGATAGGCTTGTTCGGGGCGTCGCTGCTTTATGGCGACGGGATGATTACCCCGGCCATCTCCGTCCTGAGCGCGGTGGAAGGTCTCGAGGTGGCGACCCCGATGTTTCGACCGTACGTCATCCCCATCACGATCGCCATCCTCATCCTGCTGTTCGCCGTCCAGAGTCGAGGGACGGCGCGGATCGGCGCGATCTTCGGTCCGGTGATGCTGCTCTGGTTTCTCGTCCTGGCGGCACTCGGGCTCACGCACCTCGTCGCACATCCGGGTGTGCTCAGCGCCGTGAACCCTATGCACGGCGTGCACTTCTTCGTGCGCAATGGGGTGACCGGGTTTCTCGTGCTCGGGTCGGTCTTTCTCGCAGTGACTGGTGGTGAGGCCCTGTATGCCGACATGGGTCACTTCGGTAAGCGGCCCATTCGCTTGGCGTGGTTCGCGATCGTGCTGCCGGCGCTCCTCCTCAATTACTTCGGGCAGGGCGCGCTCGTGATCGCCGACCCGAGCGCTTCGGAGCATCCATTTTTCGAGCTCGCGCCGGACTGGGCGACGCTCCCGCTCGTGGTGCTGACGACGATCGCGACCGTGATCGCATCGCAGGCGGTAATCTCGGGTGCGTTTTCCCTTACTCGTCAGGCAGTTCAGCTGGGATACTTGCCGCGAGTTGACATCGAGCATACGTCGTCCACGCAGGTCGGCCAGATCTACATCCCGGGACTGAACATCCTGCTGGCCGTCGCCTGCGTCGGGCTCGTGTTAGGCTTCCGTTCGTCGAGCAATCTCGCAGCGGCGTACGGCGTGGCGGTAACGACCGATATGGTCTTCACGACGATCCTGCTCGCCGTCGTAGCCCGGACGCGTTGGAGTTGGAGCATTCCAGCGGTCGCCGCGATGGCCATCGGATTCCTCGTGTTCGACCTCGGCTTCTGGACGGCAGGGCTGACGAAGATTCCGAGCGGCGGCTGGTTCCCACTCGTCATCGCCGCGTTCGTGTTCACGATCATGACCACATGGAAGCGAGGCCGGAGAATTCTCGCGGACCGCTTGAACGAATCGGCGCTGCCGATCACGGAATTGGCGGAGCGGATCCAGACCGCCGCCCCGATGCGCGTCAAGGGCACGGCCGTCTACCTGACGCGCGACCCGAAGCTGGTGCCGCACTCGCTGCTCCTCAACCTCAAGCACAACAAGGTGCTGCACGAGCGCATCGTATTTCTCGGCATGTTCACGGATGCGAAGGCCTACGTTCCGGAGACGCAGCGCGTCCACATCGAGACGCTGTCGCCTAACGTCTTCCGGGTGAACGCGCACCACGGGTTCGCCGAAGATCCGCAAGTCCCTGGCGTCATCGAACGTTGCCGACGCCTGGGTCTCGACATCAACGTCGACGAAACGACGTTCTTCGTCGGCCGCGAAACGCTGTTGGCGACCGACCGGCCGGGGATGGCGATCTGGCGAGAGCGATTGTTCGCGCGCATGGCGCGCAACGCGCGTCGGGCAACGCGGTTCTTCAAGATTCCGCCGAACCGCGTGGTCGAGATCGGAGCGGAGATCGAGCTCTGATCCCCAGCATCGGAACCGCCCTTTCGTCATAGACACCGGACCCGAGAGGGCCGGCTCCACAGACAAAGGGGGAAACGGATGCAACGGAAGGAGCGGATCATCCGGATCGCTCCTCGGCCCTGAGGTCTCCTCCCGCAACGAGCTTGGGTTAGTAATGGAGCGACCTCGGGACGCATGGGCTTCCCGAGCTCGTTCAATAAAAAAAGATGCGAGACGGGCCGTGCCGTCGGAGTCGTCAATGCCTTCGGGACAAATCTGCGAACGTCGGCGTAATCGAAGTTCGCAATCCGCGTTAGGTCTTGCTGTTTCGCTCTTACTGCATACCCGCCCCACTCGCGCGCCTGCCGTTAGGCGCGACCGCCGTGGCGTTGCCGTTCAGGTACCGATCGAACCAGTAGAGCTGCCAGTTCAAGCTCTCCACGAGGTGCTTCGGTTCGCCCGTCCTCGTCAGGTTGTGATTCTCTCGCGGAAAGAACACGATTTCCGCCGTTTTCCCGAAGTGCTTGAGCGCGCGGAACCACTGCTCGCCCTGCTCGATCGGCACCCGATAGTCGTTGTCCGAGTGAAGAATGAGAATCGGTGTCGTCACGTTCTTCACGTACTTGAGCGGGGAGCGATCCCAGTACAGATCCATCTTCTCGAAGATGTCGCCGCCAAAATCACCCTTGTGGCCGTATGCGCCATCGCGCGTGCCGTCATCGCTGATGAAATTCGAGATCGATCGCAGCGTCACCGCGGCCTTGAACATCCCCGTGTGACCGACGATCCAGTTCGTCATGTAGCCGCCATAGCTCCCGCCCGTGACGCCAAGACGCGTCGTGTCCACCCACGGGTTCGCGGCGATCGCGGCACGCACGCCGTTCATGATGTCCGTGTAATCGTTGCCGCCCCATTGCAGCTCGATCCCGCGCTGGAACTTCCGGCCGTACCCGGTCGAGCCGCGCGGGTTCGTGAAGAACACCGCGTAACCCTTCGCGGCGTAGACCTGGAACTCGTGGAACCAGTCGACGCCGTACTGGCCGGCCGGCCCGCCGTGGATGCTCAGGATCATCGGGTACGATTTGCCGGCGGTCCAGCCTAACGGCTTGACGAAAAAGCCGTCGATATCCCACCCCTCGGCACCCTTGAACGTCATGCGCTGCACGATGGCCAGATCGAGCGTCTTCCAGAGCGCCCCGTTCGCGTCCGTCAGCTTCCGCTCGTCACTCCCGTCCAGGGCCGACGCGTACACGTTGTCCAGATGCTGGAAGTCGTTCGCGAGGTAGACCATGGTGCCTGACGTCGGACTCACATTGGACGCGCGCACGCCCCGCGGGCCATGCGTCGCCTGAGTGACGACGCCCGTGGCAACGTCCACGCGAAACACGTGCAGCTCGCCCTTCACGCCCGTGTCGAAGTAGATCGCCTTGCCGCGCTCGGCCCACTGCAGGTTCCCGGGAATCAGATCGAGCGACTTCGCCGCGAGGCGCGGCGTGCCGCCGCCAGCGCTCGACGCGATGTACAGCTGCTGCGGCGCGTCGTCGTCCTCGGCGCTGACGAACGCGATCGACTTGCCGTCAGGCGACCAGATCGGCGACGAATCACGCTCGTCGCTCGTCGAGACTTTCGTCAGACTGCCGCCGGCGGATGGGATGACCCAGATGTCAGCGTTGTGGCCCTCATCGAACTCCCGGCCGGTGCGATCGGAGACGAACGCGATGCGTGAGCCGTCCGGTGACCACTGAGGATCCGTGTCGTTCCACGAGTCACCGCTCGTGATCTGACGGGCCGAGCCCGAGGCGAAGTCGATGATCCACAGGTGCGAGCGTTTGTCGTCGTACCACCCGGTGTCGTTGAACTTGTAGCTCAGGCTCGTGTAGTGTCGAACGTCGCTTCGGTCCGCGCCGGTGTCGAGCGTATCACTCGGCCCCGTTCGCACGAGACACACGAACTGTGACGCGTTAGGCGACCACGAGCATCCCGACACGCCGTTCGCGACGTTGGAGATGCGACGCGGTGTCCCGCCCGCCGCCGGAACCGTCCACAGCTGTGCCCGACTCGGCGCAGCCTGTGGACCGGCCTTGCCTGTCGAGTCGCCAAGCACGCGGCCCGAGGCGAACGCGATGGTCTTTCCGTCGGGAGACCATCGCGGAGCGCTGGCCGACCAGGCTTCGTCGAGCAACAGGCGAGGGGCCGAGCGGCCGTCGGTCGCGACGATCCAGACCGACGGAATCCGTCGGTTCTTCACCTTGTCGACGCGCGACGACACGTACGCCACCTGACTGCCATCCGGCGACAACCGCGGGTCCGCGACGAAGACGAAGTTGAAGTAATCCTCGGCCGTGATGCCGCGGCGTGGCGACGCGGTCTGAGCCCGGAGATCGGCTGCCAGGCAGAAGGCGAGGGGAAGAACGAGTCGGTAGGGGGTCGTCATTCCGAGCGAAGCGCCTGCCCAGAGGAAGCGTGAGCGACGAAGAGAGGAATCACCGTCATCCCGATAGAGGGGCCTCTATCGGGACGATGAGGATTCCTCGCTTTGCTCGGAATGACAAGGGGCGCGCGGAATGACAAGGGGCGCGCGGAATGACGAGGGCGGCGACCCAGCGCTCGCTTGGTCTCGCCTAGTCGGTTGTGAACTCGACTCGGGCGTCGCCGCACGTCCCGCACCGCCAGGTCGTCGTCGTCACACCCGTTATGGGGTGGGACCTGGTGTGACTGTAAATGGTCGCGCCGACGCACCCGCACCCAACGACCTTGTTGGGCTCTGGCGGGAATGAGAACGACGAGGTATCGGACGACGACGGATCGAATGACATTATGAAATCCACGACTCGGGACCCCGCTCGGTCACACGTTCGGACCCCAGCGGGTCAGATCCCGGGTCCAGATGACTGGATCTGATCCTAGATCTGACCCCGAAATACGCACCGGCGTTCCGACGGCCGAGCTCGTACTTCCTTAAGCAACAAGTAAGCGCGCACGGCGATCTTCCCCCCGTGAGCGACCTACTGGACCTCCGCACCGTCAACGAAGCCTGGCACGTCGGCCCCTGCGCCGAAGTCCGGGTGGGCGAGCACGTCACCCGCTACGTTCGGCGGGGAAGCGGGCCGAGTGTGGTGCTGCTCGGTGCGCAGCCGGAGTCTAGCCCGATCTGGACGTCACTCGTCGAATGGGTTGGTTCGAGCCACCGGGTCACCATTCCGCAGGCTCCGTCGGACGACAGCGACACGGGTGAGTGGCTGCGCGGGTTCATCGAGGGACTAGGCCTGACGGCGTTCGCTCTGTTCGCCGGCGCTGAGTTCCGGGCGGCGGCGTTGGACCTCACCACCGCCGACGATTTCACGGTGCACAAGCTCGTACTTCTGCCTGACCAACACTCCTCGGCGGGAGAGTCGTCCGATCGAGTGCTCTGGATCCTTCCCGACTGGTCGCCGGCTGAAGCATCTACCCGCGTAGAAACGTTCCTCTCGACCGAGGAATAGCGGCCCGATAGTCGTCCGTTTCCACTGCGCTTGAGGAAGGCGCGTCGGCCGTCTATTCTAGGCGAACCGTTCGCTCCCTCCCCAACGCCGCAGCCTTCCGGATGACGACGTCCGCTCCGCCTGCACCGTCGACCGTCCCAAGCCACACCGCGATCGCCGATCTGCCCGTCCACCTTACGCGGTTCATCGGTCGCGACCATGAGCTTGGCGAGCTGTCGAGGCTCATCGGAACGACGCGACTCCTCACGCTGACCGGCGCCGGTGGAAGTGGGAAGACGAGGCTCGCGCGTGAGGTCGCGGCGGTAGAGGCCGGGCGGTACGCTCGCATTGCCTGGGTCGATCTCGCGCCCATCGCAGACCCGACGATCATCGCGAGCGAGGTGGCCACGACACTGCACATCCCGGATCGGGGTGGCCGACCGACCGAGGCGCTCGTCGCGACGATCGGAGACAACGCGATGCTCCTCGTGCTCGACAACTGCGAGCATCTCGTGGACGCCGCCGCGGAGCTCGCGGAACAGCTCCTTCGCGCCTGTCCTCGACTCAGCATTCTCGCGACGAGCCGCGAAGCACTCGGCATCCCGAGTGAAACCGCATGGCTCGTCCCCCCGCTCGGTAACACCGAAGCGATTCAACTATTCGTGGAGCGCGCGCAGGCATCGATTGCGTCGTTCGAGCTCACGGATTCGAACGCCACTGCGGTTCGCGACATCTGCCGGCGTCTCGACGGGATTCCGCTGGCGATCGAGCTCGCGGCTGCGCGCGTCCGGGTGCTCTCGCCCGAGCAAATTGCCGCGAGACTCGATGACGCTTTTCGGCTGCTCACCAGCGGCAGTCGCACGGCACTACCGCGCCAGAGAACCCTCCGCGGCACGATGGACTGGAGCTATAGCCTTCTCGACAACCGGGAGCAGGCGCTCCTCCGCCGACTCGCGGTGTTTGCCGGAAGCTTTTCGCTCGAGGCGGCGGAAGCGATCTGTGTCGGTGATCCGCTGGAGGCGGAAGACATCCTCGATGGCGTCGCGGCGTTGGTAGACAAGTCGCTCGTGGTGATGGAGGCCGGGGACGGCGTTGCCCGTTATCACCTGCTCGAGACAGTCCGTCAGTACGGGATGGAACGACTCGCCGAGCATGGCGGAGCGGATCGTTATCGAGAGCGTCACGCCCACCATTATCTCGAATTCGCCGAGCGGTTTGCGCCGCTGCTCATTGGCGGGGAGCATGAGCCGGGGCTTCTCTCGCGTATCGCGGTCGAGCACGACAACCTGAGGGACGCGTCGGCGTGGGCGGCCAGCGATCCGTCGAGAGCCGAGGCGGCGCTTCGCTTCGCGGATGCGTTGTTCTGGTACTGGTACGGGACGGGGTATTGGTACGGTTCGGGACAGTTCACGCAGGCGCGGGAGCAGATCGCGCGCGCGCTGGCAAGCGCACCGACCGCAGATCCGCTGTTGAGGGCCCGGGCGCTTGCCGCCGACGGATTGAGCGCGCTCGCGCAGGGCGATTACGAGGAGTCACGCGACTCGTTCTCGCAAAGCCTGTCGCTCTTTCGTGAGCACGGCGACGCCGGTTCGATCGCCTTCGTGCTGTCCAAGCTGGGCGCGTCGCACATCATGCTCGGGAACACGGAGCTCGCAGGGCAGTTGCTCGACGAGTCCTACGAGCTCGCGAAGCCGTTGCCGCTCTCAGTGCTCCATTCGTTCATCCGGTTTTGGCGTGGATGGGCAGCGGTCGTGCGCGGCGAGCTTCAGCTGGCACGCGAGATGTTCGAGGACGGCGTTCGGTTCGGACGCCAGATCAGCCATCGTACGTCGTTCGCGCACTCGTGCGCGATGCTCGGGAAGGTGCTGTGCAGGCTCGGCGAGTATGACGAAGCCTACGCTCGCCTGAGCGATGGGCTGCGCGTGCACGTCGAGATCGGCGACGCATGGGGGATCGCCCTGGATCTCGAGGGACTGGCCGGACTCGTGATTGCACGCGACCGGTACGCCGATGGCGTGAGGCTCATGGGTGCGGTGGATGCGCTGCGCGAGCGCGTGGCCATCGCACTTCCGGCGTCGGACCGCAGCGAGCGAGAGCGACTCGTCTCGATCGCGCGCAGTCAGCTCGGCGGCTACTACGAGCGCATGTACGATGAAGGCCGCACGATGCCGATGAACGAGGTCAGCCAGATCGCGAGCGAGGCGGGCGGCCTCCAGACCGCGGAATACCGGGTGCCGATTCTCGAAGACGCGACGGGCGTGACACCGCCGCTCGCGCCCGCGGCGTCCGACACGCTGCGGGTGCTCGCGTTAGGTCCCCTGCAGGTCTTCGTCGGCGGCGAGGCGATCGACACGACCGTGTGGGGCTCGGCCCGCCCGCGCGAGCTGCTCGTGTATCTACTCATGCATCCGGATGGACGGACGAAGGAGCAGGTTGGCCTGGCGTTCTGGCCGGAGGCGTCGCAGGCACAGTTGAGGAACAGCTTCCATGTGACGCTGCACCGCCTGCGGAAAGCACTGCGGAATCCGGATTGGATCGTGCTCTCGAATGACCGCTATCGAGTGGATCCCGCCGTGGTCGCGGAGTTCGATGTGGCGGAGTTCGAGCGCGCGATCACGGCGGCACGTCGTGCGGTGAAGCGTCGCGAAGACGGCGCCGCGGCGGCTCTCGATCGCGCGCTCACGCTGTTCCGCGGGGACTTTCTGGATGGCGAGCCCGCCGGCGATTGGCATCTCGAGCATCGCGATCGCCTGCAGCGTCTATTCGTGGACGCGCTGATGGAGCTGGGCGACCGGCATGCGGACGAAGGCCGCAACGCCAAAGCAGCGGACGCGTACCGTCGGCTTCTCGCGCGCGACGATTTGAACGAGGAAGCGACGCGGGCGCTGATGCGCTGCTACGCGAAGGCCGGCGAGCGCGCGCAAGCGCTGAGGCTCTACCAGCGCTTCAGTGAGAAGCTGCGAAAGGAGCTGGACGCGGAGCCGGAGGAAGAGACGCAGGAGTTGCTCGACGAGATCAAGGGGGGATGAACGCTGGGAACCCGGAACGGGGAATCGAGAACAGAAGCCCTTTAACGGGAGCCTGAGGATTCCTCGCTGCGCTCGGAATGACAATAAGGCGTCCGTTCCGGTTCCCGGTGCCCTGTTCCCTCTATTTCCCTACGCCGCTTCGTTGCGCAAAACCGCCCCAACCCGCGACCGATTCCCCACACCGAGCTTCGCCAGGACGCGCTCGACGTGGTTACGGGCGGTGAAGTAGCTGACGCCAAGCTTTTCCGCGATCTCGGCGTTCGAGAGTCCACTCGCGACCAGACGCGCGACCTCGACCTCGCGGGAACTCAAGCCGTAACGGCTGCGCAGCTCGCCGTCCGTGAGTGGGTTAACCAGCTCGAACGCGGCGGTCACGAGCACGCCAGCCTCGCCGCCAGGCATCCAGCCGGACGTCAGCATGCCGCGCAGGCGATACAGACGACCATCCGCGCGCACTTCGCGGTGCGCATCGGTCATCCGCTGGCCGTCGGCGTTCGTCTGCGCGGTCGATCGCTGCGCGGAGGCAGCCATGGTCCAGGCCAGGCGCTGCGCTTCGGTTCGCACCTGCGAGCCGGCGCCGAGCGCGCCCGGCATTCCAAAGAGCTCAGCCGCGCGCGGATTCGCATGAATGAGTGCGCCGGCACCATCATACATGAGCACTGCTTCGGGTAGGGCATCGAGCAACGCGGTGAGCTCCGAGCGTCGAGCCGCGAGACGACGCCACTCCGACACGCCGGCCTTGAAGGGTGGTACGAGCACACGGGCCATTGCGGCTCGCCGCACGTCTCCACTGCCGGCGATGTCGGCGTCTGCAGGCGATGCGGGCGGAGACCCCGCCGAGGACGAGACTGAAGAGCTATATCTATCGAGCACCCGTTCGATCGCGTCCCAGGCCGTCTCACCTGCCATCACGGTCGGCATGTGGAAGTCGGTCCCGGTGACCTCGGACATGGCGCCAAATGCTGCGTTGAGCCAGTCGCCCGCGCTCGAGTAATCGAAGGGAGAAAGGAGGGTGTGGAGGGCACGTTCGAGCGATGCGAGTGACTGCGCCGCCTCGAGCGTCTCGTAGCGGGTGGGAGCCGTGGACGGGTAGTTCTGATACACGTCGTCGCGAATCGCCAGCACGAAAGCCTCCGATTGTGTCAGGTCACCGGGACCGTCCCGGCGACGCGCATCAAACTGTGAGGCGGCTCTTACCTCGCGCTTATGGGCGTCGGCGGATGGGGCTTACAGCGCTTACGACGGCGCGTCGTTAAGCACCGTAAGGGGTCAGAGTCCTAACGCACCGTTCGAACGCCGTGCGTTCGAACGGTGCGTTAGGACTCTGACCCCTTACGAACCTTCCCCTTGCACTTCTACACGAAACCGCGCATCGTCCTGTAGAAGCGAAAGGGGAATAGCAGTGAGCGACGAAAAGCTCGACCTACCGCAGGGCACACTCGACCTGCTCATCCTCAAAGCCGTGTCGCTCGGACCGATGCACGGCTGGGCGATCTCGGAGCGCATCCGCGACGTCTCGAGAGCCACGCTCCAGATCCCCCAGGGCTCGCTCTACCCCGCACTCCACCGGCTCGAGCGCCGCGGCTGGATAACCGCCGAGTGGGGAGCGTCCGACAACAACCGCCGAGCGAAGTACTACCAGCTCACCCGCAGCGGGCGAAGTCAGCTACAGGCCGAGGCGGATGCATGGAGGAGTTTGACGGCCGCCGTGTCTTTGGTTTTGGACATGGGCTGAGAGCGGGAACGGGGAACAGTGGATCTCGATCGATCGAGGCATCGATGCCCAACTGGCTGAACGACGTCCTGAGCGAAATTCGATACCGGTTCCGCGCGGTTTTCCGGAAGCGGGCAGTCGAGAATGACCTCGATGACGAGCTCCGGTTCCATATAGAACAGGAGGCGAAGAAGCTCGAGGCCACCGGACTCCCTTCCCACGAAGCGAATCGACAAGCCCGGATCGCATTCGGCGGAGTCGAGCGCATCAAGGACGACACCCGCGATGTAAACGGCGTCTCCTGGCTCGAAATCCTGGTCCAGGATCTTCGCTATGCCGCCCGCGGACTCCGTGCTCGTCCGGCGTTCACCGCATCCGTGATCCTGACCCTTGGACTCGGGATCGGCGCCAACGTCGCGATGTTCGGCATCGTCGATCGACTCCTGATCCGCGCCCCGGCCCACCTCCGTGATCCGAGCCGAGTGCATCGGATCTACCTGACGTCGGTCAGCGACGGCCGCGACGTCACCGACGCATTCACCGAGTACGCTCGCTACCTCGACTTCGCGCGCTTCACGAAGACGCTCGACGCCACCGCGGTGCTGGCCTCGAATCAGTTCGCGGTCGGCGTCGGCGAGGACGCGAAGGAGATGCCGATCGGCATCGTGAGCGCGAGCTTCTGGAGCTTCTTCGACGCCAAGCCCGCGCTCGGCCGCTACTTCACCGCGAGCGAAGATAGTATCCCGACCGGCTCACCAGTCGCGGTCCTGAGCTACGCCTTCTGGCAGGCACGATACGGCGGTTCGCCTGACATCCTCGGGAAGTCCCTGCAGATCGGCCCGGCGCTGTGCACGATCATCGGTGTGGCGGCAGGCGGCTTCGCGGGTATTCCGGACGACGGCGTGCCGGCAGCGTTCATTCCGGCGACGCTGTACGGCTACGGCGTGTCCTCGGCGCGCGGCAGCATCGATTACTACAACACGTACCACTGGGGCTGGCTCTCAGTCCTCGTGCGCCGCAAGCCTGACGTCAGCCTCGAGGCGACGAACGCGGACCTCACGAACGCCTACCGTCTGAGCTGGGAGGCGGAGCGGGCGATCAGCTCCAACACCACGCCGGTCGAAGTTGCCCGCCCGCGCGCCGTGGCCGGGCCGGTGGTGTTCGAGCGCGGGCCTAACGCCACGCCCGTCGCGCGACTCGCGCTGTGGATCGCTGGCGTCGCCACTATCGTGTTGCTCATCGCCTGCGCGAACGTGGCCAACCTGCTGCTGGCGCGCGCGCTGTTCCGCCGCCGAGAGATCGCGCTGCGTCTCGCGCTCGGCGCCAGCCGACGCCGTCTCTTCGCCCAGCTCCTCACCGAAAGCCTGCTCCTCGGCACGTTAGGCGGGGTGGCCGGCGTTGCCGCCGCGCAGTGGGGAGGCGCAATCCTGCGATCGCTGTTTCTGACCGATGTCGCGACGGCGGGTGTCGTGCGCGATGTGCGAACGCTCGTGTTCGCCGGAGCGGCGGCGCTCGTCGCCGGGCTCCTGACGGGGGTCGTACCATCGCTGCAGGCCGGACGTGCTGCCCTCGCGCCAGCGCTCAAGACGGGCGCGCGCGAGGGGACGTATCAGCGCTCGCGCACACGGACGTTGCTGCTCGTGCTGCAGAGCGCGATGTCGGTACTGCTCCTCGTTGGTGCCGGGTTGTTCGTCCGAAGCCTGCATAACGTGCGCTCCATGCGGCTCGGGTATGACGTCGACCCCGTGCTCTACGTGGAGCTCAATCTGCGAGGTCTGCGCCTCCCGATCGATCAGCGAGCGGAGCTCGCGCGACGCCTCGTGGATGCCGCGCGGTCGATTCCCGAAGTGCAGTCCGCGGCTCGGGGCATCAGCGTTCCCTTCTGGAGCACCGAATCACTCGGCTTCATCGTCCCCGGTGTCGACTCGCTCCGCCGGATCGGTCGCTTCACCGTCCAGATGGCGTCCGCCGACTACTTCACCGCGGTGGGCACGCGAATCCTGAAGGGACGCGCTTTCACGGACGCCGATCGCGCCGACGGCCCACTCGTCGCGGTCGTGAGTCAGGGTATGGCCGACGCCGTGTGGCCCGGGAAAAATGCCATCGGTCAGTGCATCAAGATCGACCGCCCTGCTGACCCATGCCGGATGGTCGTTGGCGTTGCCGAGAACATCCATCAGAACAGCCTGACCGAGAACCAGAAGCTGCAGTACTACCTGCCGAGCGATCAGATGCGGCCGAACGAAGCGAACGTGTTCATACGCACGCGCGGCGATGCCAGCGCACATGCGGAAACAGTGCGACGGGCACTGCAGAAGGTCATGCCCGGCGCGTCGTACGTGTCCGTGATGCCGATGCGTGAGATCATCGATCCGCGCCAGCGCTCGTGGCAGATCGGCGCCACGATGTTTCTCGTGTTCGGCGCGCTCGCGCTCCTGCTCGCGGCGATCGGTCTGTACAGCGTGATCGCGTACGGTGTCGCGCAGCGAACGCAGGAGATCGGCGTGCGCATCGCCCTGGGTGCGGGCGCGACCGACGTCATGAGGCTCGTGCTTGGACAGGGACTTCGGTTCGCGGTTGTCGGGATCGTCATCGGTGGTGCGGCGGCATGGTCGGCGAGCAGGTGGGTTGGCCCACTCCTGTTCTCCGTCTCACCGAAGGATCCCGTCATCTACGGCACGGTCGCGCTCGCGCTGCTCGCCGCAGCACTGCTCGCGAGCGCGATCCCGGCGGTGCGCGCGGCGCGGGTCGATCCGAACGTGGCCCTCAGGAGCGAGTAAGCGCTCGCTGCCTAACGTTTTTTCCCGATCTTGACGACGTGCCATCCGATCGCCCCTGAACGCGCGCGCAGATTTTCCGCCCACGGCGGGTCGGTGTTGTTGGCTTCGGGCAAGCCCTCGATGCGCACGATCTCGTCTTCACGCAGCCCGCAGCCGAGGAAGCCGCCGGTTGCGTCGAGCGTGACGTCATAGGAGGTCGCGCTGTCGAGAACGGGCTTCCCCTCGCCGTTGAGCGGGATGCGCCAGAACACCGCGGGCGACTTACGCAACGGCTGCCCGGCCTGGTCCAGGACGATGAACCGGATGATCGAACGGTGTTTGAAATCGACCTGCGCGCCGTTGCACATACGCGCGGCGAGCTCCTCGTTCGACGGGAAGATGATCTTCATCGTCGCGATCTTGCCCGCCTCGACCTCCACCGTTTTCACGAGGTGCTGGATGCCGAGGGAATCGAGCGCCGGGTGGCGCAGCACAATGGTATAGGATCCCGGCGGGATGAACGCCAACTCGAACGTGCCGTCGGCCGCTGTCCGCGTGGAGTCTTCGGTTCCATCGAGCGCAACGGTGATGCCCGCGATCGGGCGATTCGAAACGGTGTCCAGGACGACGGTGCCCTGCAGATTGCCCGCCTGGTGGAGCAGTGCGTTGAGGGGGACCGCCCCTCCCTCTTCCGCGATGCGAACGAGGACCGGCGTCTGGCTTCGATTCAGGAAGCCAGCCCGCTGGTAGCCGAATTCGGGCATGCGGATGCGCCAGCTTCGGACGATCCAGCGACCGCCGGGCAGCCGGAAGAACGACACCGTACCGCCGTAGTCGGCGGGGCGTAACTCGTTAGGCAGCCAGTTGTAGGTGAACTCCAGCGTGCGCAGCTCGTTGGTTCTGGCGTCCATCCAGAGTACGCCTTTGATGTCCGGTTTCTTGCGCTCCTTCACCGGCTGGAACGCGAGCCCTACATACCCGGCGTGCTCGAACGTGCCCGGCTGGATCTTGAAGCAATGGTCGGCCAGGAACGTGTCGGACAGGAGGACGTCGGCGTCGGGGGCGTAATAGTCGGTCGAGCCGTCCTGGTTCACGGTCACGTACCCGCCCACCGACAGCACCTCGGCCGGCAGACTCTTGAACGGGTGATCGATCGAGGCCGAGACCTTCTGGCGGTTCTCGTACAGCACCTTCCACGAGTCGACGTCGAGCTTGCGCTGGAAGAGCATGACGGAGTCATCGCCGACCGTCAGGTTCCGCGTGATGACCGCGGCGGTGAGCGCGGCCCGCGCGTCCTCCCACAGCGCGGCGGTCTTGGCGTTCGTTTGCGGGTTCCGCACACACGAGGTGCGGCCAGTGATGTTCACCGAGCTCAGGACGGTCGGCACCGGCTCGAGCGTGATGTCGAGCCGCTTCGTCTCGCCTTCCGCCAGCGCGAACGGCGTGAGCCTAACGCGCTTCACGCCGATCCGCTTCACGTCGAGCGTGTACATGCCGGCGGACCCGAGGCGGATCTCGAACCCGCCACCGTCGTTGCTCAACGCCTGCACGACGACCGAGTCGCGCGGGTCGAGGACCGACAGCACCACGCCGTCGAGCGGGGCGTTGGTGGTCTTCTCCGTCACCACGCCACGCACGACCTGCGCCGCGACGCGCTCGCCCGACGCCACCGTGATGACACTACCTAACGCGAGAGTGGCGACCCTCGCACGGTTACAACCCCAGAGCGACATGCGAGCCCCACCGAAGCGGCCGTCAATGTACTCGCACTCATCGGCCGACCTACTGTCCCCCGCCCGCGCCCCCGCCCTTCACCTTCGCCCAGCTGTCTCTGAGCGTCACGGTTCGGTTGAAGACGAGGTGATCCGGCCTCGAATCCACCGTGTCGCCGATGAAGTACCCCGTGCGCTCGAACTGGTACCGCGTCCCGATCGGGTCCTTCGCGACACTCGGTTCGATCTTAGCACCGGGGACAACAACCAGCGAGTCCGGGTTGAGCGTACCAGTGAACTCCTGACCCTCGCCTACCGCGTCCGGGTCGGGCACCGTGAACAGCTTGTCGTAGAGCCGCACCTCGGCATCGAGGGCGTGCCGCGCCGACACCCAATGAATCGTTCCCTGTACCTTGCGGCCGTCCGGGGCGTCTCCGCCTCGCGTGGCCGGGTCGTACGTACAGCGGAGCTCGACCACCTTGCCGGAGGCGTCCTTGATCACGTCGGTACACGTGATGAAGTACCCGTACCGCAGTCGAACTTCCCTGCCAGGAGCGAGCCGAAAGAATTTCTTTGGCGGGTTTTCCATGAAGTCCTCCCGCTCGATCCACAGCTCCCGCGAGAACGGCACCTTACGCGACCCCGTGAGCGGGACGTCGTGCGGATAGTACGACGCGTCCAGCTCGTCGACCTGGTCCCCGGGGTAATTCGTCAGCACCACCTTCAGCGGGTTCAGCACGGCCATGACGCGCGGAACGCGCATGTTCAGGTCGTCGCGGATGTAGTGCTCGAACGTGGCGAGCTCCGTCCGCGCGGGCTTCCGCGCCACGCCGATCGCTTCGGCGAAGTTGCGAAGGCCCTCAGGTGTGACACCTCGACGACGCATTCCGCTTATGGTCGGCATGCGGGGATCGTCCCATCCGCTGACGCGCCCCTCGTTGACGAGCTTGAGCAGCTTCCGCTTGCTGAGGACGGTGTAGTCCAGCTCGAGACGGGCGAACTCGGTCTGCTCGGGCGGACGCTCGAACCCTGCCTCGTGCACGAGCCAGTCGTAGATGTCGCGGTTGTCCTTGAACTCGAGGGTGCAGAGCGAGTGCGTGATCCCCTCGATCGCATCGGACAGCCCGTGCGCGAAATCGTACAGTGGGTACAGACACCACGCGCTGCCGCGGCGGTAATGGGCGGCATGACGGATCCGCAGCAGGAGCGGGTCGCGCATGATCATGTTGGGATGCGCGAGGTCGATCTTGGCTCGCAGCACGTGGGCGCCGTCGGGGAACTCTCCGGCCTTCATCCGGCGGAGGAGGTCGAGGTTCTCGTCGGGCGTACGGTCGCGATACGGCCCCGGGCTTCCCGGCGAGGTGACCGTCCCGCGATTCACGCGGATCTCCTCCTCGGTCTGCGAATCGACGTAGGCCTTCCCGCGTTTCACGAGGTCTTCGGCAATCTCGTAGAGCTTCTCGAAGTAGTCGCTCGCGTAGAGCTCGGCGTCCCACGTGAAGCCGAGCCATTCCACGTCGCGCTTGATGGCCTCGACGTACTTGATGTCTTCGGTGAACGGGTTGGTGTCGTCGAACCGCAGGTTGCATCTCCCGCCGAACTCCCGTGCGATCCCGAAGTTGAGGCACACGGACTTCACGTGCCCGATGTGCGGGAACCCATTGGGTTCCGGCGGGAATCGGGTCGCTACCGGCCGGCCGAAGCGGTTGGACGCAACGTCATCGGCGACCATCTCTCTAATGAAGTCCTTTCGTGCAGCGGATGGAGCGGTGTCGGAAGGCATCGGTATCGGGTCGTCTGGTGGAACTCGAACGTAAGATGAAACTTAGGGCCCACCGACGGCCTATCCAGTCTACTTCGGTTTCGATGGAGAACTGCTGAACGACGGAACAACTGCGAACGCTGAATACGCTGAATACGCTGACGGCGCTGCGCGCCGGGCGCTGGGAACGCTGTACTGCTTCCGACGCCCAGCTGCTCTCGCCAGCGGCCGCGAGTTTTTGACACGGCACCAGGAACTTCACAGCTGCTCGCAAAACATCATCACAATACCCGGCGGCTTCTGCGGCGGCACCCCGCCGTCCGCGTATTCGGCGTTCGTGGTTAGACATATTCATCCAATACCAACTGCATCACCGGCGTCCACCCGAGCTCGGATCGCATGGACACGTTGATAAATGATTTGACGTTCGCGATTCGCGTAATTCGCAGAAACGCGGCGTTCGCAGCATCGGTGGTAGTCACGCTGGCGGTCGGTATCGGTGCGGCGGCGGCGATGTTCGGGGTTCTCAACGGCGTGCTGCTGAGCCCACTGCCCATCCACGAACAGGGGCGCGTCGTGGTGCTCCGCAAGGAGCAGCTCGTCGGCAACGAGACGCTCGTGCCGTTTTCCGTCGGCGACCTTCGGACCTTCGCGGGTGAGACGCGGACGCTCGAGCGCGTGGCGGGCGCCCAGTACGACGGTGCGTGGCCCGCGACCCTGCGCGACGGCGATCGGGTCCTGACGCCGAACACGGCGGTCGTGTCGGGCAACTTCTTCACGACGTTAGGCATGCGCGCGGCACTCGGCCGTACGCTGATGGAGAGCGATGACATCGTGGGCGGCCAGGCGATCGTCATCAGCCATTCGCTGTGGCGTCGCGCGTTCGGTGGAGATTCGACGGTGATCGGCCGCGTCATTCACGGCGCCGGGCGCGGCAATGCGTTCCGCATCGTCGGCGTGATGCCGCGCGGGTTCGCCTTTCCGGGAAAAGCGGACGTCTGGGTCCCGACCCTCACGGTCATGCCGGGCGCTGCCTCGAACGAAGGGCAGTGGCCGTACAATCTCGTTGGGCGGATGCGCGCCGGCGTTTCGGCGGAAGAGGCGCGCGCGGAGCTCGCGGGATACCTTGCCCGGAAGGCGTATTTGCCGGGTGAGCCTCGCGATGTTCGCGCGTCGGTGCGGTCAATCGAGTCGCTCATCACCGGCGACGTGAGGCCCGCGCTGCTCGCGCTCACCGGCGCGGTCGCACTGCTGCTCGGCCTGGCGAACGTGAACGTGGCGAACCTGTTCCTCGTGCGGGGGCTCGCGCGGCGGCGTGAGGTTGCGGTTCGCGCGGCGATCGGTGCGGGCGGCTGGCGGATCGCGCGACTCGTCGCCACGGAAGCGCTGGTGCTCTCGACGTTAGGCGGCGTTGCGGGCCTCGCGCTTGCCGCCTCGTTACTCCGGGTGGTCGTGGCGCTCGCGCCAGCGGAGTTGCCGCGTACGGATGCGATCCGCATGGACGTCGCCGTGCTCGCCGCGACGGCTGCAATGGTCGTGGCGAGCGCGCTCGCGTTCAGCCTGTGGCCGGCCATCGCCGTGTCGCGGCAGCGCGACCTTCACCGAGCGCTCCGATCAGGCGCGAGGACCGGCGGGACAGACGTGGCTTCGCGGCGCGCGCGCAGTGTTCTGGTGGTCGCTCAGGTCGCGCTCGCGACCGTCGTGCTGGTCGGCGCGGGGCTGCTCGGCCGCACACTGTCGCTGCTCCAGCATCTCGACATGGGGTTCGCGAGCGACGACCTGAGCACCGTGGAGCTGTCGCTGCCGCAGTCGATCGTCCAGAGTCGACCGCGACTCGACGCGTTCTACAGCGCGGTGACCGAGCGCTTTGCGAGCCTGCCCGGAATGTCGTCTGCGACGGTCGTGCTCATTCCGCCGTTCTCGGGTCGAGGCGGATGGGACGCGTTTTTCACCGCGGAAGGTCAGACCGCCCAGGACGCGGCCGCCAACCCCGCGCTCGATTTTCAGCCGGTGCTTCCCAGCTACTTCGCGACCATGGGCATCCCAATCCGGCAGGGCCGAGGCATCGCGACGACAGACCGCGAGGGGACCGCTCTCGTGGCGGTTGTCAGTCGGTCGCTCGCCGCGCGTGCGTGGCCGGGCCAGGATCCGATCGGCAAGCGATTCAAGTTCGGGCATGCTGATTCGCCGTCGTCGTGGACGACCGTGGTTGGCCTCGTCGATGACGTACGATATCGCGAGCTCACGTATCCTCGGCCGGTCGTGTACGTTGCCTGGGCCCAACAGACGGACACGCCGCCGCTGTCGTTCGTCGTCGTTCGCGGGACGGCGCACCACGTGCTCGCGGTGCGCGATGCGGGTCCTCTCGTGCACGAGATCGAGCCTCGCGCGCTCGTGACCACCGTGGCGACGATGCGGCAGCGCCTAACGACGTCGCTCGCGCGCCCGCGCTTCGACGCCGTGGTGCTCGGGGTGTTCGCCGGCATTGCCGTCATGCTCGCGGCGGTGGGTGTGTACGGCGTGATCGCCGCACTCGTCCGGCAACGCACTCAGGAGATCGGCATCCGACTCGCGCTTGGTGCGCAGCCGAGTGAGGTGAGATCGATGGTGATGCGGAACGGGCTCGCACTCGCCGGCGCCGGTGTCATGGCGGGACTCGTGGCCTCGCTGGCGGCGACGCGCTTGTTAGGCGCGCAGCTCTACGGCGTGCACCCGGCGGACCCGGCGACGATGACGGGGGCGGCGGTCGCACTCCTCGCCGCCACGGCGCTCGCCTGCACGGTCCCGGCACGCACGGCCTCCCGAGTCGACCCGCTGGTTGCCTTGCGCGCGGAATGACGGAGCCGGATCCGCCGAACCAGCGGACCGAGAAAGAGTTTCTGACGCTCGCTCCCTACTGCTTACCCCGAATCACGCGCCGATCCAGGAGCGGCGGATGCGCGCGACGATACTCCGCCAATGACGCGCGCTGCGGCGGCGTCAGCACGCTATCGATTTGTGCGTTCGTCGAGTCCATCGCCGCACGCATTCGCGGGTCGAAGTCATGCACGACGCCGAGCACGCGATCACGCCCGCGAACGAGGATGGATCGAATCTGAACCTCCTGCGCGCCGGTCAGCCCAAGCTGCTCGAGCTCGTGTGGGATCCGGTCGGTCGCCGTCGCGGTGACGATCACGTTGAGTCCCGCACGCGGACGTCGCTCCACTGCGACGCCAGTCATCACGCCGGCCGCGAACGCCACGGCAACGACGAGCGAGCCGAGAAGTCGCGCACGGACGATCGCTGACATGGTCATCGCGACCGCCCGGCGCCGTCCGACGCGGGCGTCACCATCGCTCGCTGGAACTCGGGCGGCACACCAAGCGATTCGGCGACCGTGAGTGGGGCTCGCGCCTCGGCACGGTACGCGCGCACGATCGAGACGCCGGCGATGAGGATCGCAACGGATGCTGCAATGAGAACCGGACGCGCGAGCGACCACGCTCCCCACAGGGGATCGACACGCACGGGATGCGAGCTCGCACGCGCCGCGACGCGTGACATCACCGCCCTGACGAAGCGGTCCTCGGCGCCGGGGTCGGCGTCGGGATCAAGTGGCGTGAGATCGATCGGATCATCGGGCATGGAGACTCCGCGGGTCAATCGTTCGAAGAGGAAAGGAGATCGCGAAGACGACGTCGCGCATCGGACAGATGGCGGCGGGACATGACGACGGAGATGCCCGTGGCCGCGGCAATGCGGTCGTGCGGCCAGTGCTCGACGTCCGCAAGCAGCACGATCTCACGCTGAATTGGGGTGAGCCTCGCGAGTGCCGCGAGCAAACGGGCGCGCAGGTCGGCGCGCTCCAGTGCCCGGACCGGTGCGTCGCTGCGTGTGGCTGGAATTTGCTCATCGAGAGGGACGAGTCGCCGCCGGCGGATCGTTCGCAGCCGGTTGAGCGACCGCCGTTGGACGATCGCGAGCAGCCAGGCGGCGAATCGATCGGGGTGTCGGCAGGTGGCGAGCTGCTCGAAGGCGTGCACGAAGGCCTCCTGCGCAATGTCGTCGGCGTCCGCGGGGTCGCCAAGGACGCCGAGGGCGCGCGCCAGCGCTGCGCGGCGGTGGCGTCGAACCAGCGCCGCGAACGCGTCGTGCTCCCCAGCCAATGTTCGGTGAACCAGCTCGTCGTCGCTCGGTTCGGTGGCCACGTCGTTAATGAGACACCGGCCGAGCGGGAAGTGTGAGCGTGTCGCGCCACTCACATATACTCACATCCATCCCGTGGACGGTGTCCGTAGAGAGACGTCGACTTCCCTGACACCTCTCTCTCGAGCGCGCCATGCGATACCTTCTGCCCGCCCTTCTACTGCCGGTCGCGATTTCAGGCCCGGCGCGACCGTCCTCTCCCGGTTCCGCGGCATCCGATTCCCATCTGCCCGCCTCTGGCGGGCCCCCGCCTCTTCCCGATTCCCTGTCCGACAAGCTTCGCCGAGACCTCGACCCATGGCTCGGCGAGCGCGCGAAGCGTGGCGCGTTCTCCGGCGTCGTTCTCATCGCGAAAAATGGCACGCCCGTCTATTCCGCGGCGTTCGGTCTCGCGGACCGCGAGAGGAACGTGCCTAACGCCATGGACACGCGGTTCAATCTCGGGTCGATGAACAAGATGTGGACGGCGATAGCGATCGCGCAGCTCGTCGAACGCGGCAAGGTCGATCTCGACGCGACGGTCGGCCAGTATGTCCCCGACCTGCCTAACCAGCCCATCCGCGAGACGGTGAAGGTTCGTCACCTGCTTTCCCACACGTCGGGCATGGGGTCGTACTTCCGCAACGGCTTCCTGCGCAACAAGACGTATGCGGCGACGGCGGCCGACCTCGTGCCCTTCTATGCCGATGACTCGCTGTCGTTCACGCCCGGCGCGCGCATGCAGTACAGCAACTCCGGCTTCGCGCTCCTCGGGCTCATCGTCGAGCGCGTGTCGCGACAGTCGTTCTACGATTACATGACGACGAACGTCATCGAGCGCGCGGGAATGAAGCGCGCGGGCTACGTCGATGTTCGCGCACATCCGACCGACATCGCGGTCGGCTACGCGAAGCCGGAAGATGGGAGCGGCGAGGCGACGGCGAACTGGGATATGATCGAGCAGCACTCGAGCCCGGCGGGCGGCGCGTACGCGAGCGCGCCGGACCTGGTGGAGTTCAGTCGAGCGCTGTGGAGTGGGAAGCTCGTGAGCCCGGCGCTGGTGAAGGAGTTCACGACCGGCAAGGTCGCGATGGGACCGCAGATGCAATACGCATTCGGCTTTGGCGTCGGGAAGATCGACGCCTGGCGACAGGTCGGACACAACGGCGGCATTCCCGGCGCGAACGCCGAGTTCATGATGTTCCCGGATCAGGGAGTCGACGTCGTCGTGCTCGCGAACATGGACCCGCCGGCGGCGACGCAAGTGGTCGCGCGCATATTGGGAGTGCTGACGGGAAGACAACTGCAGCTCGACACGCGGTAGCCGTAAACGGACCCTTCATGCACCATCGTGCAGCCCCTCCAGCCGGCGCTCCAGCTCCTCCCGCTTCCCTCGCGTCACCTTGAGCCGGGTCCCATCCAACAGGACCGCTATCCCCTCCCCTCTCACGTGCGCCTCCACCGACCGGACTCGCGTTAGGTTCACGATCGCCGACCGGTGAATCCGAAGGAACCGGCGCGGATCGAGGCGACGCTCGAGCGACGAGAGCGTTTCCCGCAGCATGTGCACCGTGGTGCGGACGTGCAGCTTCACGTAGTAGTCCGCACCCTCCACCCAGTCGACGTCGCGCGTCGGGACCACGATGATCTGGCCAACCTCGCGCACGATCAGACGGCCAACGCCCTGCGAGCGGTCCGGCTCGATTCCCTCGAGCAGTGCCGTGAGTCGAGCGCGATACGAGCTGTCGGCATCATCGCCGCGCGTTTTCTCACGGGCACGCACGTGCGCCCGCACACGATCGACCGTCTGGGCGATCCGCTCCGTCGACACCGGCTTGAGGAGATAGTCGATTGCGTTGACCTCGAACGCCTTGATCGCGTACTCGTCGTATGCCGTCACGAACACCACGGCGGGCATCGGCGCGGTCTCCATTGCGCCGACGAGCTCGAAGCCGGTCATCCCCGGCATCTGCACGTCCACGAACAGCGCATCGGGACGCTCGGCGTCCAGCGCGGCCAACGCCGACGAACCGTCGGCGAACGCGCCCGCGATCTCGATCTCAGGATACACCTCGAGCAACTCGACGAGCCCTTCGCGCGCGAGCGGCTCGTCATCCACCACAATGACGCGCACCGTGCTCACGCCTGACCCGCCTTCGCGTCGCTCGTAGACCGCGGCAGCGCCAGCGCCACGACCGTGCCACGCCCGTCGGCACCTAACGACAACCCGAGCGACGCGGCGTCGCCGTACAGCCCCCGCAATCTCGCCCGCGTGTTCGCGAGCCCGACGCCTTCGGGCGCCGCGCGTCCGTCCGGAATGCCCGCTCCGTCGTCGCTCACGGTGATGATCAACCGGTCGGCCGTAACGATCGTACGGATCGAAACCTGCAACGGCGTCCGCGCGTCGACCGGACCATGACGCACCGCATTTTCGACGAGCGGCTGGAGTACGAACGAGGGCACGAAGTGGTCGAGCAGATCGGCGCTCGCGTCGATAGCCACCAGAAGCCGATCACCGAACCGAATCTGTTCGATCTCGAGATAGCGCCGCACTGCGTCGAGCTCGACACGCAGCGCGACAACCTGCGCGCTCGAGGCCTCCAGCGAATGACGCAGCAGCTCGGCCAGCCGAGTGACCATGTGCTCGACGTCGGCCACCTTGCCGCGACGCGCGAGCACCGCGACGCTGTTGAGGGAATTGAACAGGAAGTGCGGATTGAGCTGTACCCGAAGCGTCTCGAGCTGCGAGCGCGTGAGCTGCTCGCTGAGCTGCGCGGCCGCGACCTCCAGCCGGCGCGCCCGCTGCAAACTCGAATATCCGTACACGACGCCTACCAACGTCGCGCTCAGCAGGATGTTGGTGAGGAGGTCGTGGGTTGCCATGTGTCCGTACGCCTGGGTAATGGGCCGGACGCGATTGAACATGACCCAGTGAATCGGTGCGTACGCGACGGGCAGGACGAACGGCGGGAGCATCGCCAGCGCGACGAGCGCGGTTACACCCGCGGCGCGCGATAGCGGCCGGTCCACGAGCCGCCTGACGAGGGGGACGAGAATCCCGGCCCACACCGACCAGCCTAACCAGAACGCGGCTTGCGTGGTGAGGATCGGACGCCACATCGCGACCGCACCGGTCTCCGTCGACAGGTGAACGATCTGCGCGGAGCGAAACATCACCACCATGAGGGCGGTCGCGCTCAGCGCGAGCTGAAGACGTATCCAGCTCCTGAGCGGATGAACGGTGGAGATCGCGGTGATCGTCACGCGTTCAAGTTGACCGCTCGACTCGGAGCGCCGCTACCCATCGCGCGTGAGAGCGACACCCGGATCAAGCCGCACCGCTCTGCGCGCCGGGATCGTTGCCGCACCCACGCCGGCAACGCTCGCAATGCCCACGACGGCGAGCACCACACGGATATCCAGAACGCCGACTCCGTACAGGAGGCCGGACAACAGCCGCGAGAGCCCCAGCGCGCCGAGGAGCCCGGCAATCACTCCGACACCGATCATCATACTCGACTCACCGGCAACGAGGGCGATGATCTGCCGCGGCGACGCACCGAGGGCCATCCGAACGGCGAGCTCGCGCCGCCGCTGTGTGACCAGATACGACAGCACGGCGTATGTGCCCGCAATGGCCAGGAGCAGCGCCACGACGGCATACGCCGTCATGAGCTGCGTCGCGGTGGCCATCCGGCGCCGCGCGTCGTGGACGACCTCGCGCATTGACGCGATCGCATACGTGGGGACCTGCGGATCGATGCTGCTGACGACGCGGCGCAGCGGCGCAATGAGGGGGTGCGGATCGTTCGTAGTTCGTACGATGAGCGTGATTTCGGACGCCAACGCCAGGTTCGCGTAAGTGCCGAGAGCGGGCGCATAGAGCTCGGGCCGAGCGGGCTCGGTGAGGCTCCTGTTCTTCGCATCGGCTACGACGCCGACGATCGGCATCCACGGAGCGTTAGGCCCGAAGCGCAGGCGATGTCCAACGGGATCCGTGTCGTCGCCCCAGATTTCGCGCGCAAGCCCCTCGCTGATCAGGAGCGGTGTGTACCGCGCGTTCGCATCGTCGTCGGTGAACACTCGTCCCCGAAGCACTGGAATGCCCATGACGTCGAAGTACCGGGACGTGACGACTCGGTAGTCAGCGAGTGGGTCGGTACCGTCGGCCTTGAACGGTCGCCCTTCCAACCCCATCGCAAGGTCGCGCCGACCAGGTGTGAGTGGCAGCGCATTCGCCAGCGCCGCCGCCGTTACACCCGGAATCCGCTCGGCTTCCGCCAGCAGACGACGCAGCATTGTTTCGCGGATCGTGCGGTCCCGAAGCTTCTCCGCCGGCAGGTTGATGCGGAGGCTCATCGTCGCGTCGGGGCGGAAGCCGAGCCGAACATCCTGCACCACTCGCGCCGATGCGATGAGCAGGCCGGATCCGTGGAGAAGAAGAACGGCGAGAGCGACCTGGCCGGCGGCGAGGGCTCGTCGCACGCGCGACGTCGTCCCCGGCCCACGCGCACGCTCGCGCAACGAGAGTGCCGGATCGGTCCGGGCGATCAACGCCACAGGGAGCGCGCCGACGATCGCTCCAACCACCAGCACGACCATGATGGCGATCAGGACCGTTCGTGCTGTGGCGATGGCACCGTCGACCACGACGCCTGGAGGCATGAGCGTCGCGAGCGAGCGCGCGCCGATCACCGCGATCGTGAATCCCGTGAGCGCGCCCGCTCCGGCGAGCACGGTTCCCTCGATGAGCGCGCCGCGTACGAGCCGCGCACGAGTCGCGCCGAAGGCGGCGCGTACGGCGAGCTCTTCCCGGCGGCCGATGGCTGCCGCGAGCTGCAAGTTCGCGACGTTCGCGCAGGTGAGAAGGAGCAGGGTCGCAACACCGGCGAGTAGCAGGATGACGACCGGACGTGCGTCGCCCACTACGTCGTCGGCAAGCGGGTGCGCACGGGCCTGGAATCCTGCGAGATCGAGCGCCGAACCTGCATGCGGGCCCGGGAACTGCCGGCCCACCGCTCGGACCGACGCTGTCAGGTCGCGTTCCACCTGCGCACGCGTCACACCGCGCCGCATGCGGCCAATTACGTTGTATGGCGCGTTGTACGGATTTACCTCCGCCGGGTCAATGCGAAGCGGCTCCCACGCACCGATCTCTCGCGACGGGAACGTCGTCGATGGATCGAGCACACCGATGACCGTGAACGGCTCCCCGTCGATGTTCGCCGTCTGGCCGACGACAGCCGGGTCGGCGCTGAACGCCGAGCGCCACAGCCAGTCGGAGAGGACGACTGGACGCGGGCCGTTCGGCACATCCTCCTCTCTCGTGAACGCTCGGCCCAGCATCGGCGTGATGCGGAGGACGTCGAACATGCTCGCCGACACGCGCGCCATCGTTAGGCGCCGCGGCGGGCCGCGGCCGATCAGGTTGGCATCGCGCGTGTCGTAGGCGGCCGTCGCCGCGAGCGTCCGCGTGTCGCTCGCGAGGCGCCGGTAGCCAACGTCCGAGAAGGGAATCTCGGGCAACCCCGTGACCGGGAGCTTGCGCGTCACGCGAACGAGCTGCGATGCGTCGACGTACGGGAGCGGACGGATCAGCACCGCGTCCACGATCGCGAAGACGGCGAGCGTCGCGCCGATGCCGAGCCCCAGCGTCAGCGCAACGACGAGCGAGTGAATCGCGCGGGCCCGAATTCGATGGAGCGCGAACCAGACGTCGTGGAGCATCCGTCATTCCTTCCGCCGCTTCCCCGTGACGAACCCGGGATCGCCGTTGTACGTGAGCGTGCCATTCACGGCGTCGGCGGCGAACGTGAGGTCGTAGACGATCTTCGTCCCCGCCTCGCCGACGTTGATGACGACATGCGACCCGTTGCGCGTTAGGCTCCGGAACGATGGCTCGTGATCGCCCACGTGAAGCTTCGCCGTGAGACTGTCGCCCACCGCGGTGAGCTCGAGGGTTCCCTTGATCACACCGCCCCCAAAGGCGATCTCGAGGTCGTACGTGCCGGGATGGATCGCGCTCGTCCCAGCCGCTGGTGAGGCATTGGGAGCCTGTGCGGAGCCTGCGTGGGGCGAAGCCGCGACGGCGAGCAGCACCGCGAATAGCGAGACGCGTAACCGTAACACGGGTCATCTCCGGCGAAGGTCGCCTCACTCTGCCGCTCGGCCCGCGCTCGTTGCCATGGTTTTGCAGGGAACCCGACGAATCGTGCAGGATGCCGCGTGACGAAGCGCGCTCGAGCTCGCGTCGCGGCGTACGGCGACCGCCCGGAGTTGCGCGGCCCTTCGTCTTGCCGACAATTTCGGGGCGACTCAACGGAGTGGCCGAATGGACCATGAGCGGCACGGCGAAGCGTTCGAGGGCGACATCAAGCTCACCGTCATCGGAAAGCAGCTGCAGCCGGGCGAGCCGGCGCCCGCGTTCTCCCTCGACACGCTCGGTCCCGGCGACGCCATGCCGCATCCGATGTCACTCGCCGATGGGAGTGGGCGCGTCCGGCTACTGCACGTGGTCAATTCGCTCGACACCCCGGTCTGCCACGTGGGGGCACACCGCTTCGAGCGGATGGCGGCCACGCTGCCGCCTAACGTCGACGTCTACACGGTGAGCATGGACCTTCCGTTCGCCCAGCTGCGCTGGCGAACGACCGAGGGCGTGTCGCACGGGGCGTTGTCGAGCCATCGGAGCGAGGAGTTCGGTCGCGCGTACGGCGTACTGCTGCGCGAGTGGCGGCTCCTCGAGCGCTCGGTGTTCGTCATCGACCGCGAAGGACGGCTGACGCACGTCGAATACGTCCCCGATCAGATGGCGGAGCCGGACTACGATGCGGCGCTGATTGCCGCGCGCTCCGCCGCCGAGCGCTGACGCGACGGGACTCGTCGAGTCCTTAGAGGCCTTGATAGCAGGCGGATAGGCCCATCACAGAATGGCCTGTCGACGTCCGAGTCGCGACAGGCATCGCGACCTGTACGCTTGAAAAACGGGGAGACACAGATTGACGCAGACCGGCGCTGCGCGCCGGACGCAGATTGCCGCAGTGGCTCCGCTGCCATCCAGAACTCCTCGCACCGGAGCCTTTTGATAAGGGGAACAACCTCGGGACGCTCGGAGCTGACTGAGGCCGTTCCATTTTCAAAACCAGGCTCGTTGCGCGCGGAACTCAGACCTCACGTGGAGCAAGCTGCGTCAATC
>Ga0207674_10001102_pt1 | contig 35088 bp, 34 predicted proteins | sample KBSCornC72_FD_184303 | JGI IMG/M metagenome (GOLD analysis project Ga0207674, IMG submission 184303) | Corn rhizosphere microbial communities from Kellogg Biological Station, Michigan, USA - KBS Corn C7-2 (SPAdes) (version 2) | ecosystem: Host-associated > Plants > Roots > Rhizosphere > Soil ...
AGAATGCCCAGTTCACCGGCCGCTTGGCATAAATTGTCTATTGCCTCCTCCATGGCATCGCCGACGAAAACCAGGGCTTGAACCTTGCCGCGCGCGTGCTCCTGACGGGCATGGTTGAGTACTTTAGCGATCTGTGTCTGCCCTCCGCGACAATCGATCCTAGACATGAGGTCAGCGAGCTGCTTCCCGTCCGAGACCCAGCCTGATGCTCGGCATTCGTTCAAGCCACGAAAATAGACGAGTTGAATGTCGAGCCCGCCAATGCCAGCGGCTTCTCGAAACATGTCAGCCTGCAGCGTGCACGCTGTGTCCCAGGTTGGCTGCCGGCTCATTGTCGCATCAAGCGCAAAGAGCAGACGGCCTCGGGTACCTTGCGCACTCGAAGGACCGAGCGCGCGCACGCGCTCAAGAAAGGCTTCGACCTCGGACCTGGACGAAACCGGCGCAGGCGTTTGCTGGGAGTTCTTGGCCATGGCGCGATTCTACACCGAATTGGAAATGCTCGCGCGACTCTCCGCACACCAAGTAAATGGCGGCCCGACAGCCTGAATGCAAGCCTGCGGACCTATCCGATGATATCGTGAACCTGGAGGGGCTGATCCATGACGGAGAACCATTCCGCGCGGGTAGCGGCACGCCGTTTACCATTCTCCGACATCGGCAATTGCAACACATTCAGCAGCGAAATGACTTCCTCTCGCGCCGTCACGTGCGAAAGGTTTGGCCGCGTACCCAGCGTCTCCTCGTCCAACTCGTCAAGCGCGGTCAATCCTCGAGGAAAAAATTCACGATAAACGACGCGTTCGGCAAAGCCCTCGACACATCGAAAACCCATTCGTTTTGACAGTTCGTTGATCCCATCGCCGACCAACCGCTTGTTCCGCGATACGAGATTGGACAACCGGTTCCGTACCACAATCCAATCCGTGAGGCGGCCGTCAACCAACCGGCGTTGGCGACGCGCTTCCCGCACCATTTCGGCGTAGTGACTTTCTCCCGTTACGGCAAAATTTGTCGGATCAAGTGTGGCCAGTACGTCGAAGTCGAGAAAGCTGTCGTTTAGCGGTGTGACAAGCGTGTCCGCCATCGAGTGAGCAAGCCTCATCAGGTAGGTATCGGCCCCTGGTGTATCGATGACGACAACATCATGATTGTGCTCGATCGCTCCGATCGCAGCCGAAAAGTTTTCAAATTCGCGCGCCTCATTGGCCTCGAGCGAATTGCCCTCAGCGCGCGCGATACAATAGTGCGTAGGCAGTTCAAGCGACACTCGTGCACGATCCGCCCAAGCGCGGCGATTGTCGATGTAATGGGTGAAGCTTTGCTGGCGCGAATCGAGATCAATCGTTGCGACACGCTGCCCAGCCTTCAGCAAGGCGACCGCAATATGCAAAGCGGTCGTCGACTTTCCCGAACCGCCCTTCTCGTTTCCGAGAACGACAACGTGCGCTGATTGAACGCTTTCCTGAATTGGCTGGATCAGCATGCCGCCCCTCTCCGGCTGCTAATTGTCGAAATATTTGTATACGTTAGTCAAGTTAATCTCGATTTGATCCTCAATTAGCTAGTCTGTGCCTAGCCGCCTTGCTCGACGTATTGCGGATTTGCGACACTTCGCCGACAAGGCCGACAATTATGGCAACAGCTCCGAAGATTTTGCGGACGGTCCCTTCGCTCCGGCGTGCATTGGAACCGTATCGAAAGGCGGGCGCCAGTATCGCGCTGGTGCCCACGATGGGTGCGTTGCATCGCGGTCACATGGCGCTCGTCCGAGAAGCGCGGCGGCGGGCAAAACGGGTTGTCGTCTCGATCTTTGTCAATCCGACACAATTTGCGCCGCATGAGGACTTCGCAAGTTACCCACGAAGCTTCGCAACTGACCTCAAGGCCTTGCGGACGCAAAACATCGATGTCGTTTGGGCCCCTGCCGTCGAGGCCATGTACCCGGACGGTTTTACCACTCGCCTTGCCCCAGAAGGGCCGGCCAAGGCCGGTCTCGAGGACGAATATCGTCCGCATTTTTTCGGCGGCGTCGCTACCGTTGTCGCCAAACTATTCACGCAAGTTTCTCCGGATTTTGCATTCTTCGGGCAAAAAGACTACCAGCAGCTGCGCGTTGTCACGCAAATAGCCAAGGACCTCGATCTACCTGTGAAGGTTATCGGAGTTTCGACGGTGCGTGAGCCTGACGGCTTGGCCCTTTCCTCTCGCAACGTCTACCTTTCTTCGGCTGAACGCGCGGTCGCCCCGATGCTGTACAAAGTCCTCAAAGATTGTGCATCCCGCATCAAAAGCGGCGAGAAGATCGACCGCGTTCTAAATGTGGGACGCATTGAAGTGGATTTGGCCGGATTCGGCCTGGATTATCTTGAGGCACGACATGCACTGACGTTGGCACCCGTCGTGTCGCTCAAGGAAGGGCCGGTTCGCCTGCTTATCGCTGCAAGGCTTGGCAAAACACGCTTGATTGACAACGTCGCCGTTTAAAGAAGACCCAAGTCGCGTAACTCGCGCCGCATCGTTTCCGGCATTCTCGCGGCACCAGGCGCTGCGCGCGAAAGATCGCGGGGCGCATCTTTGGCCTCCAGGTAGCGCCAACCCTGGAATGCCGCGCGCGACCGCGGTTCGACCAGCACCACTTTGCCGTCGAGAACGATGCGACAACGCCCGATGCCGTCTTTATCAGTGAACGGGCGAATATCGAGGATGCGCTCGCGGCAAGCGATCTGCCCCCGAACTACCCAATACAACGAGCCTCCGTCGATGAGCTCCTCGCCGCGCTTCGGCACCATTCGCGTCGTGTGAATATGCTCGGGCTTCTGTCTTCGGCGCTTCTTTTCTTTCAGCTTCTCTCTGATCCAGTCTTCGAGATCGGCGACTGAATCGCAGCCGACACACAGCTTGATGAGATGAAGCGACATTCCGACAGCCTAGCGAGCGCAAAACGACTGGATAACCCATGCATAACGGGCAAATGGCCCTTGGGGAAGCCGCTGGCCGAGGTTCTCCCCGCGCGCACCCCCGAAATCCAAGAGTTTTTTAACGCCCGGTGCTTACAGATTTGGCACAACCAGCAGGGGGAACCCGTGCATGGCGACAAGCGCGATCATGCGGAGCGAGGCAGCCGACGATCGGCTGTTGGTTACGGGAGCTATAGCCGGGCTGGCGGTCGGGGCGGCCCTGCTTCATTTCCTTGTGCCAATCAACCATGACGAGGCCTATTTCATAGCGCTCGTCGGGCGACTGCTTGATGGCGGCCAGATCGGCAAAGATGTCATGGATATCAACATGCCACTAGTTTGGTGGATCAGCGCCGCGCCGGTCTGGTTCGCGCGCCAACTCGGTCTACGACCAGACATCGCAGCTACCGCATTCACTGTTGCAATGGCTATCCTGTCGCTTGCTGGGGTTGCTCATCTAATTGCAGCAGCCGGCTTCACGCGATTTGTTCGTAACCTGTTCCTTGTTTTTGCTGCCTTACTGGTTTTGTTCGTGCCCGGCTACGATTTCGGCCAGCGCGAGCACTGGATGGTGCTGCTTACCCTGCCTTACATAGTCGCCTGCGGCTGCCGTCTGAACAAATTGGTGCTTTCCCCGGTCGTTGGTGCCGCCGTCGGAGTGGCCGCGGGCGCTGGATTTTGCATCAAACCCTATTTTCTGCTGGTGCCGGTCGCCCTCGAATTCTGGATCCTAGTGCAACTGCGGCGACCAAGCCTGGCCATTCGTTCTGAAACAATCGCCATGGTGATCGCTGGCATTGTGTATGCAGGACTAACGGTCACATACGCGTGGTCCTACCTGGAAGGAGATATACCGAACGCGCTGCTGGGCTATTGGGCGTACAACAGCTCGCTACAGGAAGTCTTTCTCTCAGCGACCATGCTGCTCGCCCCCGCCGCCATGTTGGTGGCGGTTGCTTATTTGGCCCGTCAAAAAGACGCACAAATTTCGGCACTCGCACAAGCCTTGGCAGTAGCAGGTGCAACAAGCCTTGTTGCCGCGTTCATCCAAGCAAAGCCTTGGTCTTACCACTTCCTCCCCGCCATCATTTTCTTCAATCTGTCAGCAGTTGCCCTTCTCGCCGCAGAAAAGCCACGCGCCGGCAAGCTTACCCTGCGGCGCATCGCATTCGCCATTCTCGTGGCCATGGCCATTGCGCCCACCGCTTTCGAAGCAAAGCGCATCTTCGATGGTGCATCGAGTCGGGAAAGCCAGTTAGCGGCGGTGTTCCGCAACAATCCGGGGCCAAACAAAACGGTGTTCGGATTCATCCCTTCGCCGCGCGCGGTTTTCCCGGCAGTGGTTGCCGCGGGCGTCGAATGGGCAGCCCCCTTTTGCTGCGAGTATCTCATCGCCGCCGCCGCCCGCGTGGACGAAGCACCAGCCGCCGATCGGTCGAAAATAATGGCTGCAGGATTGAATCAGGCCGAGATGGCGATTTCCGCCATGCGCATCAAAGAGCCCGGGGTCATCGTTATTGCGACAGGCAATAACATGTTGGGTTTTAATCATCGCGCTTTCGATTACGTGGCATGGCTGAGCGCGCATACTGCCTTTGCAAGTGCCCTCTCGCACTACCGTGAGATTAATCCCATCGGGTCGTTTCGTATTTTCGTCAGGATGTGATCGCAGGAGCGATCGACATTAGCTGAGCCCCTTCTGCGATCTGCGCATCCTTGCCGACGACAATTTCGGTCACGACGCCGTCTATCGGTGCTACGATCGTGTGCTCCATTTTCATTGCCTCGACGATGGCAACGCGCTGACCGCGTGTAACTCGGGCGCCCTTCTCCACAAGCAATGCCAGCACCTTGCCATGCATCGGTGCACGCACCAGCCCGCTTTTGTCATGGTCGCCAGCTTCGGCAAGACTTGGGTCACGCAGGCTGACTTTGGTCTGCCGACCACGATGCAGCACGAAAACGGCATTTGAGTCGGCGATAGCAACAGCATCCGGTGCGGGTCTAACTCCCCCGACAGACAGTTCGGGCCCTTTGGCGGAGTACACAACCTCAGCGACGGCTGACTCACCATCCGCGAGTATCGGCAATGTCAGCCGCCGCGTGCCGGACATTTGGAATGCGTCAGCAACATCCCAGGGCGATTGCGTTTCCTCGGTTGTATCCAATGCTTGAAGGTGATCCTGTGCCAGCAGCCACTGGGCCCCAAACGCAGCAGCGCCGCGATCAAGCCCCTGGGGTGCAGCACCTAACTCGGCAAGATTCTCGTCTACAAAGCCCGTATCGAAATCACCTTTGCGAACCAGCGTCGCACGGCAAAGCGCCCCGAGGAATCCAATATTGCTGCGCGGACCGGCCACAATTGTCCGCTCGAGCGCCACAGCCAGCAGGTCGAAGGCTTCATCCCTTGTTTGCCCGCGAGCGATTATCTTCGCGAGCATTGGGTCGTAGAAAGGTGTCACTTCGCTGCCACGCTCTACCCCGGTATCGATGCGTAGGCCCTCGGCTTCTGGAAATTGCAGCTCGACGAGCCGACCCGTTGACGGCAGAAAGCCGCGCTCTGGGTCCTCGGCATAAAGCCGCGCCTCAACCGCATGCCCCTTGGGAGCAACCTGCTCCTGCATCAAAGGCAATTTTTCGCCGGCCGCTATCCGAAACTGCCATTCCACCAAATCTAGCCCGGTCACCGCCTCTGTGACGGGATGTTCCACCTGAAGCCGCGTGTTCATTTCCATGAACCAGAAACTGCCTGCCTTGAGGCCGTCGGTTGCGTCGGCGATAAATTCCACGGTTCCCGCGCCGACGTAGCCCGTCGCCTTTGCTGCCGCGACTGCTGCTGCACCCATTCGGGCCCGCAGTTCCACTGTCATTCCGGGCGCCGGCGACTCCTCCATTACTTTCTGATGACGTCGTTGCAGCGAGCAATCGCGCTCTCCGAGGTGAACGGCGTTGCCGTGGCGGTCGGCAAAGATCTGGACCTCGATGTGACGTGGGCTTGCAACGTATTTTTCGATCAGCACGCGCGCGTCGCCGAACGAGCTTTTGGCTTCCCGCCGCGCCCCTTCCAGCGCGGCATCGAAATCGGCATGGCGCTCCACACGGCGCATGCCCTTGCCGCCGCCGCCCGCGAGAGGTTTGATGATGACGGGATATCCGATTTCGTAGGCCTTCTGTTTGAGGAACTTCGGCTCCTGCAGTTCGCCGTGATAGCCGGGTACGACGGCCACACCCGCTTTTTCCATCAGCGTTTTGGCATGATGTTTGAGGCCCATGGCACGTATGGCTGACGCAGGCGGGCCGACAAACGCTATGCCCGCGTCTAGACAGGCTTCGGCGAAGTCGACGTTTTCGGACAGAAAACCATAGCCGGGATGGATGCACTCAGCCCGCGACTGCTTGGCGGCCGCAATCAACTTGTCGATCACAAGATAGCTTTCGGCCGCCGGCGCCGGCCCGATCGCATACGCCTCGTCGCATTGCCGAACGTGGAGCGCAGTTGCATCCACATCGGAATAGACCGCGATCGCGCGTATCCCCATCCGTCGCGCCGTTCGGGCGATGCGACAGGCAATCTCGCCGCGATTAGCAATCAGGACTGATGTAAACATGAGGCCGCGCCGGTTGGCCCCGATACTAGCGCGCGGGCGGGGATGCCGCTTGGGACTGCGGCCGCTTTGGTGGCACAGGCGGGGTCGTGCCTGTTTTCTCGGTAGCCGCGTGAGCACCCTGAGGGCTCGCCGGCTCCTTGGGCTGCGGCGGCTCGGCATTCATGATGCTGACGGGCGGGATCGATGCCGACGATGGAAAATCGTAGCGGCTGTCGAGTGGATGCGATGGGGACAGCGGCTCCGGAGCCGAGGCGACCGGCGCTGTCCCGGGACTAGAGGCCTGCGGCGCATTTTCAGGAACAGCCTCGCCCTTCCCCCATGCGGCCGCATAGCGGGCAACATAGGCGTCGAAGGCGTGGACCTTGAAATTGGCTTTAAGCGTGGTCGCATCGTGAAGCATGGCAAATGCGGCACACTTTTCCGCCGTGCAGCCATCTCGCACGGCCAGCACATGCGCGGCTATCCCAAAACGGTCGAGTTCGATTGCACGCCGCGTCGGAGCCAACGCGGCCAGCACGTCGGGACCGCCGCGCCCGGCAGCCGCGGCAGCATCGGCCAACAGTGACAGGCGCGTGCTGATGTAGCCTACCGCTCGCGCAGCGCTTTGTGGGTCTGCGAATATCGATTTTTCGCATGCATTTTCAATTTCCTCGCCGACCAATCCGTCGAGGCACGAAAGTGCGGATCCAGGTGCAGTGGCGCTCAGGCTAAGCTGGCTGTTTCGTTCAAGCAGCGCACGTTCTTCGGCAGCACGTTCGCTTCGCGTTAGCCGATCAAGGAGGCCGAAAACAGCCATCCCCGCAACCGCAATCGCAAGCACCGGCACCACAATGCGGGACGCATGTCCTTGGGTTACCCGCCGGATGGCCAGAATAACCATCACAAAAAACAACGCCGCCAATGCGCCTGCCGCGGGGGCCGGCAGCACTAGCGGCGTCGAAAGCATCCCGTCCACAAACGTGCTGTTGATCGTTGCCATTGGTGTGCGGTCGGCTGCGTGTTTGCAGAAGCGCTATTGGACCTTCGCTCCCGATACTTTTACCACATTGGCCCATTTCTCGATGTCTTTCCGAAGGTAGGCATCGAATTCCTCGGGGGTTTTAACAAGGGGAATGGCCCCCTGCTTAAGCCAAACTTCCTTTACCTCCGGCTTGTTGATCACTTTGTTGATGTGGGTGTTGAGGAAAGTAACGACCTCCTTCGGCGTGCCCTTCGGGGCCATAATGCCAAGCCAGATCGTTGCTTCATATCCGGGAACGGTTTCGGCAACAGTCGGCAAATCCGGCGTCAGTTCGGAGCGCTTTAGGCCAGTCGTCGCGAGCGCGCGAACTTGCCCGCCCTTGGCAAGCGCCGTCATCGTCGTGACTGCGTCAAACATCATCTGCACCGTGCCGGATATCACGCTATTTCGGGCGTCGCCGGACGCTTTGTGCGGAACGTGAACAATGTCAGTTTGGCTCATCGCCTTAAACAGCTCGCCCGCCATGTGGTACGGAGTGCCGGGACCGGACGATGCGTAGTTCAGCTTGCCTGGCTCTTTTTTCGCAAGATCGATGAATTCCTTCACGCTCTTTGCCGACACTGAAGGGTGCACAACCATGAGCAGGTCCGAATAGTTGACCGTCGCGACCGGAACGAAATCCCGCATCAGCTGAAACGGCTTATTCGGAAGCAGCGATTCATTGGTCGTATGCGTGTTGGACATCACCAGCAGCGTATAGCCGTCAGGTGCCGACTTTGCGACAGCGTCGGTCCCGATAATCGAGCCAGCTCCCGGGCGGTCCTCAACCACAAACGACTGTTTGGTTTCCTCGGAGAGGTGCTGCGCTAGCACTCTGGCATAGACGTCTGCGGGCCCGCCCGCGCCAAACGGCACAATCAGTTTGACCGGATGGTTTGGATAGTTTTGTGCAGACGCTGGCCACACCAGAAAAACAGGCAACAAGAATGTGGTCAGACGAAAAAGCGCGCGCATGAATTCCTCCCCTTCATTGGCTTGTTTAGGCCGTTTATGACGTTCTAAATCTTACGTTTAGTCCTCTGGTGACCAGTTCTAGGTGTGATGTCAGCATCCGCGACAGCATCAGCTGTCGCGGGTGTACTGTCCCCTGCGGCGTCCATTGGCACTTACGCCCTTCCGAAGCGCGAAAAACGCGCACCCAAGAAAACTGTAAGCTGGCGCCGAGGCAAAATCGCGACACCGCGGTCAGGCGCGGTCGAGCTGGCTTTCTTTGGCGACGCGTTCGAAAGCCTCACCGGAACTCTTAATCCGGTATTGATAGTCGTCACCCTCCGATGGCAACAGCTTTACCACCGTATAGCTTCCGGTCGCTGCCGCGCGACCAAACGTCGGCGAGGTGTAATAGACGATCTCACCAACCTGATATTTGTGGGTGCGGAGAGGAATCTCGTGCGCGGCCACCGGCTGCACCGGCGGGCTCTGCGTCCGGATCATCTTTGTTGCAGCGCCCTGCACCCGCGTGGTCCGGTTGATCTTGCCAACCGGCGACCGTGCGGATTTCGACGCCTTTTTTGCCGCAGAGCGTACGCTTTTCGTACTCTTCTTGGCGGCACGTCCGGCGGTCTTGGTAGACCGACCGGCGGTTTTTGCTGAATGTCTGCTCATAATTTCAATATAGCAGCAAATTTTGTTTGCGGGCAAAGTTTTTTCCGCAATAACGTTTGTATTTTCAATAAGTTATAACGCGCTTGGTGAGTATCCACGGTTAACGGCGCATGACCCAAAATTGTCTGGTTTGCGGCCAAAATCGGTCGGGGCGAGGCTTGGAACCAGCTATTGGGCGCGGCGTTTTGGGTGGGGTACGAGGAGAAATTTCATGCGAGTCCTCATCGGGATCATTCTTGGCGCCGTCCTGACCGTCGGCGGGGCATATCTGTACGATTCCCGCACGGTTCCAGGCGCGGCCACTTCATCGGCCAGCGCGCAGCGCCCAATGGTAAACTGGGATGTGGTCAGTACGAAGTGGAACCATCTCACTGCGCGGGCGCGGGCGGAATGGAATCGGATTGCTAGCTCAAGCTAGCGTGACAGAACTAGGCGCGCGCCGACCCGTCAACGTCCTCACGCATTCCGACTCGCAAGGCGTCCACGATTGCTCGGCGGTCCATTCTTGTCCCGTCGTCACCTTCGATCAGCAGCGGTATCCTGTCAGTACGTTCCAAGTGTCTCGCCCAAGACAGCGCTTCGTCGAGCGTATGCAGCTGCTTGAACAGCGACTGCGATTTTTCTAGCGGTGATACATCTGCGGACCCTTTTGGCCCGCTGTAGACGCGATAAGTCATGACGAACCTCGTGGCTGGGAGCCGCGATGCGGCCCACTCCCCCCATCGAATTTGCCCAACAAACACAACGTGCGAGATGCCACGAGGTTTCTGGCGGCGATTTCTTATCCGGAACAGCGTGCTATCGTGATTGTAAAGGGGATGGCACATGAAAGCGACTTACTACGAACGCAATGGCAGCGCTCGCGACGTCCTTATGGTCGGCGATGTCGAAACGCCACATCCAAGCCCCGGCGAAGTTCGCGTAAAAATCGCCGTCTCAGGGATCAATCCATCGGACGTAAAGTCACGTCAGGGCTCCACGCGAAAAATCACCTACCCACGGGTCATACCTCATAGCGACGGTGCCGGTGTCATCGACGAGGTCGGTGACGGAGTTTCGAAAACGCGGATCGGCGAACGAGTCTGGGTATGGAACGGACAGTGGAAGCGCCCTTTTGGCACAGGTGCCGAATTTATTGTGCTGCCTGCGACCCAGGCCGTCGTGTTGCCCGAAAAGGTCAGCTTCGATGCGGGCGCATGCCTCGGCATCCCCGCAATGACTGCCGCGCATGCGATTGCCCTCGCAGACGTCGGCAAAGGCACAACGATATTGGTTTCCGGTGGGGCTGGCGCCGTCAGCCAATACGTCCTTCAGTTTGCAAAGGCCAAAGGCGCGGTCTGCCTCACAACGATATCCTCTCCTGACAAAGCCAAAGCCGCACAAGAGGCCGGCGCAGACCACATCATAAATTACAAGCGCGACAGCGTCGGTGATCGTGTCATGGAACTCACCGGAAAACGCGGCGTCGACGTCGTAATCGATATGGACTTAACCGCCAATGCCAAACTGCTTCCGGCGGTCCTACGAACCAAGGGCAACGTCATCGTCTATGGCACCGGGCCGGAGGCGACCATTCCGGCGGCTTTCTGCCTGGTCAATTCGATCCGATTGCAGTTTTTCCTGGTTTACGAGCTTGACGCGACTGAGCGTGAACGGGCCATTGCGACCATCGACAGTGCGTTGAAGCAAGGCGTGTTGCTCAATCGCGTGGCGCAGCCGACGTTCAGGCTCGACGACATCGCTGCCGCTCATGAAGCCGTCGAACGTGGAAGCCTCGGTAACGTACTTATGAGGCCATAAGGTCGCGGCCGACGTCACGCTGACGGGGCCACCACGGCTTCCGGAAACCCGGCTGCGTCGAGCGCGCGGCGCACGAGGCCCGACGTCTTCGCAACCTCTACCAATTCGCTCGCGATCTGCAGCGCGACTGCCCGCCCTTTCGGCACGGCCACTGAAATCCCGGTCTGCTGGAAATTGCCGGAAAGAACGCGCGCCCCTGGGAGTTTCGGCAAAAGCCCGGCAAATGAATCGTGCGACAGCGCAAAAGCATCGCCCTGCCCTTGCCGCGCCATTTCAGTCATCTTGTCGACACTCGGCACCTCTTCGACGCTGGCATTCGGGGCAGTACGACGGGCACTGCGAGCCGTCGTCGTGTTCGAAATTGCAACGATCCGGCGACCCGGCTGATTGACCTCTTCGATGCTTTTTATGCTCGAGCCAGCCGGCACCAAGTATGTGCTTTCGATAACATAATATGCCGGGCCAAAATCGACGCGCTTCGCACGTTCGGCATCCTGCGGCATGAAGGCAAGATCGCAGTCACCTTTGGCGACCGCATCGGTCACCTGGCCGGAATTGTCGTAGACCTGAAGAGCCAGCGGCAATTTTAGCGCCGCTGCAAACCCGCGGATCAAATCGACGGTAACGCCCTTAACCTCTCCTCCGCCGTCTCTGATCGCAAAAAAGGCGGATGCTGCGGGTGCCGTAACGACGCCGCCACGCAACGTCCCGGTAGGAGCGAGTTGTTTGAGATCCGCAGGACTGGTCATCCCGGTGCATCTAGCATGACCGGCGATATACCGCTATGGCGCCAAGCAGGCGACGTAAGTCATCGACGCTTTTCATAAACCTGATTGGTGAACGCCGGCCGCGCCGGGCGTTGAATGACAATAAAGCCATTCTCTGTGCCCTGATGGCAGGCATTGCAAGCTTGGGTCAGCTTGTCGTAACCACTGACGAACGCCTTATAGTCTTTGGCTTCTATCGATTTTTCCAACGCGACAATTTCTTTGGTGATAACAGCGTCAAGCATGTCGGCTAACGGCAGATTCTTGAACGTTGGCACGAGATCCTGTACGTCGCCCATCACCTCCTTGATTTCACCGAGTTGATATTCGGCGAGCGGCCAATTGCGGGCCTTGGCCGCAAACCATAGTTTATTGTGCTCCATCAGAATAACGTTCATGAATTGCTCAAGACCCGGCACATAGGTCTTGGGCGCATTCTTCGCGGCATCGCTTGCCGCTTCTTTTGCCGCACCAGGCGCTGATTGTTGCGCGCTCGCGCCAAGCGGCATCGAAATTCCGGCAATCACGAGCGAAATGAGGATTGAACGTCGCACGGCGTAACTCTTTCAATGTTCATAAACGCCACGTGGCGCGACATACCACTGTCACCTCATCCCGGTGAATTCAAGTCTGGAAGAGCAAGATTGGAATTTGTCTAATCTGAATTCCGGTTGTGCTGGCGCAGTGGCTACATTCTGAACACGCCGAATTTCGTCGGCGGCACGGGCGCATTGAGCGCCGCGGAAAGCGCAAGCGCCAACACCCGACGCGTCTCCGATGGTGCAATAATTCCATCATCCCAAAGTCGCGCCGTCGCGTAGTACGGATTGCCTTCGTGTTCAAACTGGTCACGCAGCGGTTGCTTGAACTCCTCCTCTTCGACCTCGGACCATTTGCCCCCGCTGGCCTCGATGTTTTCGCGCCTGACCGTCGCCAGCACGCTGGCGGCCTGCTCACCGCCCATGACCGATATGCGTGCATTCGGCCAAGTGAAAAGGAAGCGCGGGCCGTAGGCGCGCCCGCACATCCCGTAGTTACCTGCGCCATATGAGCCGCCAATGATGAGAGAGATCTTCGGCACCTGCGCGCAGGCGACCGCGGTAACCATTTTCGCGCCATCCTTGGCAATCCCGCCCGCCTCGTAGTCGCGCCCTACCATGAATCCCACAATGTTTTGCAAGAACAGCAACGGAATGCGTCGCTGGCAGCACAACTCGATGAAATGCGCCGCCTTTAGTGCACTTTCTGAAAACAGGATTCCGTTGTTGCCCAGGATTCCAACGGGCATTCCGTGGATATGCGCGAATCCGACTATAAGCGTGGTGCCATACAGCGCTTTGAACTCGTCAAACTCGGACGCATCAACAATTCGCCCGATAACTTCTCGCACGTCATACTGTTTCTTGAGGTCGGCCGGCACGATGCCGTCAAGTTCCGCGATGTCGAGAACAGGCTCGCGCGGCTTTACGAGAGGTATGTCGACGCTTTTCCTGGTATTCAAATTTGCGACGATACGGCGCGCTATGCTCAGCGCATGATGATCGTCCTGGGCGTAGTGGTCTGCTACCCCCGACTTGCGGGCATGAACGTCCGCGCCGCCTAGATCCTCCGCGCTGACGAGCTCCCCGGTCGCGGCCTTCACGAGCGGCGGACCGCCGAGGAAGATGGTCCCCTGATTTTTGACGATGATTGTCTCATCTGACATCGCCGGCACGTAAGCGCCACCCGCCGTGCATGATCCCATTACGATCGCGATTTGTGGAATGCCAAGCGATGACAAAGTCGCTTGATTGTAAAAAATACGACCAAAATGCTCGCGGTCGGGAAAAACATCGGTTTGATGCGGCAGATTGGCGCCGCCGCTATCGACAAGATAGAGGCAGGGCAAGCGGTTCTCGCGCGCAATTTCCTGCGCGCGCAAGTGTTTCTTCACCGTCATCGGAAAGTACGTGCCACCCTTGATGGTGGAATCGTTGCAAACGATGACACATTCGCGGCCTTCCACACGCCCAATGCCTGTGATCAGCCCGGCACTGTGGATTGCTTCGTCATACATCCCATTAGCGGCAAGCGGCGACAGCTCCAGAAAAGGCGATCCGTGATCAATCAAGTTCATGACCCGGTCGCGCGGCAGCAACTTTCCGCGGGCCGCGTGCCGCTCGCGCGAACGCTCGGACCCCCCTAAAGCCGCTTCGGCCCTCCGTGCTTGCAGCTCGCTCACGAGCGAGCGCATGCGTTCGGCATTGGCGCGATATTCGGGACTGCTTTTGTCAATCGACGACGAAGGAATCGCCAAAACGTCCTCCCTGGACAGCCAGAAAGGTGCCTCGGTGGAACCCAGAACGCAATGGCGGGGCACTTTCATTGCAAATCCGTAAGTTTCGGAACCGGCAAGTCGAACAAAACGTTTCTCCAGCCAGGTCCCGACTTCGTCGGGGTTTCGAGGGGCATCCAGAGGAGACATCCCGTGAGGAAAACAAAACTGTTGTCGACCGCCGCCATGGCGTTGCTACTGAGCGCCGGCGCCGTTTCGGCACAAGGAATGGGCAAGGAGCCGCCGGAACGCGCTCCGGCCGCACAGCAAACTGCGCCGGCTGAGAAGGTGGCGCCGTCTATGAAAGCCGGCGACCAAAAGTCGCCACAGACGACCGGCCAAGCGACACCGGACAGTAAGGCAACCGGCAAGGCACCGGAGACAACTGGACAGTCCCCGAAGTCGGAAGCCCCCGACAAGGCAGGCGCGATGGACAAGGATAAGTCCAGTGCACCCGGCAAGGCGGACGTGCGCTCCAAGTCTGAGCAGAACGGCGGCTCGCCGAAGTCCACTCAGAGTACGACGGAGCAGAACCGCTCGAACACCACTGGCCAGGGCGCTGCTTCCGGTTCAGCCAAACTGTCGACCGAGCAGCGCACGAAAATCACCTCGGTCATCAAGGAGCACAAAGTCGAGCAGACCAAGTTGAATGTGTCGATCAGCGTTGGCACCCGCATCCCGGCGAGCGTTCACCTTTACCCGCTCCCCGTGCAGGTAGTGGAGGTCTATCCAGCGTGGCGAGGCTTTAACTACATCTTAGTTGGCGACCAGATCGTCGTCATCGACCCACGGACACACGAAATCGTGGCGATCCTCGAGGCGTAGTTTCAACCTGTAACGATTCTCGACGGCGGCCGGGAAGTTCCCGGCCGCCTGCCGTTTTGCAAAACTGAAAACTTTTTTAGCATCCAAAGTCCGGGTTCCGGGAACAGCATCGCTGCGCCTCCGTTGTTCCGAAGTGCCGTTATCTGGTTGCGGCACTCATTCTCCCGAGGAGGCAGATGATGAAAATCCTGACTACATTTACCGCTGTAGCGGCTCTCGTTGCGGGCATTTCAATCGCGCAGGCCCAAGGCACAATGGGACAGACCGGTAGCGGCATGCAGGCGCCACAGGCCACCGGAACTGGCGCATTCTGCATTGCAACGTCTCCAGGCGGATCGCTGAATTGTAAATATGCGAGTCTGGCGGCGTGCGAAAAGGACGCCAAGCCGCAGAACCTGAATTGCTCACCGAATCCCAAGAAGAGCACGACCGGCTCAAAGCAGTAGTGTCGGTAGCGTAGCGTTACGGGTGTGTGACACACCCCGTGCCGGAGCGACCGGCACGGGGCGTGTGCGTGCGCGTGCGACCTTCACTTCAAGCCTGTCGCCGTACTAGGCTCGCTCCCTTCTCAGATCGTGGGGCGACGACATGCATGCCAAGACCGACAATTACAAGGATCTGAAACTCAAGCTCGAGGGCATTGTGCCGCTCGGACATGGTTTCCATCGCAATCTTCTTCTCGATTGCCTTTATGCGTCGCTGCCGCGCGACCCGCAGGTAAAAGTGCAGATCTATAATGCCGAAATAGTGCCCGGCGGATACACCAACTGGCATTGCCACAACGGCGCGGCATTTTTCGTGGCGTTGCAAGGATTGTTCGAAGCGCATTTCCAGGAGGGCGTTCTGGTGAAGGCGAAAGCCGGCGAATGTTATTCCGAGCCGATCGCCAAATTTCATCGTGGGCACAACCCGCATCCGGAGCTGCCCTACCTCTGCGTCGGTCTGTGCTTTACTTCGCCGGATCGTGACCACGTAACCAATTCTGTCGAGCGGCCCTGGTAACGATCGTGCCGCGTCGATCGGAGGTCAGCGCGGGCATTCTCGCTTTCCGACGAAAGTCGGCACTTGAATTGCTGCTTGCGCATCCCGGTGGTCCCTACTGGCGCAACAAGGATGAAGGCGCATGGTCGATCCCGAAGGGCAATGTCGAATCCGGCGACCTGCTCACTTGCGCAAAGCGCGAATTCAACGAGGAAACCGGCCTTACGCCCACCGGACCTTTCACGGCCCTCACGCCACTACGTCAAAAGAGCGGGAAAATGGTCCACGCCTTCGCAATGGAGGCTGATTTCGATCTGAGCAGGTTTTCCAGCAACCATTTCGAAATGGAATGGCCGCCGCGATCGGGAAAGATACAAAACTTTCCCGAAATCGACCGTGTCGCCTATTTCAGCCTGACACAAGCTCGACGAAAGATCCTGCCCGGTCAGCGCGCTTTCATCGATGACCTAATCCGACATCTGAAAGCAGGCGGCAAGTCCTCATCGACTTGACTTTACGCCCTCGCCTTGCGCGATGCCCGCGCAGAAAACTGCGGCACACCATCAGGCGACAGGAACCCCGCGCACCATGGGCCACTCCGGTTCATCGTCTTTTAGAATCCAGTTCTCCTTGAGCGCAGCTGTCCGCCATTCAGCCCAAGCCGGCAAAGCCATCACCGCATCCATATAGTTACATGCTCCATCGCCGACCTTAAGGCCGTACGAGTGCAATCGTGCAACTACAGGCGCATACATCGCATCCGCCGCTCCAAAGGGGCCAAACAGAAACGGTCCACCCTGCCCAAACCGCGCGCGACAATCCGCCCACAGGAATTCTATTCGCCGCACATTGGTCATCACCTCTTCCGACTGAGGCCGCGACTTCACCGGTAGCCAAAGATTCATCGGACAGCTTTTGCGCAGAGGCTGAAAGCCAGCATGCATTTCGGTCGCCACGATCCGGGCATGTGTGCGCGCACGCGGATCGTCAGGCCAAAGCTTCTGCTTGGGGAATTTCTCTGCCAGATATTCGAGGATAGCGAGAGATTCCCAAATCCGCTGGTCACCATCCACGAGGACAGGAACCTTGCCGGCCGGCGAGTATTGCAAGATCTGTTCGCGGCTACCCGGCTCATAAAGGGGAACGACCTTTTCCTCGAAGGCGATCCCCGCCACTTTCATGGCAATCCAGGGCCGAAACGACCATGACGAATAGTTCTTGTTACCAATAATCAGTGTCAGCGCCATAACCCGACCTCCACGCGCGCAGAAATTGCGGCAAGCTTGAAAACACAACAAGCGAAATTTTCTGATCGACCAGAACAGGCCGGTGAATGGTTGTCACTTTTTGGTCTGCGCGGAATCAGACTCGGTCGTATCCACCGGGCCGCCGGCCTTTTTCCAAGCGCCGAATCCACCCTTAATGTGGGCGACGGGCTTTAATCCCATGTGCTGTGCCGTTTGGGCGGCAAGCGCAGACCGCAGTCCGCCCGCGCAGAAGAATACGAACTTCTTGTCGTCCGCAAATATCGGTTTGTGATACGGGCTCTGCGGATCGATCCAGAATTCCAACATCCCGCGCGGACAATGGAAAGCGCCTGGCACCTTGCCCTCTCGCTGCAGCTCACGGACGTCACGAATATCGACGAGCACCGTATCGCTACGCCCCGCCAGCTTGATCGCCTCCTCGACCGGCAAGGTCTCGATTTCTTGTTCCGCGGCCTCGCACAAGGCCTTGTAACCTGTCGTGATCGTCTGCGGCATGGCTCTCCTCGGGATGACTTGCCCACTAGCATAGCGCCGAACAGGCGAGCACCCCTACGCTCGTTTCGAGGTCGGGGTATCGCACAAGAGCATGCAGGTATCGGAACCGTCTTCAATCGGCTCGAAAAGCGATTCAAGCCATTCCAATCAGGACGGCGATCGCCGCAACGACAAGCAAGGCCAGTGAGGCAGCGCCGATCGTAACGAACTGCTCGGACAACGCGGTATTGTTGATTTCTTGTTCAGCAACCGAATCAACCGGCAAAATTGACCTGAAATTAAGTGCCAAGGGCGCCCCCCTATTTGCAAAGGCATCGCTTCGACGGTGCGCGAGCACGCCAACGCGAACTCGGGCGCACGAATCGCCCTCGCCGGTGAGGTTACCCCGGCCGCAATTTGCTCTCAATGAATGACGAACCGCTACTCCATTCTGAAAATGGTTATTTGCAAGTTCGCACCCGCGGAAATTTGTGTCGAATTTTTCCGCAGCGCTAGATCTTAATCGGCGGAAATCCGGTCTCCGTGGTTTCGCAATTAGCCGGGCGCAACGTCGGCAAGCCGCAATTGTACGCGCTCTTCGCCCTGCCAGTGGTCGACGGCGATGTGACCTGCCGCATGGACGGCGCAGCCTCGATTGTCGAGCAATGCTCGTCCAAGCGGCTGTCCCATGGCCCGAAATGCAATGGCATTGACGAATTTTCCATCGCCGGATCGGAATCGTGCCCGCACATGGCTTTCGCCGACAGGATCTGCATAAACGAGTGTGTGGGATGGAAGCGCAAGCAGTGGTTCGGGGTTTCCGGCGCCGTAGGGACCGGCTCTCGCCAGCATATCGGCAAGAGAAAAATTGAAACCACCGGCCGAAACCGCACCGTCAATCGGCAATGCAACATCGCGGCGCGCAACACCTACTGATGCGGCAAGCCCATCTTCGAGGAAGGCGCGAAAGGCTCCGAGTGCGTCTTTTTTCAGCGTAACCCCGGCGGCCATGGCATGACCCCCGCCTTTAAGGAGTAATCCCTCCTGAACGGCACGGCGCACCGTGCGGCCGATGTCGACCCCGGGAATTGACCGGCCCGAGCCCGTCCCGATGCCCCCTGGTTCGAGTGCAATCGCAAATGCCGGACGCCCGTACCGCACCTTCAAGCGTGCAGCCACCAATCCCACTACGCCCGGATGCCAGCCTTCTGCAGCCGTCACGACAACTGCGCCTTTGTCTTCCAGGCCCAGTGCGACAAGTGCCTCGCCCTCGGCTTGCGCCAAGGTCGTCTGCTCGATTTGTTGACGCTCGCGATTGAGCCGGTCGAGCTCGGCGGCGATACGCGCCGCTTCAACGGGGTCTTCTTCCAACAGCAGTCGCACGCCGAGATCGGCCCGGCCAATTCGTCCGCCCGCATTGATGCGCGGGCCGAGTAGAAATCCCAAATGCCAGGGTTCGGGCGGCCCTGCGAGACGGGCTGCATCCATGAGCGCGGTCGTTCCGACATGCTCGCGACGCCTGAGGGCGATGAGCCCTTTGGCGACAAAGGCTCGATTGAGACCATGCAGCGGGACAACGTCGGCAACCGTGCCCAACGCTACCAGATGAAGCAATGAAAGCAGATCGGGTTCTGGACGACTGCCGCTCCAGAAATTGCGCTGGCGCAATTCGCGCGTGACCGCAACAAGCGTGATGAACACCAGCCCCACCGCGGCGAGATGGCCAAGGCCGGACAAGTCGTCAGCCCGGTTCGGATCGACGATCGCAACCGCATCGGGAAGCCTCTCGTCTGCCTGGTGGTGATCGACTACGACGGTGTCGAGACCGAGCTTTCGTGCTTCCGCCAGAGGCTCGAGGCTTGTCACGCCGCAATCGACCGTAATCAGCAGCCTTACACCACGCTCAGCGAACGAACGGATCGCGTCCATGTTCGGCCCGTAGCCTTCAAAAATGCGGTCGGGGATGTGGACGATTGGATCCAGACTGCAGAGCCGCAAATAACGGCAAAGCAAGGCCGCCGAGGTCGCACCGTCTACGTCATAGTCTCCGAAAATGGCCGTGTTTTCACCGCCGAGCACCGCGTCGACAATGCGAGCGGACGCGGCCTGCATGTCCGTGACGATGTGCGGATCGGGCAAAAGGCGCTTGATCGTGGGGTCGAGAAAGGCCTCAACGTTATCGACCTCTACATTCCGTCCGGCCAAAACACGGGCAAGCAATTCGTCGAGCCCATGACGCTGCGCTATAGCCAGAGCGAGCGCCGAGCCGCGTGCGTCGAGCCGATCGCGCCAGGTCCGCCCGGTCAGCGAGCGCTCGACGCCCAAGAAATGCCGGTCGCTTTCCTTCAGTTGTACAGCAGGCAAAGCCATTGCGCGTCGGTCATATTACAGCGGGGGCGAGCCCGCAAAGAATCGGTTGTCGGAAGACCCATATAGTGGCGAAGGCCGCCCGAGAGCACCAGCCCGGATCAACCGGCAATTTCGACATGAATGCGCAGCAATTCCAGTATTGTTTTTGGGTCACGGCGGCCAAACCCGCACTCAGTAGCAATCGAGAATGCTTTCGCATGCCGTTCGGCTGCCACAAGCCGCTTGCGCGTACCGGCAGCGCCATCGGTGAAGTGAACCAAACCAAGGCTGAGTTCAGTCTCAGGGTTGAGTCTCAGGCGCGCGAGGGGCTCGAAATAGCTATCATCACTGCGATTTCGCGGCACCGGCATATGGATCAGGTGAACGCCGCGCTTGATATCCGCGCAAAGGCGGTTTGCGAGGTCGACCATATCGCCCATATCGGTCGGCTCAACGACGTGCCTGTGGTTGGAGTCGCCATAACAGAAGTGGAAAAGAAGTTCGACATCCGGCGGCACGCGATCGGCAAGGTCCGTAAGAATCGTCGAAAATGACTTCAACATCTCTGCGCGTGTCTTCCCATAAGCATTTGGCTCGCGTCGCTGTAGGCGGGCGAACACGGCCGAGGCCACATCGAACTGGATAGCAACCTCACTATGCGGCAGTGCCGTGGCGATCTTGTCGATTTCCCGTTTGAGCGCGTCGTTGTAGACCGGATCGAGCGGTGCATGCAGATCGTCCTGTAGAAAAAGCCAGATCACCGAATGCGCCGGGACGAGATCGATCTGGAAACGGCAGCCCTTCGGCACGACCCCTTCGCGCTTGAGCGCAGAAAATTCGTCATACGACGCCCTGGCGATATCCGCATAAAAAAGATTATCAAATCGGACGTCATCTACGCTCTTCCCCGAACGCAACCGGTAGCGGATGCGCGCGGTGCCCGTCGCGTGCACGCGAAAAAGCTCGTCGGACTTTTCAAGCGCAGGATTTTCGGAGAATGCCGGCTCCAGCCAGGTAATCCAGTCGGACCGCTCCCCTGTTTCACCGTCGGGAATACGCTTGAGACGCGAGCCGAGGACGCCGCTTACTGTTGCGAAGACCTCGCGCGCATTGTGTAGCGGCACGCTGCCAACGAGGTGAACCTGACGCATGAAAAATCAGTCGAGATGAAACTTATCGAATTGGCGGTGTTCGGCCAGGACACGCCGTACCGTGCCCGTCACCGAACGCATAACGACGGTCTCGGTTTCGATTACATCCTTGCCGAATTTGACGCCACTGAGCATCGGCCCAGTTGTGACACCCGTCGCTGCAAAGAGGCAGTCGCCTCTCACCATGTCTTCGATCTGGTATTTTTTCTTCGGATCCTTGATGCCCATTTTCACGGTTCGCGCGCGCAGTTCCTCGGTGTCGATAATCAACCGTGTCTGCATCTGCCCGCCGATACAGCGCAAAGCTGAAGCGGCAAGCACGCCCTCCGGCGCGCCACCAATACCCAGATAAATATCGATACCGGTCTTCGGGTCCGCGCAGTGGATAACGCCGGCGACGTCGCCGTCGCTGATCAGGCTGACTGCGGCGCCCGTCTTTCGCACGGCGGCAATGATATCGGCGTGACGTGGGCGGTCGAGCAGGATCGCCGTGATTTCCGACGGCTTCACACCCTTGGCTTTTGCCAGCGAAAGAATGTTTTCCGTCGGTGGCGCGTCAAGGTCGATCGTACCCTTGGGATATCCGGGACCGATCGCGATCTTGTCCATATAGCAGTCGGGCGCATGCAACAGGGTTCCGGCGTCCGCCATGGCCAGGGTTGCGATCGCGCCGGGCATGTTCTTGGCACAGAGTGTCGTTCCCTCAAGTGGATCGACCGCGATATCCACCTTCGGCCCGGCCTTGGTGCCGACTTTTTCTCCGATGAAAAGCATCGGAGCCTCGTCCAGCTCACCCTCACCGATAACGACGGTGCCATCGATGGGAAGTTTGTTGAGCTCGCGCCGCATGGCGTCGACGGCCGCTTGATCGGAGGCTTTGTCCTTGCCGTGCCCGCGCAAGCGGGCCGAAGAGACGGCCGCACGCTCGGTCACTCGCACGATTTCAAGGCTGAGAATGCGTTCCAGCAACAATTCCGGCTGGACGGTAATACTCGGCATTTGACGTTCCCCTCACAAACGCTTGGGCGAGCTTAGTTCTTTTCAATCCTAATGACCTGCGGACGTCCTGAGATCACCCTATCGCGGCCCACCGCCGCAAGTGCTTTGCGTACCGCATCCTCACTGGTTGCATATGTAATGAGGATAACGGGGACGGAACCCGCCTTGGTGTCGCGCCCCACATGCGCCGGATCATGGCGCTGCACAATCGATTCCAGCGAAATTTCCTGTTCTGCGAGACGCGTAGCGATGGTTGCAGCGGTTCCCGGCTTGTCGCGCGCGACAAGCCGAATGTAATAGCCGCCCTCATGCCGCTGCATCGGCGCTTTCCGTATGGTGGTAAGGCGTCTCGTCGGCCGTCCGAAGGGCGCGGTGCGTACGCCCCGCGCGATATCACCGATGTCGGAAAGAACCGCCGACGCGGTCGCCGCGCCGCCTGCCCCAGGTCCGACCAAAGTCAGGGGGTTGATGTCGGCAGCATCGACCGTGACAGCATTAGTCACGCCCATCACCTGCGCAATTGCGGAGTCTTTGCGCACCATAGTGGGATGAACCCGCTGCTCGATGCCCTTTGGTGTTCTTACAGCAACGCCCAATAATTTAACGCGATAGCCGAGCTCGTCCGCCGCCAAAAGATCGGCTGGTGTTATCGAGGAAATGCCTTCCACGTAAATCGCGCTCTGGTCGGCTTTGGTCCCAAACGCAAGGCTTGCAAGAATGGCGAGCTTCTGCGCGGTGTCATGACCCTCGATATCGAAACCAGGGTCGGCCTCGGCATAACCGAGACGCTGTGCATCCTTAAGGCAGTCCGCGAATGACATCCTTTCCTGTTCCATCCGCGTAAGGATGTAGTTGCAGGTGCCGTTCAGGATGCCATAGATGCGCTCAAAGGAATTGCCTGCCATTCCTTCCCGTAGCGTTTTGACAATGGGAATGGCGCCGCCAACCGCCGCCTCAAAGTTGAGCGCGATATGATTGCGCTCAGCAAGCCCGGCAAGTTTGACGCCGTGCCGCGCCAGCAGTGCCTTATTGGCCGTCACGACCGATTTTCCGGCCACCAAAGCCGCTTCAACCGCGCTCTTGGCCGGCTCGCCGGCACCGCCGATCAGCTCGACGAAAACGTCGATGTCCGGATCGCGCGCGAGCGACGAAGGCTCGGAGAACCATTTCATTTTCTTGAGATCGACGCCGCGGTCCTTGTTGCGCGATCGTGCGCAGACGGCAACGACGTCGATGGGACGCCCGCAACGAGCTATCAGCGCGTCGCGCTGATGCGCGATTTGGGCAAGCAATGCGGCGCCAACCGTGCCCAACCCGGCGACGCCCACTTTCAGCGGTGGTGCCATAACGTGCGCGCCCGTTCTTAGCGCCGCGTCGCGAGCGGAACGACGTTGTGCAGTTGCTCGGGCGCGTTCTCGAGAAAGCGCCGGACATTGCGCGCAGCCTGGCGGATACGCTGCTCGTTTTCGACGAGCGCGATGCGAACATAGCCCTCGCCGTATTCTCCGAAGCCGATGCCGGGCGACACCGCGATATCCGCTTTCTCGACCAGCAGCTTGGAAAACTCCACGCTTCCAAGCGTCGTGAAAGGTTCCGGTATTGGAACCCATGCGAACATCGACGCACGAGGTGATGGAACATGCCAGCCCGCACGCCCGAAGCTTTCAACCAGTACGTCGCGACGACGCTTATAAGTCGCGCGCATCTCCTTGACGCAATCATCCGGACCGTTGAGCGCAGCGGTTGCCGCCACTTGAACGGGCGTAAATGCGCCGTAGTCCAGATATGATTTAACGCGCCCCAGCGCCGCAATGACGCGCTCGTTGCCGACGGCAAAACCGATACGCCAGCCAGGCATCGAGAACGTCTTCGACATTGAGGTAAACTCAACCGCAACGTCGTTCGCATCCGGTACCTGCAACAGCGATGGAGGCAGATTGTTGTCGAAATAGACTTCCGCGTAAGCCAGGTCCGACAGCACCAGAATTTCGTGCTTCTTAGCGAACGCGATGAGGTCCTTATAGAAATCCAGCGTCGCTACATAAGCGGTCGGATTTGCCGGATAACAGACGACGACCGCGGTCGGCTTCGGGATCGAATGCTCGATCGCACGTTCGAGCGCGGGAAAGAAGTTTGGCGTCGGCTCTGAGGGAACCGAACGAATTGCGCCACCCGCCATGAGGAAGCCGAATGCGTGGATCGGGTAACTCGGGTTCGGCACCAGCACGACATCGCCCGGCGCAGTGATTGCCTGCGCCACGTTGGCGAATCCTTCCTTGGAGCCGAGCGTAGTGACGATCTGCGTATCGGGATTAAGCTTTACGCCAAAGCGACGGTCGTAGTAGGCGGCCTGCGCGCGGCGCAATCCGGGAATGCCGCGTGAAGACGAGTAGCGGTCGGTGCGTGGCTTGCCCAGTGCGTCCTTGAGCTTTTCGATCACGTGCGTGGGTGCCGGCAAATCCGGATTACCCATGCCGAGATCGATGATATCCGCTCCCGCGTTGCGGGCCTTCGCCTTGGCCTTGTTCACCTCTTCGAAAACGTAGGGCGGCAAACGGCGAATGCGATAGAAGTCTTCCATCGGCTCAAAACCTCAAAGGACGGCTGCCCTCGCCAGCCGCCGCATATAACCCCGGCTGGCTTTTATCACGGGTTCGCCTTGGCGCCATCGGGTTGGCCATTTTGCGTGCCTTTGGGCGGTTTTTTCGCTGTAGGGGCGGCCTTCTTGGTTGCCGCCGGACGGCCCTCCTGGCGATCGCGGACGTTAATCAATTCCTTTTCAAGCCTAACTTGTTCTTCCTCGGTCATGGGAGATGAGGCGCGATCGGGCGGCATATCGTGCACGGCCGGGTATTCGTAGGGGGTTTCCGGACGTGTCGGAGCGCCCGCAGGCAGACCCAGTTCACCCGGCAACCGGTCAATGATCGGCCCGGGTGCGCACCCCGCCAGCACCGCGGCGAGACCTAACGCTGCCCATATGAACAGTTTGACCGACACACACCTTGCTCCGCCAACGCACCGCACGAGCGGGCGAAATCGATGTAGACTCAAGGAATTATATCACCGTCGCGTTAACGGGCTAATATGGCCGCAGCAAGGTCACCCGTTGCTAACCGCTCGGCTGAAGGCCCGCGAAACCATGCGCGCAAACGCGCCTTGCGATGGAACGCGGCGCGGGCCAACTGTCTTGGCAGAGGGGAAAGGAAGGGATGGATAGGTCCGCCACAGATCCCGCCAAGGTCGGCGACGTCGATATCGAGGCGCTCTCGCGTAATCTTGCCCGTCTGATCGAAGAGGGCGGCAAGGCGCTCGCGGCTTATTTAAAACCGCGCGAGGAAGGAAAAATACGGGGCGACCTCACCGAGGGCCTGACGGACGCGGTCAAAACAGTTGGCCGCGTCGCCGAATACTGGATGTCCGATCCTCAGCGCGCGATCGAGCTGCAAACCAGCCTGGGCCGCGCCTACCTCGATCTCTGGGCTGGCGCGGTGAAGCGCATGGCGGGCGAGCACTCCGAGCCCGTCGTCGCGCCCGACCCGAGAGACAAACGTTTCTCCGACCCGGAATGGTCACAGAACCAGTTCTTTGATTTTCTGAAACAGGCCTACCTGCTTACCGCGCAGTGGACCGACAGGCTGGTGAAAGATGCCGCCGGCATCGACGAGCATACGCGGAAGAAGGCGGAGTTTTACGTCAAGCAAATTGCCAACGCGATTTCGCCGTCGAACTTCGTTCTGACCAATCCGGAATTGCTGCGCGAGACGCTCTCTTCGAACGGCGAAAATCTCGTGCGCGGGATGCATATGCTTTCGGAAGACATCAAGGCCGGTCAGGGTGTCCTCAAAATCCGCCAGTCCGATCCTTCCATGTTCGACGTCGGCAAGAATCTCGCGACCACGCCCGGCAAGGTGGTGTTCCAGAACGAATTGATGCAGCTCATCCAGTACCAAGCAACGACCAAGAATACGCTGAAGCTGCCACTGCTGATCGTGCCACCGTGGATCAACAAGTTTTATATTCTCGATCTCGCACCCGAAAAGTCCTTCATCAAATGGTGCGTCGATCAGGGCATCACGGTGTTCGTGATTTCATGGGTCAATCCGGACGCCAGGCTCGCATCAAAAAGTTTCGAAGAATACATGCGCGAGGGCGTGATCACCGCCATCAACACAGTTGAAGCGATCACTGGCGAGAAGCAGCTTAATGCCATCGGCTATTGTGTCGGCGGGACCCTGCTCGCAATCACCCTCGCCTATTTCGCAGCAAAAAAGCAGAACCGCGTCAAATCAGCGACATTGTTTACCGCGCAGGTCGATTTCACCTACGCGGGCGACCTCATGGTGTTCGTCGACGAGGAGCGCATCAGACAACTTGAGACACACATGAAGGAGCAAGGCTACCTTGAGGCCTCACGCATGGCTAACACTTTCAATATGTTGCGCTCAAATGATCTGATCTGGCCCTATATCATAAACAATTACATGCGCGGCAAGAAGCCATTGCCTTTCGACATTCTTTACTGGAATTCCGACGCTACCCGCATGCCCGCAGCCAATCATTCCTTTTATTTACGCAACTGCTACCTCGACAACAAACTCACCAAGGGAGAAATGGAAATCGCGGACATTCGTCTCGACCTGCGCAAAGTGACAGTGCCGGTCTACAATCTGGCGACGCGCGAAGATCACATCGCGCCGGCAAAATCGGTACTCTATGGCTCGCAATATTTCGGTGGCCCGGTCAAATACGTACTCGCCGGCTCCGGCCATATTGCTGGCGTGGTCAATCCGCCCAGCAAACCAAAATACCAGTACTGGACAGGTGACAAGCCAAACGGCGAAAGCGTGGAAACCTGGATGAAATCAGCCGCCGAGCATCCGGGCTCCTGGTGGCCCGATTGGCTCGATTGGCTCAAAGCGCTGGACGCCGAAACGGTGAGCGCTCGCAAGATCGGCGGCGGCAAGTTCAAGCCGATCGAGGATGCGCCCGGATCCTACGTCAAGGTGAAAAGCTGGACCTGACGATGCACTAGGGCGCCAGTTTTACGGGCACCTTCAGGTAATGCACGCCGTTGGCTTCGGCCGGCGGAAACTTACCGGCTCGAATGTTGACCTGAATCGAGGGTAGCAGCAGCAATGGCGTCGCTAGCGTGGCGTCACGCGTTTCGCGCATTTTCACAAATTCATCTTCCGATACACCCTCGTGCACATGGACGTTGCGGGCCTTTTCCTCGCCCACCGTGGTCTCCCAAGCATATTGATCGCGGCCCGGCGCTTTATAGTCGTGACACATGAAGAGACGCGTTTCTTTAGGCAATGACAGAATCCGCTGGATCGACCGATAAAGGTCGCGCGCGTTGCCGCCGGGGAAATCGGCGCGCGCCGTGCCGTAGTCGGGCATGAACATGGTGTCGCCGACAAATACCGCATCGCCGATTTTGTAGGAAACGCAAGCTGGTGTGTGGCCCGGCGTGTAGATCACTTCCGCGTCGATTGTGCCGACTTTGAAGCGCTCGCCGTCCTTGAAGAGATGATCGAATTCCGACCCGTCGCCGGACACATCCGCGGCATTGAAGATCGGCCGGAAGATTTTCTGGACATCCTTGATATGTTCGCCAATCGCGACCAGCGCACCGGTTTTCAGCTTGATATAGGGCGCACCGGACAGGTGGTCGGCGTGCGCATGCGTCTCAAGGATCTGCTTGATAGTGACACCGAGCCTTTTTGCCTCGGCAAGTATTTTATCCGCGGATTCTACCGTTGCGTCGCCGCTGCGATGATCGAAATCGAGCACCGGATCGATCACCGCGCCTTCTTTCGTCGCCGGATCCCAAACCAGATAGCTCACCATATTGGTGGGCTCGTCGAAAAATGCCTTGATCTCGGTTTTGGCGGATGCGGCCATGGCGCGCTCCTATGAACTCCCTCAAGCTGACCCAGATTAGCACAGACCGCGGTTACGCCTTATTGATGCCCTTGGGCGCGACAGCCGCGGCTCTTTCTACTATGCTTGCGTTGAGCGAGGCGTCAAACGGGGTGTGGCAATGACCAAGGAATTGATGTGGCTGACGCTGACGATAATCCTGACCGGCTTGATGTGGGTGCCCTATATTGTCGATCGCGCAATGGTTCGCGGGCTCAAGGGATGCATGGCCAATCCCTCACGGCACGACAAGCCACAATCAGCCTGGGCGCAGCGGCTTTACTTCGCGCACACCAATGCGGTTGAAAATCTCATTGTTTTCGCGCCATTGGTGCTCATCCTTGACGCGCAAGGCTACTCGACCGAATACACCGTCATCGCCTGCGCGGTTTATTTCTGGGCACGGCTTGCGCACGTCATCCTGTACACGATGGGCGTCCCGGTGCTCCGCACTCTCGCCTTTTCCATCGGCTTTATTGCGCAGGTCGCGCTCGTATTCGCTGTGTTCGGAAAACTTTAGTTCGTAGGACCGGCACGTTCGGCGATGCCGCGTGCATCCAGGCCGCGCGGCAGTAGCCCGAAGGCCGGCGTCCCCTCGCCGTCCAGCCGCGATGCGCAAAATGCATCCGACACATTGGATGGCGAGTGCCTGGCAAGCAACGAACCCTGAAGAGCGACAATGAGGTCGCGCACCAGCGCGCGCGCCTGTGACTCGTCGGCGTGATCGTGAGCGGCGAGCCGCTTTTCGATACGCTCGGCAAACGTCTTGATCCGCGCATTTTTAGCCTCACCGAATTCGTGGCGCAAAACTTCGGCCGCATTGGGCGTTCGTTCCAGTGCGCGCAACACATCGAGACACATGATGTTGCCGGAGCCTTCCCAGATCGAATTGACCGGCGCCTCGCGATAGAGACGCGGCATGATACTTTCCTCGATGTAGCCGGAGCCGCCGAGCACCTCCATGGCCTCGTAGGTCAGGAACGGCGTCCGTTTGCAGATCCAGAATTTGGCGGCGGGCGTGACGATACGCCGGATTGCGAGCGCGGCTTCATTGTTCTCGTCATAGGCACGAGCAAGCCACATGGTCAACACGGCGGCGGCTTCCGACTCGATCGCGAGATCGGCAAGTACGTTCGTCATAAGAGGCTGGTCGACGAGCTTTTTCTGGAACGCGATGCGGTGTCGCGCGTGGTGGACCGCCTGGACAACCGCCTGCCGCATCAGAGCGGACGAACCTATGCAGCAATCGAGTCGCGTGTAGTTACCCATCTCTATGATGGTCGGAATGCCGCGCCCCTCTTCACCGACGGGCTGAGCGTAGGCACCGTGAAACTCGACCTCGCTCGACGCATTCGAGCGATTGCCGAGCTTGTCCTTTAGCCGAAGTATAAGGATTGCGTTGCGCTCGCCGTCCGGCGTCCATCGCGGCATCAAAAAACAGCTCAACCCGTTCGGCGCCTGAGCCAACACAAGGAACGCGTCGCACATCGGTGCCGACATGAACCATTTGTGCCCATAGAGACGAAAACTGCCGTCGGCAGACGGCTGTGCGCGTGTTGTATTGGAGCGCAGGTCAGAGCCGCCCTGATTCTCAGTCATGCCCATGCCGACAAGGGCCGAAGTCTTCAAGCGCGCCGGCCGAAAGCGGCGGTCGTATTCGCGCGAGTAGATTCGGGGTAGCCATTCGTCGGCGATTTGCGGCGCATGCCGCAATGTCGGGACCGAGCCATAGGTCATCGCGAGTGGGCAGTACACGCCACTTTCGATCTGCCCCAGCATGTAAGTCCCCGCAGCGCGGGCCACGTGTGCGCCCGGCTTTGGATTTGCCCAGGGACTTGAGTGAAGACCAGCCCCGAGAGCGATTTCGAGCAATTGATGCCATGCCGGGTGAAACTCGACTTCGTCGAGCCGGTGACCGTAACGGTCGAGCGTCCGAAGTTGCGGGGGAAACTTGTTGGCATCGAAACCGAGTTGCACGGTCTCCGGCTTGCCGAGCCTGGCACCGAGTTCGGTCAGTTCGCCTTCGGCCCAGCTTGCGCCTTCGCGGCGCACCGCCTCGCGCAATGCGGTGTCGCTCGCGAACACATTGTAAGGCTCAAGCGGCGGCGGCTGGTTCTGCACCTCGAACATCGGCCGTAAATCTCCCGCGAAGGTACGGCGATTGTACCAGTCGAATCAGGGGAACAGCGCGACCTGCTCCAGTCCCATCGCCTCCGGCCAGCCCATAATCAAATTCATGTTCTGGATTGCCTGCCCGGAGGCACCTTTGACTAGATTGTCGAGCGCGGACACGATGATTGCGCGCCCAGGGACGCGGTCTTTTGCCACGCCGATGAAGGTCATATTCGAGCCTCGTACATGTCGCGTCTGTGGCGTTTCGCCGAAGGGTAAGACATGCACGAATGGCTCCTTCATGTAGGACTTTAAAAGTATCGCATGAAGGTCTTCGGCGGTCCGGCCCCGCCGCCCGCGGACGTAGATCGTCGACAAAATGCCCCGGTTCATCGGCACCAGATGCGGCGTAAACGTCACGACCACCTCCCGCTCGGCGGCTAGCGAGAACTCCTGGTCGAGTTCTGCCATGTGCCGGTGATGACCGACACCGTAAGCGTGAAAGCCCTCCGAAACTTCGGAAAAGAGCATGGCCTCTTTGGCCGCGCGCCCTGCTCCGGTCATGCCGGACTTGGCATCGACGATGATTTCGTCGAGTTCGATCGCCTTGCTCTTGATCAGCGGGACGAGCGGAAGCTGCGCACATGTTGTGTAGCAGCCGGGATTGGCGACCAGCCGCGCATGCCTGATCTCGCGCCGGTGAATTTCGGTCAGACCATAAACGGCCTCTTTCTGCAGCTCCGGCGCGTGATGGTCGTGGCCGTACCATTTTGCATAGGCCGCGGTATCCGACAGGCGAAAGTCTGCCGATAGGTCGACAACTTTTGTCGATGGCGACTTCGCCATCAGATCCTTGATGACCTTTTGCGTCGTCGCGTGCGGCAAGGCACAAAACGCAACGTCCAGTGCGGCGCCTCGCCAATCGATGCCATCGATCGCGACAAGCTGCGGCAGCGTAAAGGGAGAGAACTGCGGAAACACGTCACGCATAGCCTTGCCGGCGCTGCGCTCGGCTGTCAGCAGCACGATCTCGGCGCGCGGGTGACGCAACAACACGCGCACCAACTCACCCCCCGTGTAGCCCGAGGCCCCTAGTATGCCGATCTTCGCTTTTGCAGCCATGAATCGATCCTTATCCAGAAGTCTTAAAGAACTACCGGAAGAAGGCCAACAGCGCGGTTTGTCTTGGGGAAACGTGCCGCGGCCTCAGATCCGGCGGCACGGGTGACGATTGCTCTACGCCCGTGCCTGGGGGGCACGGCGGCGGCGCGGCTCTTTCTTTGCCGAAAGCATCGTCATGGGCGGGCGATATAAGCCGCAGACCCTGATCCGTCAACTGTACGGCCGCGCAGCGGCAAAGGCTGCTCTTTCAGCATTGCCTTGATAACGACCTCACGCGCGAAAGCAGGCTCAATGCCATAGGCCGAAATCATGTCCTTGCAGTCGGCGACGATCGCGTCGGCATCCTGCATGATCTTCAGTCGCTTAAAGTGATCGTCGTGGTGCAGCCCCATGCTGGCCCCGACGATGTCAAAAATATTGATGATCCGAAATGGCCAATCGCGTTCGTGTGCGCAAAGCTCGCGATGGTCAACATGATAGATGGCAACCAGCGCATCAACACCGGCAGCCGCAGCGGCTTCTAACTCGGCCAACTGAAGACCGCGCTTGTATTCTGGCAACGCATTCAGCGAATTGCTCATCAGACCGACCGCCGGCTGATGCAGATCGACAATTTCAATTCCGGGCACCATTCGCAGCAGTTCCGTGCCGGCCTCGACCACGCCTTTGACGCCAGGATGCTTGTGCAAGGCGATCCGCATCGGCACCGGATTTTTCAGCATCGACCGAAGGTCTTCGAACCTAGTTTTGAGAAACAACATGAAAGGTGTCATTTCGAAGGGCCGCGATCCCCTCACCTTTTCGACGGTCGGAATCGTCGTTTCAGTGAATTGGACATGGCAGCTCGCACACCAGGAAATGACGCCGGCCTTCCCTTCCGCGAGCTTGTCGAGCGAACTCGTGGCGACGCGCCCCGAGACGTCTGTGTCGCCCGTGCGTAGTTGAATAACCCCGCAACAATGCGTAGGTCCCCCCATGACACGGTAGGTCACGCCAAGCGCCTCCATGATATCCAGCGCGATCAGCGCCATATGCGGCGTCTTGAGCACATTGCATCCGGTGTAGAACACGAAGTCCGGGCGCTCGCCCGGTTTTGCGGTCGAGCCGTTCTCGAGACGCTCGCGCACATGCTGACCAAGACGTGCAAGGTCGCTCTCGCCCAATTGCATGCGTGCGAGAATGTTAACGCCGTCGGCAACCAGCCGAAAATTCTCAACGCCCTGCTTGCGCCGGTTACGCAGTTCACTGGAATGCTTCGCAAGGGCGACGCGTGCCATTGCCAGCAGGAAGCGCGGATTGACGGCTTCGTCGCAGGCCGTGATGCAGTCGCCCGTGAGCGCGCATCCTTTGGCCCACGCTTTTGACGCCTCTGGCCCCTCACCTGTCCGGACGATATCGAGCACCCCAGCGATTACGCCTGTCGGCGCGGCATCGCCTACGCCGGCTGGCTGCGCCATCGGGCACACCTCGACGCATTTGCCGCACCGTGTGCAGGCCTCCAGCATCGCCGCGGTGCGCGCCGCCAAAGCCTGCTCGAACGCCGTCTCTGCCATGAACAATTCTCGTTGCCGCGAAGCAGCAGTTTAGCGCGATGCGCTTTAAACAAGAAGGCCGCCGGAGCCGGCGGCCTTCTGTTGACCACATGCGGGTCAAACTAGATCGATGGGTTCCACGTGGCAGGAACGAGACGATAGCCATTACCGGCTTTCTCGATATTGCCCACCGCAGGGAACGGCAGATGAAAGCCCTGTACCATCATCTTGTCGGCAATAGCCATGTCATAAACCTTCTTGCGCGTCTCGACTGCCAGCGGCCTGTCGGAATCAAACACGAATTGCCAATCCGGATTGCGCACAAAGAGTGTCGCGGCACCGGCCGTGACATCCGCCTGAACGAGCAGCGTATTGTTGCCGGATGAAACAATGTGCGAGTGGTGTCCGTGCGTGTGGCCCGGGGTAAACATAGAAGTAATTCCGGGCACGAGTTCTTTCTTGCCCTGGTACTTCGTCACCTTGTCGCCGAGTGCTCCGAAGACGCGCTTGGGATTCGCCATCTGCCCCCTCGCGACCTCTGGCAATTTGCTGACATTGCTCTCGTCCATCCAGAACGCCCACTCGGTCTCGGGCACCATGATTTCCGCATTCGGGAACATCGGCTTGTTGTCGGGCCCAATCAGACCGTTGATGTGGTCGCCGTGGAAGTGCGAGATGATCACGGCATCGATGTTGTTCGCGTCGATCCCCGCAGCCTTCAAATTCGTCTGGTATTGGCCGAGCTTCCCTTTGGATTGCGCGTAAGCGCCAAGCCCGAGGCCGGTGTCGATCGCGACCAGCTTCGATCCTGTGTTGATGACGACCGGCGTGTAAGTATGGATCACTTTGTCATTCGGCAGGAATTGCGCTGCGAGATCTTTTGCCACCGCGTCCTTTGGTGTGTTGGTGATATAGCTGTCCCCTAACGGGTTCGCGCCCTGCCCGTCGGTGACGACGGTTACCTCGAAGTCGCCGACTTTATAGCGGTACCAGCCGGCATTTTGCGTGCCCGCGACGGGCGCCGAAGCATTCGCGGGCGGCACTATTGTCTTTGTTCCAGCAACGGCGACGCCAACAGCAGCCGTGCCGACGAGTAACGAGCGGCGAGAAAGCTCAGTCATGACGTTCCTCCAGTTGAGTGACTTTTTATTCGTTGAAGCTGACGGTTGGATGCTTTTGCCACAAACCCCGGCGACCCGGAATTATTCCGAAATCTCAATTGTCGCCGGGGGCCTGCGGCGACTAGGCGACTATCCGGCGGCCCCCTATTATGCGCATCATCCTGCGCCAAGCTGGCCCAGGCAAGAGCACAGCTAAAAGCACAATCAAATCAATCTTTCGGGAGTGAAAATATGCATCGTATTTCATTAATCGCGGTATCGGCGTGCGCGGCCTTGTTGTTGGGAAGCGCCGTTTTTGCGCAACAGCAGCCCGCGGCACCCGCTTCGCCACCGCCGCCACCGCCGGCCTACGGGGCGCCGATCACGCTTGAGCAGGCAAAGGCAGCCGCCGCGGCCGCCGAAGCCGAAATGCGCACGAACGGTTGGAACATGGTCATCGCCGTGGTGGGACCAAGCGGAAATACGATCTACTTGCAGAAGGCCGATCTCGCGGCATACGCCTCAGTCGATATCGCGCAAGACAAGGCGCGGACGTCCGCGCTCTTCCGTGTGCCCACCAAGGCCTACATGGATCGGCTGGCGAACGGCGAAACCTTCATTCTCCGGCTCACCGGTGCGACGCCCGTCGCGGGCGGTATACCGATCGTTGTCGGCGGCAAACTCATCGGGGCCATTGGACTGAGCGGTGGTACGTCCGCCCAAGACCACCAGGTCGCGCAGGCCGGCGCGAGCGCTGTGAAATAAAAAACTTTACCTCACAGCTTCAAATCCGCCGGGATAGAATCCCGGCGGATTTTTTTCGCTTACCACAGCCAGATGACAGCCTTGGAGATGACGTCGCCGATTGTCAGCAGTGTGGCCGCCCATACAAAGGCCGAAATGAAATTTGCGATCTGAAAATGCCAGAACGGCATTTCAAAAATTCCTGCGATCAGCGGCACAATGGCGCGCAGTGGCCCAAAGAAACGGCCAATGAAAATCCCCGGAATGCCCCATTTCTTCATGAAGGTCTCTCCACGCGGAATGAGATCGGGATGCCCGGAAAGCGGCCACATATGCACAACTCGGTATTCGAGTTTGAGCCCGATCCAATAGGAGACCCAATCACCGAGGGCTGCACCCAGTGACGCTGCGACCCATATTGGCCAAAACTTGAT
>Ga0207674_10001103_pt1 | contig 35082 bp, 27 predicted proteins | sample KBSCornC72_FD_184303 | JGI IMG/M metagenome (GOLD analysis project Ga0207674, IMG submission 184303) | Corn rhizosphere microbial communities from Kellogg Biological Station, Michigan, USA - KBS Corn C7-2 (SPAdes) (version 2) | ecosystem: Host-associated > Plants > Roots > Rhizosphere > Soil ...
CGCGCAGGACGACGCTCGTTCTACATACCATACGGAAGATCCATAGCGAGGGCCGTCCCGATCCTTTTTGAATGACGAGCGGAAGCAGGCGAGACCCGCCGGCTCGGGAGGGTGGAGGGGTGAAGTCGAGAGTCACACGGGGGGGTTCTTTGTTGCTGGAGAAGCCGCTGAACTGGACGCGGCGCTGGCGTGCTGGCGCAAGGCGGCGGTCGCGTGTCGGGCGCCGGTCGGGGTGCGTGCGTTTCACTGACGAAGGATTCGAGCGAAGTAACTTCTCAGTTCGCGCAGAAGATCGCTGCGCTCTTGCTGATTCGGACGGAGTACCGTCCGAGGTCGTGGGTACACGACCCACGGGCGAGGCGCACCCTGCTACGGGGATCAATGACTTCCCGGCGTGTGTTAGTCGGCAGTTTTTTCGCCGAGGAGCGCTCGGACGTAGGTTTCGGGGTCGAAGGGGGCGATGTCTTCGGGGGTTTCGCCCAGGCCGACGAATTTGACGGGGATGTTGAGCTGGTCGCGGATGGACATGATGACGCCGCCCTTGGCGGTGCCGTCGAGCTTGGCGAGGAGGATGCCGGTGACGTTGATCGCCTGGCCGAAGACCTTGGCCTGGTTGACGGCGTTCTGGCCGGTGGTGGCGTCGAGGACGAGGATCGACTCGTGCGGCGCGCCGTCGATGCGCTTGGCGACGACGTCGCGGATCTTCACCAATTCGCGGATGAGGTGCTCTTGCGTGGGGAGTCGGCCGGCGGTGTCCACGATGAGGACGTCAATGGCGCGGGTCTTGGCGGCCTCGCAGGCGTCGTAGGCGACGGCGGCGGGGTCGGCGTTCTGCTTGTGCTTGACGATCTCGACGCCCAGGCGATCGGCCCAGATCGTCAGTTGGTGGACGGCGCCGGCGCGAAACGTGTCGGCGGCGGCGACCATGACCTTTTTCTTCAGCTCGTTCTTGAAATACGACGCCAGCTTGGCGATCGACGTGGTCTTGCCCGCGCCGTTGACGCCGGCGACGAGGATCACGGTCGTGCCGGTGGGGGCGAAGTGGAGCTGGCGAGTGGCGGCGTCGGCCCAGCCGCCGAGCATTTCGTCGCGGATGATGCCCAGGCACTGGTCGGCGTTCTTGATCTTGCCGAGACGCCAGCGGTCGCGCATGGCGGCGACGATGCGCTCGGTGTTGGCCACGCCGACGTCCGCGGCCAGCAGCTTTTCCTCGACCTCGTTCAGGAAGGCTTCGTTGATCTGCCGGCCGGGGACGAAGAGGGTGCGGACGTCGGTGTTGAGCACCTGCGCCGTCTTGCGGAGCGCGCCCTTGAGCTTGTCGTAGGCTTTGGCGAAGAGGGCCATCGAGGATCAGTCCTGAGTGCTGAGTGCCGAGTCCTGAGACGGCGGGGCGGGCTGGGGCGTGCCGGCGATCAGTTTTTCGTGTTCCTTGAGCACCGCGTCGAGCACACCGTTGACGAAGGCGGCGCTTTGTTCGGTCGAGAAGGCCTTGGCGAGCTCGATCGCCTCGTCGATGACGACCTTCGGGGGCGTGGCGGTGTTGGTCAGTTCCCAGACGGCCAGGCGGATGAGGTTGCGGTCGACGCCGGGCTGGCGGCGCGGGGGCCACTGGGGGGCGAGGCGCTCGATCCACGGGTCGATGGTTTGGCGCTGGGACCAGGCGCCGTCGGCCATTTCCACGGCCTGGCGGCGGGTCTCGTGATCGTCGCCGGCCTCGGCGGCGGCGACGGCGTCGGCGGACTCGCGGCTCTGCTCCTGTTGGGTGTCCCACAGAAAGAGGATCTGCATCGCCAGTTCCCGGATTTTTCGGCGTTTCAACATCGTCGGACAGAGTATAGGGAGGCGGGGGCGGAAGGGAAGCCAGTCGGTCACCCGCGGACGCGGCGCTCGACCCGCATGGGCAGCGGATCGCGCGGGCGGAGGGTGATGGTGGGATGCAAGCGGACGCGGGCGTCGTCGACGCGGCGGAAGCGGCAGTGTTGCGCCAGCGTGGCCAGCAGGACGATACCCTCCAGCCACGCGAACGATTCGCCGATGCACTGCCGCGGGCCGCCGCCGAACGGGAAGTAGGCGTAACGCGGGCGATTGGGTTGTTCGGTCAGCCAGCGCTCGGGCTCGAATTGCTCGGGCCGCTCCCACCAGCGGGGGTCGCGGTGGACGAGGTACTGCGACATCAGGATGACGCTCCCGGGCGGGAGCGTCCACTGGCCGACCGTGTGCGATTCGATCGACTGGCGGGCGACGATCCAGGCGGGGGAATAAAGTCGCATCGACTCGGCCAGCACCGCGCGGGTATAGGTCAGGCGCGGGACGTCGGCGGCCGTGGCCGCGCGGCCGCCTAATTCGCGATCGACCTCCTCGTGGAATCGCGCCTCGGCCTGCGGGTTCTTCGCCAGCAGCAGCCACGTCCAGACGAGGGCGTTGGCGGTGGTCTCGTGGCCGGCGGAGAAGAGCGTCATCGCCTCGAAGCGGAGCTGTTCGTCCGACATGCCCTGCTGGTCGCCGTCGGCGTCACGGGCCTTGAGGAGGATGGAGAGGAAATCGTTCTGCGCGCCGCTGTCAGGCGCTTGCCGCCGCCGGGCGATCATGCGGTCGATCGTCTCGAACACGCGAGCCCTGGCGTGGAAGAAACGCCGGTTGCTCGGCAGCGGCAGCAGGTTGAGCACGCGCGCCAGCGGGTTGCGCGAGCGGTCGAACATCTTCACGGTGACGTCCATCGCCTCGCCGATCTCGCGCACTTCCGATTCGATCTCCGCGTCGAAGAGCGTCTTGGCGACGATCTCGAGGGTGAGCTGCGTCATGGCGGCGCGGATGTCGAAGACCTCGCCGTCACGCCAGCGGCGGGCGGCGCGGGCGGCGAATTGCACGAAGACTCCCGCGTAGCTGGCGACGCGCTGGGCGTGAAACGCCGGCTGCATCATGCGGCGCTGGCGGCGGTGGAAATCGCCTTCGCTGGTGAGCAGGCCTTCGCCGAGCGTGACCTTGGCCATCCGCAGGGCCGGGCCCTTGGTGAAGTTGTCGGCGCGGGTGACGAGGATGTCGCGGATGGGGTCGGGGTGGCTAATAAGATAGAGGCGACGGAAGCCGGTGCGAATCAGCGCGACGTCGCCGTAGCGGCGCTGGACGTCCGTGAGGAAACCGACGAAGTCGCGTCGGGCGCGGTAGATGACTCGGCCGGGGATGAGGTTGCTGGGGCCGGGCGGTGTGGCGGAGCGGGATCTGGCAGCGACGAGGTGAGCGGATAGTCGCATGGCGATCGCTACTTTGCCGTTTTGCCCTTGGCCTTGGCAATCCCGTCCAGCACGCCGATCATCTCGACGGCGGCCTCCGCGGCGCGTTCGCCGGCGTGGCCGTGCTTGCCGCCGAGACGGTCGGTGGCCTGTTCGTGGGTGTTAGTGGTGAGCACGCCGAAGATGACGGGGAGTTGTTCCCAGATGGCGACGTCCTGCAGGCCACGGGCGCATTCGCCGGCGACGTAATCGAAGTGGGGCGTCTCGCCGCGAACGACGGCTCCGAGGCAAATGACGGCGTCGAAGCGTCCGCTCTTGGCGAACGCCTTGGCCGTGACGGGCAGTTCGAACGCGCCGGGGACGCGAACGACTTCGATATGATTGTCCGGGACGCCCAGCTCGTCGAGACGGCGCAGACAGCCGGCGAGGAGCTCGTCGACAAGGTCCGCGTTGAACCGCGCGGCGGCAACGGCGATGCGCGTTTTCTTCCCGATGCGCGTCGCGACTACCTTGGGGGCTTGGGTGCTCATGAGATGGTGAGGGTAGTCGAAAGGGGGTGGGGCGTCACGTGACTGGACGCGGTCTGCGCCACGCGCATGCTTCACTGAAGTGAGCAATCCGGCGGGGTTTCGCGTTTCACGGGCGCGAGGTTAACCTGCGGTCGTGTCTCCCCCGGTGCTTACGTCCATCTCGCAGCGCGTGCTCCCCGTGCTCCAACTCACGCGGATGGCGCTCGTCTTTACCGCCATCGCCGATTCGATGTGCGGGCTGCTGCTGCGCGCGGCGAGCCAGCGGCCGCCGGGCGGGCGGTTGATCGAACACATCGACAAGTACCAGCTCGTCGCGACCGCGATCATCTCCGTCGGGCTCTACGGGTACGGGATGAGTTTGAACGACATCATCGACCGCCGGCGCGACAGCCAGATCGCCAGCCACCGCCCCCTGCCGTCGGGGCGCATCGGCGTGGTCACGGCACACGTGATCTGCGGGTTGCTCGCGCTGGGGGCGCTGCTGGGCGGGGCGTACTTCGTCTACGCCGGAGTTCCCAACGGCTGGGCGACGGTGCTGCTGGTCGTCGCGACGGGGCTGCTCATCACCTTTTATGATACTGCCGGCAAGTACCTCGTCGCGCCGGGCCTCATCAGCCTGGGGCTGATTCGGTTCTTTCATTGTGTGATCCCCGCGCCGGAGATGCCGGTGCTCTGGCACCCCCTGCTGCTGCTCAACCACGTGGCGATCCTCTCGACGGTGGCGTACGTGTGGGAGCAGAAGCGGCCGAATCTGACGCCCCTGCACTGGTGGACGGTCCTCGGGATGCTGGGATTCATCGACCTGGCGGCGGTGGGGCTCTCGGCGTGGCAAAGGCCGGCGGCGTTCTGGATCTTGCGCGGGCTCCTGTACCCGTGCGCGGCCGTCGTCGTGTTCGTCGCCGTCGCGTTTGTCATCCGCCGGCAAATGGGACAGCGCCGCGAGGCCGGGCAGACCCTGATGTTGTACGGGCTGTTATGGTTGATCGTCTACGACGCCGCGTTCGCGTACGCCTACGTCAATTGGCTGGCGGCGCTGTTGCTGTTGATGCTGATGCCGGTTGCCTATTTGTCGGTGCAGTTGATGCGGTGGTGGGGCAAGCTGCTGACCGCGTCGCAGCGGCCGGAGTATCGCCGGGCGGGCGTCTAGGGGCGGTTAAGGCTTTCGATCACTTTCATCAAACTGGGAAGGTGAATCGGCTTCTGAAACATCTCGAGGTCGAGCTGGAGCTCGGCGAGCCGCGGGTAATAGCGGGCGAGCGAGTCGCTGATGGCGACGATCTTCCCCGGGCGCTGCGACGGCGCCAGCGCCGCGAGCTGACGCAGCAGCTCGACGCCGTCGACCGGTTCCAGGTTCAGATCGACGACGACCAGGTCGAACGCCGACGGCGCGTCCACGAGCAGCGCCGCGGCCTGTGCCGCGCCGATGGCGGTGTAGGCCTCGAGGCCCTTCAACCGCAGCACGCGCGCCAGTAGCTCGCGATTCGCCAAGTCGTTTTCGACGACCAGCGCCGTGACGGCGGCGGGGCGCTCGGACGTTCCTGTCATTCCCGGTGGCACGTGCGCCATCTTCGCTGCGGAGTCTTTATAATCAAACGCATGTCGCAACACATTGCCGTCCTCGGCGCGGGCCCGGTGGGGATCGAGGCCGCCCTCTACGCGCGGTCGCTCGGACTGCCCGCAACGCTTTACGACCGCGCCGACGCCGCCGCCAACGTCGCCGACTGGGGACACGTCCACCTGTTCACACCGTGGCGGATGAACGTCACGCCGCTCGGCGTGGAAACGCTGCGCACGGTGGACGCCTGGCCGGAGTTTCCTTTCGACGTCTGCCCGTCGGCCGCCGAGCTGCGCGACAACTACCTGCTGCCGCTGACGCGGTGCGAGCCGCTGCGGGGGCACGTGCGATCAAACACGACCGTCCTGCGCGTCGGGCGCGAGTCGCACCACAAGGCCGACGCCATCGGCAAGGCTGAACGGGGCCAAACCCCCTTCCGACTGCTGGTCGAAGACGACGCGGGCCGCCAGCGCATCGACCACGCCGACGTCGTGCTCGACTGCACCGGCACGTACGGCCACCACCGCTGGGCCGGGCGCGGTGGCATTCCGGCGCCCGGCGAACTCAAGCTCGAAGACCAGATTTTTTACACGCTTCCCGACCCGATCGGGCGCGACCGCGCGCGCTTCGCCGACCGCCACGCACTGCTGCTCGGCTGCGGTTACTCGGCGGCGACGTTCCTCAAGGACATCGAACTTCTGAACCGCTCCCACCCCGCCACCAAGGTGACCTGGGCGATCCGGCGCCCGGGGCAGGCATTGCGGGCCATCGAAAGCGACGCACTGCCGGCGCGCCGGCACCTCGTCGAGGCCTCGCTGCGCCTGGCGGAAACGCCGCCCCACTGGTTGACGTTTCTGGGCAGCGCCTCGGTCGAATCGCTCGCGCACAGCCGGGAATCGTTCACGGCGGAACTTACCGTATTGGAAAAACCCGGCCGCGACCCGCACCCCGCCGTGCGCTGCGACAACGTCGTCGCGCTCGTCGGCTATTCCCCGGACGTCACGATCTACGACCAACTCCAGGTCCACTCCTGTTACGCGACCGCCGGGCCCATCAGGCTCGCCGCCGCGCTCCTGGGCGAGACCGGCGGCGACTGCCTGACCGCCGGCGCCAACCTGTCCGCCGACCTGCTCAAAAACCCCGAGCCCAACTTCTACGTGCTGGGCGCCAAGTCGTACGGAACCAATTCCAACTTCCTCCTTCAGGTCGGCCACAACCAGGTGCGAGATGTGTTCAACCTGATCCGGCCGGACACGCCCAACCTCTACGCGGGCGCCACGTCCGATTCGGTCCGTTAACGGCTGCGGGTTGTGCCGGTCGCGCCCCGTCGTGAGCCCGCGCAATACTGAAAACGTCGAGATTATCCGAGCTTTTCACTCCGGCCCCATTTGCCCCTTGCCGAATTGAATCGTGGAGGGCGGCGCCAGTGGGGCGTCCGCCGGAAACAGGGAGACGAGGACGCCGGGACTACAAAAAAACTTGCGGTTTTGGGCGGATTTGGGTTTGCATTGTTCGCATACTCCGATAAAAGCTCTGATCGGGCGGTTCCCCACCGCCCACCAGGCGACCGTCAATCGCCGCTTGTTGTCCGCGGGTACCCGAGTCTCTCCCGCTTCCCATTTCAGTAGTCGTGGCCGTTTTACCCTCGCGCAGGGCGCGCTCGCGCTCCCGAGTGCAAGACGACCGCAGACGGAGAGCTCGAAATGACGCGATTTACTCGGTTCTGCCTGGTCCTCCTGTTCGCCCTGTCCCCCCTCGCCCACGCGGGGAAGATCGAAACCAACGTCACCCTGTCCTCCTATTGGGTGAGCTGCGATAAGTATTTCCACAGCAACACCTTCGTGAACCTCGAAGGCGTCACCGGCACCGCCTGGCCCGACACCAAGTTCAAGGGCACCTTCCGCTCCGATTTCGTCGGACCGATGACGGTGACCGTCGACTGGCAACACGTCACCAAGCGGCAGCTCATGAGCGTCCGCGGCATGTCCTGGGGCCAGGTCAACCTCGGCGACGGCCGCGGCGGGCCCAATAAGTCCTGGGCATCCAAGTGGGACGCCAAGAGCGGCAAGTGGATCCCCCTGACCGGCGTCTGGTACCTCTACGTCGACCGCGACATCCGCCCCGGCAGCTACCCCAAGATCCAGCTCATGCCCCAGACCCGCCCGGCCAACTGGTACCGCGGCTACAAGCGCTCGTACTACCAGATCCCCTTCCCGCAGATGATCGCCGACGGATCCAAGACCAAGATCGTCGCCAACAACGGCGACTTCCTCCCCATGGGCGCCTGCTTCCGCATCACCAAGCTCGGCGTCAACCTGCACAACGTCCCGAACATGAACGCCTTCCTCCTGAACAACAAGTTCGAAGTGCTCGACATGGGCGTCGGCGGGCGCGGGTTCGACGTGCACCAGGGCTTGCAATACTTCGAAGCCGAAGACATGGACAAGTACTCACTCTTCATGCCCGGCTCGACAATGCGCGACACGCGCGGGGCGACGATCGATGTCCTGGGTGTCTACAACCCCAACGGCACCTTCACCGGCTGGAACGCACAGGGCAAGCCCAGCGGCAACAACACCCCGCCGAAGTAACTCCGCCATCGCACCGGGAATTATCTGACCTGATTCCCTCCCCGCCGCCACCTAGTATTTGACGGCGGGGCGGAGTTACAATCGCCGTCGCAATGGTCGATACTGCCATTGGCCCCTCATAACCCCGGCGCGCGAGCACAAGCACCATGATCCACCCCTGGCACGACGTCACTCCCGGCGAAAACATCCCCCAGGAGTACGACACCATCATCGAGATCCCCTTCGGGTCGAGCGTCAAGTACGAGCTCGATAAGAACTCCGGCCTCATCAAACTCGATCGCGTGCTCTACTCGGCCGTCTACTACCCGGCGAACTACGGCTTCATCCCGCAGACGCTCGCCGAGGACGACGATCCGCTCGACGTGCTGGTGCTCTGCCAGGAAACCGTGGTGCCGCTGACGATCATCCACGCGCGCACGATCGGCCTGATGACGATGATCGATTCGGGGAAGAAGGACCACAAGATTATCGCCGTCGCCGCGCACGATCCGGAATTCGCGGTCTACCGCGAAGCCCAGGAGATGCCCCCGCACCGCCTGACCATGCTCAAGCGATTTTTCCAGGACTACAAGCAGCTCGAAGGCAAGGCCGTTGAAGTCGACGACATCCAACCCGCCAAGGCGGCGTATCCGATTATCGAGGATGCCTTGTCGCGCTACAGTCGCCAACGTCGCCGCGGCTTCAAAGCGGTCTAAGTGTTTCTCCCTCGCAACCTTAGCGCACACATCACCTTATATTGTTCTGGCCGATTTCACGAGGGGCGTGCGCAGTTGTTGCTCGCCGTATGGTCGCGTCCGCAATATTTTTAGGCGCATTTCCCAAAACACCGATTGACATCGTTCCGCCAATCCATAGTATGACCCCCTGATGTGACCGCCGAAGCCGGCTTGTAAAGCGGCGCGGGAGACCCAATTTCCTGGGGCGTAGGTCCGGTCGGTCGAGATGGGTGAATCAGATTGTTCACCTCGCGGGTTTGAAGAAATTCAAAAACGTAATCGATCGGCCTCAGACCAGGCCACTTTTCTGGCCTAGCCCGTCGTTCCCGATGAGACGCTGTTGTTCATGCGTCGAAAATGGAACGGCCCATGCGGTACCTGTTCCGACGTCGTCAGACCTTGTTCTGACAATCGGAATTGGCCGCGTGCGACAGCTAATCCCGTAGGCATGGTTATTTCGATCGCTCGCTCCCATGGTCCCGGAGACGTAGGGGCCTGAATCCCTTGAGGATTCAAGCGGCGAACCCGAAATGACCGGAGAAGCTTGCCTGTGCTCTGATTTGGCGCTGGGCGACTTCTCGAAGAAAAGGGCACGACGCCGGAATCCGGCGGCGAGGTTCGGATACTGATCGATCCCGGGCGTGACACCCCGACGATTGATACCCCTCTTCCGAGCTTCACCACCCCGACGCCTGTGCATGACGGAGAACCTCGGATATCGCTTTGGCGATCAGTCGCCTAAGTGGTATGTGGGTCGAGAGTTGCGGTTCTCAACCGTGATTCTGGGTCTACTGTTCTCCCGGCGGCCGCCCCGTGCGCGCCCGCTGCATGTGGTCGAGACGTTCGTTCGGTCGGTACAAGGTCGGGAACTCGGGCCTGACCTTGCATCTTTCCTGGCCGTGACAAGCCAGGAATCTTGCGAAGCCTTGCCTTCGTCGAGGACCACCCCGGTTGACGCAAGTGCCCAGGCGCCTTGCCTCACCAGCCACATGAGTCAGACCGTCTTAAGTGGAACGCCTCGATCTGGAGATCGAGGCGTTTCTGTCTTTTTAGGGAAGTAAAAAGAGATTCACCGCGGAGGCGCAGAGGACGCAGAGAAGTCGTCGACGGTGTTTACCTCTTCGCTCCCGCGTCCATCGCCGTGAGTTGTTCTTTCATCCAGTGCGAGCGGTTCGTGGTGACGGACTGCGCGCCCCAGTCGATGTACTGCTTGGCGACCTTGGGATCGTCGATCGTCCAGACGTGCAACTCAAGACCCGCGTCGCGCACCTTTTTGCACGCGGCCTCATCCAGGAGCGGCGACGTCCCCAAATCCAATCCATCCGCGCCGATCCGCTTGGCCGTGGCGATCCACTCGTCCACGCCCGGCGCCGCCTGGTATTGCCCGCTCTTCTTATCCTTCTTGTGGTTGGCGAGGAGATAGTGTTTGTACGCCGGCAGCGCCTTCTTCGACGCCTCCAGCGCGTCGGCGTGGAAGCTGATCACCACGACCTGGTCCGGCCCCTTCCCCGACTTCTTCTGAATCTCGATGAACGCCGGCACCACGTCGATCCCGCTCTTGATCTCCGTATAGCACATCGTCCCCTTCGGCATCCCGTCGAGCAGTTGCTGGTACGTCGGGCAGACTTGCCCGGCCCACTTCGGATCCTTGAACGACCCGACGTCCACCGCCTGCACCTCGGCCAGCGTCGCGTCCTTGATGACCACCTTTTTCTTGTTCCCGCTCGTGCGGTAGGTGTCCGCATCGTGACAGATGACGACCTTGCCGTCCTTGGTGAGCTGAATGTCCGTCTCGACCGCCTCGTCGCCGTTCCGCCATGCCAGCTCGTACGACGCCATCGTGTTTTCCGGGGCGACGGACGATTCCCCGCGGTGGGCCGCGATTCGAACTTTGCCGTATTCCGTGGCCATCGCGAGTGAGCCCCAAGCCGCTAACACCGACAGGATGAAGACGCGTGTGATCATCCCGAGAAAGATCGCCGCCCGCCCGCCCTTCCGCAACCCCGCTACAACTCCGTGTACTTTTTCGGACTCCCTTTCGCCTTCTCCACCGGGTACTTCGCCGCCGTCTTCGCCAGCTTGTCGATGAACGACCGCCCCAAATCGATTTTCAACTCGTCCGCCAGCAGCAGCACCGAGAAGAAGACGTCCGCCAGCTCGTCCGTCAGGTGATCGTGCTTCTCCTCGATCACCCGCGCCAGTTCGGGGCCCCGGAACCATTGCATCAGTTGCAGCAGTTCCGCCGACTCGACCGCCAGCGAGATCGCCAGTTCCTTCGGGTTGTGAAACTGCGCCCAGTCCCGCTCGTCGCGAAACCGCACCGCCGCCGCGATCAACTCCTTCACCGAATCAGCGTTCATGGACGGCCTCGCGCAGTTTTCCCCCCGCCTTGTCGAGCATCAGCTTCGCCTCGCCGGCCGACACGTGCCGCTTGTGCATCACCACCGCCAGCTTCACGTGCCCCTCCGCCGCCCGCAGCAATTCCATCGCGTGTTCGCGATCCAGCCCCGTCAACGTCGCGACGATCCGCGCCCCGCGATCCCACAGTTTGACGTTGCTCGCGCGCAGGTCCACCATCAGGTTCTCGTACACCTTCCCGAGCTGCACCATCGCGATCGTGGTGATCGTGTTGAGCACCAGCTTGGTCGCCGTCCCCGCCTTGAGCCGCGTGGACCCGGTCAGCACCTCCGGCCCGACCAGTGGCCGCAGCACCACGTCCACCGCCGGCTCGCCCGGCACCGCCTGCACGCACGTGAGGAAGATCGTCTTGGCGCCGAGTTCGCTCGCCCGCCGCAGCGCCCCGTGAACGAACGGCGTCGTCCCGCCGGCGGCGATCCCCATCACCACGTCGGTCGCGCCGACCTGTTTTTCGTCCACCGCCTGCGCGCCCCCCTCCGGGCTGTCTTCGGCCCCTTCCTTCGCCCGAAACATCGCGTCCGGCCCGCCCGCGATCACCCCCTGCACCATCGTCGCATCCACGCGAAACGTCGGCGGACACTCCGACGCGTCCAACACCCCCAGCCGCCCGCTCGTCCCCGCCCCGTAATAAATCAGCCGCCCCCCCCGCCGCAGCGCCTCGACGACGATCTCCGTCGCCCGCGTCACCTCCGCGCGAATCAGGCCCACCGCCTGCACGGCCCGCAAGTCCTGCTGGTTCATCACGTCCACGGCCTCGGCGACGCTCATCGCGTCCAGCCGCATCGATTCCGCCAGCCGCTGCTCGGTCAAGAGATGGGAACGATCGTTCATGAGGGCGGATTCTAATTGCGCGGACGCCGTTTGTGGAATCCGAGCCCCCCCGCGGCGGCTCGTTCCAAGTAGGGTCCGCTTTAGCGGACGCAATTCTTCGCTCGCTGAAAGACCGTCCGCTGAACAACATTGCGCGTCATGCGACTCGCGTCGCGTCGCAAATCATTGTCAGGCCGCGAGAGCCGTCATCCTGAGTTTGCGAAGGATCTGGCTTGGAACGTCGAGGCCAGATGTTTCGCTGCGCCCAACATGACTATCACTCACGCGCGGTTGACAATGCGCAAACGCGCACCGTTGTGAAGCGGACCCTACCCAAGTCGGCCTGTGACTCCGCATTACTTGCCCGTCAACGGTTTGTCACCGGCTTAGGCGTGATCGAGCCCAGCACCGCCGCCCGTCGCGCCCCCGTACAGGATGGCACATTCGACGGGAACCCGTCCAGCGTTGCCGCTCCCATCAGCGCAAACGCCATCGCCTCCTTCGCCTGCGAATCGATCCCCAGTTCCTCCAGTTTCCGAACCGCCACCGGCGGCGTGCGCCGCGCGGCCCATTCTCGAATCTGCCCCAGCAGGTGCGGATTCCGTACGCCGCCGCCGCTGACGATCAGCTCGTCGACCGGCCCCGGCAGAAATCGATCGACTGCGTCCCACACCGCCCGGGCCGCGACCGCCGTCGCCGTCTTAAGCAGGCTGGCCCGATCGTTTCCCACGTCCTTTCCCGCAATCGCAATGGCGCCCTGCCACGCCGCCAGCATCGTTGGCGTATCCGTCGATTTCGGTGGCCGCGCCCCGAAAAATGGGTGAGCCAAAAACGCCCGCGAGATCGCCTCGATCTCCACGCCCCCGTCCGCCATCCGCCCCCCCACGTCATAACCGGGACCGCACGGATCGAACTGCCGGCAGAGTACGTCGGAAATGCAATTCCCCGGCCCGGTATCGAACGCCACGATCCGGTCCGGCGAAGCCGCCGCCGGAATGTAAGTCACATTGCCGATCCCGCCGATATTCAGCAATACGCGATTCGTCGTCGAATGCCGGAACAACGCGTAATCCGCAAACGGCACCAGCGGCGCCCCCTGCCCGCCCGCCGCGCAATCCGCCCGACGAAAATCGCTCACCACCGCGCACCCCGTCTCCGCCGCCAGCAGCGCCGGATCGAGCCACTGAAGCGTGTCGGGCGGCTCGTGATAAATCGTCTGCCCGTGCGCCGCGACGGCGCTGAGGTCACGCGACGACAGCCCCGCGGCCGAGAGCGCCTCGTTCACGCCCGCCGCGTACGCCAGCGTCACCTCGCGGCCGACGCGCACCAGTTCCGCCAGCGCCACCGGCCCGCCGCCGCGCAAGGCGAAGATGGCGCGTTTCAGCCCCGCGTCATAAGGCCGCGCGTGGTGCCGTATCAGCTTGCAGGACATGCCCAGCCCCGTGCCCTCCACGCGGACGATCGCCACGTCCACGCCGTCGGCGCTCGTGCCGCTCATGGCGCCCGCGATCAGGCGAGTTTTCTCGGACATGCCGGACACTTTATCCGAACCCCGCGCGCCGCCAAGGGCGGTACAACTCGCCCGTCTTCGCACAAATGCCGATAGAAGTGATGGCGAACAAATGAGACGTGGCCGGGATTTCCACCGGCAGGCTATAATGGGACGGCGAGCGGTAACCATCGCCGTCGTGTTGCTCGTCGGTGCCGTCTGTTTTTGTGCCGCACCACGCGGAGGCGTCTTATGAGTGAAAAGAACAAATCCGTTCCGCAGTCCCCCACCGTGTCGGCCCCCGCCGGCGCCGCGGCCACCAAGACCAAGAAGAAGAACAAGTCCGCCCCCCAGAAAACGCCTCCGAAGACCCTCCCCCCCTGGAAAGTCCTCCTCCACAACGACGACGTCAACACCGCCGCCCATGTCGTCAAGACCATCGTCGAACTCACCCACCTCGACGAACAGGCCGCCAAGACCCGCACCGAAGAAGCCGACAAGACCGGCGTCGCGCTGCTGCTCGTCACCCACAAAGAACGCGCCGAACTCTACAAGGACCAGTTCAGCTCGAAAAGTCTGACCGTCACCATCGAACCGGCGGAGTGACTGCCGACGTAGGCTGTCGCGCACCAAACCGTATCTCCCTCTCCCGCACGCAACCACAACCGCATTTCGCCGCAACGCTCGACGCGTGTGGGAGAGGGCGCGGGGTGAGGGCCAGACCCACTCGCCGTCAAGCCGCATACGTTGAACCCACGTCCCAACGTCCGACACCATTGGCATCAGGTCGCAAAGAAGCAAAGAAACAAAGAAGCAAAGAAATCAGTCAAATCGTCGCTCGCCCGCCGCCACTGCCTGTCCCAATCGCCTCAGATAATCCGCCTCCTCAATCTCCACGCCGCCGAACCGCCTGAGGTGGTCCGAACACGTCTGCGTATCCAGCAATACAAACCCGCGCTCGCGAAGCCGTTCGACCAGCGCGACCAGCGCCACCTTGCTCGCATCCCGCTGGTAGTGAAACATGCTCTCCCCGAAGAACGCCGCCCCCATGCTCACGCCGTAAAGCCCCCCCGCCAGCCGTCCATCCCGCCACGCCTCCACGCTGTGGGCCATCCCCCGCCGGTACAGCGCGACGTAAACCGCGACGATCTCTTCGTTGATCCAAGTGTCATCCGCGCGCGTCGCCATGCAGGCCCGCATCGCCCCCTCGAAATCGTGATTGATCCGAACCTCGAACCGCCCCTGTCGGATCACCTGCCGCAGCGTCTGCGGCACGTGAAGCGACCCGTCGAGCGGCATCACCCCGCGCGGGTTGGCCGTGTACCACCGAATCTGCCCCTCTTCGTCCGCCATCGGGAACGCACCGTTGGCGTAGGCCTCGAGTAAACTCTCCACGTCCAAGCGCATGGGGTCGATTGTACCCGCGCGGACATCGCTTTCTTCGGCGCTGGATGCGCATTTGGCCCTTGCACGTGAGCCACTGTCATGTTGAGCGCAGCGAAACATCTGGCTTGGAAGTCCGAGGCTAGATCCTTCGCAAGCTCAGGATGACGTGCACACTTACGGTCGCTGCCCCCCCCTGTTCCCGCGCCCTACCCCTTCCGATCGCCCGCGTTCGCCGTCGCCGCCGCCGCCGGTTTTGGGGGTGTCTTCCCCGCCGAGCGGTACATCTTGATCTGGTCCGGCGTCAGCGCCCCCTTGATCGCCGCCGCGCGGTTGGCCTCGTACGCCTTGTACGCCGCGATGTTCCGCTTGCCGTAGTCGTCCAGCGCCGCCAGCAGCGCCTTTTCCGCCGCCGGCTTCTGCGCCGACGCCCCGTCGTGGTACGCCTTCCACAGCGACATCATCTTCGACCGCTCCGCGTCGTCGAACTTCAGCGATTGCGGCGTGGGAACCTTGCGAAGCTGCTCCAACTGCGCGTCGGTCACCTTCAGGTAGTCCCGCCAGGTCGGGTCGCCCAGGATGCTCATGCGGAGCGTGATCAGTTCCGACTCTTCGGCCGTGTAATTCGTGTGGTATTGCGGCTGGAGGTCGACCCGCCCGTTGCCGCCATAGTTGGCGAGCATGACGGTGTTGCCGATCTTCACGCGAAAGCTGTTCCGCCCGTAAGGCTGCACGCCGTCGGCGTTGCGGTCGACGCGGGGCACGTTCGCCCCGCCCGCCAGCGCGCCGCGCCACGCCTTGCCGTTCCCCTGCGCCATCACCTTGTCTTCGGGAATGTCCACCAGCGGGCGCGCGTCGCTCTTCATGTACCACAGCAGCGTCCACCCGCCCCCCACCACGCAGATCAGCAGGACCAAGCCGGTCAGCCAGATGGGAATGTCGCGAGTCCTGGATTCCGTACTTTCGATCATCGCATTGCCTCTGCCTGCTGAAATCGTCCAAACGGCCCGGGCCGTCAGTTTAGACGCCGGCTCGCCCCTTTTATAACGGTCTCACGGTCCCGATGTTGCAAAAGTCGGCGGCATTCCGCCGCGCGCGGCGCGACGCGTTTTTATGGCGTCTTGTTGCCGTTCGCCGGGTCCGCGTCGTTATTCGCCCCGCCGGTCGGATCCCAGGAATCCAAGCCGTCCAGGATGACCTTGGGCGCGACGATGTCGACGTGGCCGTCGAGATACAGGTAATTCGACCCCAGCTTGATCCCGTGTTTGTACGGCTCAACGACGCGGTCGAATTCCGAGGCCGGCTCCGCTTCCATGTAGTAATCCGGCTCGCTGACGCGCTTCTCGCCCATCAGTACCACGTCCGAATCGCTGCGGCCGTTGCCGTTCTTGTCTTTGATCCGGCCGCCCATCTTCACGCCCCGAATGTGATTCTTCGCCAGGTACTTGTTGAGGATGTACGTGTGATCTTCCTTCGGATCCAGGTCCGACGGGCACTTCATCACCGCCGGGTTCGTCACCGGCACCGACGCGATCGGCTGCGTCTTGTCGTACGTATTATTCGTGTACTCGTCGCTGATATGGAACACCGGCACCGGCCAGCGCTTGCTGCGGCCCAGGTCCGGCTGCGACGGCTCATAGCCCAGGGTCTGCCATTCCACCTGGTTGTCCTTCGGGTTCACGTACTCCGCCCCCAGCGGAAACAGCACCCCCCGGTACTCGTCGCTGTACATCCGCAACTGCAACCCCACGTCCCGCATCTGGGCCTTGCACTTCAGGCTCAGCCCCTGCTGGCGAACCCGCGTCAGGGCCGGCATCAGCATCGCGATCAACAGCGCGATGATCCCGATCACCACCAGTAGTTCCACGAGCGTAAATCCCCCCGGCTTCCGTGCGCGTCGAGTTGCCATGTCTTCACCTGTCCTTTGGAGCTAAGACGTATCCGGCTCGGAGTTATTACTCCCTCACTCATCGGATCGTTGCTCAATCTGTATTGAGATGACGTAACGGCGGAAAAGTTTCTCACACCGTCAGGGAAACTCCGAGTTGTAGCCGATAAATGCGTAAACTTGACACCGGCCGCAGTTTGAGTCGAAAATCTCCACGCTTCGGGGGTTGTGGGTAGCAATTTCCATGATCCGCTTCACCTGTGACAAGTGTGGCAAACCCCTTCGCGCGCCCGACACAATGGCCGGCCGCCGGGGGAAGTGCGCGCGGTGCGGGGGGGTGAACCGGGTGCCGCCGCCCGTGCTGGTGGAGGTGAAGCGGGCGGGGGAGCCGTCGCCGTTCCGGGACGTCGATCGGCCGATCCGGTCGGCGATCGAAGGGGCGGTGGACTTGCCCGAGCCGCCGTTCCTGGCGGATGCGGCGGCGACGGCGACGATGGAGGCGGAGGCGCCGCCGTCGGTGTTTCGGCAGCGCGTGACGCCGCCGGAGATCATCGAGACCCCTCGACCGACGATATCGAAGGCGATCACGCGCGCCGCGCCAATCCGCCGGGCCGTTCCGCGCGCGAACGTCGCGCCCGAGCCGGAGCCGCTCAGTCCGGTGGCGACGGACGTGCGGATCGGCTACCAGATCAACTTCGACACGCGCCCGGCGGACCTGTCGCGCGCGGTCTGGGCGGCGATGGTCGTCGGGGCGGTGGTGGGGTTCGGCCTGGGGCTGCTCGTCGCGAAGTGGGTGGTGTGACGCTCGCCAATTGCAAGACATGGCGACGGGACCACCCGCTGGCGATCGCGGCGCCGGCGGCGGTGCTGGCGGTCGCGCTTTACGCGATCACGCTGCGGGGGACGTTTATCTGGGACGACCGCTTCATCGCGCAGGACGATCCGAGACTGCACGACGCAAGCGGGTGGCGGGCGTACCTGCACGCGGGATATCGCCCGAACGCGGTGGACAACCTCTGGCGGCCGCTGACGTCGCTGACGTTCTGGGCGCAGTGGCGGCTAACGGGCGGCATAACGTGGCGTCTGCACGCGATGAACATCCTGCTGCACGCGGCGGTCAGCGCGCTGGTGGCGGCACTGGCGCATCGCCTGGCCGGAGCGCGGGCGGGGCTGATCGCCGGGCTGCTCTTCGCGGCGCACCCGTTGCACGTGGAGGCGGTGGCGTACCTGGTGGGGCGGGCGGAGACGCTTTGCGCGGCGGGCGTGGTCGCCGCCCTGTTGGTGATGGCGCGGCGGCCGCTGACGGTCGGGCGGGCGGTGGGGGTATTCGCCTGCGCGATCGTGGCGGCGTGCGGCAAGGAGCAGGGGCTGCTCACGCCGGTGATGCTCGCGGGACTTTGGTGCTTGATGCTGCGCCCGTCGATGGGGCCGGCGACCGCGCAAGAGCGGCGGGCGATTCTGACGCTCGTGATGCTCTGCACGTGGGCGTGGGCGGCGTACGTGCTGTATCGCGACCGGATCCTGCCCTGGTATTGGGACCCCTATTTTCTCGACTGGTCGATCAACCCGCTGGCGCGGGCGACGGGATTGGATCGCGCGCTGATGCCAGTCGCACTGGTCGGGCGGGTGGCAACCCTGCTCGTGTTTCCGTGGCGGTTGTCGCCGGACTACGGGCTGGCCGTGACGACGCCGGCGGTGAACGTTCGCGATCCCCATTTTTACCTCGGCGTCGCGGCGATCCTGCTGGTGCTGACACTGGCGGCGCGGGCGTGGCGGCGGCGCGACGGGTTCGCGCTGTTCTGCGCGCTGGGGCTGGCGGTGGCGTGGCTGCCCGCGTCGAACGTGCTGCGGATCGGGACGATCTTCGGGGAGCGGCTGACGTATCTGCCGTCGGTCTTCGTACTGATGTGGGTTGCCCGCGCATTGTCGCGGGCGCCGACGCGCTGGCTGGCGCCGGGGTTGTCGATCGTGCTCGTGCTGATGTCGATTCGCACGGTGACGTACGCCGCGCGCTGGAACGACCGGCTCACGTTTTACGAGCGGTCGCTGGCGGAGCAGCCGAAGTCGGCGCAGTTGCACATCCTGGTGGTGGACGAATTGCAGGCCCGCGCCCGTGACGCACACGCGCGCGGCGCCGAAATGGAGGCGAGGGGCTACCTCCTGCGGTCAGCCGACGTGCTGGCGCACGCCCGCGAGGTGGCGCCGGCGTATTACAAGATCTGGACGGAGTCGGTCGAGACGAGTCACGAACTGGGCGAATTGGACGCCGCCGAGCGGTTCCTCGAACGGGCGGAGGACCTGGAGCCCGGCGCACCGGCGGTGGGTTACTGGCGGACTCGCCTGGTGGATGAGCAGGATCGGGCGAAGCGCGGCGGCACGACCACCGCGCCGGCGATCGCGGCGCCGCAGCGGGGCCGGTTGCCCGGCGGCGCAGGCACGAGATGATAACTGACGTGATCGAGCAAACGTCGTCGCAACCCGGAAGGCGGTGGGCGCCGGCCGCGCTGGCCGCGGCGCTGGCGATCGCGCTGTACGCGCACACGGTGGGTGGCACGTGGATCTACGACGACGTGTTTCACGCCAAAGGTGACCCGCGGCTGGCGAGCCCGCGGCTTTGGGGGCAGTACCTGACGCAGGGGTACGTGCCGGGCGGCGTGGATCACCTCTGGCGGCCCCTGGTGTCGCTCTCGTACGCGGTGCAGTGGCAGATGACCGGCGAGCGGGCGTGGCCGTTCCACCTCGTGAACGTGCTGCTCCACGCGGCGGCGAGCGCGCTGGTGGCGGAATTGGCGCGGCGCTTGTCGCGGCGGGTGGCGGTCGGCCTGATCGCGGGGTTGCTGTTCGCGGCGCACCCGCTGCACGTCGAGGTCGTGACCTACCTCGTCGGGCGGGCGGACTCGCTCTGCACGATCGGGGCGGTCGGGGCGGTCGTGGCGCTGCTTCGCCCGCTGACCGTCGCGCGGGCCCTGGGCGTCTTCGGGTGCGTCACCGTCGCCGTACTTAGCAAGGAGCAAGGACTGGTCGTGCCGCTGATCCTGCTGGCGGCGTGGCCGTTGCGCCGCCGGTTGATCGATTCGGCAACGGCGGACGACGACCCGCGCGCCCGCCAGACACTGGTGCTGATGACGCTGTTCGCGACGGCGGCGTACGTCACATATCGCGAACACATCCTGCCGTGGTACTGGGAGACGAACCTGCTGGATTATGCCACCCAGCCGATGATCCGGTCGGGGCCGATGGATCGCGTGTTGATCCCGTTCGCGCTGCTGGGCCGCGCGGTGGCGCTGCTGGTCTTTCCGGCGAGGTTGTCACCGGAATACGGGCTGGCCGTGATTACTGCGAAACAACGTTGGGCGGACCCCTATCTCTACATCGGACTGGCGTCGCTGGTCGGCGTGATCTTGCTGGCGTGGGCCTTGTGTCGGCGGCGGGCGTGGACGGCCTTGATCCTGCTGCTGTCGGCCGGGCTGACGTACGGGATCGTGAGCAACGTGAAGCTGATCGGCGTGGTGTTCGCGGAGCGGCTGCTCTACCTGCCGTCGGCGTTCGCGCTGATCCTGGCCGCCATGGCACTGGCGAGGCTGCCCGGGCCGCTGCGGGCGACGGTCGTCGCGGTCGTGGTCGTCCTGTTCGGCGTTCGCGGCGTGACGTACGCGGCGCGGTGGAACGACGCGATGCGACTGTACGAAACCTCCGTGCGCGACCGGCCGCGGTCGGCGCGGCTGCGATTGCTCCTGGCGTCGGAGCTGATGCGGGGACACGATCTCGGCCGGGCGCGCGAGGTGGTCGAAGAAGGGCTGCGGTACGCGCCGGACTACTGGAAGCTCTGGAACACGGCAGGCCTGATCGCGGCGGAACAGGGGCGGTTTGGGGACGCGCTGGCGGCGGTCGATCGGGCGATGGAACTGGATCCGTACGTGCCGGACGTGGAGTACGTGCGGTACCGAATGGAACAGCTACGTGCGGCGACGCGCCCAACGACGCGCCCATAGACTGTTCGGCTTCATTCGACGACGCGAATCGTTCGGCCGCTGCGCGCGATCAGAACACCGCCGGGAAAGTGGCGTCGGGAAGGCGTGGCGGCGTCGCGGGCCATGTCAATCAGGCGGGACAACACGGCCGGCAAGAGTTCGTCGCGCGGCGCGCCGCGGTCGGCGAGCCACTGGCGGGCGGCGGCGGTGGCGAGGGCGTCCGGGATGTCGGCGAGGTCGCGCGTCGCAAACGCCTCGCCCAGCGGTGGCGCGGCGGCGCGGCCCCAGTCGTTCAGGTCCGCCATCGCGCCGGCCAATTCGCGGGCGGCGTCGGCGATCGACGGGCGCGCTTGGAGCACGGCGCGGACGCGGTTGCGCTGGTAGTCGGGGGAAGCGTTACTGGCGTCCTCGCGCCAGGGTTGGCCGCGGGCGCCAAGCCAATCGCGAAGGTCGCGCGAGGGGACGCCGAGCAGCGGGCGGAGGATCGCCAGACCGCCCACCGTCGTCCGCGGCCGCATTCCCGTCAGACCGGCCGGACCGCCGGCGCCGCGAAGGAGGCGCTGGACGACCGTCTCGGCCTGATCGTCGGCGTGATGGGCGAGGATGACGCCGGCCAGATCGTGCGCGGCGCAGACCTCGCGGAAAAGCGCCAGGCGGAGTGCGCGGAATCGCGCGGAGCGGTTGACGGGGAGGCCGTCGATCGTCGGTTCCAACTCGCTGCGGGACCGGACGGTGCAGCGGACGCCCCAACCGGCGCAGAGTCGCCGGACGAACGCGGCGTCGTCGGCGCTGGCGCCGTTGCGGGTTTCGTGGTCGAAATGGACGGCGTGAACGTGGAGATCGGCGCGGCGTGCCTCGCGCAACAGGGCGAGCAGTGCGACGCTGTCCGCGCCGCCGCTCACGCCGACGGCCCAGGCGCCGGGCGGGACGGCGGCGATCGTCGTGGCGGGGGTGAGCGCCGGGTGGGGCATAATCGAATTAAGGTGCGAACGAAGAAGTCGCCGTCAAGACGCAACGAGCGCAAAGGAATCCACGTGAGCCGGCAGACCCGCGCGCGCTTCGACCGGGGACCTTACTTTATCTTCTTTTTGGCGGCGGCGAGGCGGCCTTCGAGGCCGAGGGGGAGTTCGTCTTCGGGAACGGACAGCTTCTTGATAGCTTCCCAGGCTTTGGCGGCGCCGGTGAAGTCGCCGCGCTGTTCCGCGTCGACGCCGGTCTTCCAGAGCTCCCAGGCCTTCATCTTGGCGCCCTCGGGGGTGAGCGGGAGTTCGTCGTTGGCGGCGGCGGCGGCGGCGCCAGCGGGCGTTCCGGTGTTGCCGCTGCCCCCGAGGCCGCCAACCTTTTCCTTCCAGAGGGTCTGCCCCTTGTCGACGATCTCGATCATCCTCTTCCGGAAGGTGGGGTCGAAACTGGACATGAGGATGACGCCGGCGACCGCGAGCAGCAGCGCGACGAGCAGGGACTTAAATACCTTTCCCATCACGCCGCCGCGACGACCCGAGGCGTGGGCACGCTGGAAGACCGCCATTTCAACCGCGCCCGCGGGACCGGCGAGGTGATCGGCGTCGATCGCCTGCACGGGCGGACGCGACGGGGAAAGGCTGGCGCGCGACGAAGATGTCGGGGGCCCGACGGGCGACGTGAACCGCCCGGTCGAAGGCGACGACGATGCTGAAATCGGCGTTGGCACTTCGCGCCGCACCGGCGCGCGCGGCGTCAAGTGATCCGCGGGGGACGGGCGCGACTGTGGCGACGGCGGCGGCGCCTGGGCCGCCGCCGGAGACGCCGGCATCTGCGACGATTCCGGCGATTCGTCCGCCCACATGGCCTCGGCCAGTTCGTCCGCGCTGTACTCGGCGCTCTCGAGCAGGACGTTGGGGTTGAGCGGCGGCTCCTGGAGGCGCTTGCAGTGCGCACACGCGCGGGCGTTGCGGGCGACGTCGCCGCCGCAGTTCCAGCAGAGGCCGAACTCGCGGCTGACGCCTTTGACCTTGGCGGCGTGCCGCCAGAACTGGCCGGTGGTCGGCCCCCGCAGCACCGATCGCGCGGTCACTCGGCCCTTCTGCACCAAAGCCATGAGTGTGGCGAAGTTCATCCCCGGCGCGGACGGGTTGCGGCTTTGCAGGACGTACCAGGGGCCGAGCTTGCTGCGGGTCGCCGAGCGGGTGGTCGGCGAGTCTTCTAGGCTGCAATGGGCGCAGGGGCCCATGTCGGTCTCGCGCTGGGTGCCGCAAAACGGACAGACGTGCTTGCCGCGCAGCGCCCGCCGAACCTGCTGGGCGGCCGACGACGACGACGACGCCACCCCGGCGCGGGCGCCGGGAGTCAATTGATCCAGTTCGACATCGTCCAACGAATCACGCATTGCGACATCCATTCCGGCGCGTGCGGGCGGCCGACGTTGCGGCGCGCGCGGTTTAATTCGCGGCAGCGCCGCGCGAGCACGCGAGTTTTCTCACCCGTCCGGCCCGCGGCGGCTCCGTCACCGCGGCCAAAAGCCTCTCCGCGCGACCGTATCTTAGACCCGGCGCGGTGGCTCCGGAGAGCCATTTTCATGGCGCGGCATAAAAACGCAACCGGCTGCGAACGCGCGCTTACGCGGCCCGCTGGGCCGTGACATGAGTCAACCCTTAGATCGACAAGGATTTGACGATGCCGTCGGAATCACCGTTACCGTTAAAACTGGCCACCTTGAAATACCACGACCCGCTCGCCAGTTGCCCGGTGGTGTACGCCAGGGCGTCGGACGGGGTGGTCGCGATCAACGTCCAATTCACCCCGTCGCGGGACGAATAAATGTGGAACCCGCTCTCCCCGGACGAGGTGTCGGACCAGTTGAGGCGGGCGCCATACTTATTGCCGGAAATCTTGACTCGTCCGACTGTTAATCCAGTGGGCGCCGGAAGGCGTGTCGTCGCGGAAACGGCGTCGGAAACGGCGGAAACGTTCCCCGCGTCGTCCCGTGCGGTGACCGCGTACGCGAACGCGGTGTTCGACGGTAGTCCGGTGTCGGTATACCCGTTCGCCGATCCGGGCACCGAGGTCAGCAACGACCCGTTGCGATAGACGTCGTACGCGACGACGCCCACGTCGTCGGTGGCGGCGGCCCAGGACAGGACCGCCGTCGTGGACGTCGTCGTAACACCCGTCAGCGTCGGGCTGCTCGGGGCGGTCGTGTCCGGCGCGTAGTCGGCGATGGCGGCCGTCGCCGACCGGGCGCCGATGTCGTAGGCCGCGTCCGGCGTGAGCGTGACGTCCACGGTTTCCGCGTCCTCGACCACGCCGTCATTGATGGGTGTGATCGAGAACGTCGTCGACGCGGCGCCGGCGGGGATCGTCACCGAATAGTTCGCAGGCGGGACGTAATCGTCCCCCGCGGTCGCCGTCCCGCCCAGCGTGAACGAGACCGTCAGCGGATTGCGAATCGACGCGCCGGCGCCGCCGCGCGAGACGGTGAAAACCGCCGGACGATTATCCGCGGGCGTTTCCGCGCCGTCGGCGGTCGCGGCGATCGACACCGTCGGAAACGTCACGCCGGCGCGCAGGAAGATCTCGTCCACCGTCAGCGTGTCCACCGTCTCCGTGCCACCCGGGTTGACGTCCGTCAGCCGCACGTACACGGTTCCGGCCAACGTCGCGGGCAGCGCCCACAACTGGTACGGCTCGTTCGCTTCAAACCGGGTGCGCGTCACGTCCTTCGACGACCGCGGCACGATCTGCGTCAGGTCCGACCACGTCGAGCCGTTCGTGGAATACTGCGGGTGGTACTCGTCGCCGGTGCCGGGATTGGAGAACGATCGCCACGCGTTCAGGCCCAGCGTCATGTCGGCGCCCGGTGTGACGCCCGTAAACGTGTAGCGCTGGTCCACGTCCGCCGCCGTCGTTGAGATCACTTCCCGCACCGATTCGACCACGTTGTCCGACGCCTTGAGGTTGGCGATCGAACCCGTGCGCGTCCCGGCAACCGTAGTCTCCGCGGTCGGGTAGTAGTAAACCGGCGCCGCCGGCCGGACGTTCACCGTGACCGTCACCGGCGCCGAATTGGCTACCCCGTCGGACGCCACGTACGTCAGCGTGTCGAGCCCGACGAACATTGGGTCCGGCGTGTAGGTGAAGGTGCCGTTGTCGTTGACGTACAGCGCGCCGTGGGCCGGCAACGTCGTCAGGATCGCCTTGAGCGGCGCGGCGCCGTCCGGGTCGCCGTCGTTGGCGGCCGAGTCGAACGTCACCGATTTGGATTCCGGCGTCTCGACCGCGTCCTCCACGCCCACCGGCGCCGCGTTCGCGGGTGGGGTCGCCGGCGGCGTCACCGGCGCGCCCAACGCGAAGCGCTGCGCGAAATTGATCGAGTACGTCGTCGAACTGCCGACCTGCTGCGTCGTCGCCGACGTCGGCTTGAGGCTCGTGATCGTCAGCGACCCGGGCGTCGTCGAGTTGCCGAGCGTGAACTGCAGCGTCTGCATCCAGCCGTCGCCCCCGTTCGCCTGCGCCCCTTCGAAATCGGCGGCGGCCTCGATCACGGTGTTGCCGGCCGAATTGGTCACCGTGCGGTTCCACGTCGCGCCCGTGTGCCCCGAGAGCACGAGGAAGATCTGGTTGTTCCGGCTGACGAAGTTCGTCCAGAGCGACGAACCGTTCTGCGCGCCGATCTGCGCGGCATCCACCGGCGTCCCCGTCGTCCGCGACCCGGCGCTCCCCGCAAGGTACTCGTGCGTCGACACGATCACCGGCAGATCCGGGTGCGCGTCCAGCACCGACTGCGCCCACTGCTGCGCCGCCGTCGGCACCTGCCACTCCAGGCTCAGCACGAGGAACCGCCGCCCCGCCGCCGTGAACACATGGTAGTGATTCCGCTGGTCCAGCGACGACCCGTACTCGGAGATCTCGCCGGCGGAGAGTTGCTGCCGGTACCGCGCGTCGCCGAACCAGTGCGTGAAGTTGGCCGACGACACGTGCCGGTCGAGGTCGTCGAATTGATTGTCGTAATCGTGGTTGCCGATCGCGACCGCGTACGGCACGCCCGCCGCGTCGAGGTTCGCCAGCGCGTCGGAGGCATTCTGGGCCTGGTAGTCCGAGTACCCGCGTCGGAGCATGTCGCCCTGGTGGGTGAAGAAGGCCACGTTGTAGTTGGGGTCCGCCTTGTGCGCCGCGATCCACGCCGTTTGCGTCTTGAACGTCGCGGGAAAACTTTCGACCGTGTACTGCGTGTCCGAAAACGTCGCCAGGGTGAAATCCGCGGCCAACAGCATTCGCCCTTCCAAGACTTCAACCGCGCACCCGATTACCACCCGCCGGCGCCGCAATTTTTCCGGAGACATGAGATCACCGCCTTTTGAATGAGATTCGAACGGGTGCCAGCGTAGTCTCCATCGAAACGATTGCAATGATCGAGATTGTTATATTTATATGGCGAACCCAAAAAGCGACGCGACCCTTGGGACGAATCCCAAGGGTCGCGAGTAGATAGCTGATTGAAAAACTCAGGCCTTACTTGGCCTTACGGAAGCGGCGGGAATAGATCCCGGCGAGGCCGGCGCCCAGCGGGGCGACAATCGCCGCGGCGGGGAGCGGAACCGTCGTCGGGGCGCCTTCGCCCGTCAGCGACAGGGTCGTCTGGACCGCTGACGAGATGCCGATGATGTCACCGGCGGGGGCGTTGGTCGGGGTGGTGTCGATGATCGTGCCGATCAGCTTCGGGTTAGCCTGCAGCGCCGCGAGCAGCGCGGTGGCCGTAGCGGCCGAAGGCGTGCCGTGCACGGTGATCGAGCTGGCCTGGCCGTCGGGCAGGCCGTCGAGGGCGATACCCGTGTTGATGCCGTTCAGGGCCAGGAACAAATTGCCGTTATCGAAATTGCCCGTGGCGGTGTCGCCATCGTTGATGCTGGTCAGCGTGACGGAGATGTCCGTAAGGCTGCTCAGGCCGCCGGCGTTCGTAAAATCGTAGGGGGATGCCGTGCCGGTGAGCGGAATGATCCCGCCCGGGGCATTCTGCGAGCCGAGGTAACCGCTCTGGTCGACCGTGCTCGTAATCGTCGTCAACGCGGCGGACGCGGAAAGACTCATCGCGCCCAACACCAGCCCCGCCGACAACACAGACTTCAGGGACACTCTCATGACTCTACCTCCTCAAAGATATCAGCTACCCACAAACCGAAAGCGTACTCACAGACCACAACCTACCGGACTCCGCCTCGAACTGTCAAGAAACTTCTTGAACGCTTACGCGGAATTTTGACCCCGAAAATCGGCCTGGTCAACTGGATCCGGTATAGGCGTTTCAACCGGCCTTTTCCACAGAAGATGCAGTCGCCAGTGACCATCGTCCGTCCGAGGGTAATCGAGGCGGTAATGGCAGCCACGCGATTCGGTGCGGCTCATCGCGGCATTGGCGATTAGCGCCGACACCGTCAGCATGTTCTGCACTTCCCAGCCCGCCACCGCAGCCGAGCCTAACGTATTGGGATTAAATATCTTATCCATGACATAACGCGCCCAGAACGCGACGATCTCGCGCGTTTCTTCCAGGCGCGGTCCGTCACGCTCAATTCCGACGTTGCGCCACATAACGGAACGCAGGGAACTTTTAACGTCTGTAATGTCCAATTCGGTTTTGCTGGATGGGGGGATCCTGTGCTCGAGCCGCTGGGGAAACTTCACGTGGTTTTCCCGCGCGCTCGTCGCGGCGTCGGCGCCCGCGCGGGCGCCAAAGGCTAATCCTTCCAGCAGCGAGTTAGACCCGAGGCGGTTGGCGCCGTGCAGTCCCGAACAGCCCGCCTCGCCGACGGCATAAAGCCCCGCCAGCGACGAGCGACCGTACTCGTCCGCGTCAACGCCGCCGATCATGTAGTGGGCGGCGGGGTGGATCGGGATCAGGTCCTTCGACGGATCGATCTCGAACTGTTGCAGCAAGATCGCCAGTTGGGGAAACCGCTCGAGGAACTCGGGCGCCGGGAGGTGGCGGGCGTCGAGGTAAACGTGCGTGTAGTGCGTCTTGCGAATCTGCTCCACGATCGCCCGGCTGACCACGTCGCGCGGGGCCAGCTCCTTCGCCGGGTGGTAATCGCCCATGAAGCGGTAGCCGTTGTGGTCCACGAGATACCCTCCCTCACCGCGCACCGCCTCGGTGATAAGGGCCCGACTGGCGCCGGCGACGTACAGCGTGGTCGGGTGGAACTGCACCATCTCCATGTCCTGGAGAACGGCGCCGGCGCGGTACGCCATGGCGTGGCCGTCGGCGGTCGCGATATTCGGGTTGGTCGATTCCCGGTAAAGCTGCCCCGCGCCGCCCGACGCCAGGATCGTCCGCTTCGCCCAGATGATCTGCACCTGATCGTCGATCAGGGCGATGGCGCCAATGCAGCGCGCCGGATCGGCTTCGTCGTCCGTTAACAGGTCGATCGCGAAGGACGTCTCGGAGATGCGAATATTCTCGCGCGACCGCACCGTCCGGATCAGCGTCTGCGCCAGCTCTTTGCCGGTGGCGTCGCCGTAGGCGTGGATGATTCGCGCGAACGAGTGACCGCCCTCCAGCGTGAACGCCAGGTCATGCGGGTTTCCCGGCTTTTTGTCGAAGTTCGCCCCCCACTCCAGCAATTCCAGCACCCGCTTGGGCCCCTCCTCCACCACAATGCGTACCGCCCGCTCGTCGCACAGCCCCGCGCCGCCGATCTCCGTGTCCTGAATGTGAGATTCGTACGAGTCGAGCGGCTGCAGCACCGCCGCGATGCCGCCCTGGGCATACCAGGTATTTGATTCGCCGATCGTGTCCTTCGTCAGCAGCAACACCTCGGCCCCCCCGTCCGCCGCCGCGATCGCCGCCCGCAACCCCGCAACCCCGCCGCCGATGACCAGCACGTCCGTAAACTGCTGCGGCAGGCGGGTTGCATTAAACGGAATCAGGTAACGGCGCTGGGTGATGGATTCGAGCATCGGAAAACGCAAAACATAAAAGCCCCCGTATCACGGGCGCCTCGCCCGTGCCGACTTAAACACAAGCCACTCCCTTACCGAGTTACGCCCCCTCGCGCGTCACGATCTTGTAATCCTCGCGCTCGCCGACGCCGCGCAGCGGATAATCCTTCCTCAGCGGATACGACCCGAACTCGCTCCACGTCAGAATCCGCCGCAGGTCGGGATGGCCGGTGAAGATGATCCCATACATGTCGTACACTTCGCGTTCCATCCATTCCGCCCCCGGCCAGACGCCGGTCACGCTTTCGATCTTCAGCCCCGGGTCCCCCTTCTCCATCACCTCTTCGTCCGTCGGCGCGGTCCTTGGCCCGGTCTCCATCGTGGGGTCCAGGAAGACCTTGAGCCACAGGCGATTATTGTTGGGTACGCTGGTCAGACCGTAATTGACGGCAAACCGGTGGGTCGCACCCGGATAGCCGAGGTAATCGACGCCGTTCAGTTCCGCGAGCATGTCATACCGCAGCGACGGCTCGTCGCGGAGGAACTGGGCGACGGCGCGAATGCTCTCGCGCGGAACGACGACCGTGACCATGTCCCGAAACTCGCCGACCTGCAGCTTGACATCGGGAAACCGGGCTTTGAGCGGCTGCAAGGCGGGGTGGGTGATCGTGCGGGGCATGTCGTCTTGAGGTCCTTTCGTCGTGCCCGCTTGATTGTTGGGATGGGGTGCGTGTCGTCAAGCGACGGCGTTTGCTTGCGACCACTCGCTCGCGCGGTACATTCCGGGGTTTGGAGGTTGTTCAGGGATGGCGGTTCGCCTGGTGATCGGTCGCGCGGGGAGCGGGAAGACGCGCCGATGCCTCGACGCCGTCGTCGCCGCCTGCCGCGCCGACCCGCTCGGCCCGCCCGTCTACTGGATCGTCCCAAAACAAGCCACGTTCATGACCGAGCGCCTGCTGACCTGCTCGGCCGGCCTCGACGGCTTCTGCCGCGCCCGCATCCTCTCCTTCGACTCGCTGGGCGAAGAGATTCTTCAGGAGTGTGGCGGCGCGGCCATCCCCGAAGTCACGCCACTCGGCCGCCAGATGATCCTGGGCCACCTCCTCCGCAAGCACCAGCCCGACCTCCGCTTCTTCGGCAAGGCCGCCCGCCACGCCGGCCTGGCGACCAAGCTCGACGCCACCTTCGCCGACTTCGAACGCAACGGCCGCGACCTCGCCGACCTGACCGCCCTGCTCGACGACCTGGGCACGATCGTCAGCCGCACCGGCGAGCAACAATCCCTTTACGACAAGGTGCACGACCTCCGCCTGATCTATCAGGCCTACACCAACTACGTCGGGCAGGACCGTCTCGACCGCCACCGCCGACTCGAACAGGTGCTCGACTGCATCCAACAGAGTCGGCGGTTCGCCGGCGCGTCGGTCTACGTCGACGGCTTCGCCTCCTTCACCGAATACGAGCGCCAGGTCCTCGCGCAGCTCGGCAAGGTCTGCCGCGGCGTCGAGATCATGCTCCTGATGGATCCCGGCAGTCCCCTGCTCGCCAACCCCAACCTGTATCCCGCGGAACTCGGCTGGTTCCACCCGACCGAAGACGCCTTCCGCCGACTCTGGTTCACGTTCGTCCGAGAGGCGACCCCGGTCGACGGGACCGACATGCTGCGCCCGATCCAGCGCTTTGCGACGAAGTCATTGGCGCACCTCGAGCGCCAAATCGATCGGCGAACACCATCCCCGCAGGACGACGCAACCGGCGTCGAGTTCGCCGAAGCGACGGACCGCCGCGCCGAAGTCGACGCCACCGCCCGCCGAATCCGCGCTCTCTGGCGCGCGGGCGTCCGCCTGCGCGACATGGGCGTCATCGTGCGCGACCTCGACGTCTATCACGAATTGATCGCCGCCAGTTTCGCCGAGCACGAGATCCCCTACTTCGTCGACCGACGCCGGCCCGTCGCCCACCACCCCCTGCTGCAGTTCCTCCGCGCGAGCCTGGCGATCGCGCAGTCGCCCTGGCCGCACGACGCGATGATGACGCTACTGAAGTCCGGCCTGTCCGGATTGTCCGACGACGAAGCCGACGAATTGGAAAACTACGTCCTCGAACACCGCATCCGCGGCGCCGCCTGGTCGCAGGACGAGCCCTGGGCGTTCGCACGCGGCCTGCTCGGGCCGGAGGACGAGGAGCGCCCGCCCACCCCGCGCGAGTCGGCCGCCATCCGCATGGACGCCCTGCGCACTGCCCTCGTCGCGCGCGCGTCGCCCCTGACACGCAAAACTTCGGCCGAATCGCTCACCGTTCGCCAGATCGTCCTCGCAATCTTCGACCACTTTGAAACGTTCGGCGTGCGCGGCCGCATCGCCGACTGGATGCAGGCCGCCCACGACGCCGGCCAATTCGAGCAGCGCGACGAGCACGCCCAGGTCTGGACGCACCTCGTCGACCTGCTCGATCAGATGGTCGCCCTGCTCGGCGACGAGCCCGCGACGCTGGCGGATTTTGCCGAGATCTACGAGGCCGGCCTCGAACAATTCGAACTCGCCATCACGCCCCCCACCACCGACCAACTGCTCGTCGGCCAGATCGACCGCACGCGCTGCCCGGACCTGCGCGTCGCCTTCGTCCTCGGCCTGAACGAAAGCGTCTTCCCGCGGATGTCGAATGAATCCTCCGTCCTCTCCGACGCCGAGCGCCGCGAGTTCCGCACCCGCAGCATCGAGATCGACCCCGACACCCAGCGGCGGCTGCTGGACGAAAACCTCCTCGGCTACATCGCCCTCACCCGCGCCTCCGAGCGCCTGATCGTCTCCCGCTCGCTCACCGACGCTGCCGGCAAACCGCTCGGCCCGTCCGTCTACTGGGACAAGCTCCGCACGATCTTTCCGACTTTGTCACCGACCGCCGTCGGCGAGGCCCAAGGATTGGACACCATCGGCACACCTCGGCAACTGATCGTCGCCCTCATGGGCTGGGTCCGCTCACTCGCCGACCCCCAATCCACAATCCACAATCCACAATCCGCAATCCGCAATTCCGAAATGCCCGCCCTCTACCACTGGCTCGCCACCCACCCCCCCGCCGGCGACGCGGTCGACGTCATGCGCTTTCGCGCCTGGCGAGCCCTCGACTACGACAACACCGCCAAGCTGTCCAAACCGCTTGCGAGGAAGCTTTTCCCCCAGCCGCTGCACGCCAGCGTCACGCGCATCGAATCCTTCGCCGCCTGCCCGTTCAAGCACTTCGCCCGTTACGGCCTGGAGCTGCGCGACCGCGCCGACGGCGAGATCGTCTCGGGCATGGACCTCGGCAACGTCTTCCATCACGTCCTGGAGCAGATCGTCGCGACGATGCTCGGCGAGAAGAAGAAATGGCAGGACGTCCCCGCCGCCCGCCGAAAACAGATGATCCACGACGTCGCGCAGGGCGTCGGACAACGCCTGCGCGGGGAGATCCTGCTCTCGACCGCCCGCAACCGATACCTCCTCCAGCGCATCGAAGAGACGCTCGAAGAGGTGACCGCCGCCCAGGAAGCCGCCGCCCGCCGAGGCGAATTCACGCCGGCGTTTACCGAGCTGACGTTCGGGCCGCAGACCACCGTCGCCGGCGAGAGCGCGCCGCACCTGCCGGGCCTGGAGATCGTGACGCCGAAGAAGAAGCGTGTCTTGCTGGAAGGCAAGATCGACCGGGTGGACGTCATCGCCGATCAGGCCGCCGTCGCCGTCATCGATTACAAGATGGGCGGGAGCCGGCTCGGCCTCGAGCGGGTCTATCACGGCCTGTCGCTCCAGCTCCTGACGTACCTCCTCGTGCTGCGCGAAAACGGTGAGCAACTCACCGGCCAGAAGATGACCCCGGCCGCCGGCTTCTACGTAAAGCTCCTCCGCCAGCTCGACCAGGTCGCCCACCCCGCCGACGCCGACGTGGAAGACCCCGCGCTCCACGATCTCCGCGTCAAGCCCAACGGCATCTTCGAAGGGGCATTCTTCAAGAGCCTCGACGGCAACTGCAACGGGGGGCAGTCCGAGGTCGTCAACGCGTACGTGAAGAAAGACGGCAGCTTTGGCAAGAAGAGCTCCACCGACGTCGCCGACCGCGACGAATTCAACGCCTTGATCGACCACGTCCGCCAGCAGATCGCCCTGCTCGCGGACCAGATCCTCGACGGGCAAATCGACATCCTGCCGTTCCAGATCCGCACGCAAAGCCCCTGTCCCAATTGCGACTTCCGCCCGCTCTGCCGGTTCGACCCGGCCATCAACCGCTACCGCCACCTGGAGCCAATCAAGCGGGAGGACGTGCTCGGCCGCGTCGTCGCCGAGAGGAGCGGCCAGTGAGCGGCGGCGCGCCCACCCCTCCCACCGTGAACTGGACCCCCGAGCAGCTCCTGGGCATCCGCACGACCGGCCGCTCGCTCCTGGTCTCCGCCGCCGCCGGCTCGGGGAAGACCGCCGTGCTGGCGCAGCGGTGCGCCCACCTCGTCTGCGACGCCGCGCCCCCTTGCGACGTGGATCAACTCCTGGTCGTCACCTTCACCGAAGCCGCCGCCGCCGAGATGAAAGGCCGCATCGAGCGCGTCCTCCGCCAGCGCCTCGCCGCCAGCCCGTCGGTCGAACAGGAAGACCCGCGCCTCGTCCGTCAACTGGCGCTCATCGACCGCGCCCACGTCAGCACCCTCCACGGCTTCTGCTCGCGCCTGCTCCGTCAGAATTTCCACCTGCTCGGCCTCGACCCGGGATTCGCCATGCTCGACGGCGACGAGGCCAAGCTGCTGCGGATCGAGGTCGCCCGCCAACTCTTCGCCGACCGCTACGAGAATGACACGACCGGCGCGTTCGGCCGCCTCGTCCGCTTCTACGGCAACGGCGACGACGAAGCGCTGATCCCCCACCTGCTCCGCCTTCACGACATGCTCTGCAGCCTCGTGGAGCCGGCGGAGTGGCTGAAGCGCGCACGCGACCGCATCGAGTCCGCCGCCACCGCCGACGAGCTCGAAGAAACCGAGGTCGGCCAGGAACTGACGCAGCTCCTGGCCGGCCAAATCGACGCGCTGCACCGACGCTGCACCGACGCGATCGCGAGCATCGCGCCCATGCCCGGCCTGGAGAAGTTCGTCCCGTTCCTCGAAACGCACCTGGCGATCCTGGACGACTGGCGAAGCGCACTCGCGTCGCGCGGCCTCGACGCCCTCTCGCGGGCGATCGCGGACTTCCCGAAACTGCGACTGCCAACCGTCAAGGGAGACGTGCCGAACAAGGAGTTAGCGGTCGCGGCGATCGATTCGGTGCGCGACGAGATGGGCAAGACAGGCTCCCTCGCCGCGATCGCCCGCTTCTCGCGAGAGGAGTGGCAAACGAGCCTGCGCGCGATCGTCGAGCCGGCGAAGGAATTGCTCGATCTCGCGGAGCAATTCGCCAGGCGCTACCGCCGCGCCAAAAGCCAATCCCGCCGACTCGACTTCAACGACCTCGAACGCTACGCCCTGCGCATCCTGCGCGAGGACGACAAGGCGCTCCGCCCGTCGGGTGTGGCGCGCACGTTCCACCAGCAGTTTCACCACGTGCTCGTGGACGAGTATCAGGACATCAACGAAGTGCAGGACGCCATCCTCAACCTGGTCAGCCGCGAGTGCGGGCCGGCGGACCCGTCGCTGCCGTCCAACCTCTTCTGCGTGGGGGACGTCAAGCAGTCGATCTACCGGTTTCGTCTTGCCGAGCCGCAGCGATTCCTGGAACGGTACGCGCGCTTCAAACCCGGCGGACCGGTCGGTCAGGTCATCGACCTGCAGGCGAACTTCCGCAGTCGCGCGCCCCTGCTGAACGTGCTCAACGAGCTGTTCGCGCGGCTGATGACCAAAGAGGCGACCGACGTCGAGTATGACGAATCGCACTACCTCAAGCCGGGCGCCAAGTTCCCACCCGCGGACGGCGGCGGCTTCGCCGGCGCGCCCGTCGAGCTCCACCTGCTCCCGGACGACGTGCCCGCCGGCGAAGGCGAGGACGACGGCGAACCCCTGGATCGCTCCGAACGCGAAGCCCAGTTCGTCGCCCGCCGCATCCGTCAACTCATCGGAACCGACGGCGGCCCGCGCGCGTCCGTCGCCGCCGACTCGTCGACGCTTCGCCCCATCCAGTTCAAAGACATCGTCATCCTGCTGCGGTCGATGCGCGTGAAGGCCGACCAATACGCCGACGCCCTCCGCGCCGCCGGCATCCCCGTCTTTCGCGAAGGCGGCCAAGGCTACTTCCAGTCGATGGAAGTCCGGGACGTGCGGGCGCTGCTCGCACTGCTCGACAACCCCCGGCAGGACATCCCCCTGGCGGCGGTGTTGCGCAGTCCACTCGCGTCGCTGGCGAATCCGGAGGATTGCCTGGCGCGCATTCGGCTCGCGTACCGGGGCGACCAAACCACCTCGTCCAATCCGCAATCCGCAATCCGCAATCCGCAATTCGTCCCCTTCCACGAGGCGGCACGGCGCTACTCGGTCGAGCAGCGCGACGAGCTGGCCGCCGCACTCCGCGACTTCCTCGATCGTCTCGACGCGTGGCGGCAGCTCGCGCGGCACCGGCCGCTGGCAGAGCTCATCTGGCAGA
>Ga0207674_10001105_pt1 | contig 35054 bp, 27 predicted proteins | sample KBSCornC72_FD_184303 | JGI IMG/M metagenome (GOLD analysis project Ga0207674, IMG submission 184303) | Corn rhizosphere microbial communities from Kellogg Biological Station, Michigan, USA - KBS Corn C7-2 (SPAdes) (version 2) | ecosystem: Host-associated > Plants > Roots > Rhizosphere > Soil ...
GAGACGTAGGCGGCGTTAGCGCGTAGGCCGGAGACAACGGGGCCGAGCCACTCTCTTTAAAAGGAGCTCTGTACCCGTTGGCTCCAGCCGTGTAAGCGCGTAGCCGCCGGAGTCTCGACACCCCGCCGACAAGACAGTGATGCCGACCGTAGAGCAGTTCAGCAGCCAGCAGCCGATCAGGGAACAACGATGGTCGGCCGCTTCGCCTTCACCGGGAACGCGGGGGGCTTCGCGATCTGCGGGGATTTGGTCGCCACGGCCTTCATGGTCTCCTCCACCGCGCGCTCGAGCTGCGGATCCCGGCCCTGCATAACGAGCCTGGAATCCTCCAGCACCTCGATGTCTGGATGAACGCCTTCGCCCTCCGCGATGAACCCGTCCGGCCCGAACACGGCGCGCTCCGGCGCCGTGATGTAGCCACCATCCACGAGCGGGTATGGGACCGCCGCGTTCACCAGGCCGCCCCACGTGCGCGTGCCGATGAGCGGGCCAACGCCCAACTGACGGAACACCCACGGGAAGAAGTCGCCACCGGAGCCTGCGAGCTCGTTCGTGACCAGCGATTTCGGGCCGGCGACGCCGCTGATCGGCAGCTTCACACTGGCGACGCCAGGGACGAAATCGGTCACGCCGCCAACCGGCTTGCGACTCATCGCCGCAACGAAGTAGTCGTCCAGCAACCCGCCCTGGTTGAAGCGCTCATCAATCACCGCTCCCTTCCGGTCCTGCTGCGCGTAGTAATACCGGTCGAACGCCGTGACGGCCGGGCGGCTCGTGTTCGGTATCCACACGTACGCGAGCGTCCCGTGAGAGAGCGAGTCCACCCGACGCCGGTTGTCCTCGACCCACGCGCGCTGTCTGAGCTGTGCCTCTGAGCGCACGGGCACGACCGTGACGTTCCACGCGCCTTCGCCGTTCGCGCGGTCGCTCAGGCGAAGCACGGTCTGGCGATCGGCCGTGCCGTCGAGCGCCTTCCACGGCTCGTCACGCGTGGTCACCTGGACGCCATTCACCTCGAGCAGGTAGTCGCCGACGCGCGCCTTGACGCCCGGCGCGTCCAGCGGGGCACGAAGCCCCGGGTTCCAGCTCTCGCTCGTGTAGATGCGCGCTATCCGCCACCGCTCGCCGACGGCCTCGAGATCAGCGCCTAACGCGCCGACGCGCGAGGTGTCGACAGGCGGGAGTTCGCCGCCGCCGGTGAACGAGTGTCCCACCGACAGCTCGCCGCCGAGCATGTCGAGGATGTAGGTGAGGTCGGCGCGATGCTTGACGTACGGGATGAGCGGCTGGTAGCGCTTCCGCACCGCGTCCCAGTCGGCGCCATGGAGGTTCGGGGCGTAGAAGTAGTCGTGCTCCATCCGCCACGCCTCGTCGAAGATCTGCTTCCACTCGACCGCGGGGTCGATCTGGGCGTTGAGCGCCACGCGGAGCGTGCCGTCGCCCGGCTTGGGCGGTGCCTCCGTTCCGGCGACGACCCAGTTCCCGTTAGGCCCACCGGCTTGCTGCCACATGAGCTTCTTCCCGTCGCTCGATGCCGAGACGCGCGCGACCCCGCTCACGAAGACGGAAGCCTTTCGGGGCGTCATCTCCCACTTGTGCAGCGTCGTTCCAGGCTGATTCGCCACGCGCTCGGCCACGAACAGAACGCCGGTCGGACCGGGGATGAGCTGCGCGTAGTCGCGGACCGGCATCGGCAGCGCGAGAATGCGGCGATCGAACCGATCGAAGTCAATGCGGACCGCCGGCGTGCTCGCCGCGCCGGCGCGGCCGGCACGAGACGTATCGTTAGGCGTGCGACGGGTCGTATCGGCGCCTCCCGGCGGAGCGGCTGGCGACGGCGCGCCCGGAGGCGTCCCCGGACCCGGAGTGCCGGCAGTGCGCGCCGCGCGCTCCTCGTCACTCTCGGGCGTGAACGGCGTCGGCTCATCGGCACGGAGCAGCGCAACGTAGACGCCTGACGTCGACGTCCGCGTCTGGCTGCCGAGGTCCGCCCATCCGCTCTGCACGCCGAGGTCGGTGCTGGCCAGGAAGTAGAGCCAGCGGCCATTCGCGTCCCACGCCGGCTCCCCCGCGCTCGCCAGCGCGTCGGTGAGCGCGTGCTTGCGTCCGTCGGCCAGCGACCAGACCATGACGCGCCGGAACTGGTTGGGGTAGGTCTTGGCGTACGCGATCCACTTCGAGTCCGGCGACCAGGCGGGCGACATCGCGTCCTGGTCGGTGGACCCGCCACCCGTGTCGGCCACCGCGATCGCGCCGCTCGCGAGGTTCACCACGCGGAGGCGCACCTTGTTGTCGACGAACGCGAGATGATTTCCGTCGGGCGACCACGCGGGCGACCACGCCATCTTCGCGTCGCCCAAGGCGACCGTGCGCGGGGTGCCGAGTCCGTCGGCGTTGCCGATGAGGAGTCGATAGCCGGAGCCGTCGTCCGAGAACCACGCGACGCGCTGTCCGTCCGGCGACCACACGGGCGCGCGATCCGCCGCGCCTGACGAGCGCGTGAGGTTGCGCGCATCGCCCTTCTCGACCGGCACGGTGAAGATCTCACCCCTCGCCTCGAAGACCGCGCGCTTGCCATTGGGGCCGAGCGCGGCCGAGGAGATCGATCGCGTCACGTCGGTCCATCGCGTGGCGGCCCACGGGAAATCGCCGGCGACGGTGATCGCGAGCTTCTTCGGGGCGGAGCCTATGGGCTCCATCAGCCAGACGTACCCGTCTTCCTCGAAGACGAGCGCGTTCTCGCGCGCGTCGAGCGTCTTGACGTCGGCGTCCTTGAAGTGGGTCAGCTGCGTGAGCTGCGAGCTTCGGGTGTCGAACGACCAGACGTTGGTGGCCCAGTCGCGGTCGGACAGGAAGTAGATCGTTTCGCCGACCCACACCGGGTCGATGTCCATCGTCCGTTCGTTAGGCAGCCGAGTTTCGGTGCCGTTCGCGACGTCGGTGATGGTGAGTGGCGTGTTCTGGCCGCCGCGATAGCTGCGCCACTCCACGTCCCAGCGGTCCACGCGGTCGACGACGATGCGCTTGCCGTCAGGCGAGAAGCTGCCGCGAAAGCCCATGTAGGCGGGCACGAGCTGGGCAGGGCCGCCGTCGATGGGGATGGTCCAGAGCTTCTCGTACGGCGTCGGCGCCGACGCGCGCCCCGACCCGAACAGCACTCGGCGGCCATCCGGGGTCCACCCGCGGGCGTGCTCGCCGGCGGTGCTCCACGTTAGGCGCCGCGGGTCGCCGCCGTCCGCCGCGACGACGTACACGGCGTCGCCGCCGTCGCGATTGGACGTGAAGGCGATCCACTTGCCGTCAGGCGAGAACTGTGGGTCCGTCTCGACGGCCGGCGTGCTCGTGATGCGCCGCGCCTCGCCGCCCTGGCGGCTGACGACCCAGAGGTCGCCGCCGTACGTGAACGCGATCTGGGTCGGTCCGAGCGACGGGTGTCGCAGGAGGCGAGTCCCCTGCGCGGGCAGGGTGCTCACGGCGAGGGAGAGGAGCAGCGCTGGCGCTACGAGTCGCATGGTCCGAGGGTGAGGATGCAGCAGAAGGTAGAGCCGAAGCGTAAGCGCGTAAGCCGCCGGAGTCTCGACACCCCGCCGACAAGACAGCGATGCCGACCGAAAGCCGTTCAGCCGTTATCGCTTCTTCGCTCTCGCCCGCTTTGCGGATGCTTTCGTTCGCGTGTTGCGGGTCGCTTTGGCTCGGGGTCTTGCCTTGGCTTTCGTTTTGGCCTTCGAAGTCTTCGACTTCGGTCGAGCGGGTGACTTCGCGGCCTTTTTCGCAACCGACTTCACCTTGGTCGCGGCTTTCTTTGCCGCTTTCTTCACTGCCTTGACGGCCTTCTTCACGGCCTTCTTCGCCACCTTCGCTGCCTTCTTCGCCGTGGTGGCGGCAGGCTTGGTCGCTGCAGGTTTGGCCGCGGCAGCCGGGGCGCTCACGTGATGCAGCGCGAACCCTGCCCCCTGTGGATCACCGAGAATCGCGATCGAACCACCCGGAATGTCCATCTGCGGCCGATGGACCATGGCGCCGCCCTTCGTCGCGGCGGTCACCGCCGTGCCCACGTCCTTCACGTGGACGTACACGAGCCAGAAGGGGTTCATCGACTCCATGTCGCCGAAGCGGTTGAACATGCCGCCGTACGCCTTGTCGCCCTTGCCATACATGAAGTAGTTCTGGCCACCTCCCATGTCCATCTCGCTCGTCTTCTCCCACCCGAACAGCTCGCGATAGAACTCGAACGCCTTCACGTAGTCCGTCGTCATGAGCTCGTGCCACGAGAATCGCCCGACGACGGGAGTGCCGTCCCACGCGCTCGCGCCGGGGTTGCCGGGCTTCAACGCGCCGAACATCGCGCCCTGCGGATCCTCGAGGACGACGAAGCGACCGCCGCCACCAGGAATGTCCTCCGGGCCGTAGACCACGCGACCGCCTAACGAGGCAGCCTTCGCCGCGGTCGCGTCGACATCGTTGGACTCGACGTACGGTAACCAGTTGGGTGGAACTCCCTGCTGCCGCATCTCCTCGCCCAGGTGCATCAGGCCACCGATCGGACGGCCGTCGATCGTCCACATGTCGTAGTCGTCGTCGAACCGCTGCGTCCCCCAACCGGTGACCCGGGAGTAGAACTTCTTCGCTGCGTCGACGTCGGGCGTCGTGAGCTCGTACCAGACGAATTGACCGTGCATAGGAGTGGTGAAAGGCGGCGCAGCCGCGTGGGAGTAAACGATGGGCCTGTAAGCTCCCGCTTTCCGGGCCGCACCGCTAGCACCACACCGGTCGCGTAGACACGGTTGTGACCGTCATCTGGCGCGAGAGGCGCGCGGCCCCGATTTTCTCGCTGCGACTCCACACGAGGGCTGACCATGCTGGACTGGCTCGCCGGGCGACTCCACGTAACTCCGACCGTCGCCGGCATCCTGATCGGGCTCATCGTCGTCCAGCTGACGGTTCAGCTGTACGCGCTGGCGGATCTCATGCGGCGCGACAGGGTGCGCGGCGACCGCAAGTGGGTGTGGGTGCTGGTCATAGCGTTCGGCAACCTGGTTGGTGCGATCGTCTACCTCGCCATCGGACGGCCCCCGGGAGAGGTCGATTTCCCCGCGGGCGGATCGGCCGCCAGCACTGCGGGAGGCGAGGCAACGCGCCGAGCTGTCGACGCCCTGTACGGCACGCGCGACAAGCGTTGACGGACGTTCGATCTGACGAGACCGCCGCGATCGAGCTGCGCGGTCTCACCAAACGCTTCGGCGACACGCTGGCACTCGATCGCGTCGATCTCGTCGTGCGCCCGGGAGTCGTCTTCGGCTTCCTCGGCCGAAATGGTGCCGGCAAGACGACGGCATTGCGCATCCTCTCGGGGCTCGCCCGTCCCACTGCGGGCACCGCCCACATCCTCGGCCACGACGTCGAGCGTGCGACCGACGCCGTCCGCGCCCGGATTGGCTTCCTGCCCGACGTGCCCGGCTTCTATCCCTGGATGACCGCCCGCGAGTACCTCGAGTTCGCGGGACGGCTCTTCGGGATCGACCGGGCGACGCTCGACGCGCGGGCGACCGCGCTGCTCGAGATGGCGGGTCTCGCGTCGGTCACGACGCGGATCGGCGGGTTCTCGAGAGGCATGAAGCAGCGCCTCGGCATCGCACAGGCGCTGATCAACGCACCGGACCTTCTCATGCTCGACGAGCCGACCAGCGCGCTCGACCCTATAGGCCGCCGCGAGGTGTTGGAGATGGTCGCGTCACTGCGCGGGCGCACCACCGTGTTCTTCTCCACGCACATTCTCGCTGACGTCGAGCGTGTTTGCGACGCGGTGGCGATCGTCGAGCGGGGCCGAGTTGTCGCGAGCGCGGGGATAGGCGAGCTGACGGCACGTGCGGCCGCCAACCACCTGATCGTGGAGATCGAAGGCGACACTGCGGTCGTTACCGTGGCGCGTGCGCTCCGGGGAGGTTCCTGGCTCAAGTCCATCGAGACAGATGGACGCACATTGCGGCTGGCCGTTTCGGATCTGCCGACCGCGCAGCGAGAGATCCCGGCGGCAATCGCGGCCGCCGGTGCGGCGCTCCGACGGTTCGAGATCGAGGAGACGAGCCTGGAAGACGTATTCGTCGGGCTGGTCGGGGGACCGACCCGATGACCGGCTTCAGCGCTTTCCTGGGGAAGGAGCTCACCGAGATCCGCCGGACGTGGCGGATCTGGGTGATCCCTGGCATGCTGGTGTTCTTCGGGGTCACGAGCCCGATCCTCGCCGCGCTCACGCCGGCGCTGGTGCGGTCGATGGCCACGTCCCAGCCCGGCCTCGTGATCCAGCTCCCGCCGCCGACGGCGCACGACGCCTACGTCCAGTTCATCAAGAGCCTCGACCAGCTGGTGCTGATCGCCATCATCATTACGGGTGCGGGCGTGGTCTCGGGCGAGCGTTCCTCGGGGACGGCCATGCTCGCGCTGACGAAGCCGCTGTCACGAGGCGCCTTCGTCGTCACGAAGATCCTGTCGCAGACGACGTTGCTCGTGGCGGCTACGGCGTTAGGCACGGCGGTCTGTCTGGCCATGACGGCCCTCATCTTCACGGGTGCGGGCCGGGCGCACCTCGTGACCGCCGTGGCGCTCTGGCTCGTGTATGCCGTGCTGCTCATCGTGGTCATGACGCTGTTCTCGGCCGCATTTCACTCGCGTGGCGCAGCGGCGGGTGCAGGGCTGGGGTTCTACTTTCTCACGCTCATCCTCGGCGCGTGGGGACCGGCGGCGCGCTACAGCTTCCTCGGGTTGGTGCTCGCGACGCAGAAGGCGCTGGTGTTCGAGTCGCAGCCGTTAGGCTGGCAGCTCACCACGGCGGCGGTGGCGATCGGCGTGGGAGTGATGGTGGCGGTGTGGGTCTTCGAACGGCAGGAGTTGTAGCCGGCCCGACTGACAATGCTTCACGACTCGCCAGCGAACGTTCTGATCGTCGGAGCGGGTCCAACGGGCCTCGCCCTCGCCGCGCTGCTCCGGTCGTTCGGCATTCGTGCGCGTATCATCGACCGCGCACTCGACCGCGCGCACGAGTCGCGGGCGCTCGGCGTACAGGCCCGGACTCTCGAACTGTTGCAGACCATCGGCCTCGGCGACGCACTGGTGGCGCGAGGAAATCCGAGCGCGCGCCTCATGGTGCACGTTGGAGGTCGAGTCGTCGGCGAGACGGAGCTTGGGTCGTTCGGGGGCAGCGACACGAAGTATCCGTTCGTGTTGTTCGTCTCGCAGGCGGAGACGGAGCGGCTGCTCGGTGACCACCTCGCCACTGAGGGGGTGGCGATCGAGCGGGGTGTAGAGCTCGTGAGCTTCGCGCCTAACGTGGACGGCGTCGAGTGCGTGCTCCGCCACGGCGACGGACGGACGGAGGCCCTTCGCGCCCGGTATCTCGTGGGATGCGACGGCGCGCACAGCACGGTTCGAAAAGGGGCAGGCATTGCATTCGAAGGCGATGCGTACCTCCAGGATTTCCTGCTTGGCGACGTGGAAGCCGACGCGAGCCCCGGCCTGTCGTTCGTGCCGAACACGCTGCACCCGTGCGTCGGCCGTCGTGGGATCGCGATCTTCTTTCCGCTCGGCAAGCCGACGACGTGGCGCGTGATCGCGATGTCCGGTGCGTCGGCGACGGCCGCGCGATCCGGCGCCAGCACGGTAGACAAGCCGCTGACGAGCGAGCTGTCGCTGGGCGAGCTGCAAACCGTCGTGGACGGTGCGACCGGAGGCGGCGTGAAGCTCCGCGACCCGGCGTGGCTTGCACATTTCCACCTGCATCACCGTCAGGCTGCGCACTATCAGCGCGGTTCGATCTTCCTGGCGGGCGACGCCGGCCACATTCACAGCCCGGTCGGAGCGCAGGGGATGAACACCGGGATTCAGGATGCGTGGAACCTGGGCTGGAAGCTGGCGCTAGTGGTGAACGGCCTGGCTACACCGCGCTTGCTCGACTCGTACGAAGCGGAGCGGTGGCCTGTTGGACGCACACTGCTTCGCTACACGGATCGCCTCTTCAGCGCGCTCGTGCGATCGCTCTCGGACAACGCGTTCGCTTCGTGGCTCCGCCGTAACGTTGCGGCCACCGTGATCCCAACCGTGCTCACGTCGCGCCGGCTGCGTTCGGCCGGGTTTCGGTTCATCTCCGAGCTTGGGATTCGCTACCGGCGAAGCCCGGCGGTTGCGGAGGGAGAGCCTCGGTTGCGGGCCGGTCCTCGCCCCGGTGATCGCTTCCCTGACGCGCACCTAACGCTGAACGGTGAGGCGGTTCGTCTCCAGGAGGCGGTCGTCGGACCATGTTTGACGCTCGTGCTATGCAGCGATGTCGAGTCCTTCGACATCGAGCGCCTCAGTCGGCACCCGGCAACTCGTGACGGCCTGCTGCGCATCCGGCTTCTCACTCGCCGCGCGAAGTCCGGCGCGCTGGTCGATGAAGGCGGCGAGGCATTCAAACGGCTCGGTGTGGACGATGCCGCGCAGTACCTCGTGCGGCCGGATGGGTACGTGGGCTTCCGATGCGCCGGTCGATCCCTCGACGCGGTCGAGCAGTATCTCGACCAATGGTTCGCGCCGCGCTAGGGTGGTGGCGATATCCGCGCAGACTCGGCTGCTGCTCGGGCAGGAGAGGCTCGAGCTGCTCGCGGAGAGACGTGTGTGTACCCAGCCGCTCATGGCGGGCCTCGCCGTTATCCTTGCGCCGCGGTGATCGCCGCTTCCAGCACCGACTCCGGCGTCCACTCGGCCACCGGCCTCGCCGGCGAGAGGCGTCCGCGGTGCATCACCGCGAGCCGGTCGCACAGCTCGAACAGCTCCGGGAGATACGAGCTCACCACCAGTACGGCTTTGCCCTCATCCGCGCAACGCGAGATGATCTCGTACACCTGCGCCTTGCTGCCGATGTCGATCCCTCGCGAGGGCTCATCGAGCAGCAGCACCTCGGCGTCCTGATGCAGCAGCCGTCCGATCGCCACCTTCTGCTGGTTCCCACCCGACAGCGTGCGCACCGCGTCGTCCGGCGACCGTGCCCGAATGGAAAGTGCGTCCATCCACCGGCGCGCGCCATCACGCTGGGCGTCGAGGTCGAGCCAGCCACCGCGGGTGAACGCCGCGAGCCGTGTTGCCGTCAGGTTGTCGGCCACTGACAGCGGCAGCGCGAGCCCCTCGCCTTTCCGATCCTCGCTGACGTAGCCGAGACCTTCGCGCAGTCGCGCGGCGGGCTTTCCGCGACGCGCGTCGACCGGCCTGCCGCCGATGACGATCTGCCCCGACGTCACGCCGCCAAGCCCGAAGAGCGCGCGCACGAGCTCCGTGCGGCCTGATCCGACGAGACCAGCGATGCCGAGGATCTCGCCGCGACGAAGCTCGAAGCTCGCGTGGACGAGCCCTGGCGGCGCTGCCAGGTCCGTCACCGAGAGGACGACATCGCCTAACGTCCTCGCTGGCCGCTCGGGAAAGAGCCGCGCCATCTCGCGGCCCACCATCTGCGCGACGATCTGCTCGTCGGTAGTGGCCGCGAGCGTGCCTGCGTCCACGGTGCGTCCGTCGCGTAGTACCGTGTAGCGATCGGCGATCTCGCGCACCTCCTCGAGGAAGTGGCTGATGTAGACGACGGCGATGCCACGTGACGCCAGATGCCTGACGAGTCGGAAGAGCCGCTCCACATCCTCGCGCTGGAAGCGGCTCGTTGGCTCGTCCATGAGCACGATCCTCGTATCCGCCGCCAGCGCTCGACAGATCTCGACGACCTGCTGCGCGGGCAGCGAGAGGTCTGCGACGCGAGCGTCCGGATCGATTTCGGCGTGCTCGAGCCGCTCGAGCAGCGCGACCGAGCGGCGACGCGATTCGGCGCGGTCGATCCATCCCCACCGCGAAACCTCTGTGCCGAGGAGGATGTTCTCCGACACGGTGAGGTGAGGCGCGAGCGACAGCTCTTGGTGGATGAGCGTGATGCCGCTGCGCCGTGCGTCGAGGGCTGACGCCGGAGTGTAGGGGCGACCGTCGATGCGCATGGTCCCTGCGTCGGGCCGCATGGCGCCGCTGAGCACGTTCATGAGCGTGCTCTTGCCGGCACCGTTCTCGCCGACGAGCGCGTGGACTTCACCGGCGCGCACGCTGAAGTCGACGCCATCGAGGGCGGTCGTCGCGCCAAACCGCTTTACGATCCCGCTGACGTCGAGCATCTCAGCTGCCCGGCAGGTACCGAGCGACCGGCGGCTTCACGAGCTCCTGGGCCTGCGGTGTGTCGAGGTTGGCAGGCGTAACGACCATCACGCCCGTATCGATCCTCGGATCGACCTGCTTGCCGCGCAGATGGTCGACCATCGTCTTCACACCCAGGTACCCCATGCGCATCGGGTTCTGCACCACGATCCCCTCGAGCTGGCCGTTCTTGAGCGCGTCGATGAGGATCTGGCTCGCATCGAACCCCACGAGCTTGATCTTGCCCGCGCTGCCCATGTCCTGCAGCGCGAGCAGCATGCCGATCGTCGACGACTCGTTAGGTGTGAAGATGCCTTGCAGCTGGCTCCCGTAGCGGTTCAGGAGATTCTCCGCGGCGCGCTTGGCCGTCTCGCGCGTTGGGCCCGCGTACTGATCCGACGACACGACCTGGATGCCGGGATACGTGCCGCGGATCGTCTCGAGAAACCCCGCCTCGCGCTCCTGCGTGCTCGCCGAGCCTTCCTGATAGCGCAGCATGAGAACCTTGCCCTTGCCGCCCAACACCTCGCCCATGCGCTGGGCGGCGAGTGCGCCACCTTTGCGGTTGTCGGTCGCGACGAAGCTCACCATGACGTCGGACTGGAGCCCCGAGTCGATGATCACCGTGGGGATCCCCGCGCCCTTCGCTTCTTCCACCGGACGAACGAGTGCCCGGCTGTCGAGCGGCGCGAGCACGATGCCCTGAACGCCCTGACTCAGGAATCCCTCCACGACCTGGACCTGCTGCTCGCGATCGTCTTCCCGCAGAGGGCCCTTCCATATGATGGACACCGTGTCGCCCTGCTGCGCGAGCTCCTGCGTCGCCTGGATCGCGCCCGCGTGGATGCTCTTCCAGAACTCGTGGGTCGTTCCTTTCGGGATGACGGCGATCGTGAGCGGCTTCTTTGCACCCGACACGGCCGCGCCTTTCGCGTTGCCGCCCGACCCACCGCTGCACGCCGCCGCCGCGAACGCCATGATGCCGAGTCGAATCCACCTGCTGGTGTGCACAGGTCCTCCTGTTCTTCCGCTCATGGTAGGACGACTCCCTTTACGTACTCGGGCGATCGGTGATCTCCGGCAAACGCGTCAGGCACCGCATCGAGTGATCGGTACCGATGCGTGATGAGTGGCGCGACCTCGATCCGGCCCGCTTCGATGAGGTTGAGTGCGCTCACGTAGACTGTCGGGCGTCCATCCGGCTCGAACCCGCCCGACGCACCGGCCGGCGATACCAGCCTCGGCTCCATGAACTGGAGCAGGTTCAACACGCTCGCGTCGACGCCGTCGTGCCCGTGTCCGTAGAGCAGCACCGTGGCCTGCTTGCGAATCAGGCGAGGCAGGTCGGCGAGCGCCGGCCCCGACCCCGACGCTTCGATCACCAACTCGGCGCCTCGCCCGTGCGTTCGCTCTCGCACCACGTCGGCCGCATCGACCGCCGTCGGATCGACCGTCTCGGCCCCAAAGCGCTCGGCCAGGGCACGCCGCTTGGCGTTAGGCTCCAGTACGAGCAGGAGGCCGTCGAAGCGGAGCACGCGCCGCAGGTACTGGACGAACAGCAGTCCGGATGGTCCGGCCCCACAGACGATCGCCGTGCGAACTGCTTGTCCGTCGCCCGAGGCGAGTGTGTACCGTGCGTCGGTTTGCGCCAGCAGGTCGGTGGAATGCACGACGCACGCAAGCGGCTCGACCAGTGCCGCCTCCGCGATGTCCACGGGCGAATTGATGCGCACGGCATTCACGGCCGGCACCGTCACGTAGTCGGCGAACCCGCCAGGGAGCCCCGTGATGCCATGCTCCCGGTACAGCTCGCACTGGTGCGAGTCGCCCGTCAAGCAGAACTCGCACAGCGGCGAGCGGCGCTCGCTGACGCAGTTTCGTCCCTGGTCGATGATGACGCGGTCGCCCGCGCGAAGGTCGGTGACGTCGTGTCCGAGGTCTTCCACCACGCCCGCAATCTCGTGCCCGAGGACCTGCGGCGCCTCGGCGAACGGGATGACGCGGCCGTTCGCGTCCCGATTGTAGTTCGCGTGGCCAGCGACGATGTGGAGATCCGTCCCACAGAGGCCCACCGCCGTGACGCGCACGCGCACCTCGTGCGCGTTAGGCGCCGGCGACGGGACGTCGCGCAGCTCGAGGCGATTCACGCCAGTGAGCACGACGGCGCGCATCAGCGGGTACTCGACACGAGGCTCTCGGTCCACATCCCACCGTCCGGAAACGCGTAGCCTCGAAGGCTCTCGAGCTTCATCTCTATGCTGTAGCCCGGGACACTGGGCGGCATGTATCGCCCGTTTCGAATGACCACTGGATCGACGAAGTGCTCGTGCAGGTGGTCGACGTACTCGACGATGCGGTTCTCGAGCGATGCGCTCACGGCGACGTAGTCGAAGATCGCGAGGTGCTGCACGTACTCGCACAATCCGACGCCGCCCGCGTGCGGGCACACGGGCACGCCGAACTTCGCCGCGAGGAGCATGACGGCGAGACACTCGTTCACGCCACCGAGCCGGCAGGCGTCGATCTGGCAGAACCGGATCGCGTTGGCCTGCATGAGCTGCTTGAACAGGACGCGGTTCTGACACTGCTCGCCGGTGGCGATGCCGATCGGCGCGACGGCGCGCGCGATCGTCGCGTGGCCGAGGACGTCGTCGGGACTCGTGGGCTCCTCGATCCACCACGGATCGAAGGGCGCCAGGTCGCTGATCCAGTCGATCGCCTGGCCGACGTCCCAGACCTGATTCGCGTCCATCATGAGCTTTCGCTGCGGCCCGATCTCCGCCCTAACGAGCGCAGAGCGTCGGACGTCGTCGCGGCGGTCGCGGCCGACCTTGATCTTGAAGTGTGACCAGCCGTGCGCGACGCCGTCGCGACAGAGGCGGCGGATTTTCTCGTCGGGATACCCGAGCCATCCCGCCGAGGTGGTATACGCCGGGTACCCGTCGCGGAGCATCTCGCGTTCGCGCTCGCCTCGCGATGCCTCGTGCCCGCGCAGGATCTCGAGCGCCTGCGCGGGCGTGAGCGCGTCGGTGATGTAGCGGAAGTCGATGCACCCGACGAGCGCTTCGGGACTCATGTCCGCGAGGAGCTTCCAGAGCGGCTTGCCATCGGCCTTTGCCCACAGGTCCCAGACGGCGTTCACGACGGCAGCGGTGGCGAGGTGGAGCACCCCCTTCTCGGGGCCGACCCAGCGGAGCTGTGACTCGCTTGTGATGCGGCGCCAGAACCCGGCCATGTCGGCCTGGATCTCCTCGAGCGACACGCCGACGACGAGTGGAGCGAGCGCTCGCGCGGCCGCCACGCACAGCTCGTTCCCGCGTCCGATGGTGAACGTGAGCCCGTGTCCCTCGAGGGCGCTCCCGTTAGGCGCGTCGGTCCGCAGGATGACATACGCGGCCGAGTAGTCGGGGTCGGGGTTCATGGCGTCGGAGCCGTCGAGCGCGCGAGAGGTCGGGAAGCGGATGTCGTACGCGTCGATACGGGTGATGGTGATCGGCATGGGCGCGTCGCCTTACATCTTGAGGGTGACGAACCCACCGTCGATGGGCACGTTGCTGCCGGTGATGAAGGCCGCGGCGTCGGAGCAGAGGAAGAGCGCGAGCTCGGCGATCTCCTCCGGCTGTCCCATGCGCCCGATGGGCTGGGTGCGCGAGAGCTGCTCGAACATCTCGCGCTCGCGTCCGGGATAGTTCTTCGCGAGGTAGCCGTCGACGAATGGCGTGTGCACGCGCGCGGGGCTCAAGGCGTTGCAGCGGATTCCGTGCGACACGTAATCGCGCGCGACGGAGTAGGTCATCGTGAGCACCGCACCCTTCGTCATGGAATACGCGAAGCGGTCGGGTATGCCGACGGTGGCTGCGACGGAGGCAATGTTGAGGATCGCGCCGCCGCGTCCTTTCATGCTGGCGACGGCCGCCTTGAGGCAGTTGTAGACACCCTTCACGTTGACGGCGTAGAGACGGTCGAGGTCCTCTTCCGTCGTCTGCTCGACGGTGCCGATGTGTGCGACGCCGGCGCTGTTGACGAGGATGTCGACCGGCCCGAGTTGTGCCTCGATCTGCTGAAAGGCATCGATGACGTCGGTCTGTCGGCTGACGTCGCACGTGACGGCCAAGGCGTTCCCACCTAACGCGGCCGCCTCGCTGGCTGCGGCGGCGGCCGAGTCGGCCGTGACGTCGAGGATCGCCACCAGCGCGCCGGCCCGTGCGAACCGCAGCGCGATCGCGCGTCCAATCCCCGACCCGCCGCCCGTGACGACTGCGTTCTTTCCGCCCAGTAAGGGGTCAGACTCCTTTTTCATCGTTTCGTTGCGCTATCGGGTTGTGAGAACGCAGGTGCGGTGGATTGCTCCGCCCTGCGTTCGATGAATGAAAAAGGAGTCTGACCCCTTACGCACCATAAGCACGCAGGGCATTGCCGCGATAGAAGGCGCGCTGCTCGGCGTCGCTCCAACCATTGGTGAGCCACTCGGTGAACCTGAACCAGGCAGCGTAGTCGGCGGTGAGTGTCAGAACCGGCCAATCGCTCCCGTACATCACGCGCTCCGTGCCGAACCGCTCCACCACGTGCGACGCATACGGCACGAGATCCGCCTCCCGCCACTCGGTAGGAGACGCCTCGGTCACGAGACCAGAGAGCTTGCACCAGACATTCGCACATTCCGCGAGGTCCGCAATGTCGGTGCGCCACGGGTCGAGCCGACGATCGCGGATGGCCGGTTTCCCGCAGTGGTCGAGCACGAACCGTGTATCCGGGCACAGGCGCACCAGCTCGACCACGTCGCGCAGCCGATCGTGTGTTGCGCACAGATCGAACGTCAGCCCGCGCGCGCCCACTTTCCGAACACCGTCAACGAACGACGGTCGCGTACAAAACCCCGCGGCCTCTCCCTGAATGTTGTGGCGAATGCCTTTCACCAGAGGGCGCGCGGCGAGCGCGTCGAGTGTGACGTCGAGCTCCGCAGGCGTGGTGAGCGACGCGAAGGCGACAATACCGGCGACGCGCGAATCCAGGCCGGCGGCCTCCTCGAAGAAGTCCGCCTCGCCGAGCGTCTGGTGCGGGAGGCAGTTGGCTTCCACGAGCATCATCGACTCGATCGGGATGCCGGAGGTGGCGCTCGTGTACGCTGCCGGCAGAAACGGTCGATCGAGCGATGGAAGCCCCTCGAGCCAAGGGTAGCGCAGCACGGACGGATCCCAGAAATGCACGTGTGCGTCCACGATGCCTAACAGTGCCGACCTCATCGCGCCGCCCAGGTGAGCCGCAGCCGGTCCAGCGCGACGGCCAGGACGATGATGCTGCCGATGATGATGTCCTGGATGTAGTTCGGCCATCCCATCTGCTGGCAGCCGTTGCGCAGAAACGCCATGATCAGCGCGCCCACCATCGAGCCGAAGATCGTGCCCTCGCCGCCGTTCAAGCTCCCGCCGCCGATCACCACGGCGGCGATCACGTCGAGCTCCGTGCCGATGGCGACCGTCGGGTCCCCCTGGCGAAGGCGGGAGAGCTGCATGACGCCGGCGAGTCCGAACAAGAGGCCGGCGGACCCGTACGTGATGAGCCGGAGACGATTCGTGTCGATGCCACACGCGCGGGCGGCCGCCTCGTTCGAGCCCAGCGCGAACACGCGTCGCCCGAACACGGTCCGCCGCAGCACCGCCGCGGCGACGATCGCGAGCGCAAGCGTCACCCACACGCCGGGCGGCACGAGCATCCACGTCTGTCGCGGGAACGCGATGAGCAGGTCGTTGATCCACGTGGCCGGCACGTTGACGGTCTGCTCGTTCGCGAGCCACTTCGCCACGCCACGCGCAACGCCGAGCATGCCGAGCGTCGCGATGAAGGGCACGACGCGGAGCCCGGTAATGACCACGCCGTTCGTGAGCCCGACGATGCCGCCCGTCACCACCGCCGCTGCAATCGCGAGGACCGGTGGCCAGGCCGCCACGAGGCCTAACGCGGCCACCACGCCGGTCAGCGCGACCACGGAGCCCACGGACAGGTCGATGCCACCACTCACGATGATCATCGTCATGCCGATGGCGCCGAGGGCGACGATGACGGTCTGGGAGAGGACGATGCGAAGGTTGAGTGGCGACAGGTAGTGCGACGGCTCGCCCGTCATCAGCGCGAACGCGGCGACGACGATGACGAGCGCGAGCGCCGGTCCAACGCGCGTGAGCGAGCGGCGAAGCACTCAGCCCCGCGCGACCGCCGGTCGACGAAGTCCGTGCCGTGTCGCCTGCTCGAAGGCGTGCGCCAGCTGCAGCACGCTCCAGTCATCGCGGTGACGTCCCACGATCTGGAGTCCGACGGGGCGTCCCCCACTCGTGAATCCCGCCGGCACCGAGACGGCCGGAGTCGCCATGAACGTCACGTACCAGCAGCTTCGCATCCAGTCGATGTACGTCGGCATCGCGACGCCAGCCACTTCCATCGGATACTTGATCGTCACATCGAACGGCTCGACCTGCGTGACCGGACACACGAAGTAGTCGTACCGCGAGAAGAACGCCTCGACCTGGCCGTAGAACCGATCCTGCCGCTCCGAGGCGCGCGCGACGTCAGCCGCGGTCTGGCGCTCCGCTTCGTCGATCTCCCAGTGGATCGTGTCCTTGATCCAGTCCGGCCGCTGCTTCGCCAGCGCCGCGTAGCTCGAGTGGTACGAGAGGTGGCGCAGCGTGGGGAACGCCTCGTCGACGCCGGTGAAATCGGGCTCCGCCTCCTCGACGACACAACCTAACGACTCGAAAGAACGCCGGGCTTCACCGACGACGCGCTTGATCTCGGGCTCGAACGGAATGCCGCCGAGGTCCTTGTACCACGCGACACGCGTGCCCTTGAAGTCGCGGTCGAGCCGGCCGGCGAAGCGCGCGGGATCGTCGACGAGCACCAACGGATTGTGCTTGTCGGGTGCGGCGATCACGCTCAGAAACAGCGCTACATCGGCGACCGAACGCGCCATCGGGCCGCTCGTCGAGAGCGGAGACCACGAGCCGCGTCCCGCACTCACGCGACCCGGCGACGGACGGAAGCCGACCACGTTGCAGAACGCGGCCGGGTTTCGGAGCGAGCCGCCGGTATCGCTGCCGTCGGCGATAGGCACCATGCCGCACGCGAGCGATACCGCCGCGCCGCCGCTCGATCCACCACAGGTGCGCGTCACGTCGTACGGGTTTTTCGTCGCGCCGAACACCGTGTTGAACGTGTGCGAGCCCGCCCCGAATTCCGGCGTGTTCGTCTTGCCGAGGGTCAGTGCACCGCCTTTGCGAATGAGCGTGATGATGGGTGCGTCGGCGTCGGGAATGTGGTCGCGGAAGAACGGGGACCCGTGCGTCGTGCGAATTCCCTTGGTCTCGACGAGGTCCTTGTGCGCTATGGGAAGTCCGTGCAGCGGCCCGCGTGGCTTTCCGCGCGCGAGCTCCTCGTCGGCGGCCGCGGCGTCGGCCATCGCGCGGTCCGCGACGAGCGTCACGATCGAATTGACGGCGGGGTTCACACGCTCGATCTGTGCGAGGTGCGCCTGCATCACCTCGCGAGCGGACACTTTCTTCGAGCGAAGCATGGCCGCGAGCTCCGTCGCGGAGGTGAAGCACAGATCGCTCGGCGCGTGTGCGCTGTCGTCCTCACCGTCCATGGTCCACCTGTCGGTACTGTTGATGGAGGTTCCCGCCGCGAGTGCAGCGGCGCTGAGGCGCCGGCCGAATTCACGGCGGCTGATGCCGTCCGGGCGGGTCACATCGTGCTCGCGGTGCGAGGGCGCGTCGCTCATCGTGGCTCCGTCGGGATGTCGGAAGGTGCGTGCGGACGGATCGCGTCGCGAAGGGAGGGACGGCGCCGTCCGCGGGCAGAGTATGCCTGGCAGGCCTGCGTGCCGGTAGTAGCATCCATGCCGAGTCCCGGTTTCAACAGACAGGTAATCAGATGCGCATCCATATCGAATCGATCGGCCGTGTCGAGTCGACGCTGAAGGACCCCGCTTCCGCTCCTCGACAGGCGGATGAAGGGGCGCCGGAGGCATGGCTGATATTCGAGCCGCACGTAGCCGCCGGACTTCGAGGCATCAAGGCGGGCACCGAGGTACTGTTGCTCACCTGGCTCGACCGCGCACATCGCTCCGTGCTGGTCGTTCAACCACGCGGTGACACATCGAGGCCGCCCGAGGGCGTCTTCAACACACGTTCACCACATCGCCCAAATCCGATCGGGCTCCATCGGGTCAAGGTGGCGGAGGTCGATGGATTGCGTGTGCGCGTCAAGCATCTCGAAGCGATCGACGGGACGCCAATCATTGATGTGAAGGCCGTGCTCAGTGAGGATGTCGCCAAGCGGTGAACCCGGGCGCTAGCTTCAGTCCATCGGGGGTCATACATGTCAACGCCATCAGTCATTCTCTACGACCACGCCTACGGCGACTTCACGAGCGGCGCCGAAGCCGCCGTTCGCCGCGAGACCTATGGCGAAGACCTCGGTCAGAGCAGCTGGATGACCGCGGCCGAGTGGCTGGGCTTCGCCGACCGGATCGGCGTGGGCGCGAGCGCGAACGTGCTCGAGGTGGGCAGCGGCTCGGGCGGGCCCGGCGTCTACCTCGCGCTCCAGCGCGGCTGTCGCCTAACGGGCGTCGACCTCAACGAGCACGGCGTGCGTAACGCGACGGCATTGGCGGAGGCGCGCGGCGTGGCGGATCGCGTTCGCTTTCAGACGGTCGATGCAAGCCGCCCGCTCCCGTTTCCCGACGCGAGCTTCGACGCCGTGATGTCGAACGACGCGATGTGCCACATCAAAGGCCGCGGCGACGTCCTTCGCGACTGGTACCGCGTACTGCGACCGGGCGGCCGGGCGTTCTTCACCGACGCGCTCGTCATCACCGGAGCCGTGTCGCACGAGGAGCTCGCGACACGAAGCTCGATTGGCTTCTACCTCTTCGTCCCACCGGGCGAGAACGAACGCGCGCTCACGGCAGCCGGGTTCACCGTGCTCGCGGTGGAGGACGTTACACAGAATGCCGCCGACCTGTCGCGCCGGCGACACGACGCGCGGGCCCGGTACGCACGCGAGCTCGTCGAGCGGGAAGGGCAGGAGAACTTCGACGGACTCCAGCGCTTTCTCATGTGCGTCCACACCGTGTCGGCCGAGCGACGGCTCTCTCGCTTTGCATACCTGGCCGAGAAACGTTAGGCATGACGGTCGCGTTCAGCCGCCTGCTGTACTCGAGCGACACGACGATCGTCATGCTTCTGCGCTCGGCCGCCAGCAGCGTGCGGAGCGCGCGGCTTACGCAGGCCGTGCAGCCGAGCTTCGTGAAGCTTGCCGTGAAACTCGAGAGGACATCATGACTCTGCAGGTTGGCCAGACCGCCCGGCGTTCGTTGACGCTCACCAGCGAGCACGTCGAGACGTTCGCCAGGCTCACTGGCGACTACAACCCGCTGCACTTCGATGAGGCGTTCGCCAAAGGGACACGCTTCGGCGGCCTCGTCGTGCAAGGCGGACTCACCACGGGCCTCCTGCACGCCCTTGTCGCCATGGACCTTCCCGGCCCCGGGTCCGTGTTCCTCAGCCAGACCTGGAAGTTCACGGCACCGGTCTACATCGGTGACACGATCACGGCACAGGCCGAGGTGGTGAGCGTGCACGCGTCGAAGCCGGTGACGCAGCTCAAGATCCTCGTGACCCGCCAGACGGGTGAGCCGGTGCTCGAAGGCGAGGCGTGGTGCTACACCATGCGGCCGTCGTCCAGCGCCTAACGCCAACCGGTGGCCCGTGCGCTCGACCAGCGTCGTGTCCGAAGGCGTGAATACGGTGCTATCAGGACGAACGCGTGAGGTCGCGACAACGTGGTGTCCCGATAGCGTCGTGACGAATGCACCGACCGTGAGGACTCCGCCCGTGGCGACGAGCAAAAGGGCACGGCTCGACCGCCCGGCTGCCTGGCTTCGCGATCGGATCTCGCGAACCAGCGCTCGGGTTTCAGGCGCCGGCTCCGCTTCGAATTCCGTCGCGAGACGCCGGACGAGATCGTCGTACGCGGCGAGCGCTCCCCCCCGATCGCCCGCCGCATCGAGAAACGCGATGACGCGAGCGACTTCCGGCTCGCTGTCGGGCGAGAAGCTGGCGGCGCGTCGAGCCATGTCGACCGCGCCGGAGACATCGCCGGCCGCGCGCCGCGTTGCGGCGACTGCCCACACCGCCCTGGCTGCCATGCCGCGCAGACGAGCGCGCTGCTCGTCGACCCAGTGCTCGAACGCCTGCGCGGCGTGGGACAGGAAGAACCCGTCGAGAAAATCGCCTCGGTAGAGCGCGACGGCATCAGCACTGCGGCCGCCCTCGCAGGCGCGCTCGAATTCTCGCACCTCGATCGACACGACGCCGGGCTCGAGTCCGATCTCTTCCTCGCCGCGGGTGGCGATGATACCATCGCCGAGCTCACGCCGCAGAAAGGTGAGCGCCCGGCGAGCTCGAGGTACACGAGAAGCGCGCCCCGCTTCGGCTGGCGGAGCACCGCGCGTACGTCCCTCCGTCACTGCCGTGGAGGTCGAGCGCGCCAAGCGTGCGCCGTGCGATCATCGGCGAGTGGACGACGGGTAGACACCGTAACCAGCGCCGGTCACGCTCGGATCACGGCAGGATCACAGCGCCGCGTGAAGCTGAACCGTCACCGTGTGGCCGAATCTACCCCAGGACCATCGGGCCGCCAGAAGCAGGGCGGCGCGAGGGCGGCCGCGCGCCCCTTTCAACGATCGGAGGTCGAATGCGTCGCACACGAAGACGGGCGACGGCCCTCTCCCTCACCCTGCTGCTCGCCTCGATGGCGTGCTCGAGTGCCGATTCACGGCTGCCGACCTCGCCCGGCGTCCGAGGGCCCACCGCGTCGAGCGGCGTCGCGTGGGGACCGGAGACGCCGAACTTCAACCTCGAGGTGATCCTGCGCGGCCAGGGGTTCGGCCACGTGAAGTTCCGGCAGCCGAACGACGATGAGAAGGTTGTCTACCTCGACACCTGGGTGCGGGACCTGGCGCCGAACAGGAGCTACCTGTTGCAGCGCGCTGTCGACACGACGATCGACGACAACTGTACCAGCGAGGCCTGGCTCACGCTCGGGAAGGGCGCAGCCCCCCAAACGATCGATACGGACGACCGCGGAACCGCGACCGTAGAGCTCTTCCGGAGCCTCGCGACGGCAGCGACGGGCGCGACATTCGACATTCACTTCCGCGTGATCGACGCGATCACGTCGGAGGTCGTGCTCGAGAGCAGCTGTTACCAGTTTACGGTGAGCTTGTAGGTCCGCGCTGACGGGCCTAACGCCTCGAAACAGGCTCGACCGGCGTTAGGCCCGTTTGACCCGGAGCGCCGACCAGGTGTCGTCGATCGCCACCAGCGAGACGGGCTCGAGCCCGAACGACTTTGCCAGCGCGCCGAGCGTATCTCGGTGGAACTCCTTGTCGCCTTTCCGGTAGGCGACCCACACGCTCGTGGACGGCCCCATGCTCTTCATCGTTGTCGGCACGGCCGCCTTGAACTGAGCTTCGTCAGCTGCGAACAGGAGCACCGTGTCCACCGTGTCGGCGGCGCGCGTGGTGACTTTCGCCGGGCTTCCGTCGAGCACCTTCGCGTAGCCCGCGGGCGCGTTCACGAGCAGAACGGTCCCGCCCTTGATGAAGAGCTTCTGCCAAAGCGGTTTGGTCGACGGGGCAGGCTTTTTCGACGGGGCTTTCTTGTTGTCAGGCACCGGCGGCTCGCGGCTGGGAGAACGACGCGAATCTACGTCGCCCGGCGCCTGTACTCCACGCCGACCCTGCCAGCCCCTTGAAGTTGTGGCCTCCTGCCTGCAGTTCAGGGGATGACTCGACGACACCCTCCCATGCCTCGACACTCCCGCTTTCGCCTCGCCCGCGTTGCCGCCACGGCGCTCGCGTTCGCAGCAATTGCTGCCTCGTCACTCGCCGCGCAGCGCCGCCAGGGTCCCGGCCAGCCCGTCGGCCCGGTCGACCCGCGCAACGCGCAGACCGAGAAGCCGCCGCTCCACGCCAAACACTGGCTCGCGATCACCGGCAAGCCCCTCTCGGCCACCGCCGGCGCGATGATGTATCAGAAAGGCGGCAACGCCGTGGACGCCGCGGCCGCGATGCTCGCCGCCGGGTGCACCATGTGGGACACCCTCGGCTGCGGCGGAGAGACGCAGGCGCTCATCTACAACCCGAAGACGAAGAAGGTCATCGGACTCAACGCGTTAGGCGTCGCGCCAAACGGTGCCACCGCGGCGTTCTACCGGTCGAAGGGCTACAAGGAGCCGCCCGAGTACGGGCCGCTCGCGGCCGTCACACCCGGCACGATGGGGGGTCTCCTGACCATGCTGGCCGAGTGGGGCAAGCTGTCGGTCGCGGACGTACTGGGGCCGGCGATCCAGATGGCCGACGGCTACGCGATCGAAGCCCAGCTCGCGAACTCCATCGAGCGGCAGAAGAGCTGGACCAAGCAGTGGAAGTACTCGCCGGCCGTCTTCCTGCCGCATCTGGGCGAGGCGCGAGAAGCGCCGGAGCCGGGTGAAGTGTTCGTGCAGAAGGATCTCGCCGCCACGTTCCGGAAGCTCGTCGAGGCGGAAAAGACCGCGAAGGCCGCGGGCAAGACACGAAAGCAGGCGATCTACGCCGCGTACGATCGCTTCTACAAGGGCGACATCGCGCAGGAGATCGTGCGTGGCGTGCGGGAGGACGGCGGTCTGTTCACGATGCAGGATCTCGCGAGCTGGAAGGTGAAGATCGAGGAGCCGCTCCACACGACCTACAAGGGGATCGAGGTCTACAAGCTTCCACTCTGGCAGCAGGGCGCCGCGCTCCTCCAGGCGCTCAACATCCTCGAGAACACCGATGTGAAGAGCATGGAGTACAACTCCCCGAAGTACATCCACGCGCTCTACCAGACGATGAACCTCGCGTTCGCGGATCGCGACTTCTACTACGGCGATCCGGCATTCCCGCCCGAGGAGCCGGTGAAGGGACTCCTGTCGAAGGACTATGCGAAAGCGCGTTTCGCGCAGATCGACTGGACGAAGAACGACCCTAACGCGAAACCCGGCGATCCCTATCCGTTCCAGGGCGGGACGAACCCCTTCGCGTCGCTGCTCGAGAATTGGAAGAACAGCGACTTCGTGCTCCCGGACTCACAGCCGGCGAGCGGCGGTCAGGATCGACGCGTCATCCCGCGCACCGACTCGGCGAGCATCGAGGCCGACTCGGCATTCAGGCAGAGCTTCTTTTCCGGGACCACGTCGATCGAGGCGGCGGACGAGGAAGGGTGGGTCGTGTCGGTGACGCCGAGCGGTGGCTGGGTGCCGGCGGTGATAGCGGGGCGTACGGGGATCGGGCTCAGCCAGCGCGCGCAGAGCTTCGTCACCGAGGCGAAGGACGGGCCGTTCAACGTGATCGAGCCGGGCAAGCGTCCGCGCGTGACGCTGACGCCGACGCTCGCGCTCAGGGATGGCGCACCGTATCTCGCGTTCGCGGTGCAGGGCGGTGACTCGCAGGACCAGAATCTCCTGCAGTTCTTCCTGAACGTGGTGGAGTTCGGGATGACGGTGCAGCAGGCGGTCGAGGCGCCTAACGTGAACAGCTACCAGATGCGGAGCTCGTTCGGCGCGCACGAGTCGCGGCCGGGACGCATGACGGTGGCGTCGTCACTCCCGGAGTCGACTCGTCAGGCACTCAAGCAGATGGGCTACACGCTCGACTTTGTGGAGCGGTCGTCGGGGCCGATCAATGCGATCCTGTTCGATCGGAGGCATCGGACCATGTGGGGTGGGTCCAGCAATCATGGGGAGGACTACGGCATCGCGTGGTGACCTGCTCTCTAGCGTCTCCCGTCTCTCATGGGTCGTTGCGAAAACGAACTCGTAACCCGCGCGCCAACTGCTCTCGCCAGCTCTGCATGTGCCACGTGCGCTCCCAACTCCGCCTCGAGCAACGAACTTTCCGCCGCCGTCCGATGCGCCACGGCCTCCTGAGCCACGGCCGAGAGCACCAGACCAGCCGCCACCTGACTACCCGTTAGGCGCTCCGCATCCTGTCTAGCCACCAGCGCCTGACGAGCGACCTCGACGAGTTGTTCCGCGCGAATCGCATTGCGGTACGCCTTCTCGACCTCCAGCACGACCTGATCGCGTACGTTGGCGAGGTTCTCCTGGGCAAGTCGCAGCGTGGCCGAGCGCCGGTCGACTTGCGCGGACCGACGCCCAAAGTCGAGCACGTTCCACTTCGCCTGCACACCGGCGCTGAAGCTGTTCGTCGGCACATACGCGACCGCGTCCTGGTAGGACTGACGCACGAACACCGCTACGTCCGGGACGTACTCGGTACGCGCGCCGCCCACGGCATGACGAGCCTGGTCCACCCTTGCCGCCGCGCCCGCGATCTCGGGGCGCTGCCGAGCGGCGCGCGAGATCTGTGACACCAGATCATCGACCGATGGAGCCGCGGCCGGGACGACGAGCGCAGGTGCAGCGTCGAGTGATAATCCGAGCAGCTCGTTCAACGCCGCGCGTGCATCCTCCGCCAAATGCGACGCTGTCATGAGCGCCTGCTCCGCTTCGAGCTGGGATGCACGGGCTTCGCTGACCCTCGCCTCGACCGACATGCCGGCGCTCACCGCCCGTTCGGCGTCCGCACAGACGGCGCGCCGAGCGACCACCATTGCTTGTGCGGCGTCACGTCGCCGCTCGGCCATCAGCACGGCGACGTAGAGCTTTTCGGCTGCGAGCGACAGATCCAGCTCGGTCGTTGCACGCTCGGCTTCACTCTCGCCGAGCGCGGCGCGTGCCGCACGACTGCCCTCTGCAATTCTGAGCAGCGGCGTCAGTGGCTGACTGACCATGAGGCCGGCGACGACGAGGCCATCGGTGCCGAGCGATCCGCGCGGAATGTCGATCGCCAAGGTCGCGTTGCTCGTTACGGCGATCGCGTCGAGACTCACACGCGGGAACAGCTCGGCGCGAGCACCGCGCGCCGCCGCCGCCTTCTCGGCCACCGTGGCGCGAGCCATGTGCGACAGTCGGCTGTTGGAGGTCGCCATCGCGATCGCGGCGTCGAGCGTCAGGACGGCTCCGGTCTGCGCCTGCGCGGCTGGCAATTGCGCATTCGTCGACGCGGGGACCGTGAGTGCGAGCGATGCTGCAACCACCAGCGCGGTTGCCGTGCGCATCGCGGCTGGCTCGAGCGTCACCGGCGAATGGGCGCGATCTGGCCTCGTCAGTGATGTCACAAGCGATGACTCGTCATTACGACGTTCCACCCTTCGTTCGACAAGGACGAACAGCACCGGGACGACCACCAGCGTGAACACCATGGAGCACACGAGTCCTACGGCGAGCACGCTCGCGAGCGGCGACCAGAGCGTGGATCCCGATAGGATCATGGGAGTCACCCCCGCCGCCGCGGCCATGGTCGTGAGAAAGATGGGCCGCAGTCGCCGTCGCCCAGCCTCCAGCGCAGCGATCTCCAGATCCACACCGTGTCGGCGGCGTTCGATGATGTATTCCACCAGAATGATCGCGTTGCGAACGACGACTCCGGTCAGGGCGGTGAGACCGAGGTTGGCGGTGAAGCCGAACGGGTTGCGAGTCACGATGAGGCCTAACGCCGACCCAAACAGCGCCAGTGGAATCGAGACCATCACGATCAACGGGTACCTGATCGTCCGAAACTGGAAGAAGAGGATGCCGAAGATGCCGATGAGGCTCACGCCCAACGCAACAGCCATCGGGGCTTCCACCTCGCCCTGGTTTTCGACCTCGCCGCCGTAGCTGATCGAGTACCCATCGGGCAGGGTGAGCCTGGCGACTGCCGGCTTCACCGCCGCGAGAACGCTCGAGGCGAGCGTGCCGTCCTTCGCGGACGACCGAACCGTGAGCGTCCGGATCCCGTTCCGCCTGACGATGCGGCTCGCCTGCCAGTCGGCCCGGACGTCGGCCACTTGCCTTACGGGAACACGGGCGCCGGTCGTGGGCGACGTGACGTACGCGTCGGCGACGTCGGTCAGAGAACGACGCTGCTGCTCGTCGTAACGAAGGCGCACGGCGATTCGGCGACTCCCCTCCCAGAACGTGGATATCGGCGCGCCACCGAATCCCGCCGCGAGCTGACTGGCGATCGTCGCCTCGGTAATCCCCAACCGCGACGCCACCTCGCGACGCAGTGTGAGCGCGAGACCGTAGGCGTCCTCGTTCCAGTCGGTGCTCACGTACTCGCTGCCGGGTGTGGCCGCGACCAGGCGCGAGACCGAATCGGCCAGCGTGCGAAGGACGCCAAGGTCGGCGCCGGCGATGCGCACTTCGATCGGCGACTGAAGCGGTGGCCCCTGCTGCAGCTCCTTCACGTACACTCGTCCCTCGGGGGCGACTGCCGCCAGTGGCGCGCGCAGCGAGGCGACGAGCGACGTCGTCGCCTCGGCGGACGTCGTGTTCACGAGCAGTTGCCCGTAGTTAGAGGCTGGCGCCTCGGGGTTGACGTTGTAGTAGAAGCGCGGCGAACCGGCGCCGGTGAAGGTCGCGACCGTGCGGACGTTTGCCGCCTGCCTAACGGCGGCCGCGATTCGCGTGACCGCCGAATCCGTCGACTCGATTCGCGTGCCTTCCGGCATCCACACATCCACGACGAACTGATTGCGCTCGGCCGTGGGAAAGAATCGCTGCGGAACGATGCGCATCATGACCAACCCCGCCGCAAACGCGCCGCCGGCGATTGCGAGCGTTAGCGCCTTACGAGGCATCGCTCGCTGCATCAGCCACTCGTACCGCTCCTGCATGATGTCGAGCGGTGTCCGCCGCTGCGTGCTCGTCCTGCTCGCAAGCCCGGTCTTGATCATCGCCATCGAGAGCAATGGCGTCAGGAACATCGCAACGAGGTAAGACGAGAGCAGCGCGACCGAGACGGTCACTGGCATTGTTCGGATGAACTCCCCGACATATCCCGGCATCAGGATCGCCATCGGCAGGAACGACGCGACGATGGTGAGTGTCGCGCCTAACACGGGGGCGGCGAGCTCGCCGGTGCCACGCCACGCCGCCTCGAATGGCGAAAAGCCGTGGTCCAGCTTCTCGACATAGTTGTCGGCGACGACGATCGCGTCATCCACCACCATGCCCAGCGCGACCACCAGACCAGCGAACGAGATCTGGTGCAGCTCGATCCCGAGCATGTCGAGTACGGCGATCGTGACAGCGACAGTGATCGGGATCGCGACAGCCGCCGTCGCCGCGACACGCATCGGCAGCAGCACGGCGGTCACGAGAATTACCGCCAACACCGCGATGCCGAATTCCCGGCCGAAGTCCATCACGCGGTGCTGCACCATTGCCGGCTGATCCGCGATGAGATCTACCTCGAGGTCGTGCGGCAACAGCTTCTGTACTCGAGCGATCTTCGCGTGAATGGTCTTGCCGAAGTCCACGATGTTGTTGCCGGCCTGCATCTCGACCGACATGAGGACGGCACCCGCGCCATCCACTCGCACGACGTAATCGGGATCCGCGTAGCGCCGGCCGATCGTGGCGACGTCCGACAGGTGAATCACCTGTCCAGCAGGAGTAGCGCCGACAATCAGGTCGCGCAGCTCGGTTTCGCTTCGCAGCAACCCCTGCGGACGAATTGCCGCGTCGCTGGTTCCTGCCGCGACCGAGCCGCCGTCCCGCACTTCGTTACGCTGGCCGAGCGCAGCGGCGATCTGCTGCATCGTTAGGCCGAGCTCGGCCAGCCGGGCCGGGCGAACCGTCACGGCAATCTCCTCGGGCTGCTCCCCGTAACGTCGGATCTTCGAGACGGCCGGAATGGTGCGGAGCGCATCGTCGATCCGGTCGAGATACTCCGTCAGCTCTCGTGAGCCGTAACGCTCTCCGCGAACCGTGAGGAGCACAGCCACCACATCGCCGAAGTTCGAGTCCACCATGGGACCCACCAGCTCCGCCGGCAGCTCATGGGCTCGCAGCTCGTTCAGATCGTGGCGCAGCATCGCCCAAAAGCGATCGGGATCGGTAACCCAGTCCTCGAGCTCGACGTTCGCCACGAGCCCACCGGACCGTGATGTCGTGTAGGTCTTTCGCTTCTTCACCTCTGCGTAGCCGAACAGCAGCCGCTCGACTTTGCGAGTGACTTGGGCCTCGACATGCTCGGCCGTGGCGCCAGGGTACAGGGCGAGCACCAGTCCCTGGCGGATCGTGATTTTCGGATCCTCGCGCCGCGGCATTGCAACGAGGGCGTGCAGACCGACGATGACTGCGGCGGCTGTCAGCACGTAGACGACCTGGCGATTCCGAATCGCCGCGCGAATGATGGATGTCATCGCTCACTCCCGAGGGCCGAGCCCTGCGGGTGTGAGGTCAACACCGGGCGAGCCGCCATACCTTCTCGAAGTTGCTGCTGCCCGCCGATTACGACCAGCTCACCTTCCGCGAGACCACTCGTGATCTCCACTTCGGTACCCGCGAATGCACCCGGCGTTATGCGGCGCGCGTGCACGCGCTGCTCGTTGCTCGCATAGACGAATATCTGCGTGGCGCCCTCGGCGTCATGGACGATCGCCGACACGGGGAGCGTGAGACTGGTCGCATGGTTAGGCGTCTCGATCGTCGCTTCGACGACCATGCCGGCCTTGAGCCGATGACTGATGTTCGGGACCGAGATTTCCACCGCGAACATCCGGGTGACCTTGTCGGCCGCGACGCCGACCAGGCGAACGCGACCGGCGAACGTGGTGTCACCGAGCGAGGGGACTGTGAGCGTGCCGGTAGCACCGGGAGTGACGACGCCGACGTCCGACTCCGGCACCGCAACGCGTGCGCGGACCGTGTCCAGGTCGACGATGGTGAACAAGGCAGCGCCGGCGGGAACTGTCTCGCCACGGTTGGCGCTGCGCCGAGCCACGATGCCGGATAGCGGTGACACGAGGCGTGTGTCGTGGAGTCGCTTTTCGGCCATCGCCGACGCGACATTCGCCTGCGCCTCGGCGTTGACGGCCTTCTCGAGATCGTTAGGCGCGATGGCGTTGGCTGCGGCGAGAATCCGGGCGCGCCGCGCCTCATCGGCCGCGCGCTTCGCGGTCAACTGCGCCTGCTCGACCGCGAGCGAGTAGTCGCTAGGATCGATCGCGGCGAGAAGCTGGCCGGCGGTAACCTGGTCGCCTTCGTCGACGGCGACGATGGCGAGCTTTCCCGAGACCTCGAACGCGACGTCGCTGGTGGCGCGTGGCTCGAGGGTCCCGCTGGCAGCGACCATGGCGCGGCGCGTAATGGGTTTGGCGGCGCGAACCACGATGGCGACCCGTGGCTCCGAGTCGCCGTGTCGCTCCGTTGCCGCGGCGTCGCTGAAGCACCCCGCGACCAGGAACAAGGCGAGTGGTGCGAGCGCCGCGAGACGTGACTTCAGTGGGCTATGTGAACGAGGATTCATTGTCGTCTCCGTTTGTGCGCCGTGCGGAAGGGCAACGCGGAGGCCATGCGTGCAGTCGTGCGTCGCGGCGAGCCAAGCCACTCGGCCAGTGCGAGTTGCGTCGTCGGGCAGGAGCTGGTCGCGAGCGTCGGTACGCGTCGAATGCTCACGATATTTCGTGACAGACGGCCGGTCGGAACTTCATATTGCGGGATGGACACCGTCGACGAGCAGTCGCACCCGCTCCGCGTCGAGCACTCGCCCCCGGACGGATCGAGCCGCCACCTCGCGATTCTCAGGCGCGCCACACGCCACATGGCCGCGACTCGCGACCTGCGCGGCACGCTCGAGGCGATGCTCCGCGGCCTGACGGAGGGACCGAACGCGGTCGTCCAGGCGCGCTGCTACCTCTACACGTCAGCGAGCCAGTGCCCGTGGTGCAGGGAGCACGGGCCGACCGGCATGTCCTTCGGCGATCCTCCGGCGCTGCATCTCGTCGCGGCCGCCGGTCCCATCGATGAAGACGTGGCACGCCGGGACCACCTGTCCCCAATGAGCTCTCCGCTCATCGGCGAAGTCGCCACGTCGAAGGAACCGCTGCTGCGGAACGGCGTCGAAGCGCTGGCCATATACCCGATGCTCTGTCGGGATGAGCTGATCGGTGTCTTCTACACCGTCTCCGTCCACCGCATCGAGCCTGACGAGTTCGAGGCGATGCAGCTCTTCGCCGACCAGGCCGCGATCGCGGTCAAGGGCTCACGCCTCTTCGAGGACATGAGGCAGGATCACGAGCGACTCGCGGTGGAGAACGCGTATCTGCAGGAGGAGATCACCGCCGAGGGCGGGTTCGAGGACATCATCGGCGAGAGCGCCACGCTCAAGGCGGTGCTGCGACAGGTCCGACAGGTTGCTGAGGCCGAGTCGACCGTGCTGCTCTCCGGCGAGACGGGGACGGGCAAGGAGCTGATCGCGCGGGCGCTTCACGATCTCAGTCCGCGTAAGCCTCGCGCGATGATCAAGGTGAACTGCGGTGCGATCTCCCCCGGGCTGGTCGAATCCGAGCTGTTCGGACATGAGAAGGGCGCGTTTACGGGCGCTCTTCAGCGACGCATTGGTCGTTTCGAGCTCGCGGACAAGGGCACGCTGTTCATGGATGAAGTCGGCGAGCTCTCGGCCGAGACGCAAGTGAAGCTTCTGCGTGCGCTCCAGGAGCGGGAGTTCGAGCGCGTGGGCGGATCGCGGCCCCTCACTGTAGACGTCCGACTGATCGCGGCGACGAATCGGGATCTCCAGGAGGAGGTGAACGCGGGGCGTTTCCGCGCTGACCTGTTCTATCGCCTCAACGTGTTCCCGATCCGCGTTCCGCCGCTGCGCGAGCGGCGCTCCGACATTCCGCTGCTCGTCAGGCATTTTCTCGCGCACTTTCAGCGGCGGCTTGCCAAGTCGCTCAAGGCGGTCACGCCGGAGAGCATGGAGCGTCTCCAGGCCTATTCGTGGCCCGGCAACATCCGGGAGCTGCAGAACGTGATCGAGCGTGCGTGTGTCCTGGCGCGTGGTCCGATGGTCGAGGTCCGCGACGCGCTTGGTCCCGTGAACAAGGAGACGCTCGCGACATCGGGCGATGAAACGTTAGGCACGCTCGACGACGTCGACCGCCGGCATATCCGTCGCGTGCTCGAGGCGACGGAGGGCGTGATCTCCGGCCCGAACGGGGCGGCGAAGATTCTCGGTCTTCATCCGAACACGCTGCGGTCGCGGATGGAACGACTCGGTCTCGTCGACTGAGTATGGCTCACTCGGCTGCCATCCCGTTTCTGCTCCACCGCCGGCACGACGTCGTCGGGGTCGCAATCACGACGACGCGCGAGACCATTCACGGATTGCTGCGCCTGGATGGCGACCAGCTGCATGTACAGTGGCGCATCGCTCGGTCGACCGACCACGTCGGGATGACGATTCGATCCGACAAGGAGATCGAGCCGGTGCGCGAAGTCGTGATCCCGCTGAGCGCGATCGCTGGCGCCGCGGTGAAATGGAGGTGGCGATGGCCGCCCGGCCCGCATCTCCTGTTGACGGCCGCCGATCTTCGCGCGTTCGAGGAAGTCGCGGGCACGGCTGGGCTCAGCCTCGATCATCCCGCGGAGCTCGAGCTGCGGCTTCGTCGAAGCGATCGCGCGTTAGGGGCCGAATTCGCCAGCGAGTTGGAACTGGCGGTCGCGGACCGCGAAATCGCGGAACAACAGGGACCGGGGACTAGTGGACTAGGGACCGGGGACTCGGCCGAAAAGCGGGAACTGGGAACGGGGAACCGAGGATCCTCCTAAGGCACTGTTCGCGGTTCGCTGTTCCCGGCAACGGCCGAGTCCCGATGTCCCGAGTCCCGATGTCCCGATGCTCTAGTCCCTGTTGGACGCCACCGTCGCTGTCTGTTCCAGCCGTCGTCGCACATCGGCGAGCAGCGGTTCGAGCTCGGCGTCCGCACCCTTCCAGAGCTGCAGCAGCGCCGTGTACTGCGCCGCCGCCTTCGTGCGGTCGTTCTGCGACTGATACAACTCGCCAAGCCTCTTGAGTGCGAACCCGAGCTCCAGCGCGTCAGTCTCGTACCGGCGCTGCCACGGCGTGTGCACATAGCGCTCGTACGTCGCGATCGCCGAGTCGGGCTTGCCGGCCACTTCATAGGCGCGGGCGAGATCGGGCAGGGCACAGATCGGGCAGGGGATGCCTTCCGCCGCACCGTGAATCTCGATCTCGCCTTCCCACGGGCGACGCTCCGCCATGGCGATCGCGCCGGCCGTCCAGCGCCGGTTGTCGTCCGTGCCGCGCTGGCGGTCGGCGCGCGTGCGTGTCGCCTCCGTGATGATCTCGAGCGCGCGGTCGGGCTGGCCCGCGTCGGCGTAGAGGCGAGCGACCTCGTCGTACGGACGCTCACTCTCGTCCATCTTCGCGAGCGGGTAGCGGGCGAGCGCGGTGTTGATCGTGGAGATTGCCACCGCCGGCGAATGCCGGTATCGCAGCTGGACGTACGCAATCCGTACTGCCGCCGCGAGCGACCGCGTTTCGGACCCGCCACGTCCGCCTAACGCCGCGACACGGCGGAAATGCTGCTCCGCCTCGGCGAGCCGGCCCTGGGTCATCACGATGTTGGCGAGCGTCTCGACGCCGTCGAGCGCAACGCTCGAGTCGCGCGCGGCCGCCCGCGCACGCGCCTCACGCTCCGCCGCTGCCCAGTCCTGCTTCGACGCCGCGAGCGACATCGCCGCGATCCGACTGCCTCGCAGTCCCGGGAATCGCCGGTCCGCCTTGTCGAGCACTCGCCGCGCCGCGTTGTAGTCGCCCTGGTTCAGGTCTGCGTAGGCCAGGGCGGTGTAGAGCGACGACACGCTCGAGTCGACGGTGATGGCTCGAACGAGCAGGCTTTCCTGCACGGCGTACTCGCGGCGTGCCGCGTGGACCGCGCCGAGATTGGTCAGGGCACGAACGTCGTCGGGATATCGCTGGAGGATTCGGTTGTACGCGTCCACCGCGCTCGCGTAGTTCGCCTGAACGAACCCCGCGTGACTGCCGATCATCTGGTTGCGATCGTAGAACGGGACGCGTGCCTGGTTGGCGAGCGCGTGGTCGAGCGCATCCGCCGCATGTGCACGGTCGCCGAGGTCGTCGTAGGCGGCCGCCATGGCCCGATGGGCCGCGCCAAATCCGGTGTCGGCCGCGACCGCGGATTTGAGCAGCTTGATGCCGCCCGCGCGGTCGCCGTTGCGGACGGCGCGCATACCATTCGCGTACGACCGCAGGGCATCGAGTGACGAAGTGGTTACCTCTTCGAGGCCCGGTGTGCCCGCGATGCTCGACGCGGATTCACCCAGCTCCTTGCGCAGGCCTGCTGCCACACGTCCCAGGGCTCGCATGACGTCGCCCGCATCCGCAGCCGTCTCGGTGATGGTTGCCGGGCGAGCGTCCTTCTGGCCGCGCGTCAGCTGCACACTGATGGTGAACCCCGCACCGGCGGCAGCGATGGTGCCCGACGCGGATGACTTCACGCCGGCTCGTCGGCCGGACACGATCTGAATGGCCGGTGACTCGGCGAGGCCGACGCGGAACGCGTCACTCAGCGCGGCGACGAGCGCGGGATCCCCGATGTTGTCGCCGAGGTCGGCGACGAAGACCCGACCGCTGGTCGACGGCCCGTCGACCGGAGCAGGCGCCGCGGAGACAGTGCGTCGCTGGGTCATGAGCGGCATGAACTTGATGCCCAACGCGACAACCGCTGCCGCGACCAGCGTCCAGGCGATGATGGCCCGCCGCCCGCGGCGCTTGTCGGCGGCGGGTGGCGCGGGTTGAACGGTCTCTGGACGCGGTCGGTCCGACACGCTCTCCAGGTAGCGTCGAATGTCCCCAACGAACTCGTCGACCGAGTCGTACCGGCGATCGCTGCTCGTCGCGAGCGCCCGGAGGGCGATGGTCTCGAGACCGGCGCGGAGCGGACGGCGTTCGCCGTTGACCGTCCCCCCTCCGAGGAGCATGTCGAACACGCCACCTAACGCGCAGATGTCGGTCTGCGGCATGTCCGGCGGCGCGACGATGCCGAAATCGAGCAGCTTCGGCACGTCGGTCGACATGACGAGAATGTTCGTCGGCTTGAGGGCGCCGTGATTCACGTGACGCCGGTGGGCGTGCGACACGGCCTTGCACACCTTCACGAAGAGCTCGAGGCGCTCGGTGATCGACAGGCGCCGTCCATTGGCGTACGCGTCGATGGGTTCGCCCTGGACGTATTCCATCACCGCGTAGGGCCGGCCATCCTCGGTGATCCCGCTGTCGATCAGCCAGGCGACGTTTGCGTGGTCGCTGGAGCTCAGGGCCTGGTGGGCGGAGCGGAGTCGCTCGAGGGCGAAGACGGGGTCCATCTCGCCCTCGATCACCTTGACGGCGACGCGCTGCTTGAACCGTCCGTCGTCGCGCGCGGCGAGGTAGACGGTGCTGGTCGGTCCGTGTCCGATCTCCTTGAGGATCCGGTAGGGCCCGAACCGGTCGATCGTGTCGCTGGCGGGCGGCTCGGCAAGGCGCCCCGCGCTCGCGCGATCGTGGGCGGCAATCATCCGCGCGACATCAGCCTGCAGGACGGGGTCGTCGCCGCACTCCTCGGTTAGAAGTGCGGTACGCTCGTCCGCGGGCAGCGCGACGGCGGCATGATAGAGGTCGGTGAGTCGCTCCCAACGGTCGCTCATGGGAGGGCGTCCTCGGTCTGCGGGTGGTACGTGTCGGGGTTTCGATGGTAAGGACGATCCACGTGGCGATCCGCAAGGACCGGCGACCGGCGACCGGCGACCGGCGACCGGCGACCGGCGGCAGCCGGCAAAAGGTGCGGGTCATTCCGAGCGCGCGGCAGCGAGTCGAGGAATCGCCATCTGACCGGTAGAGGGGCTTGCCTCTCTTTCGGGACGACGGCGAT
>Ga0207674_10001108_pt1 | contig 35009 bp, 32 predicted proteins | sample KBSCornC72_FD_184303 | JGI IMG/M metagenome (GOLD analysis project Ga0207674, IMG submission 184303) | Corn rhizosphere microbial communities from Kellogg Biological Station, Michigan, USA - KBS Corn C7-2 (SPAdes) (version 2) | ecosystem: Host-associated > Plants > Roots > Rhizosphere > Soil ...
GGTCGGTGGGTCGCGGTCATAGGCCCGGCGGACGACGGCGCATCGTCGTGAGCGAGTCTTTCTTCGTGGTGTCGGACGGCGGACGAAGCGTCGGCACGGGGATCGTGTCGGCTCGCGGGATGATGTGCGGCCCGATGTTCATCTGCTTGAGCAGGTCGCTTCCCTCACGAATCGCCTCGCGCAGCTTGTCCACGTCGTCGTCGCTCGAGATGATGTGCGGCGTGAGAAAGAGGAAAAGCTCCGTGGTGTCATCCGTGCGCGACGTGTTGCCGAACAGCAGCGTCCCGATGAGCGGGATGCGGCTGATCAGCGGGATGCCCTGGTCCTGACGTGTCTTGGTGTTGCCGGCCAGGCCGCCGAGGACCGTCGTCTGCCCATCGCGAATGAAGACCTGGGTAGTGGCTTCTCGCTTGTTGATGATCGGAGCGTCGAACTGCACTTCGTTCGTCGCGCTGTTATCGGTCTGCGTCACCTGAAGATTGACGTAGCCGTCCGGATTGATCGTCGGCGTGATCGTGAGGATCGTTCCGACGTCGATGTACTGCACCGTCTGCACGCGGCCCGTTGGATCGTTCGGCACCGTCTGCGAGATCTGAACGAATGGACGCGACGAGCCGACGTTGAGCGTCGCCTGCCGGTTGTTTTGTGCGATGATCACCGGGAGAGACAGCACTTTGACGTCACCGCGGGCCTGCAGCGCGTTGATCGCGACGTCGTAGTTGACCGCGCCGCGGCCGCCGCTCAGCTCGAGGATGAAGTCGCGCGCACTGGCCAGCGACGGTGACGAGGCCGTGACGTTCGTCGCGTCCTTCCCCGTCTGGGTGCGCTTGATCGTTCCCGACACGCCGAGGTCGAGCGAGCGCGTCCGCGTCACCTCGGCGATCGTCACCTCGATCAGCACCTGGAGCGGACGCAGATCCACGCCCTGGATGATCTGCTGCACCAGCGCCCAGTCGGAATCGGTCGCGCGCACGAGCAGCGAGTTGCTCGACTCCTCGGCGATGATGCGGATCTCGCCGGCCTGGTTGGACAGCGAGCCGCTCGTCGCCTGGAAGATGCTGCTGATCGCATTGGCGATCGCGTTGCCGCGACCGGCGCCGGCGACGATGCCCTGATCGGACGCCACTTGGCTGGCCGGATTCGCCTGCCCGCCGCGACCCGCGCCGCCTCGACCTGCGTTGTTCTGCTGCTGCGGAAAGGTCTGGATGTTCCCCGGCGGACCGGTCTGGATCGTCGTGAATCCGCCATTGGCATTGGGAACCGTCACCGTGCCGCCGCGGCCGTTGTTTGGAAAGCCGAAGTTCCCCGTGAGGCCGGAGAAGAGATTCGTGAGCACCGGCGCAAGTTGCACCGCGCTCGCGTGTCGTAAGCGATAAGTGAATAGCCGGACTTGCTGCTGCTGGTTCGCCTGCGCCAATTGCTGCTGAAGGATCTGCTGCGGCGTCGGCCCGGTGTTGCGCTCGGGCGGCGTTCCGGAGATCTGAATCAGCGACGGCGTCTGCGTGAACTTGAGTCCATTCGCTTCGGCGACGTTCTTGAGCACCTCGATCATCCCCTCACGATCCACCGGGCGACCCATGTGCACGGTGATGCGCTGCGACGGGATGTTGGTCATCGAGACGTTGAGATCGCCCGCCGCGGCCAGCGCGTCGAGGACGACCTTGAGCTCCTGATCCTGATAGTCCAACGACGCCGACGCCGGCTTCTTCGCCGTATCGGGCCTCGTCGGCGTCTGCCGGCCGCCGCGCTGCGCCACTAAGGGAGGCGATGCCAACATCAGCGCCAGCGCCGCCGCGATCACAGTTCCTTGACGAATCCGCATATCAATATCCTGGCTTTGGCACTGTGAGCTCGGCGCGATTGCCGGCGGTGCTCACGAGCACGACTTTTCTGCGTTCGATTCCCTTCACGGTCCACTCACCGATCTTGTCGCCGACGTGGACCAGCGTCGGTGTTGCGTCGCCCAACTGGAGCGTCGCGAAGCTGCGGCCGTCGTTCGCCACCGCGGTGCCGAGCACCAGCGGCTTCATGGGTTCGACGACAGGCTTGTTATCCGGGGCACTTTCTCCGGGCATTCGATAGGGCGCCGACGGCGCGCTGCGGTCGCGAGAGAACAGATCGCTCTCGACGGCCGATTGAATATCCGCCGGCGGCGGCAGCGGCCCACGGGTGATCGGCTCCAATGCAGCGACACTCATGACCGGGGCGCCCCCGCCGGAGGGCGCACGGAGCGCCCGCGCAAGTGACCACCCGGCGACGCCAACGGCCGCCGTGAGTGCAACGAGCGCCGCCCGGACAGCCGGAGTCCGAATCCCCGATCTCCAGTTCATCGCGCGGCCGCTCCGTTTGACGCCGAGTCGCCGAGCCGCCGAGTCGCTGCGACGGACGGTGGCGTCTGCGACACCGCGGCGGTCGTGGTGTCAGCCACCGCGAACCCGGAGATGGTCGCGGCGATCGAGAGCGTCTCGATCTCCTCTTCCCTTGCCCGCGGCGAGCGCGAGATGTCGAGGCGATCGATGCGCACGAGCTTCTCACCCCGCTCGAGCGCCTGGAGGAACATGAGTACTCCGAGAATGTCCGATTCGCCGCGGATCTCCACGCGAAGTCTGCGCACGCCTTCAGCCGACGGCGCCGCGGGGCGAGTGCCGGCGTCCTGGAGCCAGACCCGCGCGTGCCGCGCCACGTCGCCGAGGTAGGACGCGAGCTCCGCGCTCGCCATCACGTCGTCCTTGCCCTCGAACAATCGCGGCCGCATCGCCCGCATCGTGGAATCGGCGACCCGGTGCAATTGCGGATTCTGTTGTGCCGACGCGACCGCCGCGCGTTCGCGGGCAAGGGTCGCTCGTTCCGTGACCAGCTGGTCGCGCGCATCTTCGAGCGCCGCGCGATAGGGCCGCACGCCGTAGAGGAAGCCGAGGCTGACGACGACGATCGCCCCACCAATCGAAACAGTCCGGCGCTCGCGGGCGCTGAGCGTGCTCCACTTCATTGTCGAGTCCCGCGAGGACGTCCGCCCGATGGAATATTAGCTGCGGGCGCTGTCGCCGGTCTGGCGAGCCGGCGAGCCGGCTCCACGCGGGCGGCGATCGCGAAGTGCTCGAGCGACACGCCGTCATCCTGCGTCTCACGACGCACCGGGGCGCTCGCCTTCACGTCGAGCAAGCCGCTCGTGCTGGCCATCGCGTCGAACACCTTCTTGGCATGCGGCGCCATCCCATCGATGATGAGAGAATCCTCACGGGCGCGAATCGCGGTGAGGAATGCGTCTTCCGGCACGGACTCGCTCAGCGTCACAAGCACCGACGACCAGTGCGGTGCGGTGCGCTCGACGGCGTTGAGCGCCGCCAGCTCTCGATACGTGGCGTCCACCGTCGATCGGCCGACGAGGCTCGACGCGATCTCCGGGCGCAACCGCTCGCGCTCGGCCCGCACGTTCGCGAGCTGTCGTTTGACGCCCCACAGCTCGATGCCGGCGGAAAGCAGCAACAGAGCCGCCGCCGCACCGGCGAGATACCACGCCAGACGCCGGCCACCGGCGCGCTCGATCGCCACGTCGCTCTCGGCGCGGAGCGTCGGGCCGGCGTCGCCACCGGCGAAGTGCGCGGCGAGAAGCTCGGGGCGCTCGGACGCGGCCGACCATTCGCCGTTCGCGACGCTCGCGTTCACCGCGTGAATGTTGAGGGCGGCGGCGAGCTCGTGGCGCGCGCGCGATTCACCGGCGATGCCGACCCGCGCGCCGGGCGTGACCGTGTCGGCGATGAGCTGAGCGTCGGACGACCCGTCACGGAAGCGCCGCACGCCGACGAGGCGCTTGCCGTCGAGCTCCAGAACGTGCGTGCGCTCTTCCTGGCACAGAATGACGAACGCCGACTGTCGGGCGAACGCCGGCCAGAGCGCGAAGGCCGCCGACGCCCAAGCCGTTTCGGCCGGCGCAACCGTGGCGATCGTGAAGCCGGCGCTCTCCGCCGCTGAACGAATCGCATCGATGAGCCGAACCGACGCCGCCGCGGCGACAACCGGCAGCGATTCGCCGCGACGCCGCCGCGTTGTCGGCGACGCGCCGACGACCTGCGGTCCGCGCGCGCCGACGAAATAGCGCGACGCCCCGCGGGTCAACACCCGCTGCAACTCGTCGCGACTGACCGGTGGCAGCGCCAGGCGCCGCACTTCGGTGAACGGCGGCATGAGCGAGATGTCCAGCGTGCCCCGTTGTTCGCCGAGCTTGCCGGCGAGCTCGCGCAGAGCGGCGGCGAGCGACGGCCACGCAGCCGCGTCAGTGGGCGGCGGCTCGAGCTCGACGCGCCACGCACGATCGGCGCTGGAGCGTAGGCGTACATCCACGGCGCAGAGCTGCGTCGGGGAGAGCGCGATGCCGGTGCGATAGCGATTGCGCGAGCTGGTCGCCGAGGTCATCGCCATAGCTTGCTCGTCACGAAAGCTGAAGCACCGGTATTCGAGGCTCCGGGGAGCGCTCCATTTGCGCCGCCGTTGGTCAGCACGGCGATGAGCTCCGTGGGCGGCGCTTGCGGACCGACGCGCGCCGTGATGGTGAGCTCCACCTGGTTCGTGCGAACGGTCGTGCGCGACTGGAGCTGATTGATCGCGGCAGGAGTGCCCAGCTGGCCGGGCAGCGGTCGGCCCCGCGCGCCCTGCTGGAAGATTTGATTGATGTTGTCGATGCGGCGGCCCTGCGACCGGAGCATGAGAATCATATTGAGCGTCGCGTCAGTCATTCCGGGGAGCGCGCGGAGCACCGGGACCGGCGCTGTGTTGACGTTGATCGCGCCGGACCCGCGCGTCGTGAGATACTGCGCGACCGCCGCGTAGATGTCCGGCGTCATACCCATGACGTTCTGCAACTCCTCGACGTCTCGGAAGGTGCTGTTCGTCGGGAGCGCAAGCATTCCGGCCTTGATATACGCGTCGCGCTCGGCGCCGCTCGGCCGGGGAATGCTGTCGGCGTCGCGCCAATCCATGATGGCCTGAGCCAGATGCGTCGCTTTCGTGTAGTCGCCGAGGAGGAAGCTGAGGAAGGTTTGCAGCTCGGTCTCGTTGACCTGGTTGATGTTGAGCCGCTCGCCGAGATCGCGCGCGACGACGTTGACTTCCATGCTGTCGACGTAAACGGGAACGGAGTAAAGGGAATCGACGTACGCCCACGGATCGCTGGCGCGGAGCCGCGCGATCGCCGCGTTGTTGCCCGACGGGGCGATACGGAGCGCTTGCTCGAGCTTGGCCTGCACCGACGCGAGTGCGCCAAGCGCCGCGGCGCGTTGAATACCGCGTTCCGAGGCGAGGATACCGACGTTGCGTCGCTCGCGCGCCTCGAGGCTGAACTGCAGCGCGACCGTGGCAATCGCGACGACCAGCCAAAGCGCGGCGAGCAGAGCGACTCCACGACGGGCGCGTTGACCACGTTGCGGTCTCCCAATGGACATGATCATGGGGAGAAACTCGCTCGCCGGCCGTTCTGCGCGCCGATCATGAAGATCATCGGAACCTGGAGAATCGCCGGGATCGCGTGCTTGTCGCCGGGAAGCAGCGTCACGCGCACGGCCGTCTGCGTGGCGATCGTCGCCGCTTCGGAAGCACGGATCCACTTATCGGTGCGTGGATCGAGATACTCGACCTTGAGCGTATCGATCGTCGAGTCCAGCATCTTTCGCACGAGCGGCTGCTGGAGATTCGGCTGATACTCCATCGTCAGGCCGCGCTCCGGCGTGTTGTTGTCGCCGTCGATATAAAGGCGGATGCGCACGTTTGCCGTGAACGCCGGGTTGAGCGCCGTCGTCGTGAACGTGATCTCGTCACCGATCGCGGTTGCCGCCGAAACGGCCGCGGTGTTGCTCGTGATCCCGCCGCGTCCACCAGCCGTGGGCAGCGCTGCGCCGACGCCGCGCGTCAGGCCACGCGGCCCACCGCCGCGTTGAATCTGAACCGTGCCGGCGTTGATCCATGTCTCGAGCATCTCACGGAAGGCGGCGGCGCGTTCGGTATCGAGCGACGCGTCGCGAATGATCCGACGGTGCGCGATGATGGACGAGAACGCGCCCGCCCCCGCCGCGGCCATCATGCCCGTGATGGCGAGCCCGATGACGAGCTCCATGAGCGTCATGCCGCGTCGTCGCCTCATCGGCGCGTCACCAAGCGCGGCGTACGGTACATATACGTCTTGAGCTCGTAAGAGCCGTTCGTCCACCCGACCGTGACGTGCACAGAGTAGAGTCCCGCCTGATCGGACACCGGTGCCGACGTCGCCTTCCACGTGTATTCGTCGAGCGGTGCGGCGAACTTGCCGTCCTCGATCGAGTCGGGGAGCGACTGCAGCTCCTGATCGGTGAGGAGATTCATCACCTCGAGCCGCGACGTCGCGAGCGCTTCGACTTCGATCGCCCGCTTCGCCCGCTCGGCCGTGCGCATACCGCCGCCGACCGCCTCGAGCGCGCCGACAGCCGTCATGCCGACAATGGCGATGGCTGCGACCGCCTCGAGCAGCGTAATCCCGCGCCGGGTACCGCCGAGTCGCCGAGTCGCCGAGTCGCCGAGTCGCCTAGATCGAATCGGCATGCGCCACTCCGCTCCACGGGTCGATGCGAATCGTCAGCGGCTGCGCGCCGCCGCGCACGACCACGGTGTCGCCGAACGCGGCGCCCGTCGGTCGAAAGACGTACTGCAGCCGCGGCTGGCCGGTGACCAGCGTGTGCGCCAATCCGAGATCGAGCGTGCCGGCGGCGAGAACGCCATACCCGCTCACGCTCGACGTATCGAGCTCGTAGCGCAGCGTCTCCGGATCGAGGCGCAGCGTGACGTTCGCATTGAAATCAATCGCCGCTTTGCGGGCGTCCTTGAGCAGGCCGAGCATCGCGTCTGCGCCGGTCGGTTCCGGGCTGCGTCCGAAATCGCTGAACGCGGGAACGGCGAGCGTGGCCGCGATCGCGAGCACGAGCAGCACCATCGTCAGCTCCCAAAGCGTATACCCGCGTCGCGAGCGCATCACTTGAAGGAGTTGGCGTTGATGCCGTAGATCGCCTGGAGCAGCGACAGCGCGACGAATGCGACGATGGCGCCGAACATGATGATCATCGCCGGCTCGGCGAGGGTGGCAAGGCGCGACGTCGCGCGTTCGGTGCGCTCCTCGAAGATGTCGGCGGACTTCATGAGGAAAGTGCGAAGCTGCCCCGCGTCCTCACCGACCCCGACGAGCTGCGCCAGCATCGGGGGAAAGAGCGTGCTCTCGGCGAGCGCGGCGCGCAGCGAGCTGCCCTCGCGCACACGCGTGCGAATACGAGTGACGTCGTCGCGCGCGATTGGATCGCCGATCGACTCGACGGTGTCGTCGAGCGCGGTGAGCAGCGGCGCGCCGCCGCCGAGCAGTACGCCGACGAGCCGGGCGAAGCGGCCGGCGAGGGCGTAGCGACGCAGGGTGCTGATGCCGGGTAGGCCGAGCATGATCGTGGACCAGACGCGCCGTCCGTTGTCGCTTCCTCGCACCCACGCCGCGAAAGCCGCGATCACGAACGGAATGAGCAACAACACCGGCCATGCACGGTGAAGCACGGCGGAGAACGCGAGGAGCGTCGACGTCGACTTCGGAAGACGCGCGCCGCTTCCTTCGAGGAGCGTGACAAACCGCGGCAGCACAAAGAAGAGAAGAACTGTTACCGCGACCGAGCCGGCTGTAGCCAGCAGCAGCGGATAGATCGCCGCGGAGAGAATTTTTCCCCGCAAATGTTCGTCGCGCTCGAGCTGATCGGCGAGGCGCTGGAACGCCGCATCGAGGTCGCCGCTCTTTTCGCCGGCGCGAACCAATCCGACGTACAACGGTGAGAAGAGTCCGCGATGCTCGGCGAGTGCGACGCTGAGCGGATCCCCGCGTTCGACGCGCGCCCGAACTTCCTGCAGCGCAAGCCTCACGTCGCCGGACGCGACACCCGACGCCGCGTTGAGCGCTTGGGCGAGCGGCATGCCGACGGGCAACAGCGCCGCCAGCGCGCGTGTCACCTCGAGGACCTCGCGGCGCCTGCCGAGTCGGAATCCGCGCGCTCCCCCTCCCCCGCGGGCGGCCTCGCTCGATTCGGCGACGTCGAGGACGAAGAGCCCGCGCTCCTCGAGCGTACGCGCGAGGGCGCCCGAGCTCACCGCCTGCGCTTGTCCACGCAGCCGCTTTCCTGAACCATCGACCGCTTGATATGCGTACGTGGGCATGGCGTCGGGTTATCGGTCGACTTCGACCGGAGACTACTTCCAGCTCGTGATATCTGCGTCCTCGCCATCGCCGCCCGGTTTTCCGTCGGCGCCGAGGGTGAGGAGGTCGTAGCCCTGCAGGTTCACCTGCCCCGGGGCCATATAGTTGTATGGACGCCCCCACGGGTCGGGGGGTACCGGCTTCCGGAGGTAGGGCCCGCGCCAGTTGGCCGGTGGGTCGATCTGGGGCTTCTCCCACAGCGATGCAAGTCCTTGTTCGGTCGTGGGATAGCGACCGTTATCGAGGCGGTAGGCGTCGAGCGCCGCCCCTAGCATCTCGATCTGCGATTTGGCCGTCGCACCCTTCGCCGCGCCGACGTGCTGGAAGATGTTCGGGGCGACCAGCGTAGCGAGAATGGCGATCACCACGATCACGACGAGGATCTCGATCAGCGTAAAGCCTGCGCGGACCGGTCGTCGGCGGGGAGAGGGGCGGACGACGCGCCGGTTGCTGCGAGCGATCATGGGAGTCGGCGGGGTTCGATGTGGAAGATTGGACACCGGGGGACCGGAAACGGTTTTCACGCCAAGCCTAGAATCTCGTTGGATTTACGAGCGGGAACAGCGCCTGTCCATTGACCACTGAACAGGCGCGATCGTTCCCTTCCCGGCTGCCCATACGAGTTACGTATGAAAGCTGGGGTATGTGACGCCGATACGCGTTATCAAATCTTCGCGGAAGGGGCGGAACGCCGCCCGCCTACTCGTCCTCGACGATCCGTCGGCGCCGCCGACCGTGTGACGCCGGCGAAAGGTCGATCATTAAGGCGATCACGATGCCGACGATCGGCCAGAGTGACCACACTCCGCCCCACCAGTGCTGAACGGCCGTGTACCAAAGAAGGGTCGTCGGAAGGAAGATGAAGCCAAGGATCGGCCACAGCGCCGTATCGAAAACGCCCTTGAACCACGTGGAGAGGAAATAGAGCAGCGCGATGACGAGGCGCGGCGTGAACAGCGCGAAGACCACGAAAAGGCAGGGCATTTGGAGGCCTCGAAAGCGTACGGGACGGTCGGCGCAGCCACCATCCCTACGGGACTTCGGTGCCGACGAGTTTCCTCGGTCCCTCCATTGCAACATGACGCGCCGCCAGGAGGCGAGCCATGGCCGAGACTTTGGTGCGATTCACGGAGGCGATCACCGGGCGCGACGGGCGGCAGTATGTCGCGTCGGCCCGCGGTATTCGCGGCAGCGACGGCCTGTGGCACGGGTGGATCGAATTCAGCGACGGCACGACGTCGATGCGCACAACGCAGGAGAGCGAACAGCCGAACCGCGACGACCTCATGTACTGGGCGCAGGGGCTCACATACGTCTATCTGGAAGGCGCGCTCGAACGTGCCACCCGCCCGATTGCGCCGGTGGCCAGCGTACCGCTTGCCGGCATTCCGCGTTCCGTGGAGCCGAACGCGCGGCCTGTCGCGGTCCTCGACCCGTTCGCCGTTTTCCGTCAGGGCGAGGAGATACTCCGACAGCAGCTGCTCGCCCTATCGCGCGATCAGCTCAACGCGGTCATCGAGCAGTACGGCCTGGGCGCGCCCGTTCCCGCGGTGCCGCGAGGCGTCGTGGGCTACGCCGACGCCGTCGATGCCCTGATCCTGCGGATTCGCGCTGCTTTTACGGCGGGCGTTTCGTTCCGGCCGTCGGACAACGAATTCCGATAACTGCGCTGGTGGGGTCGGGAATATTCGGAAGGTCGAACGAGTCTCGTCAAGCAAATCCAACGAGGCTCGTTTCGAATGTCCAAACACCGCGACCGCGACCATCAGCGGTTCGACGATCAGAGCAACACACGACCAACCGGCAGCAACTACATCACCACCGACGAGGGCGACGATGGCATCGATCGTCGCGGGTTCCTGCGCTGCATGGCATGGGCCGGCACCGGAGTCGTTTGGGGTTTGAAAGGCGGAATCCCGACGTCGTTTCCAGTTGGGGCGCTGGCGTCGATGTCTGAAGCGCAACGCAAAAGCATCTTCTTCGCGCAGATCAGCGACAGTCACATCGGCTTCAGCAAAGAGGCGAACAAGGACGTCACCGCCACGCTGCAGCAGGCCGTGGCGAAGGTCAACGCGCTCCCACAGCAGCCGGCTTTAGTGCTCCATACCGGCGACATCACGCAGCTCGCCAAGGCCGACGAGTTCGACACGGCGAACGAAGTGCTGAAAGGTGTGAAGACGGACCGCATCTTTTATGTGCCCGGGGAGCACGACGTCGCGACGGACAACGGCGCGTCGTACCTGCAGCGCTACGGCAAAGGCACAAATGGTGGCGGCTGGTACAGCTTCGACCACAGCGGCGTGCGATTCGTCGGCCTCGTCAACGTTCTCAATCTCAAGGCAGGTGGACTCGGCTCGCTCGGTGCCGAGCAGATCGCATGGTTGAAGAAAGATGTTGCCGGACTGGCGAGCAGCACCCCGATCGTACTGTTCGCGCATGTGCCTCTATGGACCGTGTATCCCGAGTGGGGTTGGGGTACGGACGACTCCGAGCAGGCCCTCTCGTTACTGAAGCGTTTCGGATCGGTCACGGTCCTCAACGGCCACATTCATCAGATCATGCAGAAGGTGGAAGGGCACGTGTCCTTTCACACCGCGATGTCGACGGCCTTTCCGCAACCGATGCCGGGAGCCGCGCCGTCACCGGGTCCGATGACCGTTCAGCCGGAGCGGCTCAAGAGTGTTCTCGGCATTGCCAACGTCACGTTCATTCCAGGACGGAGCTCGCTTGCCGTCGTCGATGCAACGCTCTCCGGTCTTCCCCCGGCATTCGACGCCGCCATGCACGACTCGATGTCGCAACGCCGCGACGCGCGCAAATCGCTCAAGCTCGCGGCAAACGAGATCGCGATCGACAACTTTCAGTTCGCGCCGACGCCCCTCACCGTGCAGGCGGGGACCAAGGTCACATGGATCAACACCGACGACGTGCCGCATCTCATCGCCAGCTCGAAGAATGCCTTCAAGGCGTCGCCGGTAGTCGACACGGATCAGCGATTTTCGACGACGTTCTCGACCCCCGGCACGTACGATTACTTCTGCGCGCTACACCCGAAGATGCAGGGGAAGGTTGTCGTCACCCCCGCTTGAATAACGCGACGAACTGCTCGAGCTCAGCGCTGTTGAGATCGGAGACGGCCCAGTAATCCAATCCGCCGCTCTGCCACTCGATCATATGAAAGCCGTTGCGGCTTTCGTGCACGTCTCCGGCGCGCGAGTCCGACGGTCGGGTGTAGACATTGATCACGTGCTGTCGCCGGGTGTACGTCACGACCGGTACAGCACGTCCGTCGATGTAGTCGACGCGGCCGCCGGCGAGCGGGAAGCCCGCCGAATCCAGGTTCGGGACGGCGGGCGAAAGATCGACCCGGCCGTTGAACCAGGGTTTGACTTGATGCTGATTCGTCGAGACGACGTCGGTGAGGTGACCCGGCATCAACGAGCGGATATGGCTGTCGGTGATGGCGGCAGCGAAGCTACCGCGTGCAATAGACTGCCGCATCAGCGTCGCGGTGAGCGCACTGCTCGCGATCGCGACGACGAGGCCGGCGGCGGCCAACGCGGCCCAACGCGGACGGCCGCGCGGCTGGGGGGCAGGGACAGGCGGGGTGAAAGCGTCGTCTTGAGCCAGCGCATTCCTGATACGTGCCTTGAGCACGTCGGGTGTCGTGTGTCGCATAAAGCTTTCCTTGATCCGGCGCGACGTGAGCGCGAGCGCCTGCTCGTCGCGCGCGCACTCCGCGCACGCAGCGAGGTGCTCGCGCACGGCCTGCTGCTCGTCGCGCATCAACTCGTCGTCCATGTAGGCCGAGAGCAGCTCGGTACATTCGGCGCAGCGCATGTCAGCTAGCCTCCTTGACGCCAAGGCCGAGCGCGGACGCGAGTCGTTTGCGACCGCGGGCAAGCCGCGACATCACCGTACCGATTGGAACGCCGACCACGTCGCTGATCTCCTTGTAGCTCAGCTCCTGGATCTCGCGGAGCACGATCACTTCGCGGAACTCGTCGGGCAGCGCATCGAGGGCGCGGCCGAGCGCCGCGCGCTCCGACCGTTGGATGGCGCGCGCATCGGTCTCGCGCGAATCGGCGAGCGACAGCGTGCCCGAGTCGAAAGGCACGGCGTTCCGCTCGCCGCGATGCTGGCGAAGCCAGGTCATGCAGCAATTCCGCACGATCGCCAGCAGCCACGCCCGTGCGTCGCCCTCACGAAACCCCTCGAAATAGCGAATCGCGCGGAGTACGGCGTCCTGAACCACATCCTGCGCGTCGTGCTCGTCACGCACGAGATAGCGCGCGAGCGTGTACGCATCGTCGAGATGCGGCAGCACGATTCGCTCGAAGCGATCGACGTCGCGTTGGGACATGACTTGAAGGAGACTTTCGAGGAGGCCGGTTTATTCCCGGCGGTGGGCGGTGGGCGGTGCTTTTCATCGCCCATCGCCCATCGCCCATCGCCGATCGTTAGTCTCCGGCCGCCACGTCCGGCCGCTCGATCGCGACCGCTCCCTTCGGCACCGGCACCGGCTTCGGCTCGACCACCTTCTTCTTTCCGAGCCGCGCGAAGCCGCGCGTGAGCCGGTTGTTCAGCGAATCCATGTACGTGTAGAACACTGGCGTCACGTAGAGGGTGATCAGCTGCGAGAACGCCAAACCGCCGACGACCGCCACGCCGAGCGGGCGGCGCGACTCGGCACCGGCGCCCGTGGACAAGGCGATCGGCAGCGTTCCCATGAGCGCGGCCATCGTCGTCATCATGATCGGACGGAATCGGATCAAGCAGGCGTGCACGATCGCATCGGCCGGCGCACGTCCTTCCGACCGCTCCGACTCCACCGCGAAGTCGATCATCATGATCGCGTTCTTCTTCACGAGACCGACGAGCAGGATGATGCCGACGAACGCATACACGCTCAACTCGATCTTGAAGATGAGCAGCGTGAGCAGCGCGCCGAACGCGGCGAACGGCAGGCCTGAGAGAATCGTGATCGGGTGGATGAAGCTCTCGTAGAGAATCCCCAGCACCACGTAGATCACGAAGATCGCGATGCCGAGCAACGCGAGCATCCCGGCTTGCGTCGACTGGAAGGCTTGCGCCGTACCCGAGAAGCCCGTCGTGATCGCAGCCGGCAGCGTCTTGTTCGCGACGCGCTGCACTTCGGCGGTAGCCTGGCCGAGCGCGATGCCTGGCGGAAGGTTGAAGCTCAGCGTCACCGACGGCAGCTGTCCCGAGTGATTCACGGACAGTGGTCCCGCGGTCTGCGTGATGTTCGCGACCGCGCTGAGAGGAACGAGCGTGCCGGTGGTCGAACGAACGTACAGCAGGTCGAGCGCCGACAGGTCCATCTGATACTTGGGCAGCAGCTCCATCACGACCCAGTATGCGTTGTTCGGCGTGTAGATCGTCGAGACCTGCCGCGAGCCGTACGCGTTGTACAGCGCCATCTCGATCTGCTGCGCGTTGACGCCGAGCGAGCTCGCGCGCTCGCGGTCGATCTCGACGCTCGCCTGCGGATTGCCGAGCTGGAGATCGCTCGTCACGTCTTGCAGCAGCGGCGACTTGCGCATCGAGTCGACGAGCGCCAGCGCCGCGGGGTAGAGCGTCGTGATGTCCGAGCTCTGCATCGCGAACTGATAGAGACTCTTCGACACTCGGCCGCCGATCTGAATTGCCGGCGGGTTCTGCATGTACACGACGATGCCCGGCACCTTCGCGAGCTTTGGCCGGAGCTCCTTGATGATGTCGTCGACGCTCAACCGCTTGTCGCGCGGCGGAAGACCCATGAACACGCGACCCTGGTTCGATCCGGAGATCGTCGAGCTCCCACCCACCGCCGACATGAATCCGGCGATGTTCGAATCCTGCGCGATGATCGCCGCGACCTGCTTCTGGTGCGTCACCATGTCGTCGAACGACGTGCCCTGCGCCGTCTCCGTCGTCGCGAACATGTTGCCGTTGTCCTGACTCGGGATGAATCCCTTGGGAATGATCGCGAACAGCCCGACCGTCCCGACGAGAATCAGCAGCGAGAAGAAGAGCGCCACACGCCGGTGGTCCATCACCCACAGCAGGCTCGTCTCGTACTTCCCGACGAGCCACTCGTAACCGGATTCGGTGAGGTTGTACAGCCGCCCGTGCCGCTCGTCGTGCTCGTGCGGTTTCAGGAACCGGCTCGACAACATCGGCGTCAGCGTCAGCGACACGAAGCCGGACACGAGAATCGACACGGCGATGACGACGGCGAACTCGTGGAACAACCGACCGATGATCCCGCCGAGGAACAGGATCGGGATGAATACGGCGGTCAGCGACAGCGTCATCGACATGATGGTGAAGCCCACTTCCGCGGCGCCGTCCACGGCGGCCTGCATCGGCGGTTTCCCCATCTCCATGTGGCGCACGATGTTCTCGAGCATGACGATCGCGTCGTCCACCACGAAGCCCACGGCGAGCGTGAGCGCCATCAACGACAGGTTGTCGAGGCTGTAATCCAGCATGTACATCACGGCGAACGTGCCGATCACCGAGATCGGCAGCGCCAAGCTGGGAATGACCGTCGCCGAGACGTTGCGCAGAAAGACGAAGATCACCGCGATGACGAGAACCAGCGTCAGCACGAGCGTGAACTTCACGTCGTGCACCGATTCCCGGATGGAAATCGAGCGGTCGATCATCTTGTTGATGTCGACGCCGCCGGGCAGCTGCGGCTTGAGCTTGTTGACGAGATCATTCACCGCGTCGGCGACGGCGACGGTGTTCGAGCCCGGCTGACGCTGCACCGCGAGGATGAGACCGCGCTTCTCGCGGAACCAAGCTGCCGCGCGGTTGTTCTGCACGTCATCGAGGACGTTCCCGAGATCGCCAAGGTGGATCGGCGCGCCGTTGCGATAGGCGACGACGAGACGGCGGAAGCCTGCCGCGTCCTGCAGCTGCCCGTTCGCCTCGACGGTGTACGTCTTGTTCGGGCCGTTGAGGATGCCCGTCGGCAGATTGACGTTCTGACTCGAGATCGCGTTCGCCACCTCGTCGATGCCGAGCTTGCGGTTGACGAGGGCCGTCGGGTCGAGCTGCACGCGAACGGCGTACTTCTGCGCGCCGTACACGTTCACCTGTGCCACACCCGGCACCATCGAGATGCGCTGCGCCATGAACGTCTCGGCGTATTCGTCGAGCTGCGACAGCGGCATCAGGTCGGACGTGAACGAGAAGAAGATGATCGGCGAATCAGCCGGGTTCACCTTCTGGTACGACGGCGGAATGATGCCTTGCGGGAGGTCCCTGAGCGTCTTGGCGATCATCGCCTGGACGTCCTGCGCCGCGCCGTCGATCGAGCGGTCGAGCGTGAACTGCATCGTGATCGACATCGAGCCGAGGCCCGACGACGATGTCATGTTGTCGATGCCGGCGATCGTCGAGAATTGTTTCTCCAGCGGCGTCGCGACGGCGGACGCCATCGTCTCCGGGCTCGCGCCGGGGAGACTGGCATTCACCGTGATCGTCGGGAAGTCCACCGTCGGCAAGTCGCTGACGGGGAGACGGCGGTACGCCGTGATCCCGAAGAACAGAATGCCGGCCATCACGAGAACCGTGGTGACCGGACGCCGGATAAACAGTTCAGAGAAGTTCATCAGCCCGTCCCCGCTTTCACCCCCGACCCAGCCTGCGCTCCGTTCAACGAGTCGCCGCCGACCTGCGTCGTGCGGCCCGCATTCACCGGAGCCGGCTTCGCGTCGACGCGCGCGTTCGGCGTCAAACGCGACTGGCCGTCGACTACTACCTGCTCGCCGGCCTCGAGGCCTTTATCCACCGTCGTCAGGTCGCCGACCGCGCGCCCGACCGAGACCTGTCTGACAATCGCCCGCTTGTCGTTGCCCACCACGAACACATAGTTGCCCTGCTGCCCAGCCAGAACCGCGCGCGTTGGCACTGCGACGACGTTCGGCTCGACTTGGAGCTCGACGCTCACTCGTACGTACTCCCCGGGCCACAACGCATTCGATTGATTCTGAAACCGTGCCTTGGCGGTCACGGTTCCCGTGAGAGAATCCACCGAATTGTCCAAAAACGCCAGAGTCCCGGCCTCAGCCACGCGACCGCTGTCGGCCGTCACGACGCGAACTGGAACGGGGCCTCTCGCATCCCGGCGCTGGATCGCCGGGAAGTCCTTCTGGACCACCGGGAATCGCACGAGAATCGGCCGCAGCTGATTGATCACGACGATTGGATCGCTGTTGGCACGCAAGAGGTTGCCGGCCTTGACCAGCAACCGCCCCGTCCGCCCGTCGATTGGTGAACGAATAGTCGTGTATCCGAGATTGACGCGCGCATTGTCCACCGCGGCGCGATCGGACTGCACCGTGGCCTGCGACGCGGCAGCCGCGGCCGCTGCTTGGTCCGCCTGAGAGCGCGTCACGTAGTCTTTCTCGACCAGCGCTTTGTATCGCTCCGCCTCGCGCGCCGCGTTCTGAGCCTGCGCGGTGTCGCGAGCGAGCGTCGCTTCCGCTTGGCGCAGCGCCGCCTCGAACGGACGCGGATCGATCTTGAACAGAACCTGGCCGGCCCGCACGTCGTCGCCTTCGTTGAACTCGACCGCCTCGAGATTCCCGCCGACCTGCGCCGCGATGGAGACAGTGTGCAGCGGCTCGACGACTCCGTTCGCTTCGATCGTCAACGGAGCAGAGACGCGTGAAACGGCCGCGACCTGGACGGGAACCGGCGGCGACTGCTGCGCCGGCGGCTTCGAGCACGCGGCAACAACACCGGCGACGAGCGCAAGAGCAACGTGAGCGCGCATCATTGTTTCGGCCTTATGTCGGCCGCGGGCGTGAACGGCCCGAAGCTCGTGTCGCCGCGGGCGTTCAGCACGCCGACGTCGTGCGCGAGCTGCGCCAGCGCGGAGCGCCACTGCCAACGCGAGTCCACGTCCTGCGAGCGCGCCGTGGCGAGCGCCGACTGCGCGACGAGAAGGTCGACGATGTTGCCGACGCCCTCCTTGTAACGTCCACGCGCCACTTCTTCCGATTGAATGGCGTTGGCGAGCAAATCGCGCGAGGTTCGAACGCGATCAGTGGCCGTGCGCAGTGTGTAGTACGCGGTGAACACTTGCTGGATGATCTGCTGTCTGGTGAGCTCGGTGCGCGCCTGAGCAGCTTGAAACTGCTCGTTCGCGGCCGCGACATCATAGTGGTTGGAGAATCCGCTGAACACTGGAACCGACACGCCGACGTTCAGCGAATACGTATTTCCCGCAAAGTTAGAGACGTTCGACGCGTTGTTGGCACCCGTTCCTGTAAAGGCCAACGACGGAAGATACCCTGACTTCGCCACCTGGATCTGCGAGTGCGCGGCCTCCGCCTGAGCGCGCGCCGACGCGAGCTCCGGTCGGTTGCGCACGGCGACGTTGATCAGCGAATCGACGGATTCCGTGATGAAATGCACTGAATCCGACAGCGTGACTGCCGGGACGTCGTACGCCGTGTTGGCCGGCAATCCCATCGACACCGCGAGGGAGCCCTTCGTCACCTGGAGAATTCCCTCCAGCGTCTGCAGCTGAAGCTCCGCCTGTGAGCGCGCCGTTCGCGCCTGAAGGACGTCGGCGATCGTGGCCAATCCCACATGATGCCGCTCGTTCGCCGCGTCGAGCGTAGCCGTCGCCAGGTCGAGCGAAGCCTTCTGCGCGTCGCGCTGGGCACGCGTCGAGAGATATGTGAACGCCGCCGACTCGACGAGCAGAATCGTGTTCTGCACCGTCGCGTTGTGCGTGAGATCCACCGCGATCGCCGTCTGCCGTGCGACGTCGATCGACCCGCTTCGACCGCCGAAGTCGAGAACCGTGTATGTCAGGGTCCCTGACGGTCCATACTGCGTACGCTCGCCCGCCGGTCGGTTCGGCGAAGACAGGGCGAGCGAACGGTTGATCGCCACGCCCGCGACTAACGTCGGATACAAGCGTCCTTGGGTCGAGCCGTAGACGTCCGCGGCGGCTCGCGCCTGCACCCACGACTGCCGCGTCAACGGGCTCTTACGCAGCGCGATGTCGATCGCTTCGGCGAGTGTGTACTGCTTGACCGTGTCGAGCCGCCCAGGTCGGACGACATCCCGCTCCGCCGCCTCCGTGACGGACGCCGGCGGCGTCCACTGCGTCGTTTGGGTCGGAGGCGTCGCGGCTACGCCCTCGATCCGCGGTGGACCGTGGACACACGCGCTCGCCACGGCGAGCGATGCCAGCGCAAAACGAGCGCGACGTCGGCCCGGAAAACTCACTGTTTCTTGGCCTGACCTGCCTGCGCCACAGGAGGCGGAGCGCCGCGGCGAATATTGGCGGCCAGCTGGAGCCTCGGAGCCTTCAAGGGGCGACCGGTCACGATCGCGCCGAGCGCGACGACCTTGTCACCGGGTTGCAAACCTTCCGTGACCTGAACGACCCGGAGGTCGGTCGGACCCGCTCTGACCACGCGCATCTCGTACGTGCTGTCGGGCAGGGCGACGATGACGTACTTGCCCGGCGTTCCGGTTTGCGATCCGCCCTCGCTCGGAACGAGGTCGCGGCGCATCTGGGCCGTCAGCGAGTCCACGGGAATCGCGAACATGCGTGCTACCGGAGCGAGCTCGCTGGTTTGACGAATCGCGTCGATCGGCACTTGGACGACGTTGCTGAGATCGGCCGCGCGAATCGTGACCTCACCGTTCATTCCGGGCATCAGCAAGCCGTCTTTGTTGTTGATGCTCACCATCACCGGGAAGAACGTCACACCCTGCGTGACAACGGCCTGCGGCTCGATCTTCTCGATGACGCCGTCGAACGTTCGATCGGGAAACGCGTCCACGGCGACCGACGCGGGCAGTCCGACGCGAATGTTCCCCATCTCGACCTCGTCGATCGTCACGCGCATGCGGACGCGCCCGAGGTCGGCGATGGTCATCAACGTCGTTCCACCGTTGGCGGACGTTGCCGCCGTGATGATCTGTCCCTGCGTGACCGGCCGGCTCACGATCGTTCCGCCGATCGGCGCCTCGACGGACGCGTCCTCCAGCCGCTGGCGCGCGAGATCGAGGCTCGCCTTTGCCGACACGAGCTGCGACTGGGCGGCGGCGAAGGTGGACCTGGTGCTGTCGTGCTCGGACTGGGTGATGACGTGTCGCGCGAACAGCGTGTCCTTTCGCGCGCGATCGCGAATCGCCTTTTCGATCCCCGCGGACGCGACGACGTCGTCGGCCATGGCCTGATCGAACTGGTTTTTCACGTCACGTGGATCGACTTGCGCCAGCAAGTCGCCGCGCTTGACCACCGATCCGACCTCGACCGGCATCTTGATGATCATTCCCTGTGCTTTCGACTTGATGTCGACGGGATTGATCGGCTCGACGGTGCCAGTGGCCTGCACGCGAACGGCGATGTCGCCGCGCGTGATGGTCACGGTCGGCAGCGCGACCTGCTTGGTCGCTTTGTTCTGACAGGCTCCAACGGAGACAAGTACGGCAAAGACTGCAATGCGGCGTGATTGCATGTAACTGGGCGGGAGAAAAGCGAACACGGCGTTCGGGCGTTGGAAGCAAAGCGGCGCCCCCCGAACGGAGGCGCCGTCACGTTCATTCTATTGAAAGTACGCGCCCGAATGACTGGATGTTGAGCCGGGCGAGCGACTTTCCGCTGCTCGGTTTAGGGTTTCTTGCCGGGGGGCTTTGCCGGTTTGTGGGGATTGGGGGTGGCGCGTTTTCCGCCGTTCGCGGGTACGGTGGTCGGCGGCCCGCCACCTGGAGACCCGTTCCCCGCCGAGCCGCCGGAACTCCCGGGATGTTTGGTTTCGGCAACCTCACGTCCGGTTTCTCCGGACTTCTTCGCCTGTCCGGGCGCTTCCTTGGGCGGCTGGGTGGCCGCCATTTGCTCGAGATCGGCGTCGCTTGCGCGTGCCTGGAGTCGGTCGCGAACTCGCTCGAGCGCGTCGTTCGACAGCAGCCCCCGGTCGATCAAGCTGCCAATCACGTACAGAGGTACGGCGAGCGACCGGCCCGACGGTGCGGCCTTGGCGAAGTCGCCGATCTTCTCGCGGTCGACCCCTTTTCTCAGCGCTTCGGCCGCGGCGTCGATCTCGTCACCTGTGGGCGTTCGCGAGCGAGCTTGCTCCAAGAGGTTACGACCGCGAATCATTCGGTCTGCCTGCTCGTCGATTGCTCGCTCGATGTCCTTCGGCGGGACTCCGCGCGCCGCGAACTTGAGGACGCGGTTCTCGAGCGACTGGGCCGGCAGCTCACGCGTGCGGGCGTTCGCAATCGTCGCCAGGACGTGGGCGGCGACGTCGGCGGGTAGCACTTCGCGGATTCGCGCCGACGCGTCGGTCGCCTGCGCCTGCGCCGTGATGGCGACACCATTCGTCGCCATCAGCGCCACCATCATCATGAGTTTGTAGAGTCGTTTCATGACGGAACCCTTTGCTCGTTCTCCACGCACTCGAGATCGGCTGCCCCCGCTTGGTTGGACTGCGACGACTTCGCTGGGCGTCACGTCCCCGTATCCCGTTGTGCGCCTTGCTATTCCACGACGAGGAGCCCGACGGCGCCTCCGAACTCGTCCGTAATCGGCGTGAGGCCGGGGGGAACGAGCCACCGGCCGCCGTTCACACGAAGGTTGATCTGATGCGTGCCGCGGGCGATCGGCATCGAGAGTCGCCAGACCCCTCCGCTGGCCGACGGCGTCAGCTTCACGGGCTTCCACACGGTGAAATCGCCGCTGACCTCGACGGTCCGCGCGCCGGCCGCCGTCACCTCGATCATCACGACACCATTCGATGGCGGCAGTGCCCGGAAAGTCATCACGGGTTCGTTTGGTTCAACCCGCGAAGCACCGTCAGCTCCCGACGATCCGCTGGAGGCGGATTCCCGCGGGTTCACCGTCGCCGTCGGGTCGGATGACCGCAGTCGAACGCTGAGAGTGAGAAATCGTCCACCCGGATAGCCTTGGGTCAAGTCGATCGGATACGTACCGCCGCTCAGGATCACACCGAGGTGCGGATCCAGCCACGTTGTGACGGCGATGCTGCCCCAGTGTCGCCCAGATCCGCCGATGATGGCGCCTGTCATACCGCCGCGGACCCCTAGCTCGCCCCCTAACTCGATGCTTGATCCAGCCCAGTGCGCGGAAATCTGCGAGTCGGTGTAGCGGACGCTGTCGTCGACAGACGTCGGAACTCGCGACGCAACGACCGTCGAGCCCCACCCCTTGACCCAGCCCCCAAGCTCAGCGTTGACCACGTTTCGCCAGTCGGTGCCGTCCCAAGTGCGGCCGGTTCCGCCCCCCAACCAGGCGCCCCCGCGTTCCGCCATGACGTGCCCGCGAATGTTGCCGAGCGCTTGACCGGTCCGCGTGCCGTCCTGGTGGGCACTGCCGCCCGCCGTCGCCACGAACTCTCCGACCAGCGGCCCGGCGCCGCGCGAGAAGATCGACCCATTCATCGCGGCCTGCGAGCTCCAGCCGCTCGGGAAGTGCGAGAACGTCGCCGCGCCGCCAAGCGTCGCCCGCGGCCAGTCGATGGCGAGCGCCGGGGTCAGCGATCCACCGTTGGCACTGACGCTGTCCGCATACCGCATCGCGGCGCCGCCCAAGTCCAGGCTCGACGAGACACGCTGCCCCCACGCTGCGGGCGGAAGACAAAACAGCAGCAGGACGCGGCGAGCGACCCTGCCTCGCATCACGAAGCGCCGATTCTCGCAGGGGCGACGAGGAGCACCGAGCTTTCCGTACCGAATTCGTCGGACGACGGGAGCGACGCCGGATCGACAACCCATCGCTTGCCATCCACGATGAAGGCGTATTCATGACGCCCTGGCGACAGCGGCAGGGACACCGACCACACGCCGGGTTTCGGCGCCGCGACGAGTGGTGTTCGGTCAGGGCGCCATTCGTTGAAGTCTCCGACGATCGAAACGGTTCGCGCCGTCGAATCCACCAGGACAAAGCGCACGAACTCCACGGTATCCGGGCGCGATGCGATGGAGGCCGACCCGCGCGTCGTGGCGATGGTCGCCATCGCGGCGACAATGGCGATTCCAGCCGCCATCGCGAGCGTCGCGAGGGGCGATGCGACATAGACGCGGCCGGTGCGCCACCAGCCCCGCCCGGGTCTCGTCGCTTCCCGGCGTGCCACCGCAGCGCGCGCTCGAGCCATCAACCGGGATTCGAAATCCGGCGCCAGAATCTCCGAGCCACGCATCACACCGAGGACGTGCTCGTCGGGCGGCGTTCCACCCCCCGTTGTCCCGTGTCTCGGGTCTGTCCGGTCGTCACGCATGGTGCACTCCTTCGAGCAATTCACGGAGCCGGTCGCACGCCCGGCACACGCGCATCTTGAGCGCCGAAACGCCGACGCCGGTGATCTCAGCCATCTGGTCGTAGCTCAGCTCTTCCACGTGCTTGAGCACGAACGCCTCGCGCTGGTCGGCGGGCAGACACTCCAGCGCTTTTTCTATCTCTTCTCGCAGCGCCACGTCCGGCTCGGCCACCGTCAGCGCGGCTAACGTCTCGGCGGGATCGTCGACGAATCGGTTGTCCCGCACCGCGCGACGGCTCGTGAAGGTGCGGCATTCGTTCACGACGATCTGGTAGAGCCATGCGCCGAACCGGTCGGGGTTCTTGCACGCGCCGATGTTCCGGAAGGCGCGCATCCATACACTCTGCATCACATCGTCGGCGTCGAGCAGGCTGCCGGTCATCCGCACGGCGAAACGCGTATACGCGTCGCGGTACCGCTTCACCAAAGCCGCGAAGGCTTCGAGGTCGCCGGAGCGAACTCCTTGAACGAGCTCTCGGTCGGGTTGAGGCTCTGCCTTCTCGTTCATCGACTGCTGACTCCGCATCGCACGTCACAGTATGTGGCGCAGATCACACGTCCGAAACCCAGGGTCCGGAATTGCGCTCGCGCCGTTGGAACGGTACCCTCGTGCGACTCTCGCGCCACGACGGAATGTCCACACTCGCCGAACGCACGCCGAACGCCTACTCGCCCGAGTCGCAAAACGACTCGCGACCCTGGTTCCAACAACTTACACGCCCGCAACGCCGCGTACTCCTAGCGGCCATGCTCGGGTGGATGTTCGACTCGATGGACTTCTTGATTTACGTCCTCGCCATCGGTCGGCTCAAGGGCTACTTCGGATTTGGCGACTCGACCGCGGGCCTCCTCGGTACGCTCACGCTGCTGAGCGCGGCTGCGGGAGGACTAACGTTCGGAGTGGTAGCCGATAAAATCGGCCGCGTGCGGGCGCTCAACTTCACGATTCTCATCTTTTCGATCTGCTCGCTCGGCGCGGCCACAGCGCAGAGCGTCGTGCAGCTGGCGATCTGGCGAACGCTGCTCGGCATCGGCATGGGGGGCGAGTGGGCGTCGGGCGCCGTGCTGGTGAGCGAGACCGTTCCGGCGCATCTGCGCAACAAGGCGACGAGCGCCATGCAATCCACCTGGGCACTCGGTGCGATCCTGGCCGCGGTACTCGCCGGCGTTGTGCTCGACGTGCTTCCGTTCGGAGACAACGGCTGGCGCGTGCTGTTCGCGATCGGATCTCTGCCCGCGCTGCTTACGCTCTGGATGCGCCGCAACATCGAAGAGCCGGAGATATGGAAGCAGACGCGCGGCACCACCGCCGCGAAAACGAATCCCTACTCGGTGCTTTTTGGGACCGAGCTACGAAGGCGCACGCTGCTTGCCTGCCTGCTCGCGTCGCTGCTCCAGTTCGCGTATTGGGGACTTTTCTTCTGGCTTCCAAACCTTCTCGCCACGCCGGTCGAGAAAGGCGGCGCGGGGATGAGCGTCGTGAAGTCCACCTGGTACCTCGTCCCGATGCAGGTCGGCGCGTTCATCGGCTATCTCTCGTTTGGGCCACTGGCCGACCGTTTCGGACGCCGCCGTGTCTTCGCTGGGTTCCTCACGGTCGCCGCCATCATCGTCCCGATCTACGGACGAGTCGTTCACAGTCCAACGACGCTGCTCCTTCTCAGCCCCGTGCTCGGATGCGTCGGACATGCATACTGGAGCATGCTCGCGCCGTTCCTGTCCGAGCTCTTCCCGACCAGCGTTCGCGCCAGCGGCCAGGGACTGGGCTACAACTCCGGACGATTGCTCGGCGCGCTCGCGCCGTACGTCATCGGTGTCCTCGCGACGCTGCCGGCGATCGGCATCGTTTCCGCCCTCGGAGTAACGTCGGCGTTCTATCTCGGAGCGGCGGCGCTCATCTTCGCATTTCCCGATCGAAGCAGAGCGCCGCTCGACTGATCACCGATTTGCCGCGCGCGCCATCACCTCGCCGCGGCGATGCACTCGATCTCGACTTTCGCTGCCGCGCTCACCAGCGCGGCGACGACGACCGTGGAACGGCCCGGCGGTTCCTTCGGAAAGAACTGCGTGTACGCCGAATTCATTCCCTGGAAGTCTTTCACGTCGGTAAGGAACACGGTGCATTTGAGCACGTTCGCCATGCTGCTTCCGGCCGCCTCCACCACCTTCTGGACGGCTTCCAGCGAGCGCTTGGTCTGCGCCTGAATCGTGTTGTCGGCGGTGTCGCGCGACACCCCGAGTTGGCCCGACGTGTATATGACATCGCCGGAGCGCGTCCCGGGCGAAAGCGTGGCGCTCGCCTGCATGCCCTGCGGAACTATTACCTGCTTTTGCGCGGCAGCGAGTGACGGCGCGACAACGGCGGCAACGAGCAGCGACACGGACGTGATGCGCATTGGTACCTCGAGTGGGAGTCGGAGTTTGAGCAAGCACGAATTTCGGCGAGAGGGGCGGAAAGGGCTAGGCACCTCGCGAAACGGGGTACCCACGGTCAGTTTTCCCCGACGATGAGCGAGCTGCGCGACGAGCTGCAACGAACCCTCGGCGACACGTACACCCTCGAGCGCGAGCTCGGCGGTGGCGGCATGTCGCGCGTGTTCATGGCGGAGGACAACGCTCTCGGGCGAAAAGTCGTCGTGAAGGTCCTTTCGCCCGACCTCACCGCCGGCGTCAACGTCGACCGGTTCAAGCGGGAGATCCAGCTCGCCGCGCGGCTACTCCAGGCGCAGATCGTTCCCGTGCTCGCCGCGGGCGAGCTCGACGGCGTGCCGTATTACACGATGCCGTTCGTCGAAGGTGAGTCGCTCCGAGCGAGGCTGGCCCGTACGGGAGCGCTCCCGATTCCCGAAGTCATCAGCATCCTCCGCGACGTCACGCGCGCGCTTGCCTACGCGCATGAGCGCGGCGTCGTGCACCGTGACATCAAGCCGGACAACGTTCTGCTCTCCGGTGGTACGGCCGTCGTAACGGACTTCGGCATCGCGAAGGCGCTCACGGCAGCCAAGACGACCGACACGCCGGTAGCCGACAGCTCCCTCACGCAGCTCGGCACGTCGGTCGGAACACCGGCGTACATCTCTCCCGAGCAGGCCGCCGGCGATCCGAACGTCGATCATCGCGCCGACATCTACTCGCTCGGCTGTATGGCGTACGAGCTCCTCACCGGTCAGCCGCCGTTCGCCGGACGCTCGCCGCAACGGACGTTGGCGGCGCACCTCACGGAGACTGCGCGCCCGATCGAGGAAATGCGCCCGGATGTGCCGCCCGCGCTCGCCGCGCTGGTCATGCGATGTCTCCAGAAGGAGCCGTCCGCACGGCCGCAGTCCGCCGCCGAGATCGGCGCGCTGCTCGACGGCGTGCCGAGTGGCGCGTCGAGCGTAGCGCAGCTCACCGGTCCCGGCGCGACGACGCGCGCGCTGCTCTGGTACGTCGTGGCGTTGGCCGCGGTCGGGATCGTGGCCAAGGCGGCGGTCGTCGGTATCGGACTTCCCGACTGGGTGTTCTCGGGAGCAGTCGGCCTGATGCTCCTGGTGCTCGTGTTGGTTCTCGCCACCGCTTGGGTGCATCGCACGACGCGTCACGTCACCGCGGAGATACCGGTGTTGACTCCCGCCTCGGGCGCAACGCACGGCACGATGACCACCGTCGCGCTCAAGGCAAACCGGTTCCTGACCTGGCGGCGCGTGTTCCGCACCGCCGCGGCGACGATTCTCGCCTTCGCGATCGCCGTCATCGCGGTGATGGTGCTGCGCGGCTTTGGTGTCGGACCCGCCGCCTCACTGCTCGCCGCCGGACGCCTGCACGGGCGCGAGCGGTTGCTGGTCACCGATTTCGCCGCCGGAAAGGATTCGTCGCTCTCACACGTCGTGACCGAGGCGGTGCGCACCAACCTCGGGCAATCCAAGGCCGTGTCGATCATGCCGCCGACGGCGATCGCCGCCGCGCTCCAACGCATGCAGCGCCCCGCCTCGGGCTCGATCGACATATCCCTCGGACGTGAGATCGCGGTTCGCGAAGGAGTGAAGGCGATCGTCGGCGGAAGCGTGACACCGCTCGGCTCGGGGTACGTGGTCTCGATCCGCCTCGTCTCCGCGGATTCAGGCGGCGACCTCGCGGCCTTTCAGAAAACCGTGAACGGGACGAGCGAGCTGCTCGACGCGATCGACGACCTGACGCGAAAGCTGCGCGGCCGCATCGGCGAGTCGTTGAAGTCGGTGCGGGATACCCCCGCGCTCGACCAGGTGACGACGAGCTCGCTCGAGGCGCTTCGACTGTACGCGGAAGCGACGCGCGCGTCGGACCTCGAAGGCGACTACTCGAAATCCGAAAAGCTTCTGCGACAGGCCGTCGCGCGAGACACGATGTTCGCGATGGCGTATCGGAAGCTCGGCGTCACGCTGAACAACTTGGGCATGGCGCGCGCGTCGATCGACAGCGCGCTGTCACGGGCCTACCAATATCGCGATCGCTTGCCCGAGCGCGAGCGCTATGTCACCATCGCGACCTACTACCAGACGGGTTCGGGCTTCGATCGAGAGAAAGCCGCCGAGGCGTGGCAGCAGGCACTCGCCATCGACAGCACCGAAGTGGCCGCGCTGGTGAACCTCGCCAACAACTACCGCAGCCGCCGGCAGTTCGCACGCGCCGAGTCGTTGTACGCCGGCGTGAACGCGTCATCGCGCGCGTCGCAAATCAGTTGGGGCAACTACGCCGGCGCGCTGCTGACCGACGGCAAGCTCGCCGCCGCGGACTCGGCATACGCCGAGGTCCGCCGACGCTTCCCCAACTCTCAAACCGCACAAGTATCGCCGGCCGTGATGATGTATCAACGCGGCCAATTCGATTCAGTCGAAGCATTCTGGCGGGCGCGCAGCACGAGCAGCAATCCGCTCTCGAAGCTCAATGGCCTGGTCAATCTCGTAAACGCCACGATGCTGCGGGGCCGCCTCCGCGAAGCCCAACGGTTTTCCGTCGAAGCGCGCGCGGTCAACGCCGCGCGGGGCGTACCACCGAATCCACTCGCCGATTCGGTCAGCTCGGCCTCGGTAGAGCTTTGGTTCTTCGACCACCGCGACGCCGCAGCCCACGCGCTTGACGCGGCGCTCGCGCAGGCGCCCTTGCGCAATCTTCCGGTCGAGCAACGACCGTACTACACGTTGGCGGTGTTCTACGCGATGTCCGGTCGCGTCGATCGGGCAAAATCGCTCATCGCGCAGGCGGAATCCGACCTGGGCGGAACGTCGTGGCTGAAGGTCCAGGAACCCAGCCGCCACGCCGCGCTCGCCGAGATCGCGCTCGCCGAGCATCGGCCGCTCGATGCCGTGCGCGAGATCTGGAAAGCCGATTCGCTGCCCGATGGTCCCGCCGGCGATTGCGTGCATTGCATCGACATGGATCTCGGCCGCGCGTTCGATCTTGCCAACCAGCCGGATTCGACGATCGCGCACTGGGAAGCCTACCTCAACTATCCCACCCACGAACCCGGTCGCGACGCCATTTTCCTCCCCGGCATGCACAAGCGTCTCGGCGAGTTGTACGAAGCGAAGGGCGAGACGCAGAAAGCGATCTCGCACTACACGGCGTTCATCGAGCTGTGGAAGAACGCTGATAAGGAACTGCAGCCCAAGGTCGCCGAGGCCCGGACGCGTCTATCCGCCTTGCAGAAGACTGTCGCGCGGTAGTTTGGGAGCACTCCTGCTGTTGACTCGTTACGCTGTCTCCGCGCCGATCCGCGCCATCCGTGCCGTTCATCCGTGTGAAAAGGCTTGCACCTTGAGTCCGTAGTGGCGTCCGGGCACGGTGAACTGAGTAAGTCAACAGCATTTGACGCGGATAACTGCACTGATTGCGCGGATCGGCGCGGATACGGCGTTGACAGTTGTGAAATGAAAGGGGAATCGGTTTCCCGGTCGCCTCCAGAAGCACCAGCGAGCGTCCCCTTGCGCTTCTACAAGACCGCCGATACCCTTGTAGAAGCACAAGGGGAAGCCACATGGACGATCGTCTCGACCTCCCGCAGGGCACGCTCGACCTCCTCATCCTCAAGGCACTCTCGCTCACCGCGATGCACGGGTGGGCGATCTCGGAGAGGATCAACCAAGTCTCGCGCGCTACGTTGCAGATTCCGCAGGGGTCGCTCTACCCCGCGCTGCACCGTCTCGAGCGCCGCGGTTGGATTCGCGCCGAATGGGGCGCGTCGGACAACAATCGCAAAGCCAAGTTCTACGAATTGACGCGAGCCGGTCGCAAGCAGCTCGACGCCGAGTCGGACGCGTGGGCGCGCCTCACCGAGGCCGTGGCCCTTGTTCTCGACATGACCTGAGCGCGGAACCGCCTGGAGACCCTCCAATGTTCGATGAGCTGTGGAGTGATGTCCGCTATCGCATGCGCGCGCTGCTGCGCCGCGACAGCGTCGAGCGCGAGCTGAGCGACGAGGTGCGCTTCCATCTCGAGCGCGAGACCGAGAAATACGAACGCATGGGCCTTTCTCACCATGACGCCGCGCGGCGCGCGGCGCTCGCGTTCGGCGGTGTCGAGCGCGCCAAGGAAGCGAGTCGCGACAATCGCGGTACGGTGCTCCTCGAGACGATTCTCCAGGACGTCCGCTACGCGATTCGCGGCCTTCGATCCAAGCCGGCGTTCACGACCGGCGTCGTCCTCACGCTGGGCCTGGGCATCGGCGCGAACGCGGCGATGTTCGGCATCGTCGACCGATTGCTCTTCCGGCCCCCGCCGTATTTACGCGATGCGTCGACGACGCATCGCGTGTACGAGAGCCAGACAGAGCCCGGCGGCGCGACCCGCACCGAACACAATACGCAGTTCGCGCGCTACCTCGACTTCAAGCGATGGACGCATGACTTCTCGTCGATCGCCGCCTTTCAGACGCGCACCGTCGCCGTCGGCGAGGCGACGGAAGCGCGCGAGCGTCCCGTGACCGTCGCCAGCGCGTCGTATTTCGATTTCTTCGACGCGCGTCCCGTCCTCGGACGCTTTTTCACGGCGCAAGAAGACTCGGTCCCCGTTGGTACGCCCGTCGTCGTCCTCGGCTACGCGTTTTGGCAAACGGAGTTCGGTGGTCGGACCGATGTGATCGGCAAGACGATTCGCGTCGACCGCGGTCTGACGACGATCATCGGCGTCGCGCCGGACGGTTTCACGGGAATGTCCGACCAGGGCGTTCCCGCGCTCTACATGCCGATCACCGCGTACGCGTGGGGATTCCGCGGGCGGGACTATTCAAAGAACTATAATTGGGGATGGCTCGAGCTCATCGTCCGGCGCAAGCCCGGCGTTTCACTCACCGACGCTACGGCGGATCTCAATAACGCCTACCGCCGGAGCGTATTGGCCGAATCTGAGCTGGGCCACCAGAAGCTCGACCTCGACGCCACGAAGCCCAAGGCATCGCTTTTCCCGGTCCAGCTCGGGCGCGGCCCGCAAGCCGGACAAGAGGCGAAGGTCGTGGTCTGGATCGGTGGCGTCGCCTTCATCGTGCTGTTGGTCGCCTGCGCGAACGTCGCCAACCTGCTGTTGTCGCGCGCCGTGAAGCGCCGCCGCGAGATCGCCTTGCGTCTGGCCCTCGGGGTCTCGCGCGGCCGGCTGATCCGCCAACTGCTGACGGAAAGCCTCGTTCTCGCCGCGTTCGGCGGGATCGTCGGCCTCGCCGCGGCGCAGTGGGGCGGCGCCGCGCTGCGTGCGCTCTTTCTGCCGGATGAGCCGGCGGGCGTCGTGACCGATGCACGCACGCTTGGCGTCGCACTGCTCGCGACACTCGGCGCGGCGCTGCTCACCGGGATCGTCCCCGCCATTGCCGCGTCGCGCTCGGATCTCGCGCGCGCGCTTGCCGCGGGCGCACGCGATGCCGGCGCCGCCCGCTCCCGCACGCGCACTGTACTCCTTGTCTTTCAGGCGGCGCTGTCGGTCGTTTTGCTCGTCGGCGCCGGACTGTTCGTGCGCAGCCTGCAGAACGTGCGTGGAATGCGTCTCGGCTACGACGTCGGTCCGCTCGCCGTCGTCTCGGTCAACCTGCGCGGGGCGAAGCTCAGTCCCGCCGAGACGCACGCGCTGGGGAGCCGACTCGTCGAGACGGCGCGAGGCATTCCGGGCGTCTCGCTCGTCACCCCCGTGGCCTCGGTTCCCTTCTGGAGCAATGAAGGACGTGGACTCTTTGTCGAAGGGATAGACTCGGTCAGAAAGCTCGGCCGCTTCATTTTGCAGGCGGGCGACACGAACTACTTCCGGACCGTTGGGACGCGGATTCTGCGTGGACGCGGGTTCGCCGCCAGCGACGGACCGATCGCCCCTCCTGTCGTCGTGGTCGGCGACGGCATGGCGAAATTGCTCTGGCCGGGCCAGGACCCGATCGGCAAATGCATCCACATCAGCGAACAAGACGCGCCGTGCACGACCGTCGTCGGTGTCGCCGAAGAGATGCGCATGCGAGCGCTCGATGACGCTCGCGAGCACACGTACTACCTCCCGATGACGCAATACGACGCCGCGCCGAGCGATATCTTCGTTCGCGTCTCGGGAGATGCAGCCGACTACAGCGGCGCGATTCGACGCGCGCTCCAGCCGCTGATGCCGGGGGCGGCGTACGTGAACGTCCGGCCGCTCCGGGAGCTCGTCGACCCGCGTATGCGCGGTTGGCAATTCGGCGCCACGATGTTCCTCGCCTTCGGCGGGCTCGCGCTCGCGCTGGCGGCGATTGGTCTCTACAGCGTCATCGCCTATGGCGTCGCGCAGCGGCAGAAGGAGCTGGGGGTTCGCATCGCGCTCGGCGCATCGCGCGGCAGCGTCGTGAGGCTGGTCGTCGGAGGCGGCGTACGGATGGTCGTCATCGGCATCGCCATCGGCGGGATCATCGCGCTGTGGGCGAGCCGCTGGCTCGGTACGCTGCTCTTCAATGAGTCGCCGAAGGATCCCGTCGTGTACGCGGCGGTCGCCGGTGTGCTCGTCGTCGTCGCCGTCGTCGCGACCGCACTGCCGGCGTTGGGCGCGGCGCGGCTGGATCCGAACACCGCGTTGCGCGCCGAGTAGTCGTCGGCCAGAGGCTACCCCGAGCGAGCGTCAGCGGATCGTTCCGCTGACGCTCGCGGTTTTTCCACCCGCGGTGGCGATGATCGTCAGCGTGCCGGTGCGTTGAGGAATGACGCGCGCGACGCGCGTCCCGAACTGTTGCACGATCGCGCTCGTCGGGTCCGACGCTCGGAACGTGTAGGCCGTTCCGGATGCGAGCTGTCCGCGGCTGTCCAGCGCACTCGCCGTGACGAGCAGCGTATCGCCGACGCGCCCGCTCAGCGTCGTCGGATCGAAAGCGATCGTCACCACTTTCGGCAGGACGACGACAGTCGATGTCGTCTTGATGCCGTTGATCCGCGCCTGGATCGTGCCGACGCCAACAGCGACCGGCGCCACAAAGCCGATCGTGTCGACGCTCACCACTCCCGGCGTGAGACTCTTGAACACGACGCCGGCCGGCGTCACGATCGGCAGATTGACGGAGAACGCCGAGACGGTGAGCTGCCTGCGATCCAGCAATACCGCCGTGTCGCTGACGAACAGCGTGTCGGTACCCGGCGTTATCTCGAGCCGAAGCGCCGGCGGAAGGAACGGATTCGTGACCGAGTCGTCGTCGTTGTCGCTGTCGGAGGAACAGCCGAGCGCGAACGCGGACAGGAGAACAACGCGGGTGAGGTTTCTGACCGACGGCATGAGAGGCTCCTGCGTCGAAACGACGTCAAGAGTTGGGCCCGCACGTTTTGGCCGGCCATACAAGGCCGCCGTTTTCCGGTCGAGAGGCGCGGGCCGGAATCGAACCGGCGAATAGCGGTTTTGCAGACCGCTGCCTTACCACTTGGCTACCGCGCCAAAGAAGTCCTGTAACTTATTGAACCATCCCGCCTTCCGACAAGCGCACCTTTCCAATCGGCCCGAACGTTGCAACTTCGACGGCGGGCAGCCAGGACAGGGCAACGCACATGGCCACACAGTCGCCGGCGAGCGCCGATCACGAGCGACGACAACCAACGACGAACGGTACGCGAGGGCGGTTGCACCTCGCGTGGGACGTCGTATTCGGCGCACTGCGTTTCATCGGCCGGCACGCGCACAACGCGTATACAGTATTCGGCATCTTCCTGCTTTCAGGCGCGGCGCTCGCGATCGGCTGCACGTGGGCTTTCTCCGAGCTGGCGCAGCACGTCCGCCGCGGAACGACCCAGCCGTTCGACGACGCGGTGATGCACTGGATCGCCAATCACCAGAATCCGCTCGTCCAGTCGGCGATGCTCGAGGTGACGGCGCTCGGCACGGGGACCGTCGTGGCGATGATCGTGTTCATCGCCGGCCTCTTCCTTTGGCTGAATCAGCACAAGCACTCGGCGATCCTGCTCATCGTCGCCACACTCGGCGGCATGGTCCTCGACAACTTCCTCAAGATCGGCTTCGACCGACCGCGCCCGCAGATCTTCAAATGGGGGACGTACGCGGTGAGCTCATCGTTTCCGTCGGGCCACGCGATGAGCTCCGTCATCGTTTATGGGACCGTCGCTTACTTAGCCGCGCGTCTCCAGCGAAACGTCGCGTCTCGTGTGGCGACGATGACCTTCGCCGCGGTGATCATCGTGTTGATCTGCTGCAGCCGCCTCTACCTCGGCGTTCACTTCCCGTCGGACGTGCTGGCGGGCGTTACGATCGGCCTGGCGTGGGCGGCGTTCTGCATGGCGGTGCTCGAGGCCGCGCAGCTATACGCCAAGTTCAACGCACCACAGTTGCTCGAGGACGAAGTTCCCGCGCCGAAAGGCGCCTCGCCGTCGTCCTGAGCGTTCTTCACTGATCGTTCCTCGCTCCGGCGCTTCGCACCTTCGCTCGGAATTCCCCAATTCGAGTTTGATCGTTCCTCGCTCCGGCGCTCCGCACCGTCGCTCTGAATTCCGCAGTCCGCGTGATGTTCAGAAGCTCAGATCGAAGGTCCCACTCGTCACGTGCAACGCCGCCGCCGTTGACGTTCCGTTGGGCGGCGCGTCGCAGCTGAACGTTCCGGTGACGTGATTCGCCGTCAGTGTCGTGATGACGACCGTGCCCGTGCCGCCGGTGTTGCCGGTCTCCCAGCCGCTCTGCCCGGCCGACGAAACGGCGATGTGCGAGCCGTTGTGGACAGAGGCGTTCAAGGTAAAGGTGCCCGGTCCGCTCACGTTCAGAACGACGACCGACATCGCGTACGTCGTCGACGTCGCGGCCATCGTCAGGCCGCCTCCGACTCGTGAAACGATCACGGTGCCAATCGGGCTCCATGCGGCGCCGTTGATCGTCGCCTTGAACGTGCCGTTCGTCAGCAAGCCGCTGAGGTTGGGATCGAACGTGGACGTCCCCGACGATCCGCAGCTGGACGACGCGAGACCGATCGCGAAAACGGTGAGCAGCCGGAACCGACGCATGACACACCTCGGCGTTGAGGGTGGAAGGGCGACGCCTAATATGCGCGGAATTTTCGGCGGGACCACCGTCGAACGCGCCGCCGGTTGTCGGACCGTTGGAACGGGTCTTGAAGCGGTCCCGGCCGACCTCACGATCAATCGGATCGTGAGGGTTCTATCAATGCCTCGGAGCGACTATGGCGGCGAGAAAGCGGTCGGGCGGCAGAAAGAAAAGCGCGAGCAAGAGAAAGTACGGCAAGGCCGCGAGCAAACGCGTCGAGAGCGCGATGCGCCGGCGCAAGCGTGGAACGTTGAAGAGCGGCCGCGGTGGAAAGGGCGGAAAGGTGAAGAGCCGCAAGCAGGCCATCGCCATCGGGCTGTCGGAGGCGCGCAAGAAAGGCGCGAAGGTCCCGCGCAAGAAGGGTGGACGGAAGAAGAGCCGCCGGTGATCTTCGCGGGGTGATAGAGATCGTTCGTGGCGACATTACCGCGCTCGACGTAGACGCCATCGTCAACGCGGCGAATTCGACCCTGCTTGGGGGCGGCGGCGTCGACGGCGCCATTCACCGGGCGGCCGGCCCCGAGCTCGCGCGGGCGTCCGGTCCGCTCGGTCCTTGTCCACCCGGCGAAGCGGTCATCACACCGGGCTTTGGCCTTCGCGCGCGCTTCGTGATTCACACGGTGGGCCCGATCTGGAGCGGTGGCAGCCACGGCGAACCGGCGATCCTGCGCCGCGCGTACGATCACGCATGTCAGATCGCGCGCGAGACTCCGGCGATTCGATCGATCGCCTTTCCGGCGATCTCGACCGGCGCGTACGGGTTTCCGAAAGATCGCGCGGCGCGCATCGCGCTCGGAGTGTTGCTCGACAACGAGCCGCACTTCGAGCGCATCGTGACGTGCATCTTCGACGTCGAGAGCGAGCAACTGTATTCGCGTACGCTCGCCGAACTGCGCTGAGGGTCAACCCGGTCCGCGATTGCCCCCGTGGTCATCGTGGCCGTCGTGATCTTCATCCTCGAA